>Ga0189288_10018_pt1 | contig 312891 bp, 279 predicted proteins | sample UW105minimetaG_FD_130316 | JGI IMG/M metagenome (GOLD analysis project Ga0189288, IMG submission 130316) | Marine microbial communities from the Costa Rica Dome - UW105 mini metaG | ecosystem: Environmental > Aquatic > Marine > Oceanic > Photic zone | place: Costa Rica: the Eastern Pacific... | reverse complement strand
GATCGCGACGATATCATCGGCAATGCGACCCGCGTGAAAGTGGTCAAGAACAAGGTGGCGCCCCCGTTCAAGCAGGTCGAATTCGACATCATGTATGGCGAAGGCATTTCCAAGATCGGCGAAATTCTCGATCTCGGCGTGAAGGCAGGCGTGGTCGAAAAGTCGGGCAGCTGGTTCAGCTATGACAGTGTCCGGATCGGTCAGGGGCGTGAGAACGCCAAGACCTTCCTGAAGGAAAACCCAGAGATGTGTACCAAGTTGGAAGCCGCAATTCGTGGCCGAACCGACGAGGTCGCCGAAGAGATGATGACCGGCCCGGACGCGGACGAGGACTGAATTCTCTTCAAGCGGGAACACGTTGATCCAGCATCCCCCGGATCAGCGCACTAGCCGGACTGTCCCCCGGCGTTCCCGAAAAAACGGAAAGCCGGTGTGCGCCGCTTCATGGCCACACCGGCTTTTCCGTATGGGATTGGTATCCGCTTCGATCCGGACCTAGTGTAGGTGCGAATCGCACCACAGGAGAGCCGCGTGACAGTCACCGTCCACCATCTCAACAACAGTCGTTCGCAGCGCATCTTGTGGTTGCTGGAGGAACTTAACACGGATTACGACATCGTGCCGTATCAGCGTGATGCTGAAACCAACCTCGCCCCGCCCGAACTCAAGCAGGTCCACCCCTTGGGCAAGTCGCCACTGATCGAAGATAATGGTCTGCAAGTGGCGGAAAGTGGTGCGATCATCCAGTATCTTTGCGAGCGTCACGGTGGAGGCAGTTGGCTGCCGGAAGCTGATACGGAAGACCATGTCCGCCATCTCGAATGGATGCAGTTTGGCGAAAGTAGCTTCTTCGTGCCCGTCATGCTCAAATTGTACACCGGGCGGCTTGGTGAGGCGGCGGCTGCCCTGGCCCCCCGCATCGACGAGCAGCTTGCCGCGCATGTCCAGTTTGCGGAGGATAACATTTCAGACGATCTCCATTTCGTCGGCAATGACTGGACGGCGGCCGATGTAATGATGAGCTTTCCTGCCGAAATCGCGATCATGCAGGGATATTGTGACAAGGCGCCCAAGCTGGCCCGCTTCGTCGAGGCTATCCATGCCCGTCCGGCGTGGCAGCGCGCCCGGGAACGCGGCGGTGCGTACTTCATGTGGTGAGTGTTACGGCGCGGTCCGTCCTGCCTTCCAGCAAACGCGTCTGCTCTGCCAGTGTCACGAAAGGTGAGGCATTCGCCATGACGGTAACCCGAATGAGCCCGGACAGAGAGTTTGAGCAGGTTCTTCAGCAACCACTTCAACCCTATAAGGCAGCCGGATATTCAGATTAGTGCAGGAATGATCAATGACTGAGACACGTACGGCACTGGTGACCGGGGCTGCCGGGTTCATCGGTTATTTCACCTGTCTCCGCCTCCTCAAGGATGGCTTCCGTGTCATCGGTATAGACTCGCTTTCCGATTACTATGATCCCGAACTGAAGCGACGCCGGCAGCAAGGTTTGCTTCAGCACCAGAGCTTTTCCGTGGTGAATGAGCGGATCGAGACGCCGGGACTGCTCGCCGATCTCTTCGCACGACACGCGCCGGATATCGTGGTCCATCTCGCGGCGCAGGCTGGCGTTCGCTATTCGATCGACAACCCGCGCAGCTATCTTGAAAGCAATCTCGTGGGGACGTTCGAACTGCTCGAAGCCGCGCGGTGGAACCCGCCACAGCACATGCTGCTCGCGTCAACGTCTTCAGCTTATGGCGCCAATACGGAGATGCCGTATCGCGAAACGATGAAGGCGGACCACCAGATGTCCTTCTACGCCGCGACCAAGAAAGCGACCGAGGCGATGGCGCACAGTTATGCGCATCTCTACGATTTGCCGGTGACGATGTTTCGTTTTTTCACGGTTTATGGTCCGTGGGGCCGGCCCGACATGGCCTTGTTCAAATTCACCAAGGCAATGCTGAATGGCGAGGCGATCGACGTCTACAATAATGGCGAGATGATGCGCGACTTCACCTATGTTGAGGATCTGGTCGAGGCTGTTCGTCGCCTTATCGATGCTCCCCCAATCCGGGTCGACCGCCCGCAGGACGTCGAGGCAAACGACAGTCTTTCCCCTGTGGCGCCATGGCGGATAGTCAACATCGGCAATTCGCAACCGGTGCAACTCGGCGACATGATCGGGGCTATTGAGGAGGCGCTGGGGATAAAGGCGGAGCGTAATCTCATGCCGATGCAGCCCGGCGACGTTCCTGCCACCTGGGCGGATGCCGAATTGTTGCAGTCGCTTACCGGGTATGTCCCCCGAACCGATATTCGCGAAGGCGTGTCACGCTTTGTTACCTGGTATCGTGACTATTACCGGACGTGAATTCACCGCCATGGGCCTATGCTGCCCCGCAAGGTCGCACGCTTCGCGATGAACGGTGCCATCGTACTTCGTAGCTATACACCCCGAGCATAGCGACTTTCGAGCGTCCGGCCCCGGTCTATCCGGCACCGTCCGCCGGTGCGCACCCGCCTCATCCACTGCTGATCGTCTGTACCGCACAGTCTGGCTGGCCTTTCGCGCTTGTCGCATGCCACGCGATTGCTTACTTGCCTCGCCATGACTTCGACCAACGACATCCGCCGCAGCTTTCTCGACTATTTCGCCTCCCACGAACATGCGGAAGTCGCCAGCGCCCCGCTTGTCCCGTTCAGCGATCCAACGCTCATGTTCGTCAATGCGGGCATGGTCCCGTTCAAGAATGCCTTCACCGGTCTGGAAACACCGCCAGCGCAACGCGCAACCAGCGCCCAGAAATGCGTGAGAGCAGGGGGCAAGCACAACGATCTCGATAATGTCGGCTACACGGCGCGCCATCATACCTTCTTCGAGATGCTCGGAAATTTCAGTTTCGGGGACTATTTCAAGGAACAGGCGATCGATCATGCCTGGACCCTTCTCACCAAGGAATGGGGCCTCGACCCTGAACGCCTTCTGGTCACCGTCTACCATACCGACGACGAGGCATTCGATCTGTGGAAGAAACGGACCGGATTTGCGGACGAAAAGATCATCCGCATTCCAACCAAGGATAATTTCTGGGCCATGGGTTCTGATGGACCATGCGGTCCGTGCTCGGAGATATTTTACGATCATGGCCATCACATCTGGGGCGGCCCTCCGGGATCGCCCGAGGAAGACGGCGACCGGTTCGTGGAAATCTGGAACCTCGTTTTCATGCAGTACACGCAGGAAAACGACGAGATCGTCGCCGACCTGCCAAAGCCCAGCATCGACACCGGCATGGGGATCGAACGCGTCGCAGCAGTAATGCAGGGCGTGCATGACAATTACGATACGGACACCTTCAAGAACCTGATCGCTGCGAGCGAAAGCCTGACAGGCGTAAAGGCCGAGGGGGACCGGACAGCCAGCCACCGCGTCATCGCCGATCACTTGCGTTCGACAAGCTTCCTAATGGCCGACGGTGTACTGCCATCCAACGAAGGGCGCGGTTATGTTCTTCGCCGAATAATGCGCCGCGCCATGCGTCACGCCCACCTTCTCGGGGCGAGCGAACCGTTGATGCACCGACTGGTCCCTGCATTGGTGACGGAAATGGGCCAAGCCTATCCCGAACTCGTCCGCGGCCAGCCGCTGATTCAGGAGGTCCTCGAACGCGAAGAAACGCAATTCCGCCGCACGCTCGACAAGGGTCTCAAGTTGCTGGATGAGGCGACGGAAGACATGGGTGAGGGCGGTACTCTCGACGGTGAAACCGCGTTCAAGCTCTACGACACCTACGGATTTCCCTATGATCTTACGGAAGATGCGCTGCGCAGCCGCGGCATAGGCGTCAATAAAGACGGGTTCGACGCCGCGATGGCGCAGCAGAAAGCTGCTGCGCGCGCAGCATGGAAAGGATCGGGTCAGGCCGCGAACGAAGAGGTCTGGTTTGACATTGCCGAACGTGAGGGCTCGACAGAGTTCACCGGTTACAGCTCTACGACCGGGGAAGCCGCCGTCGTCGCCATCGTCAAGGATGGCGCCGAGGTGCCATCGGCCGAGGAGGGCGACGAAGTCGTCATCCTGACCAATCAGACTCCGTTCTATGGCGAAAGCGGCGGCCAGACCGGCGATGCCGGGCGCATCTGGACACCCGAGGGCCTGGAATTTTCGGTCGAGACGACGAACAAACCTCTCGGTCGTCTGCACGCGCACGCCGGCGCCATCACCAAGGGAACGGTCAAGATCGGCGATGCCGTCCATCTCGAGGTGGATGGCGATCGTCGCGATCGTATCCGCGCGAACCATTCGGCGACCCACCTGTTGCACGCTGCGCTGCGTAACCGGCTTGGTGGACATGTGACACAGAAGGGCTCGCTGGTTTCCGATGATCGGTTCCGGTTCGATTTTTCCCATCCCAAGCCACTGAGCGAGGGAGACATCGCTGCGGTGGAAGCCGAGGTGAATGAGGAAATTCGCGCCAACGAACAGGTCGGTACGCGTCTGATGACGCCTGACGATGCAGTTGCGGCCGGGGCGCTTGCGCTGTTCGGAGAAAAGTATGGCGACGAGGTGCGCGTGCTTTCCATGGGCCGCAAGGGCGGTGAAGGGCGTAATTACTCCGTGGAGCTTTGTGGCGGTACGCATGTGAAGGCGACCGGCGACATCGGGATCTTCAAGGTGGTATCGGAAAGTGCGGTCAGCTCTGGCGTGCGTCGCATAGAAGCGCTGACCGGCGAGGCTGCGCGCCAATGGCTGGTAGCGCGCGACGAAGCAGTTCGCGCGATCGCAAGCGCGTTGAAAACGTCGCCAGACGACGCCCGCACACGCGTCATGGCACTTATCGAAGAACGTAAAAGGCTGGAAAAGGATCTGGCCGAGGCGAAACGCGCGCTGGCGCTTGGCGGTGGCGGCGCTGCAGACGTCGCAGCAGCCGATGAGGACATTGGCGGTGTAACGTTCTCCGGTCAGGTCATTGCAGGCCTCGATCCGAAGGAGCTTCGCCCATTGCTCGACCAGGCGAAGAACCGAATGGGTTCGGGTGTGGCTGCGATTTGCGCGGTCAACGATGGCAAGGGCGCCTTCGCAGTGGCGGTCACGGACGACCTCAGCGACCGCCTCAGCGCTGTCGATCTGGTGCGCGCTGGAGTCGAGGCTCTGGGGGGCAAGGGCGGCGGTGGCCGCGCGGACATGGCCCAAGGTGGCGGTCCGGATGGCTCGAAAGCCGATGCAGCGCTCGACGCCGTGCGCCAGGCACTGGCCAAAGTCTCAGCCTAACGGTCGAAATGCTGGTATAGAGCGCGTAGTTCGCGCTCGATCGCCACTACTTCGGCCGTATCATTCAGGCTCGATCGAGACTTGGCAACGTTTTGCAGACGCTCCGCCAAGACAGTCGCTTTATCGCGTAGTTCGGCCTTGTCTGTCATCTCATGCGCCCGCTGCGCGAGGAAGTTCAGGTCTGCGACCGGCCGCATGGCGAGAAAGGCATCGACCATGGGGCCGAGCAGCGCCTGATCATTACGCCAGTCGTTACCGGCAAACAGGTTCTGGACGATGTGCTGGCCCGCACCAAAGCATTCGAACCGGATACAGCCGGCAAAACCTTTCTCGGCCCGATGCTCGTAAATGGTGCAGAGACCGTTCCCGCCAAGCTTGGGGCACGGTTCGCCAGCAGATTTGATGGCGGAGAATCCGGGCATGTCTTCGGAAGGGTAGGCGATGCAGCATAGCGCTGCACAGCGATCGCAGTCCGAGCGCGTTTCCAGCACGGCGGGCATGGGTCAGCGTTCCGATGTACTGGTGCGTAGCTTGGGCTTGTAGGTCAGCGCCCCTTCAAGCTCTATCTGTTCGCGGAATTCGTCGCGCTTTTCGTGAATGGACGCAATCACCGGCCCCATCGCAACCCCGATATCGATGAGCACGGCCTCGGAAAGCTGGAGCGAACTCTCCAGCGTTTCCGGTACGGCATGACTGGCTCCTGCGCGATAGAGCTCGGCAGCGTGCGAACTGTCGCGAGCGCGGGCCACGATCAGCAGGTCAGGGTATGTCTTGCGCAGTTTAGCCACCAAGCGCTGTGCCAGAACCGGCTCGTCCATGGTGAGCACCAGAGCGAGGGCATTCTCGATCCCGAGCTTGTCGAGCGCGTCGGCGCGAGACGCATCTCCGAAAGCCGCGCGGATGCCCTCACGCTTGGCGTTGGCAATGAGGTCGGCGTTCGAGTCGATTGCGATGTAGGGCTTGTCATGCGCTTCCAGCATCCGCGCGATCAGCTGGCCGACACGGCCCGCGCCGACGATGATGACGCGCGGCTTGTCCATGTCTTCTGCAGGCAGTTCGGGTATCGGCTCGATACGCCGCCCGATGATCCTGCCGATATGCGCAAGCAAGGGCGTCACTGTCAGGCCGATCGCCGTGACGATCTGCCAGAACTGGGCCGTCCCGGGCTGGATCAACAAAGCCGCCGATGCAGCGGAAATGATGATCAGCGTGTCTTCGGACGGGCTGGCCATGAGAATGCCCGTCTCGACTGCCGTACTGCGGCGTGCGCCCATCAAATACAGCAGCGTCGTGGTAATAAGTGCCTTGAGCGTAAGTAGGCAGACGACCGCGATGGCGATTGCGCCGATGTTCTCGAAGATACTGTAGACATTGATCGTCATGCCCACCGTCAGCAGGAATATCCCCAGTGCGAAGCCGCGAAACGGTTCGAGGATATTGGCTACTTCCGGGGAATAATCCGTTTCCGCGATCATCAGCCCCGCCAGGAGCGCGCCCACGATCATCGAGAGGCCTACCATCGAGGTCGCGAGGCTTGCCCCGATCACTACCAGAAGGCTTGCGGCGAGAAATATCTCGGGACTCTTGGTACGGGCTGCCTGAGCGAAGAGGCGCGGCAGAACGAAGGGGCCTGCGGCGAGCATCAGCACGATGACGACCGCGCCCTTCCACAGCGTGTCGACCATCCCCTCGAACCCGTCCGCCGCGGCATGGGGGGCGAGGGTGCCAAGAAGAAAGATGATCGGAACCAGCGCGATGCCTTCGAACAGCAACATCGACAGCGCCGCCCTGCCAACCGGTGTTCGAGTACCTGAAATCGGCAGAACGACTGCGGTCGAGGACATGGCCAGAGCCAGGCCGAGCGCCAGGGCCCCGGTCCAGTACTGCCCCAGAATGGAAAGGAAAATCGCGATCAGCGATCCGCCGACCAGCAATTCGAGCGACCCGAGGCCGAAGACCAGTCGCCGCAATTGCCACAGGCGTTTGTACGAAAGCTCCAGCCCTATCGCGAACAGCAGTAGCACGATGCCCAGCTCGGCAAACGGCTCGAGCCGTTCCGGATCGGTAATCGTGAACCAGGTGAGCCATTCATATTCGGATGTCGCCCGGCCAAGACCGAACGGCCCCACCACGACGCCGACCAGAATGAAGCCGATGATGGGCGTGATCTTGAACCGGGCAAACAGCGGGATCACGATTCCCACGGCACCCAAAATCACCAGTGCATCCGACATCATCGGAGGGATCGCGGTCTCGGCATTCATAAGGCGCGAATGTTTCCTTCGTGTTGAACGCAATGCACTAGCGAGATTGTGCTGGCATCACATAGAGATGGCGCCTGCCGGGTCAGGCGACGTCCGTAACCGGCTTAGCTATGCGCAAGCCACCTGTCAGCCCCGCAATGGCGCGCGGGCTAACCTCCGCCGATGGTGGATGGACCCAGAGGTTCGCGGCGCGGACGCGGCTTGCCCGGGTGCTTGCCATCCTCGTCCCATTCGATGCGGTAGAGGTCGAAACGCCGGTCGGCCAGATTGCGGACCGTCCCTTCGGCGCGCGCCCATTGCAGATCGGCAAGGTTGATGTCGCTGATGGTCAGGGTCTCGACATTCTCGGTCGCTTCGGCTGCGATACCATCGCGTGCGAAGGGAAAATCGCAGGGGGTCAGGATACAGCTTTGTGCATACTGAATGTCCATGTTGCCCACGTTCGGAAGATTTCCGACATTCCCGCTGAGCACCACGAAGCACTGGTTTTCGATCGCGCGCGCCTGGCCGCAATAGCGTACCCGCAGATATCCCTGCCGGCTGTCCGTGCAGAAGGGCACGAATATGATGCGCGCACCTTCGTCGGCGAGGCGGCGGCTGAGTTCGGGAAACTCGCTATCGTAACAGATCTGCACGCCGATCGGACCGCAATCGGTCTGGATCACCTCGACCTTGTCGCCGCCCTTGATGTTCCACCAGTACCGTTCGTTGGGTGTCGGGTGGATCTTCTCCTGGGCATGCACCGCACCATCGCGCAGGCAGACGTAGGCGACGTTATGAATATCGCCATCGTCCATGCGCGTGGGATGCGATCCGGCGATGATATTGATGTTGTAGCGCATGGCCATTTCCGAAATGTCCGTACGCAGCCGAGGCGTATATTCCGACAGGCGCTCGATCGCTTCGACCGGTGACAGTTCCTTCTCCTCGAAACTCAGCAGCATCAGCGTGAAGAGTTCGGGAAAGACGATGAAGTCGGCTTCGTAATCGCTTGCCACATCGACAAAATATCGGACGTGGCGCATGAATTCGTCATAGTCGGCGACCTGCCGCGCCTGGAGCTGGCAGGTGGCCACGCGCACGGCTTCCACGCCGCGGGGCAGGCGCTTCTTCACCGGCTGATCCCGTTCGACGTAAGGGTTGCGCCAGACCATCATCACGGCATTGCTCTGCGAGGCCTTGTCCTCGGGCAGATATCCTTCGAGGATGCGCTCGGGCTCGAAGCCGTTTGCCATCTGAAAGCGCAGGACGGGATCGTGCAGCTTCTTCTCGACCACCTTGTCGAGATAGTCCTGCGGGCCTTCCACGCGGCGGCGGAAGCGGCGATAATTGGGCATGCGTCCGGCAAAGACGATGCCTGTCAGGTCTTTATCTTCGGCCAGCGCCCGGCGCTCTTCATAAAGACGCCGCCCAATACGCACGCCGCGCACCTTGGGGTCGACGCACATTTCATACCCGTAGAGCCAGTCGCCGGTCGGATCGTGGCGGCTGCCGTAACCGTTGCCGGTGATCTCGTCCCAGTCGTGGTCCTGAAAGGCGAGTGCCTCGGCCAGTTGCATGGTCGCGCAATAGCCGACGACCTCATCATCGAGCAGGGCGACGAAGCACCCTTCGCGGAAATTGTTGATCTGCCCGCGGATCTCACCGTGCGTATAGGCAGGCATGTCCTCGTAAACGCGGCGCACCAGATTGGCGATGCCGGGAATGTCCTTGATCTTGGCATTGCGGATATCGAGCCGCTTCTGTCCGAATTTCTCCGGACCCTTGCGTTTCACACTGCGTTTTTTGGTAGGCTGCTTGGCCATTGTGTCCCCGTGTCAGATTTCTGGCATCAATGTTCAGTGTGAACGCGTTTCGCGAAGCGCGGTTTCGTGCCGATTTCGTGGTTGGCGATACGGCGCGCAGCGCGCTACGGCAACAGTCCTCGCACGAGGGTCGCTGGCCGCCCTAGGGTCCGGGACGAATGCGGATCGTGGGCGATTGTGAAAGAGAGACAGACGGAATGGTGAAACATGACGTGGTCGTTGTCGGGGGAGGGCCGGCGGGGATGATGGCGGGCCTGCTGCTGGCCCGGGCTGGTGTCGACGTTCTGGTGCTGGAGAAGCATGCCGATTTCTTCCGCGATTTCAGGGGTGACACGGTACATCCTGCGACGATGGAGATCCTCGATCAACTCGGCTGGATGGAGGAATTCTTGCGCCTCCCGCACAACCGGGTCGATAGCGCCGAGTTCACTTGGGAAGACCGGACGTACAGTCTGGCCGACTTCTCCCATCTACGCACGCCGGCTCCTTTCATCGCCATGATGCCGCAATGGGACCTGCTCGACTTCCTGCGCGATAAGGCACGAGCTTTTCCCGGCTTTCATCTCGCGATGTGCGAGGAGGTTACCCAGCTTGCGCAGGAAGGCGGGCGTGTCACCGGTGTCCTTACCGCAGCTGGCGAGGAATTTCATGCTCGAAGGCTTGTCGTCATGGCAGACGGCCGATCCTCTCTGGTTCGTCGCAAGGGTCTCCTGCCCCTGCATGATCTGGGCGCGCCGATCGATGTCCTGTGGTTCAAGGTGCCCAAGAGCGTTTCCGGCAGCCGACTACGCGGACAGATAAAGGGCGGACACATGCTCGTTCTGTTCGAACGCGGCGATTACTGGCAATGCGCCTTCGTCATCGCCAAGGGGCAAGCGGCGCGCATGATGGCACAGCCGATTGCGGACTTGCGCGCACTGGTCGCCGCCGCGGCGCCGGATCTGCCCGATCTGGAACGCGCATTGTCGGACTGGGACCAGGTCAAATTGCTCAGCGTGTCGCTCGATCGGCTGGAAAAATGGCATCTGCCCGGGTTGCTGGCAATTGGCGATGCGGCGCACGCAATGAGCCCGGTCGGCGGCGTGGGTATCAATCTGGCCATTCAAGACGCCGTCTGCGCGGCCAATGTCCTGGCCGCACCGCTAGCCGCGGAACGCGATATCGATCACCTTCTGAGCAACGTCCAGGCGAGGCGCGAACTGCCCGTACGCGTCGTTCAGGGCGTGCAGAAACTGGCGCACGAGGTGGTAATCGAACCAATCCTGAAAAGTCAGGACGGCAAGCCCCGCGAAGCCCCCTTGCCGCTAAGGCTTGCCGACCGGTTCAGCCGCTTGCGACGTCTGCCTGCGCGTCTCATCGGGTACGGTTTCCGGCGTGAACGCCTGACAGCGCCATGCGCGGCGGAACATGCAGGCTGATACGAAAAACCCCCGTCCCGAAGGACGAGGGCATTTCAAATACTCAGTTGCGGTGGGGATTTAGCCCCAATTCGCCATTTCCTTCTCGAGGTTCTCGACAATCGCTTCGAAGAACTGTTCGGTGGTCATCCAACTCTGGTCCGGACCGATAAGAAGCGCAAGATCCTTGGTCATCTTGCCGCTTTCGACAGTCTTGATGCAGACACGTTCCAGCGTTTCCGCGAACTTCACGACGTCCGGCGTATTGTCGAAACGACCGCGATAGATAAGGCCGCGCGTCCAGGCGAAGATGCTGGCGATCGGGTTGGTCGATGTCGCCTTGCCCTGCTCGTGCTGGCGATAGTGACGGGTGACGGTGCCGTGGGCAGCTTCCGCTTCCACCGTCTTGCCATCGGGCGTCATCAGGACCGACGTCATCAGGCCGAGCGAACCGAAGCCCTGCGCGACCACGTCCGACTGCACGTCGCCGTCGTAGTTCTTGCAGGCCCAGACGAACTTGCCGCTCCACTTGAGTGCCGATGCGACCATGTCGTCGATCAGGCGGTGCTCGTACGTGATCTTCGCTTCGGCGAACTTGTCCTTGAATTCATTGTCGAACACTTCCTGGAACAGGTCCTTGAAGCGCCCGTCGTATTTCTTGAGGATCGTGTTCTTGGTCGACAGGTACACCGGCCATTTGCGATCAAGGCCATAGTTCATGCAGGCGCGCGCGAAGTCGCGGATGCTGTCGTCGAGGTTGTACATCGCCATGGCGACGCCCGAACTCTGGAATTCATAAACGTCGAGATCGATGTTCTCGCCATTTTCGCCTTCGAAAACCAGGCGCAGTTTGCCGGCGCCGGGGATCAGCGTGTCCTTGGCGCGATACTGGTCGCCGAATGCGTGACGACCGACAACGATCGGGTCGGTCCAGCCCGGCACCAGGCGCGGGACATTGTCGATCACGATGGGTTCGCGGAAGACCACGCCGCCCAGAATGTTGCGGATCGTGCCGTTCGGGCTGACCCACATCTTCTTGAGGCTGAATTCTTCGACGCGTGCCTCGTCCGGTGTGATGGTGGCGCATTTCACGCCCACGCCGTGTTCCTTGATGGCGTTGGCGGCGTCGACCGTGATCTGGTCTTCCGTCTCGTCACGCTTTTCGATGGAGAGATCGTAATATTTCAGATCGACGTCGAGGTAAGGCAGGATCAGCCGTTCGCGGATCCACTGCCAGATGATTTTCGTCATTTCGTCGCCGTCGAGCTCGACGATCGGGTTCGCAACCTTGATCTTGGCCATGGGTATCCTGTTCGTTCGAATTGAGGTTGCGCGCGCCATAGCAGAGCGCGGGGCGAGGGCAAGGGAGGGGGCAGGATAGACTTTGGCCGCTGATGCTGAGAAGGCTCGGCTTGCTCCATGTGGAACCGATCTGGCGTAGGACCAGGCGATAAAAATGTTTTGGCTGGACACTGTCTGCATGCTCAGAGCCTTGCCCTGACGGTTTCTAAACTCGATAGTAACCATCGCAGCATAGGGTTTGCGGGCACTTCCAATCACCTGAATGATCAGATCTAACTAGGCGACGCATGACTATTGTTCCGGTAATTCTATGTGGCGGAAGCGGCACTCGGCTCTGGCCGCGAAGCCGGAAGGCGATGCCGAAACCCTTCCTGCCGCTTGTCGGCGAGAGAACGCTTTTCGAAGCGACCCTCCATCGCTGTGCCGATCCCGAGGTGTTTGCCCGCCCGATCGTGGTTACGGGTGCAGAACATGTCGAGCATGTCGAAGCGCAGTCCGCCCCCGGCACTGCGATCATCGTCGAACCGGAAGCGAAGAATACTGCAGCAGCGATCGCGCTGGCGGCATACCGGCTGCCGAAAGACGCCATAATGCTCGTTTGCCCGAGCGATCATCACATTGCCGATTTACAGGCGTTTGCTGATGCGGCCACGAGCGCAGCGTCGCTGGCGAGCGATGGCTGGCTCGTCGCTTTCGGTATCGAGGCGAGGAAGCCGGAAACCGGATTTGGATATATCAAATGCGGCGCACGGCTTGGTGATCGTTCCTACCGTGTAGAACGGTTCGTGGAAAAGCCGGACCTCGCGACAGCCAGGTCTTTTCTCGCGCAAGGCGATTACCGCTGGAATGGGGGTTTGTTCGCCTTCGTTGCAGGGAAATTTATCGAAGAACTGGCGTCGCATCGACCGCAAATTGCCGCCTTTGTCGAGCAGGCGGTTCTCAGTGGCCGCGACGAAGGTGGTCACTTTCATCCGGATGCGGAGGCGTTTTCCAAGGTCAGCGGCGAAAGCATCGACTATGCAGTGATGGAGAATACCGACAGGGCCGCGGTGGTGCCGGTTGATATGGGGTGGTCGGACATCGGCAACTGGGTGGCGCTGCGTGAAGCATGCGCAAGCGATGACAATGGGAATGTCGCGCCGAGCTCGGCGGAATTGATCGATTGCCGCAATGTGATGGTGGAGAGCGACGGCCCGCGTGTATCTGTCGTTGGGCTGGAGAATGTCACTATTGTCGTTTCGGACGGCGAAATACTGGTGACGAGCGATGCTGGGGCGCAAAAAGTGGGCAATCTGGCCGGTGCGAAAAATCAGTAATGCACCGATGCGATTGAGCGGATTTCTGCCGTGAATCTTTTTGAAGATCGTCGACTATCCCACTTATAACGAGCGTATAATTGGGTGAGGCGCCTGGGTCGGTCTTTTTCTCGACGGTACATGCCTTATGATCGATATATCCTGCTTATAAGCTTTGTGACTGGCGTCTTGTTCGGGATGTCGGGCCAAGGCAATCGACAACTCGCATCTGGAATATCGCTCTTGATCGAATGATGGATCGGTGGGAACATAAGTGGAACATTGGTTAGGCCGATTCGTATCCACTTGATGTCACATGCTCAGAATATCTCACCGCCTCAACACACTCCTCTGGCTGGGGGAGTGGACGCTCTGCGTGCTTCGGAACTTCCCGTTGTCTTGGGGAATGGCGCAGACGAATGGTCCCCTGATCTGCAGCTTCCGCATTCCATGTGGGAAATCTTCGGCAGCATGGACGATGTCGCCGGTGACGCGCTGGCACTTGCTTTCGCTCAGAAACATTGTGCTGCCGGCGGCGAAGGCTGGCGGTGGCTGTGGGTTCAGGATGCGCGCAGCACCCGATCTTCGGGGCGCCCGTTTCTTCATGGCCTGCCGCCACCGTTGCGCAGCGGCTTCATTCATGTCGAGGCAGGCAGTGCGGCCGATGCCTTATGGGCAATGGAAGAAGGCGTAAGATGCGGCGAGCTGTCCTTCGTCATCGGCGAGATCGTGGGCGATCCCAAGGTGCTCGATTTTACGGCCATCCGTCGGCTCGTGCTGGCGGCGGAACGCAATGGCGTGATGCTTTACCTGTTGCGCCGGGAAGGCTTTGCGAATCTTTCCGCTGCCCGGTTGCGCTGGCGGGTTACCGCTGCGCCTTCGGCATTGCACCGCTGGAACAGTATGGCACCCGGCGTGCCGCGCGTGCGTGCCGAATTGTTTCGCGGACGCGGCCTGAGGCCCGGGCAGTTTTGGCTCGAACATGGCGTGGGCTCGCATGAACCGGATCATAGTCTCCTTGTGGTTCCCGACCTTCGCGATCGACCGGTGGAGCCGGATTACCGCGCAACAGGGTGAGGAATACGATCTGCGACAGCCCATCGTGCTGGTGAGCGACACGGCGCATGGTCCCGTCATCGATGCCGTCAGCCGGATGGCCATGTCTGCTGGTGCGCAGTCCGGCATGCGCCTGGCCGATGCGCGAATGCTGGCACCCGAACTGGTGGCCATTCCATTCGATCACGAAGGCAACCAGCGCACGTTGGGAAAGCTGGCGCTTGCAACGCAGCGCTGGGGGCCCTGGAGCATGGTGGACGGTTACGATGGCATATTGCTCGATAGTTCGGGCAGTGCACATCTGTTTGGTGGCGACGGTCCGATGCTGACGAGGATCGAAACGTTTTTTCTGAGGCAAGGTTATCAATGCCGTATCGCCTGTGCGCCCAATAGCGGAGCTGCCTGGGCGCTTTCCCACTATGCCGAGAATCGTTCGGCCATCGCCATGCCGGACGATCTGCCTGAAGCGCTTGCGCCTCTGCCTGTTGCTGCGCTGCGGCTCAATTCGGAAACCAGACTGTTGCTGGCCCGGCTCGGGCTGAAAACCGTTGGCGACTTGATGGAAGTTCCGCGTGAAAGTCTCGTCCGGCGCTTCCGCAATCGTCGTTCCGCCGAAGCCAATCCCCTGGTCAGGCTCGATCAGGTGCTGGGGCGTAAGCATGAGCCGCTCGTCCCGCTTATCGAGCACCCACCATTCGGGGCAGAGCGCCGACTTGCCGAGCCGATCCTTCACCTCGAGCCGCTGCAGCATATCGTGGGCGATATTACGCATGACCTCATGCGTATCCTGGAACAGGCCAAACATGGTGTGCGCAGACTGTCGCTGCGTCTGTGGCGGGTGGATGGCGAAGATATGTACCGAACGCTCGAGCTGGCTTCGCCGTCACGCGATCCCGATCATATCATTCGTCTGTTCGCACAGCGGTTGAACGACGTTGAAGCCGGGTTCGGCATCGATCAGATCAGGTTGACTGCAATATGGACCGAGCCGCTAGATGGCGCACAGGATAGGCTCGACAAACCCGATACCAGCGGCACGGCTCTACCGGTTCTGATCGACAGGCTGGTTACGCGCTTGGGCAGGGACAGAGTGGCACAATTTGTTCCGCGTAGCAGCCATTGGCCCGAACGCTCACAGCGGGTGGCAGCGCCCGGCGAAACGAGCGCTGCAGTGCAATATGATCTCGGTTTCAATCAGCGCCCGCTCAAGCTGCTGGCCCGTGCCGAGCCGATCAGTGTCATCTATGCCACTCCCGAAGGTCTGCCCCGGCGCTTTCGCTGGCGCGGTGGGCTGCACGTTATTGTAAAGGCGGAAGGGCCGGAGCGGATAGCACCCGAGTGGTGGAGACAGCGGGCGAATGCGCGATTGCGTGATTATTACCGGATCGAGGACGAGGCCGGGCGCCGTTACTGGATCTATCGTAACGGCCTGATCGGTGACGGGCGAGGCGGGCCGCCCGACTGGTATCTGCATGGATTTTTCGCCTGATGCCCGATCAGCCACTCACCCCTGATCGCCGAACGCTTGCCCGATTTTCCGACAAGGAATTCGTCGGCAACCCCCGTGCGCAATTCGTGGAACTGGGGATCACCAGCTGCTTCTCGTTTCTGCGCGGCGCGTCCGATGCGGTGGATCTGGTCCTGACCGCATTCGCGCAAGGGTACGATGCGATTGGCATCGCCGATCGCAATACGCTGGCGGGGGTGGTGCGCATTCATACCGAAGCCAAGACGGCCCGGATGCGTCCCGTAATCGGATGCCGGATCGTGACTGTCGAGGGCTGGCATTTTCTCGCCTATCCGACCGACCGTGCCGCCTACGGACGACTTACCTCGCTGCTGTCCAGGGGCAAGATGCAGACTCTGGAAGGGAAATGGCAGGACAAGGGCGAGACGCACATCGATCTCGCAATGCTGGCCGACCACTCAGAAGGCATTCAGCTGATCCTCATCCCCCCGGACGTTCTCGACGAGCGGTTTATGGCTGAATTGCGCAAGCTTGCCGTACAGCTGCCGACACTCCGGCATCTTGCCGCCGCCTATCTCTACTCCGGCGACGACATTGCGCGTATCAACCAGCTCGATACGCTGGCGCGAAGCACGGGCCTCACCATCCTTGCCACCAATGATGTGCACTATCACGCCCGCGACCGGCGGCCCTTGCAGGATGTGATGACATGCATCCGCGAAAAGACGACGATCGATGGTGCGGGCCTTTTGCTTGAGGCAAATGCGGAACGTCACCTCAAACCGCCGGAAGAAATGGTCCACCTGTTTGCCGAATGGCCCCATGCCATTGCCGCAGCGCGTGACGTGGCCGATGCGAGCACATTCGACCTTAAGGAACTGTGTTATGAATACCCGGACGAGCCGATCCCCAAGGACCGCTCGCCGGATGCGTATCTTGCCGAACTGGCCCGGCAGGGCGCACAGGCCCGTTACCCTCGTGGCGTTCCGGCCAAGGTAACACGTCTGATCGACTATGAGCTCGACTTGATCGGCAGGCTCGGCATCGCACGCTACTTCCTGACCATCAGGGACATCGTCGATTTTGCGCGGACCCGGGATCCGCCGATCCTGTGCCAGGGACGCGGCAGCGCGGCAAACTCCGCCGTCTGCTACTGTCTTGGCATTACGGCTGTCGACCCGGACGAGCACGAATTGCTGTTCGACCGCTTCATCTCCGAAGAGCGCAAGGAGCCACCGGACATAGACGTCGATTTCGAACACGAACGGCGCGAGGAGGTCATCCAGCATATTTATGATCGCTACGGTCGTCACCGCGCCGGGCTGTGCGCAACAGTAATTCATTACCGTCCGCGTATGGCCATTCGCGAAGTCGGTAAGGTTATGGGACTCTCCGAAGATACCACGAGCGTGCTCGCGCGGACCGTCTGGGGCAGCTATGGGCGAGAAATTGCAGAAAAGCATGCGCAAGAAGCTGGGCTCGATATGCGTGATCCGCACTTGCGCCGTGTGCTAAAACTGACTGAGCAGATGATTGGCATGCCGCGCCATCTCTCGCAGCACGTAGGCGGTTTCATCCTCACCCAGGGCCCGCTGGTCGAAACCGTACCAATCGGCAACGGTGCCATGCCGGATCGCAGTTTCATCGAATGGGACAAGGACGATATAGACGCCCTGGGCATTCTGAAGATCGACGTTCTGGCGCTGGGGATGCTGACCTGTCTGCAAAAGGGTTTCGACCTGCTGCGCGATCATCATGATCGTGATCTGACGCTGGCGACCGTCCCGCGCGAAGATGCCCGTGTTTACGACATGCTGGTGAAGGGGGACAGCCTGGGCGTCTTCCAGGTGGAAAGCCGCGCGCAGATGAACATGTTGCCGCGCTTGAAGCCGCGCCAGTTCTATGATCTCGTCATTCAGGTGGCGATCGTACGTCCCGGCCCGATCCAGGGCGATATGGTACATCCCTATCTCAAACGGCGGCGGAAGGACGAAGCCGTGGTCATCCCAAAGCCATCCCCCCTTCATGGCCCGCCGAATGAACTCTCATCGATCCTAGATCGCACTTTGGGCGTGCCGATTTTCCAAGAGCAAGCGATGAAAATCGCACTTGATGCCGCAAAATTTTCCAGCACCGAGGCAAATCAGCTTCGCAAGGCGATGGCGACCTTCCGCAGCCGCGGCATGGTCGATGAATTGCAGGACAAGATGGTCGGTCGGATGATCGCTCGTGGCTATGACCCCGACTTTTCAGAACGCTGCTTCAACCAGATACGCGGTTTTGGAGAATATGGATTTCCGGAAAGCCACGCGGCCAGTTTTGCCCATCTCGTCTACATTTCAAGCTGGATGAAATGTCATTATCCGGCCGCGTTTGCCTGTGCATTGCTCAATTCACAGCCGATGGGTTTTTATGCCCCCGCGCAAATCGTACGCGATGCGCAAGAGCATGGCGTGGAAGTACACGCGGTCGATGTCAACGAAAGCCACTGGGACAACACGCTCGAGCAGTGGGAAGGTAAATCCCAGCCACCCATGCGGCTGGGGTTTCGCCAGATCGACGGACTGACGGAGGTGTCGGCCGCGCGGCTGGTTGCGGCACGCGATGCAGGAGGTCGGTACGATAGTGTTGTCGAACTGCGGGAGCGTACGAAGCTTTCTCCCGGCGTTATCGAAAGGCTTGCTGCCGCGGACGCGTTTCGCTCCATGGGGCTCGATCGGCGACAGGCGTTGTGGGATGCGCGCGCACTCAAATCGGTAGACGATCTGCCTTTGTTCACTGCGACCGCTGTTCGCGACGAAGGGGCGGAAATCGCGCATCATATGTTGCCGCTGATGCCATTATCCGAACATGTCGTGGCCGATTATCAGACCGCCCGACTGAGCCTGAAAGCGCATCCCATGCAATTTTTACGCAACGGGATGCATGATCGCGGGGTTACCGCAAACGCCGATCTGCGTCGGAAAAATTTCCGTAGCCGGGTGAAGGTGGCCGGTGTCGTGCTGATCCGCCAACGCCCCGGCAGCGCCAAAGGGGTGTGTTTCATCACCTTGGAGAATGAGACGGGGGTTGTGAACCTCGTGGTGTGGCCGGATGTGATGGAGCGATATCGCAAGGTCATAATGAGTGCGCGACTGATGGAGGTTACCGGCAGGGTCGAGATGGACGACGAGGTGCTCCACGTCATTGTATCGCATATAGACGATGCGACCTGGCGATTAACCGAATTGAGTGATGACCTGATCGCACCCCAAATGTCGCGAGCCGACGAAGTTAATCGGCCCTTGCGAACCATGAGCGCGGCAAAGCGAAAGGTCGAGATATCACCCGGTCCGGGGAATGCCGATAGTGCATCTCACCAAGCAAGACGAGCGTTGCGGGCGCCGCGGCCTTCGCATCCCCGCAACGTACGCATCCTACCCAACAGCCGCGATTTTCACTAGCCGGTGATCAACCGCGGCCGATGCTGGTGTAGGCAAATCCCATGTCGCGCATATCTGCCGGCCTGTAGATGTTGCGTAGGTCGACCATTACCGGCGATTTCGCCAAATCCATGACGCGCTTCAGATCGAGCGCGCGAAATGCATCCCATTCGGTAACTATTGCGATGGCATCGGCATCGGCAATGGCGGCATACGGGTCTGCGACCATTTCCACCTCTGGCATCAGCGGTTTGGCCTGTTCCATGCCTTCCGGGTCATATGCTGCCACATGAACGCCCGCGTCGGTGAGGGTCTGCGCAACCGCGATCGCTGGCGAATCGCGCATGTCATCGGTGTTCGGTTTGAAGGTCAGGCCCAGGAGAGCGACCTTTTTCCCACGCGCGTCGTTCAACCCGCCAATCGCGTCGAGCACCTTGCGGCCCATCGCGCGCTTGCGGCTCTCGTTCGCCTTGACCACCGACTCAACGATCCGGGTGGGGCTGTCGTAATCCTCCGCCGTCTTGAGCAGCGCGAGCGTATCTTTCGGGAAGCATGATCCGCCATAGCCGGGGCCAGCGTGAAGGAATTTCGAACCGATGCGATTATCCATTCCAATGCCACGGCTCACGTCCTGCACATTCGCGCCAACTTTCTCGCACAGATCGGCCATTTCGTTGATGAAAGTGATCTTGGTGGCAAGGAATGCATTCGCCGCATATTTGATGAGTTCGCTCGTGCGGCGCCCCGTGAAAAGGATCGGCGATTCATTGAGGAACAAGGGGCGGTAGACTTCACTCATGATTTCGCGCCCGAAATCTTCTTCAGCACCAATCACGATACGGTCGGGGCGTTTGAAATCGCCAATTGCCGCACCCTCGCGCAGGAATTCAGGATTGGAAACTACTGCGATGCGATGCGGTGTCCCGCTGTTCTTGAGGATCCGCTCAACCTCGTCCCCAGTGCCGACGGGTACGGTGGATTTGGTCACGACCACGGCGTCGCCCGCCAGATGCTCGCCAATCTCCTCGGCCACAGCGTAGACGAAGGAAAGGTCCGCATGACCATCGCCGCGCCTACTAGGAGTGCCGACAGCGATGAAAATGGCGTTGGCGCCCTTGATCCCTTCGGCCAGACTCGCAGTGAATGTCAGGCGGCCTGCCTTCGCGTTCGACGTTACCAGATCGGCGAGACCCGGCTCATAAATCGGCATGATACCGTCATTCAGACGATCGATCTTCGACTGGTCCTTGTCGATGCAAACCACGTCGTGACCGAAATCGGCAAAACATGCTCCTGAAACTAGGCCCACATAACCCGAGCCCACCATTGCAATCTTCATATTCTCACCTTGCTCGAAGCTGTAACCTGCCGGCCCTTCAAGATCCTGACCAATTTCCCGCGCAATGCCCTGCTTACATATACAGCACAACAGCCTTATCACAGGCCGGGACTCCTTTGCTCGCTAGCCCTTTGCATAAGCAATCGGATCAGCTAAGGACGCGGCATGATATATTGTCACGCTAAAGGTCGAGGCTTAGCGCGCGGTGGACACCGCTCGCCATCTCACCTTTGGTGTGCGTTGCTCGCGCTTTTCGTATTAGCGCAGAGTTTCATCGTTCAAACCCATTTCCATGAAACCGTCCAAGTCACCGCGCGCACGCAAGGTACAATTGTCGCGCCGATACAGAAAGAACGGGACGACGACAGCCGATACGCCGCCCAGGATAGCTGCGCGATTTGCCGGGAGACGGGACAGTCGGGCCCCTATCTACTGCCCCCTGCAATACTGTTCTCTGCAGTAGAAACGAAGGAGCATTGGTCGCGCTGGCTGCCGATTGGCGAGTTTCGTTTACCTACGCCGCCTGTCGGATGGTTGGGGCGTGCCCCACCTCAGTAACTCCATGTAAAATAACCGGCTATTCGCACCGCGCGCCTGCTTTTGGCTGCAGCCGCGTCGTTCGTCGGTCCCCAACTTTACCGGAGTTATTTGAATGCGTTTTACTTTACTGACCTGCGCCGCAGCCGCCGCTCTCATCCCCTATGCGGCCGTCGCCCAAGAAGCCTCATCTTCCGATCAGCAGGAGCCGGAAGCCCCGACGAGGACGTCCACCGAAAGGGGTGGAGACGATTTTCATAACGTGATCGTAGTTACAGCACCGGGGCTTGATCGCCTCGATGTTCTGGCAGGCACCTCCGTCGTCGATGGAATGGAGCTTCAGCGCAACCAGAACGGGCAATTAGGTGAGGTTCTGGCCAAGCTTCCAGGTGTTTCGGCGAGCGGTTTTGCGCCTGGTGTTTCGCGTCCCGTACTAAGAGGTTTCGGCGGTGAGCGCGTCCGGGTTCTGACGGACGGCATCGGTGCCATCGACGCTTCGAGTACATCCGATGACCACGCCGTTACCGTGGAGCCCTTGATCGCCGAACGCATCGAGGTACTTCGCGGGCCTGCAGTGCTGCTATATGGAAGCCAAGCGATCGGCGGCGCTGTAAACGTCATCACAAAGCGAATTCCGCCACGCGTCCCGGATGAGCCCGTACATGTCGACGCAATGGCCGGCTTCGATACTGTCAGCAACCGGCGCGAAGGCGGCCTTTCGGTCGACGTGCCTGTTGGCGACAATCTCGCATTCCATGTGGATGGATCGTATCGCAACACCGATAATCTCGAGATTCCCGGATATGTAGCAACCGATCGCCTTCGCGCCCAACTCCTGGAATCTGCTGCGGAAGAGGAGGCCGAAGGTCATCTCGATGAGGCGGAGGAACTACGGGAGGGGGCGAACGCACGCGGAACTTTGCCGAATAGCTGGACGGAAACCTACACTCTGGGAACAGGTCTTGCCTATTTCTCGGGCAACAGCAGCCTTGGCGTATCTTTCGATTACTATGACACGAATTATGGCATACCGGGCCTGCCAGGCGTAGGACACGTGCATGAAGGTGATCATGATCACGATCACGAAGAAGAGGATGATGATCACGCGCACGGCGAGGAAGGGCCCGTTTCAATCGGCATGAAGCGGTACCGCGCCGATCTGAAAGGCGTGCTGGATCTTGGCGACGGCTTTTTCGACGAACTGCGGACCCGGTGGGGATACAGCGATTATACGCACACCGAGTTTGAAGGCGACGACGTAGGAACCGTGTTCGATGTCGAGGGCGTCGAAGGCCGCGTGGAGCTTGTTCAATCGCGCCGTGGAAATCTTCAGGGTTCGCTCGGCGGTCAATACTCGCATACCAATTTCTCCGCCATCGGCGAGGAAGCTTTCGTGCCGAGCAACACGACCGATAGTTTTGCCTTGTTCACTGTGCAGGAACTCGATTTCGACAGGTTCGAAGTGGAACTCGGTGCTCGCTATGAGCACACCGGTGTCGACGCTTCGGATTCGATCGGCGTATCCCGCGATTTCGATACGTTTTCCGGAGCCATCGGCGCATCGTATACTCTTACGGATGGCGCGGCGGGCGATCTGCGAGCAGGGGTCAATCTCTCGCGAGCAGAACGTGCGCCTTCTGCGCAAGAACTATTCGCCGATGGTCCACACGTCGCAACGCAACAGTTCGAAATCGGCAGTCCTACGCTAGGAACTGAACGCTCGTGGGGCGTGGAAGGCTACGTCCGCGGTAACCTTGGCCCGGCTCTTCTGAGTGCAAGCGTCTACAGAAACTGGTTCAACGACTTCATTTTCCTCTCCGATACAGGTGCGGAAGAAGACGGGCTGGAGGTGTTTCAGTTTCTGCAGCAGAATGCGGATCAGTTCGGCATCGAAGCCGAGGCGAGCATGCCCGTTTTCGAAACCAATGACTTCAAGCTGCTTGCGGATGTTCGCGGCGACTATGTCAGGGCCACTCTTGCCGATGGTTCTCCGGTCCCCCGCATTCCGCCCCTGAGCCTTTCCGGTGCGCTCGAAGGTCAGTTCGAACACGTCGATGTCCGCGCAGAGGTCGAATGGTTCGATAAGCAGGACCGCGTGTCGGAACACGAAGCGCCGACGGATGGGTATACCTTCGTAAATGCCTCTGTCGCGTGGCATCCATTCGAGGGGGCGGACAACCTGACCATCCTCGCGCAAGTGGACAATATCTTCGATGTCGAAGGTCGGCGCCATACGAGTTTCACGAAGGAATTCGTGCCTCTGCCCGGCCGGAATTTCAAACTGACCGCTCGTTTGAGCCTGTAAATCCGCGCGAGACCGCGCACGCCGACGCCCAGATCACGGGCGTCGGCTTTCCTTTCCATGCAGACATTCCTCAAAAGAAGAGACCGGATGCAATTCAGCAATTCTCCACATCGCAACCTGCTCGATGGAATGGCGATTGCCGGATCCGCGCTCTGCCTGATTCATTGTCTCGCCTTGCCACTCATCATCGCATGGCTACCCGCGCTTTCGGACTGGTTGTCCTGGCCGGAAAGCGTGCATCTCTGGATACTGCTCGCGGCATTGCCTCTGTCGTTCTTTGCCCTGTGGCGTCATGCTCTTTGCGAAGGTAGAAAAGGGCCGTTTCTTCTCGGGATGGCAGGACTTGCCATTATGGCCAGCGCCCTTCTCATCGAGGGATCTCCCCTTGAACCATTCGTGACGAGTATCGGCGCCGCGCTGCTGGCGGCAGCGCATATCCTCAATTGGCGTGGAAGGCGTTCGTGCCACGAAGGGGAGTTACGCCAGTAAGCTCGCAGTCAATGTCGGCAGGCCTCGACAGGGACGCAATTAGCTGCTGCAAGCCCTCCGATAATTCACTTACTGAAAGCGAACGAATGGCCGATCTGTCGCATATCGATAAACATGGGCGCGCACGAATGGTCGATGTTGGCGACAAGCCGGTTACAGCCCGCAAGGCGTCAGCAACCGGGATTGTGACGTGCCAGTTGCTTACGCTCGATTTGCTGAAAGAAAGCAAGGTTCCCAAGGGAAACGTCATCGGCACGGCCGAATTGGCAGGTGTCATGGCAGCCAAACGAACGGCCGACCTCATCCCCCTGTGTCATCAGATACCGCTTTCGCAGGTCGATGTTACAATTACTGCCGACGACACATTGCCGGGTTTCGCAGTCGCGGCAACGGTGCGAACGGAGGGGCGGACCGGTGCCGAAATGGAAGCGCTAACGGCGGTATCCGTCGCGTGCCTCACATTGTTCGACATGCTGAAAGCGGTCGACAAGGATATGACGATCGGTGGAATCCGCGTGACTGCGAAAGAAGGCGGCAGGTCCGGCGATTGGCAACGCGCGTGATCAACTGCGCTGCCAGAGTGCAAGACCATCGCGACGACGTTCGATATTGCCACTCGCTCCTACCGGTTCGCATCGGCCATCGGTGAGAAACGCGATGGTTTCGCCGTCATCGGCAGGAACCTTGGCCAAGGTACGTGATCCATTCGGCGTGAGTGCCACGATCACGCCGGATTTTGGAGAGCCGGCGCGGTCATAGTGCACCGTGTAAGTCTCTATAACGGCGGGGCCCGCATAATCTTCGTCGATGGGCGGAACTTCGCCGCGCCTGCCGTCGGCTTCGGTCTGATAATCGAAATCTTGCGGGAAATGCGCACCCGTTGGCGCGCCTGACAGCATGATGGCGTGATTGTGGGTGGCATACCCACCATTGGCGAACAGTAAACCTCGACCGTCGCTCCCGCGTAGCTTTTCAGCCATGGCGACCACAGCATGGCTCATGTAGTTCCCGATCGGTCCTCCACCGAACGTCAGACCGCCAAACACCGTAACGGGTTTTTCGATCGGCCAATCCAGCACCCTGCGTGCCATCTTCGGAACACAGGGGAAGCAACTGTAAAGTTCTACATGAGCAAGGTCGTTCGTGCCGATCTCGTTCAACGCCATCGCCCGTTCGATCGAGGTCGCCAGGCTGGGTGAGTGGTCATAGCGGTCGCGAGCAAGGAAGTTGCCGCTTTCATGCGCAGCAGCACCATAGCCGATATGGACGAGCCGCTCATCCGGAATGCCGCGCCTTCGCGCTTCCGCTAGAGACGTTACGATAAAAGCTGCGCCTTGATTGACCGAGGAATTGGCCACCTGAAGCTTCGTATAGGGAAAGGCGATGGGCCGATTATTCTCGCTGGGCTCAACGACAGCCTCAGCCTTTACCGGCTTGCGTATCCATGCCCCATCACTCGCCGCAGCCACCTCGCTCATAACGGCCCAAATCGCACCGGTTTCTGCCTGCCCTTCTGCCAGGCTCTGGCAATAGGACGCCCGCCCGGCGTTTTCGTAAAGCGGATAGACATCCGTGGGTACGACAAGGCCGTAGCTCTGCGGATAACCATGCCGGACCCGATGGCTCGCATCGCGAAGCGCGTTGGGTTTTTCGCCCCCCTCCGGCTTCTTCAAAGCGGCGAGATGGCCGGCTGTTCGCAACGCTTCTCCGCCAGCAATCGCACAGATTTTCGCTTCTCCGCGACCAATACGATTTGCGGCCTCGTGCAGGAGCAGTATGGGGCTGTCGCCATTGGGCAGTGCGGTCTGCATCCGGTGAGCCGGGTCGATCCCGAGTTCCTTCGCAACCTTCGCGTCCACCGGATTGATCTGAGGCCAAGCGAGTTGGGCAACCACGGAAAGGGAATCGCAATCGACCAAAACGCCGCCGCCCGCATCTGCATCTGCGCGGCGCAGGGCGCGTGTCATTAGACCCACTGGATCGAGACCATCGGCCGGCGTCTCGGGCCGATCATTGATCTGGCCAACACCGATAATTACGGGCGTAGTTTCGGGGTCCTGTCCGGTCATAAAAGCGCTCCACCTGCTGCCATGCCTAGCAAGCAATCTGGTGGCTGCAACTGGAAGGTGGGAGAGCTGGCTGGGGTGGCAGGGCTTTATGGCCTAGGGTCAATTTCCTATTTTCCGCCCGTCAGTTGCTTGAAAAGGCTCACCTTTCTCCTCACAAACCTGCCCCACATTCCTGCCCCACAGGGCTCCGGGAGGCAATTACTGCCACCCCTAGGATAAGAAACATTCTGCAGGACGTGGAATGTAGGCATGAGGAGTGAGAGCATGGCCGCAATCCGTCAACGTCATCACAAGTTTGAAGCCAAGGTTCGAGTGCCCGTTCCGCTCCGGCACTCTCACGGCAACCGCGAGTATCTCTACCGGACCCTTACAGCCTCCAACCGTCGCGCGGCGAAGCTCGAAGCGGACGCGTGGGAAAACGGGCTCAAGCTCGAATGGGCCGCAACACAGGGGCATGACTGCGAGGCATTGAGCGGTCTTCGGCAGGAGCGCCGCCTATATCACCATATCCGCGCTCGAGCCTCCGCAGGGGCCTTCAAGGTCAATGGAGAGGATGGCGAGGCTGCATTAGCCGGAATAGACTACGAGCTTGATAAGCTAGCAGAGGAGCATGGCCCAGCCGAGCTCCCGCGTCTCACTGAGATGCGCATAGCGGCGTTGCAAGATGCTGCGAGAGACCTTCAAGGGCTGGCCGTCCAGCCCCGCGCGGAGCTCGAACAGACGTTCTCTGAGATTGCCGAAGAATATATGTCGTGGTGGTCGAGGCAGGGCGGGTTGAAGCCCTCCAACACAGGCAATCAAAAGCGCGCCACCTTTCATCTTTTCGGCAGCTACTTTGGCGACCGGCCTATTCGAGAGGTCACTAAGCCAATCGCCGCAAGGTTCATGGATGCTCTCCGAAGCCTAGACCCGCTCTGGGGGAAGTCGAGTGAGACCCGTCAGCTACCTTGGCCGGAATTGCAGCGGCGGTTTGGCGAAGCCGAGACCGGCTTATCAACCTCCAGCCTCAACCGGCACGCGACCTGCCTAAACGCTCTCTGGAAATGGGCGGAGGAGCGAGATTACTGCCGAGGTCGAAACCCGTTCGCGGGCTTCCGCACTCGTCTCCAACAGGGCAAGAACTTGAAGGGCTATGAGGCGTGGGAGGATGACGAACTCAACCATCTCTTTGCCGAACGTCACAAGCGAGACGACCTGCGAGAGCTCATCCTTACTGGCCTGTTCTCTGGAATGCGTATCAATGAGGCCGCATCGCTCACGGGCGACCAATTGCAGGAGCGGGATGGCGTGCGCTTCATTCAAGTGCGAGACGCAAAGACCCCGGCTGGCAATCGAGAGGTGCCCTTACACTCGAAGCTCGATTGGCTATGGGACCGCGCGCGCTCCGCAGGGACCGGTCGGATATGGCCGCGCTTCAATTGCGAAGGACCCGGCAAGAAGGCGGGAGCCGATGCGGGGCGGGAGTTTTCCCACTACAAGAAGCGCCGAGGCTTTACCTCTCGCACCAAGGCGTTTCACAGCTTCCGTAAGAATGTTACCCGCATCATGGAGCGGGCGAGGGTTCACGAGAATGAGTGGGCGCAAGTGCTCGGTCACGAAAAGGGCTTCACCTATGGCCGCTACAACGCGGATGGGATAACTCTAGAGCACAAGACCGCTATCATAGAGCTCATCTCGTATCCGGGTGTGAACCTGCCGGAGCCGGGGCAAGCAGCTTAGCCTCCTCGGCGCTTTGCCAACGACTAGCAGAGGGCGACGCTGGCGGACGACCTACCTACAGTTTCAATATGGGGGCAGGGTCGCCGCCAGAGCGTCTTTTAAAGCAAGACTGGGTGACGTTGCATACGCTCAAAACAAACAGCGCTCGGCTTAGGAATGCGTGCGCTTGCCCGGTGAATAGTAAGAAGTGCTAGCTGTCCCATCGGCTATCTCCATAGAAGGGAACGCTGTAACAAAGCCCTGAGCATCCGCGAGCGTCACGAAATACACGCCGATAGCGGGGCCTGATATTGCGCTAGCACTGTGAACTGCGAAGCGACCCGCGCCCACGTTGTCTTTAAGCCATACTCGCATATCGACGCTAAGGTGTCCCAGACCATCCCAAGGCACCATGAACTTGACCCGGATGGGAAAAGCTACGTCGTCCGTTAGATGTTGAGCGCGTGTCCGGCGTGTCATGGTTTCTCCTGTCTCAAGGCGCATTAGAACAGGAGGGGAACATTCGGCAACCGCGATTACTGCCACCTCTTGGTAGGACCCCCCGGTTTGAGATAGTTAGATATACCCTAGGGGTGAGGGCTTCCGGTCGATTACTGCTCACTCTTGGAGGGTGGAGAGGATTAGATATACCTTAGGGTATCTATAGGAGCTCCCGCAGTATCTCTTAAAGAGCCCCTATCGAGCTCTTGCCGGTTTCATAGATAGCCGGTGGTCTCATACCCCTCATTCTCTCCCTCGAAAACCTACAGGCCTCTCAGTGCTTCTAGGATGCCTCAGGATTGCTTTAGAGGCTTTTGGGCTGCTTGGGTGGCTGAGCGTATTCCGATGGACTCATTGAGCTCCAGAATGGCTCCTGCGGCATACTCGATTACTGCTCACTTTCGGTAGAAGAAACATCGGACAACGTGTGGTCGTGGAGGCAATACACACCCGCGTAACTCGATGCCTGAGCAAAGCTCCAGTGCTCAATCTTCTACCACCCTCTCGGCCTCCCTGTTCGACCTAACGGGTTGCAGGCCCGTGGCGGGGTGAGCCTGCCGGACGCGGTAGAGCTCCCCCGCCGCACTCCCAATTCAGTTTCGATGCTCCTGCCGGTGAACGGTGGAGAACGGAAGCGGCCCGCATGGGCAATCGCCGCGGCATGTCCGCACCTCACTCAAACGAAAGGGCACCTTGTGTCTGACAATTCTACTCCCCCCGCCACGCTCGAAAGCGAGGGCGCATCAAACGTCACGCCAAAGAGCTACGAGATTGCTCCCGGAGACCGGGACCTTGCTGACAGTCTAGTAAACCAAGACCCCATTCGAGACCTGTCCGGTCCCGTTTCGGTGGTCGGAGCTGTGAAGCTCCCTGAGAAAATTACACGCGAAATGCTGCCTACCGATGTGCGCGCAAGGGTCGATGCGCGCCTTGCAGACTTTCCAGAGGTCAACCGCGCCGCTGCCGAGGAAAGCATCATCCTCGAAGAAGCGGAAAAGTATGCCTACGCCGTTCGCGTCTGGGGTGGCCCCGGTCCGAACGCAAACGCGTATCAGGAAGAACGCTTTACGATAGAGCATGAAATCTTCGATGCGCAGCGCAAGCTCTCTGAGCGTCTCACTGCGCTTCAAGAAATCGTAAGACATGACCGCAAGGTCGACGAAAGCACTGGGGAGGAGTTTGACGAACCGGTCTTCCGCCTGCGCGGTAGTGCTCGCTCGGCGGCAGAGTTTGAGGCGTCAGACCTGCGCCAGCGCATCGCGCTCTTGGAGGGCTCTGAAGGCCAGCGCCGCTTGCGAAAGGCAGAGTGGCAGGCCGTGCAGGATGCCAAGAAACTCCAAGAGGAAGCCGCAATCGACCGTGAAGCCCAAGAACAGGCGAAGGCCGACGTGCGCGCCGCCCGCGTGGCCGACCGTGCCAACGCCTACCGCAAGTTTGAGGAAACCGAGCGATGACAAATACTAAACGAAACCCAGAGCGTCCTAAGCTTAAGGGCGCCTACCATCCCGACAGCGCAAAGCACGCTGAGCGGGCCAAAGAGAACCGCGTCGACATCGGCGATACGGTCTATGTGAGCTCTGGCGCTATGCCTCCGGCCTACCGAGGCAACGAGTGAAATGGGGCGGGGTCGCAAGCCCCGCACCTCTCCTGCGAACCCCTACCGTCCCGGCAGTCCTGACTTTGCCGAGCGAACGCGGGAGCATCACCGAACCGAAGGCCGCCTAACGGTCGTGACGGTTGGCACACCTCCGCCCAGACCCTAACCCCAGGATTGCCCTAGGAGCCCCGCCAGAGACCCTGTGCGCGCTTCTAGGGTTCCTCCCGTCTCCAAGGAGCTCCGATGAGTAACAAAGCATCGCCGCCGGTCCCAGAGGGCCGCAAATGGTGCCACGGCTGCAAGGCCGCGCTGCCGGTTGAAAGGTTCGCCAAGCGGTCCTGCCGCGGTCGCACCGTCTCACAGTCCCGCTGCCGTCCCTGCCTAGCCAAGCAAAAGCAGGAGCAACGGGTTGCCGCGCGAGAGCGGTATGCCAGTTGGACGGTCCGCTACGTTCCCCGCCGAAAGCGCGTGGGAGTACCAGAGGAGCTCGACAGTGCCTTACTATCCCTTCGCTAGCCAAGCGGCCTCTATCGCTTGCCCGAAGCTCCGGCAGAGGTTCATCAATGCCAGTCGGACGCTCCATCTCCTGCCTCCCGCCGAGCTCCTGCGATACGTCCGCAGGCGCCCGCATTGGTTCTGGGCCTGACACCGTTTGTTTTTTCGCAAAAATCCGAAGCGGGTTATCTTAGAACGCAAACGCCGCGTGCCCCCGTGGGGGTGGCGGGGGAGCAAAGGATTGCTAGCCCCATGCACCTTCAAGAGGTTGGACAAGGGGACATACTATAAGTTGAAAATTCGCTCTTTTCATCAAGGGCCTCAAGTCGCGCGCATTCCTCGCGCTGGCGCTTTTCGGCATCGCTAGTCTGGGGAGATAAATCTTTTTGACTATAACACTCGTACAAATAGCTGTTTTCTTCGTCGATGCGAATTTCGAGCCCGTTTCGATCAGTCGCGTCGAAACCTTTCAGCTTGCCGCTAAAAAGTCCCAATCTAGCCGTTGCGTCGAGCTCCAGATCATTCTTCGCGTCATAGCAAAGATACTCCGGTCCCTCTTTCGTGCATGACGGAAGAAGCGCTAGGATTGTCGCCGTGAAGAGAATAGTTCGCATCGTTGGGCGGCTACTTGAGCAGAAACCCAAGCGCTACATAAGCCAGTCCCCTTTCCCCAGCTCGTAACTTGTAAGTTTTGCGCCGCGTTCTGGCGCCCCATCCTGTATGGTGCAAAAGGTAGCTTGACTTGTATCTGAGCTAGCTCATATATGGAGCATTATCTTTTGAGCTATTGAGGTGGGCCATGAGCCGGATTGCATATTACCGAGTGAGCACCGGAGACCAAAGCATCGAAGCGCAGCGCAAGGCGCTAGGCGGAGGCTTCGACCGGGAGTTTGCAGACGAAGGTGTAAGCGGAGGTTCGCTTGCAGCCGCACGCCCCGGCTTTTCCCAACTCCTAGAATATGTCCGGGAGGGCGATACCGTATGCGTTTACGCAATCGACCGCCTAGGACGCGATGCCTTGGATGTGCAGTCCACCGTGCGCGGTCTCATTGAAGCCGGGGTCACGTTGGACGTGCGCGGCCTTGGGACTATCGGGCGAGGGGTCGGCGAGCTCATTGTAGCGGTGCTGGCGCAGATTGCCGACATGGAGCGCCAGCGCATCCGCGAGCGTTGCGAGGATGGCCGGGAACGGGCCAAGCAGGCTCTACAGGAGACCGGCAAGACCCATAGGGGCAAGGCGGGGCTCGGCAGGCCCAAAGCGGCTAATCCCGGCGAGGTGGTCGAATGGCGCAAAGCAAACGAAGCAAGCATAGCAGCGACCGCCGCCCACTTCGGTCTCTCGGAGGCGACCGTAAAGCGATACGCGCGCGCCGCCTAACCAAACCACGCGGGCCTACGAGGCCCAGCTTTTTTATTCTACCGCCGCCCCGTGCTCCCACGGTCCCCCAAAGGAGCTCCGGGGCGGCTCTCATTTCAATCAAAGGAAATCATCATGTGTGAAGCAATGACCCTTGCCGTGGCCGCAGGGGTCATGGGAGTGGCGCAGACCGCCTATTCCGTTACCAGCCAAGCCAAGCAGGCAAAGGCTCAAAACGCTGCGATAAGTGCGCAGCTAGACGTCACGAACGAAGAAGCCCGCCGCAGGGCAACCTCTGAGATATTTCAGGACATGCGCGCGGCCCGCCGTGAACAGGGACGCATCCGCGCTGCTGCTGGCGAGGCCGGTCTTGCTCTCACAGGCTCGGTCGATGCGCTGCTGTTTGATAGCGCGATGCAGGCGGACATGAACCACAGCCGCTCCATCGCCAATCTCGAAAGCCGAACCTCTGCGAATGCAGCGGAGGCGGAGGCGGCTTACTCCCACGTTGGCAACGTGAACGGCTTGACTGCCGGGTTACAGCTTGGCGCATCCGCACTCACTGGATGGTCTGGGATTGAGGCGGCGAAGATTGAAAAGCGCCGCGCAGCGAAAGCAGCCGGCGGGTGATTTTAGCGGGTCCTGCTGGACTCCTCGTAGAGGCTCCTCGCTTTTCTGCGGAAACAAAGTGAAAACTTGTTTTCATTCGAAGCAACGACAGCCAAGCTGCGTGGATGCCCTATGACCCCGCTATAGCTTATGCGCATCTTTCGGCGATAATCGAGCAGTGTCCCGAATTTGCCTATTCAGAGAACTCGATACAGGACGAGCATCTCAGTTGGCTGGGTCGCGCTGAAGCGCTTTTAGAGAAATACTCGCCACTCCAACATCTAACGTCTTTCAGAGTTGCTACCCGCCTTCTCTATACGATGAGCCACAGTAGGTCTGCGCTTTTGCTCCCTCTGCATGCAGCATTAGCCAAGGTCGAACTCGACCTTCCCGAAGCAGCCCAAGGCGCATACATCCCGGCGGGTGACAAATTCAACGGGTACGCATCGTTAGTGAAGCTGCTTTCAAAGAGGGAGGGTGGTGTGTTGGTCGTCGACCCTTACCTCGATGGCACATTTTTTGTCGACTTCGTGCCGTTGGCGACCCGGCTAGCGAAACTCCGTTGTCTTACATCGGACCGCTATATTTCTAGCCTTAAAGCTGCCGCCGAGCGGTGGACCACCGACAGGCAACCGCAAGTCGCAATCGAAGTTCGCGTAACCAGTCGTAAAGCGTTGCACGACCGCCTGCTGCTATTTGAGAACGGCGAAGTTTCACTCGTTTCACAATCCTTGAAAGATATCGGAGCGAAAAGTCCTGCATCTGTGCAGCGGGCCTCAGATGAAATTGCTGCTCACAAGATCGAATTCTACGAGGAGGAATGGGCGAAGGCCGATGAAGTCTTGTCTTATTCCGTTTGAGTGGCACCTTTCTCTGACGAACCGCGCGCGCCAAGTGGGCGAGTTTTCGTAATGTCCTCCCACTTTAGAAGCCGAGCTTCGCTACCACCCAAGGCTATAACAACGCCATCGTCACCGGAAAGAACGGGGTAGCCAATCACAGTTTCTTGAGCGGTTGTATATGCAAAACACGGTCTGCAATGCTTCGCTTTAAACGAAGCTTCAAATTGATCGGTGCTGCCTTGGAATGTTGTCAAAAAAAGCGCTATGAAAAGTCCGATAGTGCCGGCGGTCGCTGCTAAGAGCCATAATCCGGCGGTAGTTGGAGCCCTTCCAAAAAAACTGTTTCCGCCAAATAGCATAGCAAAGAACACCAACGCTCCCGCCGAAAGCCCAGTTAGAATTTCTGACCAAACGTTAAAGGCGTCTAACATTACATCAAATGTAGATGGTCTGACGGATCCAGCGACACCGTAGCCCGTGAGAAGTGCGTCTTGGTAAGCTTTGCCTAGCGCGTACATAAGTGCACCTACCGCCGCAGTCGCAGAAGTGAAAATTGCGACAGCTTTTTCGACGGTAAAGTCACCTTTCTTTCGCTTTCGAGCGGTCATTTTCTTTCAGCCTCCGTGAGCGGTCGGGTTTTTTTGAAAGCTCACTGGCTCTTTCTCCCGGTTTGGAACACAAGGGCCTGTGGAAAACCTGCTCCACATTTCTGCCCCACGGCCAGCTTTAGGCTGGGGATAAGACGCTGTAAATGCGGGAAAAAATAGAGATGGCTGGGGTGGCAGGGATCGAACCTGCGAATGTCGGTACCAAAAACCGATGCCTTACCACTTGGCTACACCCCAGCAGGTGCGCGCCCCTATAGCGTGTCGTGCGCGGAAGGGAAGGGGTGGGATGTGGAAATGATGAGGGTGCCAGATCCGCGGCTGGATATCGGGCAATCGTCCTCTCCTCGATTACTTGGAGGAGAGGACATTTGCGCCCTTAGGCGCCGAGCCCTAGTTGCGGCCTAGATATTCTTGCCGTCGAAATCGCTGGACGAATGCCGTTCGCTCAGCTGTTCGTTTTCTTCACCCCAGGTCTTGTTGACGATGCGCCCACGGCGCACGGCTGGTCTTTCGGCGATCTGCTTTACCCACCGCTCGACATGGGTGTACTCATGGATCGAGAGGAATTTGCGCGCTTCGCCGTAAATGCCGCCGGTGACGAAGGGGGACAACCACGGCCAGCTTGCAATGTCGGCGATCGTGTAGTCCTTGCCCCCGAGATATTCGCTTTGGGACAGCCGCTTGTCGGCAACATCGAACAGGCGCTTCGTTTCCATGGCGTAGCGGTTGATCGGATATTCGAACTTTTCGGGTGCGTAGGCGTAGAAGTGGCCGAAACCACCACCGATGAACGGGGCGCTGCCGACCTGCCAGAACAGCCAGCTCAGCACTTCTGTACGGGTGGTGTCAGTCGGAAGGAGGGCACCGAATTTCTCAGCGAGATGAAGCAGGATTGCGCCGCTCTCGAAAACTCGGATCGGTTCCGGTCCGCTGCGATCGAGCAACGTGGGGATCTTGGAGTTGGGGTTGAGGTCGACAAAACCTGATCCGAACTGATCACCATCCGAAATGCTTATCGTCCAGGCGTCGTATTCCGCACCGGAATGACCCGCTTCCAGCAGTTCCTCGAGCATGATGCCAGCCTTCACCCCGTTGGGCGTCGCCAGCGAGTAAAGTTGGAAATCATGTTCGCCGACGGGAAGCTCCTTGTCTTCCCGGGCACCCGCCGTCGGTCGATTGATGCTGGCGAAGCGCCCGCCATTCTCGGTGTCGGGTGCCCAGACTTCGGGCGGGGTATAGGTGGGATCAGCCATTGTGTTCTCCTGTGATGCGATGGCTAAGCCAGCCTTCGGTTCACCGCAAGGTGGGGAACCGGACTGCCCGTCCCACTGTTCTTCCCTTCGCCATGACGAAGCTCATCTATGTCGACGACGACCTGCCTGGAATCACCCGCAAGGGTGCTGGGAAGGGATGGGCCTATTACGATCCCAAAGGTAAGCTTATCGGCGATGCAGAGGAAAAGCGCAGGCTCAATGCTATCGCCCTTCCGCCGGCTTATGTCGACGCCTGGTTCTGCCCCGCGCCGAATGGTCATATCCTCGCGACCGGCATAGATGCCAAAGGCCGCAAACAATATCGGTACCACCCGGATTTTCGCGCCGCGAGAGAAGGCGAGAAGTTCGATAGCTGCGTCACCTTCGGCAGCCTACTTCCTCTCGTCCGAAAGCGTGTAGAAAGCGATCTGCACGGGCATAACCTCACCAGAGAGCGCGCCATCGCGAGCGTCGTGAGGCTGCTCGACCTTGGTGCGATCAGGGTTGGGAACGAAGGGTATGCAAAGGCCAACAAGAGTTTCGGTGCGACCACCCTGCGTAATCGCCACGCCGAACTGACCGGGAAGACCTTGCGGCTTCGCTACAAGGGGAAGGGCGGCAAGCTGCAGGAGGTTACCCTGTCCGATGGTAGCCTGGCACGAATGGTGCGCAAGATGCAGGATTTGCCAGGCCAACATCTGTTCAAATATGTCGATGACGATGGCGACCAGCACACGGTCGGATCGAGTGACGTCAACGAGTATTTGCGCGAAACCATGGGGCAGGACTTTACAGCCAAGAACTTTCGCACCTGGCACGCAAGCGTGAGGGCGCTAACCTGCGTTTATGAGGGCGATGGCAAGCTGCCGATGAAGCAACTGCTCGAATGCGTCGCCGACCATCTGGGCAATACACCCGCGGTCACAAGAAAAAGTTATATTCACCCGGCAGTGTTCGAAGTTCTCGAAAATCAGATCGAATGGCGCGACGAGCTTCGCCTGCCACGCGCGACACGATGGTTAACACGCGAAGAACGCGGCCTGATCGACCTTCTGCAGAACAGTCCCAGTGCGAGCACCCTGCTCGCCGCGTAGGCCTGAAAATCTCGAAATCATTTCGTAATTTCGGTATGTTGGGCTAGTACTCTGCCATCGATGGTGTGGAACTGTCGACGGTTCGCATATACACAGGGGTGTATGGCGGACAGCCATGCCTGCCGGAAGCTTGTCACCATGCATCGCCTTGCAAATTTCGATGTCAGCCGACAGTTTCTTACCCGTAAGGGCAAGATTACGGCTCAGATCGTGTTCGGTACACTGTGCGGTGCAGCGATGATCGGGCTTCGGACATTGTTCGATATGTGGGCGCCATCTTCGGGGCCCTTTGCTCTGATATATCCGACAGTGCTGCTATCGACGCTCTATGGCCACTGGCGCGCCGGACTGGCTGCTTTTTGCGTAACATTTGCGTGGGCCTGGTTCTTCGTCCTCCCGGTGCAATCCTCGTTCTTTTTCTCGGACCCCACCGATCCCGCTCGTGTCTTCCTGAACGCAGCAAGTGCGCTGGTCGTTCTGATTTTTGCCGAAGCGTTCCGCAGGGCAGCGCACGCCACGCTGACTGAAATTCGCCTACGGGCGGATCGTCGCTTGACCCTGCTTGCAGACCTCGAGCACCGAACAAAGAACAATTTTGCGTTGGTTGCCAGCATGCTGGAATTGCAGAAACGGCGCATTCCCCATCAGGAATTGCATGCGCCGCTTGATGACGCAGTGGGCCGTGTACGAACCTTTGCGGACGCCTATTCCGCTCTCGCGCTCGAGCAATCGGACGATCCCAGCGTCGATATGAAGCCATATCTCGACTATCTCCTCAACCGGATCGAAGCGTCCAGTCTGCCGCCTGCGGTCAAGCTGTTCCGCGAAATCGACGCAGCCACTTTGTTACGGGAGGAGGCGGTCGCCATAGGTCTCTATCTGAACGAAGCCGTCTCGAATGCCTGCAAATATGCCTTCCCGAACGACCGGAGCGGTACGATAGCGGTGTTCTTCCATGTGCGGGACGGGGGGTGGCGGTTCACGATCGAAGACGATGGTGTCGGTGACGCCGCGATACCCCACCCAGGTGGGGGCTTGGGAAGCCAGCTGCTGACGGCATTCGCTGCTCAGGCGAGTGCAACCCACCATGGCGGGCCGGTTCTCAATGGCTATCGCAGTGAAATGCGAAAGGTTCTTGAAACCGAGGTTGCGTAGGGTAGCCTAAAAGGATACCCCACCAGCCATGCATCTGGCCGGTAGCAAAATTCGGCAGTGGCGCGAGGCGCATCACCCCCCGCTTAGTGCGGACGAATTCGGTATGCGTTACGGCCAACCAGCGCCTTGGCCCAGTCGAACCGTCTACGGCTGGGAGGCGAAGGGTAAGATTGCCCGTGCGTCGGTCCAGAAACGCCTCGCCGAACTGGGTATTTGCAAGCCCGCCGACTGGCTTGAGCCGGCTTACGATAATCCCGACGAGAAAGGCCCCGCGTCAATGAGCGGTACCGAAACGCCCCCCTTCTTCGACCTGCATACGCATGGGTTTGTCAGAATTGCCACCAGCACGCCCAAGGTGCGCACGGCGGATGTCGAGTATAACGCTCAGGGTATCGTTGAGCAGGCGCGCATGGCGGATGCGCAGAACGTCGATCTGCTCCTCTATCCCGAACTTTCGCTATCGTCTTACGCTCTCGATGACCTTCATTTGCAGTCGGCGCTTCTCGACGCGGTCGAAACGCAGGTTGAAGCGATCATAGATGCGTCGCGATCCTTGTCACCCGTGCTCGTGTTCGGCGCTCCGCTGCGCCGCAATGGGCGTATCTACAACTGTGCGCTTGTGGTCGGGCATGGGGAACTGCTGGGCGTGGTGCCGAAGAGCTACCTGCCGAATTATCGCGAATACTATGAAAAACGGTGGTTCGCACATGGTCGCGAATGCATCGGTCTAACCATCCGTTGCGGTGATCATGAGGTGCCGTTCGGCACCGACCTTACATTCGGCGCGAGCGATCTGCCGGGTTTTATCTTTGGCATCGAAATCTGCGAGGATTTCTGGGCGCCCAACCCGCCTGGGATCATGGCAGCACTCGCCGGCGCGACTATTCTGCTAAATCTTAGCGCATCGAACATAACCATAGGCAAGTCGGACGAGCGCCATCTGCTGAGCCGTGCCAGTTCGAGCCGCCTTGTGTGCGCTTACGCTTATTCGGCCAGCGGACACGGAGAAAGCACGACCGATCTCGCGTGGGACGGGCAGGGGATGATCTACGAACTCGGTGACCTGCTGGTCGAAAGTGTACGCTTCGATCTCGATCCCGAACTCTGCATCACGGATGTGGATACTCAGCGCATCCTGTCCGAGCGCATGCGGATGCAGACGTTCAACGATGCCGCCGAGGCCGCAGGTCGGCCCGAGGACTGGTATCGACGTATTGCCTTCAAGCATCGTCCGCGGGGAGGGGATAAAGGGCTTCAGCGCCCCATCCGGCGCTTTCCGTTCGTCCCCAATCGTGCGGACAAGCTGGACGAAGATTGTTACGAGGCATTCAACATTCAGGTCGATGCGCTGATGCGCCGCATCGATGCCACAGATCCCAAATGCCTCGTGATCGGGATTTCGGGGGGGCTTGATAGCACGCATGCCCTGATCGTGGCTGCCAAGGCGATGGACCGACTTGGCCGTCCACGGACAGACATTCGCGGATATACTCTGCCAGGCTTTGCTACCTCGGATGGTACGAAGGCCAACGCCTGGCGGCTCATGGAAGCGTTCGGCATCGCGGCCGAGGAAATCGACATCCGTCCTACCGCCACGACCATGCTCGAGAACATCGGCCATGCGTTTGCCGACGGGCACCCGGTCTACGACACGACTTTCGAGAACGTGCAAGCGGGGTTGCGGACGGATTATCTCTTCCGCCTGGCCGGTCAGCATGGCGGCTGGGTGATCGGGACCGGCGATTTGAGCGAACTAGCACTGGGATGGTGCACCTATGGCGTCGGCGATCACATGAGCCATTACGGTGTTAATTCGGGCGTACCCAAAACCCTTATCCAGTACCTGATCGGCTGGACGAGCCGGACGAAGCAGTTCGACGACGGGGTTGAACAGGTGCTCGGCGATATCCTCGATACCGAAATCAGTCCGGAGCTCGTTCCTGCGGGAGAAGACGGCGAAATCCAGAGCACGCAATCGATCATCGGGCCTTACGAGCTTAACGACTTCTTCCTTCATCACATTATTCGCTGGGGCCAGAAACCCAGCCACGTCGCTTTTCTCGCTTGGCATGCCTGGAAAGACGCGGAGCAAGGTCTTTGGCCCATAGGTTTTCCCGAAGATGCGAAAAACGAGTACGAACTGGCCATCATTGCAAAATGGCTGCGAAATTTTCTGAAGCGCTTTTTCGGTTTCAGTCAGTTCAAGCGAAGCGCCTTGCCGAACGGGCCAAAGGTTTCCGCGGGTGGCTCGCTGAGCCCACGTGGCGATTGGCGAGCACCCAGCGATGCCGTTGCCGACATTTGGCTGGCCGAATTGGACGCTGCACTTCCAAGGGACGACGGCTGACCATGCCGGTACGAGCCTTGGTCATAATGATGCTGTGCAATGTGGTCTGGGCGCTCAACGTCGTCGTCAGCAAGGTCGCGATCGCAGACCTCGGCACGCCGCCACTATTCTATGCCTTGCTACGATCGATCATTATTGCAGTCGTGCTCATCCCGTTGCTGCGGCCACTGCCCGACAAACTGTGGCGCGTCTTGCTGGTCGGTCTGGCGATCAGTGGCGGGTCCTTTGCGCTGCTGTTCATGGGTCTTGCCACCGCCAGCCCGTCTGCAGCGGGTGTGGTAAGCTTGACCGGTGCGCCCATGACGGTCCTGTTTGCCATCATATTTCTTGGCGAACGTATTCGGTGGCGCCGTGGGCTCGGTATCGGGCTGGCATTCGGCGGCGTCCTATTCGCAATGGCGGGAGACAATCAGATGGAAACCAGCACTGGCCTGCTGCTGGTGTTCATTTCCGCAGTCATCGGTGCATTGGGGTCCGTCTTCGTGAAGCGGCTCGATCTGCCTTCAATCCGGCTGCAGGCGTGGGCCGCTGTCGCATCGGTGGCAGTGTTGATTCCGTTTACAGTGGCGATGGAAAGCAATCAGATCGCGGCGCTTTCCCAAGCTCCTTGGAAACTGGCCGCCTGCCTGTTCTTCGCTGCCATCATCGTATCGGTATGTGGACACACCGCCTATTATCGCCTGCTGCAGGAACACGACGCCAATCTCGTCGTGCCTTTGACACTGTTCACGCCGATCCTGACAATACTTTTCGGCGCCTGGCTGACGGGCGATACCATTGGCGGGCGTTTGATCATAGGCGGAGCAATCGCACTCGCAGGTGTGGCGATTATCGTATTGCGGCCGAGCGAAACATTCACCCGGCGCTTTCTGGTCAGACCAAGGTTCTGATCAATCGAGTTTGTGCGTCCAGCCGTACGTGTCCGGCACGGTCCCTTTCTGGATGCCGACCAGTTTTTCACGGATCTTGTGGGTCATCTGACCCGTACCGCCGCTGCCTATCGTGAATTCGCCATCCGGACCCAGAACAGTGCCGACCGGGGTTACGACTGCGGCAGTACCGCAGGCCATGGTTTCCAGTAGGCGGCCCTCAGTGGCATCTGCGCGCCATTGGTCGATGCTGTATGGTTCTTCGCGAACCTGAAGGCCTTCTTCGCGAAGGAGCTGTATCAGGCTGTCGCGCGTGATGCCGGGCAGAATTGTGCCAGTTAGTGGCGGCGTAATGACACTTCCGTCGTCGAAGACGAAGAACAGGTTCATGCCACCCAGTTCCTCGATCCATTTCTTCTCGACGGCGTCGAGGAATACCACCTGATCGCAGCCATTTTCGATACCTTCGGCTTGCGGAACCAGGGACGCGGCATAGTTTCCGCCGGTCTTCGCAGCGCCCGTGCCGCCCGGTGCCGCACGGGTGTAATTGCGGCTGACCCAGATTTTGACCGGCTTGGCGCCGCCTTTGAAGTAGGGTCCGACCGGTGAGGCGATGAGGATATATTTATACTGTCGCGCTGGCCGCACGCCGAGAAATGCCTCGGATGCGAACATGAACGGACGAAGGTAAAGCGAACCATCGGGATCACCGGGCACCCAGTCACGATCTTTGGCGACAAGCTGGCTGATCGATTCGAGAAACAGTTCTTCCGGCAATTCCGGCATCGCCATCCGCCGGGCACTTTCATTGAACCGGCGCGCATTTTGCTCCGGTCGGAAAAGGGCGAGCGAGCCATCCTCTCGCTTGTAAGCCTTCATTCCTTCGAAGATCTCCTGCGCATAATGCAGGACCGCCGCTGCGGGATCGAGGCTGATCGGTTCGCGCGGGCCGAGCGTCGCCGTGTGCCATCCACCTTTGTCAGCATCGAAATCAATCACGACCATATGATCTGTGAACAGTTTGCCGAAGCCGGGATCCTGCAATGCCTGCTGACGCGTTTCGCCGGGCACTGGGGCGGAGTGGGGAAGATGCTTGAAATCCATGGCCCGCGGGTAATGTGCGCTGCGAAATTTCGCAAGCGATCGGGTTGCGGGATCAAAATGAGAAGGGCAGCTCCACGCCCGTAGGTGGAACTGCCCTTCGCATGGTCAGCGGCGGGAAGTGCCGCTCACGTAGCCTCTAAAGGTATCTGCTTACCGATAGTGCTCCGTGCGGAAACTTGCCGACCTCTCTGCTGAACCATGAGACATCGGATCACCTCCTTTCGCGCTGTTTAGAGCCAAAGTACCCCGTTTCCGGGGAACAAGACCGCGTTTCGCCGCTGATCTTGAGGACATATTTGAGTCTTTCGCGGGCCTAAAACAACCCTTGAAAAAAAGTTTTCCCACGTCAGAATTGGCGTTTCTGGCTGAGAACATTCATCGAGCCTTCCTCCAGCTACTCTTCCGGTTCACTGACGTCGGCAGTCGCGAACCGAATCCCTCAGCGGCATTCCTCGATCACGTGAGATACTTCCGCCCATGGCGGCAGGTAGATTGTGGATAAGCCGGGGACTTCCACAGCGAATCGCCCCCTGGTGATCGCCATTGCGTCGAGCAACGGATCGCGCGCGGAGACACTTGCCACGGTGGTCGGCTGGCCGCCATCGCCCGGCCGGACTGCCAGCGTCCGATCCGTGGTTTCGGTACGGATGGTCATCCCCGACTTGCCCTGCACCTGACCAGCGCGGGTCAGAATGATCTGATTTGCCGAACGATCGCAGCGAATGGAAAACCGAGTTTCGGACGCATTTTCGCCGTATAAGGCCATCCCGCCATTCGTATCGGAGCGATAACTCCAGTCCCCGGGAGTACGGGGCTGATCGATCCAGTTCTCGACCGGCGGCGCCTGAGGCGGAGGTGCGGGGGGCGTCGTTTGCACTGGCGTGGGTGCAGGCGCAGGTGCCGGGGTGGAATCGGGTGCCGGAACGCAGGCGGCGATGGTGAAAGTGAGCGCCAGCGCGCCACCTAGATGGGCATAGATCGGTTTCATGCAGCAACAATGCTCGCTAAGCGCCATGTTTCCAATGCCGAAAAAGAAGCGCCTTGATCAGATGCTGGTAGACCGCGGGCTCGTGGAGAGCCGTACGCGGGCCCAAGCCTTGGTAATGGCCGGTTTGGTTTTCTCCGGAGAACAGAAACTGGCAAAGCCCGGTCAGCAACTTTCCGAAGATGCACCCCTGGACGTGCGCGGACGAGATCACCCGTGGGTCAGCAGAGGCGGGATCAAGCTCGCCCATGCGATCGACCACTTCGGCCTTAATCCTGCAGGGGTCACTGCCATGGATATCGGTAGTTCAACGGGCGGGTTTACCGATGTGCTGTTACAGGGCGGCGCAGATCATGTGTTCGCTATCGATAGCGGAACAAACCAACTCGCCTGGAAACTGCGGCAGGATGCCCGCGTAACGGTGCTGGAACAGACGAGCGCGCGCGTTCTGACGCCGGCGATGATCGATCGCCCGGCTACCTGGGTAGTATGCGACGCCAGTTTCATAGGGCTTGCAAAGGTGCTCGAACGGCCGCTGGAACTCGCCGAACGGGCATGCCGTTTGGTAGCGCTGATCAAACCGCAATTCGAAGTCGGGCGTGAGGAAGTCGGCAAGAAGGGCGTGGTCAGCGATCCTGCGCTCCATCTGCGCGTTTGCGAGGAGGTGCGCGAATGGGTCGAAGGGCTTGATTTCCATGTGCAGGGAATCGTCGAAAGCCCCATCACTGGCCCGGAAGGCAATGTGGAGTTCCTGATTAGCGCCTCTCGCAATTGACCTTGAGGCATGCTTCGCCCTAGGCGCTCGTGCAATCGTATTTCACGGAGAGAGCATGTCCGCCAATATTGCCGAAATGGAACGCCGCCGCGACGCCGCACATCTGGGCGGGGGGCAAAAGCGTATCGATGCGCAACATGCCAAAGGCAAACTGACCGCGCGCGAGCGGCTCGAAATCCTGCTCGATGAGGGAAGCTTCGAAGAACTCGATACCTATGTAGAGCATGACTGTGTCGATTTCGGCATGCAGGATCAAAAGATCCCGGGCGACGGTGTGGTTACCGGGTCAGGCACGATCAATGGCCGGCTCGTCTATGTTTTTTCCCAGGATTTCACAGTCTTTGGTGGCTCTCTTTCCAAGCGCCATGCGGAAAAGATCTGCAAGGTCATGGACACCGCGATGAAGGTGGGCGCCCCTGTTATCGGTCTCAACGATTCCGGTGGGGCGCGCATTCAGGAAGGCGTCGCTTCGCTCGGCGGTTACGCCGAGGTGTTCCAACGCAACGTGTTGGCAAGCGGCGTGGTACCGCAAATCAGCCTCATCATGGGGCCGTGCGCGGGCGGTGCGGTTTACAGCCCCGCCATGACTGACTTCATCTTCATGGTCGAAGACAGCAGCTATATGTTCGTCACCGGACCGGATGTGGTGAAGACGGTGACAAACGAGGTGGTCACGCAGGAGGAACTTGGCGGCGCGAAAACGCATACGACCAAGACCTCTGTCGCCGATAACAGCTTCGAAAACGACATCGAGACCCTGCTCGCAACGCGTAATTTCTTCGATTACCTTCCGCTGTCAAACCGCGAGGACGTGCCTGAGCGGCCGACCAGTGATGCCTGGGATCGCGAAGAGCAAAGCCTCGATACGCTGATCCCGGATAACGCTAATCAGCCGTATGACATGCATGAAGTCATCAGAAAGACGCTGGACGAAGGCGACTTCTTCGAGATTCAGCCCGCCCATGCAGGCAATATCATCTGCGGTTTCGGCCGGGTGGAAGGACGCACGGTGGGCGTGGTTGCGAACCAGCCGATGGTACTGGCGGGCGTGCTCGACATCAATTCTTCCAAGAAGGCTGCGCGTTTCGTTCGTTTTTGCGACGCTTTCGAAATCCCCATACTGACTTTCGTCGATGTGCCCGGTTTTCTTCCCGGGACCAGCCAGGAGCACAACGGCATCATCAAGCATGGGGCGAAGTTGTTGTTCGCCTATGCCGAAGCGACAGTGCCCAAGATAACCGTGATCACGCGCAAGGCTTACGGCGGCGCATATGACGTGATGGCATCGAAGCACCTGCGCGGCGATTTGAATTACGCATGGCCGACAGCCGAAATCGCAGTGATGGGCGCAAAGGGTGCAGTGGAAATCATCTTCCGACAGGACCGTGACGATCCGCAAAAAATCGCCGACAAGACCCAGGAATACGAAGCCCGCTTCGCCAATCCTTTCGTGGCTGCTAGCCGCGGTTATATCGACGAAGTCATCTACCCGCACTCGACAAGGCGGCGCATCGCACTGGGTCTGCGCAAGTTACGGACAAAGCAACTCGAGAACCCGTGGAAGAAGCACGATAACATCCCGCTGTGAGGGTCTCATGAGCGATATCTGGACTCAGCTGTCCTCGCCTTTGGGCCGAATTTTCCTGATACTTCTGATTGCGGGAGCGTTCGCCTTCTTGGCGAATGTCACTTACGACTTCGGTGCGTTACTTCACGAAATATTCTGCCCCACACATGGAATGGTATTCTCATGAAACTTGGCCGTCTCAACCACATTGGCGTCGCAACGCCATCGATTGACGAATCGATCTCCTATTATCGTGATGTCATGGGTGCAGGAAGAATACGCGATCCGTTCGAGATGGAGGAGCAGGGGGTGAAGGTCTGCTTCGTCGATACACCGGGCGAGAACGGGACTTTCGGAACGCAGATCGAATTGATCGAGCCGCTTGGTGAAGACTCGCCCATTCATGGTTTTCTCGCGAAGAATCCGGCGGGCGGCCAGCATCACCTGTGCTACGAAGTCGAGGACATCGACGAAGCGCGAAGCTGGTTCGAAGGGCTTGGCAAGCGTATTCTCGGGCCTACGCGCATAGGTGCGCATGGCTCGCCAATCTTCTTTCTGCATCCCAAAGACATGATGGGTCAGCTGACCGAAATCATGGAAGCGCCCAAGGACGACACGCACTGGTCGAACTGACCGGCGTGTAGAGAGAGGATTACCATGCTTTTCTACGACAGCCCGAATCCCGCGCCAAATCCGCGCCGCGTGCGCATCTTCGCCGCCGAAAAGGGTATTGATCTTTCATCGAAGGAAGTGTCGATCCCCAAGCGCGAACAGAAAGCGCCAGAATACGTGGCCAAGAACCCCAGAGGCCAAACGCCAATTCTGGAGCTCGACGACGGAACAGTGATCGCCGAAAGCGTAGCGATCATGCGGTACCTAGAAGCAGAACAGCCCGATCCGCCGCTATTTGGAACCACGGCACGTGAAATTGCCGAAATAGAAATGTGGAATCGCCGCGTTGAGATGATCCTTATGCCAGCCATTGCTGCGGTTTGGGTTCACACACACCCTTTCACCGCGACGATTCCTGGCCGAAACGCCGAATGGGGAGAGTCCAACCGACCACGGGTTGCGGAAGGTATGCGCTTTTTCGATGGATCGCTCGAGGGACGCGAATATCTGGCTGGGAGTGCTTTCTCTGCTGCCGACATTCTCTTGCTGACGACTGTCGATTTCGCAAAATTCATAGGTCTCGAAATGCCGAGCGAATGTGCAAATCTTCTCCGGTGGCACGAACGCGTTTCCGCCCGGCCAAGCGCTTCAGCCTGAGTTCCGCACGGCGCGGCAAAGGGCTTGCGCGCCATATCGTTCGCAGCCAAGCTCGGTTGCTAAACGCAACGTTTGGGAGAGACGCGTGACCTACGAAACCATCATCGTCGAAAAGGACGGGCCGCTTACCACCATCACGCTAAATCGGCCTGACCGGCTGAATGCGATGGCACCGCAGATGGCGGACGAACTTAGCGAGGCTCTCTACGACTTGGGCGACAGCCGCGCGGTGCTCATTACTGGGGCAGGCAAGGGTTTTTGCTCGGGCGCCGACCTCGCAGCGCGGGGGGAGCGTAGTGCCTTGAACAGCAAGGGCGGAAGTCACCGGGCTTTGCAGAACCATTACAACCCGGCAATCAACATGGTCCTACGCGCGCCGGTTCCGGTTATATGTGCCGTAAATGGTCCTGCGGCCGGCGTAGGATGCAGCCTCGCGCTGGCCGGCGATTTCGTACTCGCTGGGAAAAGTGCCTATTTCCTTCAGGCCTTCGTCAACATCGGCCTCGTGCCGGATGGCGGATCGACTTGGCTTCTCGCGCGCGCAATAGGTCGTGCACGCGCCACCCGCATGATGATGCTGGGCGAAAAGATCGGTGCCGATCAAGCAGAGGATTGGGGCCTGATCTACAAGGCATGCGAAGATGATGCACTGATGGAAGAGGCGAGGGCGCTCGCCGTGAATCTCGCCAATGGTCCCACGCTTGCCTATGCAACGATGAAGCGTAATATTGCGACCGCACTCGATGGCAGCATCACGGAAGTCCTTCTGGCCGAAGCCGAGGGCCAACGTCTGGCGGGCGCCAGCAAGGATGCGATGGAGGGCGGTATGGCCTTCCTTGAAAAGCGCAAACCGGCATTCAAGGGCGAGTAATTCGCCCGCCGGTCCTTCCCCTGTGCATACGATTGTGTTTAGGGACCCCGCATGACCGACAAGCCGACTTATGAAGACTGGAAGCCCCTCGCCGACAAGGAAGTAAAGGGGCGCGATCTGACTTGGCATACGCCCGAAGGCATCGCCGTTAAGCCGCTTTACACAAGTGAGGACACCGCCGATCTCGATCCCGGCGTCCCCGGTATCGCGCCGTTTACACGTGGCCCCTATGCCTCGATGTATACCGGACGTCCTTGGACAATCCGGCAATATGCGGGCTTCTCCACCGCGGAGGAATCGAACGCCTTCTATCGCCGCAATCTTGCCGCTGGGCAGAAGGGGCTGAGCGTTGCTTTCGACCTCGCGACGCATCGTGGGTACGACAGCGATCACCCCCGCGTGGTCGGCGATGTCGGCAAGGCTGGCGTCGCGATCGACACCGTTCGTGACATGGAAATCCTGTTCGACCAGATCCCGCTCGACACGATGAGCGTGTCGATGACGATGAACGGCGCGGTGATCCCGGTTCTTGCATTCTACATCGTCGCGGCAGAGCGTCAGGGCGTCAGCCAGGACAAGCTTTCGGGGACCATCCAGAACGACATTCTCAAGGAGTTCATGGTCCGCAATACCTATATCTATCCGCCCGAACCGAGCATGCGGATCGTTTCGGATATCATTGCATATACATCCGCCAACATGCCGAAATTCAACAGCATTTCGATTTCGGGCTATCACATGCACGAGGCCGGAGCGACGGCGGTGCAGGAACTGGCCTTCACGATCGCTGACGGCAAGGAATACGCCAAGCGTGCGATGGAAGCGGGGCTGGATATCGACGCCTTCGCACCACGCCTGTCCTTCTTCTGGGGCATCGGCATGAACTTTTTCATGGAAGTCGCCAAGATGCGCGCGGGCCGTGCGCTTTGGCATGAAGTGATGGAAGGGTTGGGGGCGAAGTCCGAAAAGTCGAAAATGCTGCGCACGCACTGCCAGACCAGTGGCGTAAGCTTGCAGGAGCAGGATCCTTACAACAACGTCATCCGCACCACGATCGAGGCGATGGCCGCAGTTCTGGGCGGCACGCAGTCGCTACACACGAACGCGCTCGACGAGGCGATCGCGCTGCCGACTGATTTCAGTGCCCGTATCGCGCGTAACACGCAGCTGGTGATCCAGGAAGAAAGCGGCATTACCAATGTCGCGGATCCGCTGGGCGGTAGCTATTATGTCGAAAGCCTCACGGCCGCCCTGCTCGAGCAGGCGCGCGCGTTGCTCACGGAAGTCGAAGCGGCGGGTGGGATGACCGAATATGTCGCCAGCGGTAAGCCAAAGGCGCAGATTGAGGAAGCGGCGGCGGCCAAGCAGGCCTCCGTCGACCGGGGCGAGACCGTCATCGTCGGTGTAAACAAATATCGCCGTGACAAGGAAGACGAGATCGATACGCTCGATGTCGACAACCATGCCGTGCGTCGCAGCCAGATTGCGCGGCTGGAGAAAGTACGCGCGGATCGGGATGAATTCGCGTGCAAGGCCGCGCTCGATGCGCTCGCCAGAGGGGCGGCGCAGCGACAGGGCAATCTGCTTGGCCTGGCGGTTGAAGCGGCCCGCCACGATGCGACGCTCGGCGAAATATCCGCTGCGATGGAAGACGCCTATGGGCGCTACGACACCATGCCCAAGCCTGTGCGCGGGGTTTATTCCGCCGCCTACGCTGAAGATGATCGTTATGCGCAGGTTGTCGAAGGTGTGAAGGCGGTCGAACGGCGCCTCGGCCGCGCGCCAAAGCTGATGGTTGCCAAGATGGGCCAGGATGGTCACGACCGCGGGGCTAACGTCATTGCCAGCGCCTTTGCCGACATGGGCTTCGAAGTGGTTTCGGGCCCGCTATTCCAGACGCCTGCGGAAGCAATGGCTCTTGCGCTGGAAAACGATGTCGATGCCATCGGGGCCAGCAGCCTTGCCGCAGGTCACAAGACACTCATTCCCGAACTGATCGACCTGCTGAAGGAAGCTGGCCGCTCTGACATCAAGGTGATCGCAGGCGGCGTTATCCCGCAAAAGGATTACGAATTCCTCCGCGATGCCGGAGTGCAGGGTATCTACGGCCCTGGCAGCAACGTGGTCGAATGCGCGGCGGATGTGCTGCGCCTGCTGGGGCACAATATGCCGCCTGCGGGCGAGGATCTGGACGAGGCGGCAGAATGAACCACAAGTTCCAATTACCGAGCTATGTCAGAGACCTCGTTCAAGCTCGAAACCGATTGAAGGATCACTTCTCCGATTGCGATCTGCATTTCACATTTGACGGAAACCTCGTGGGTGATTTGGGAGAGGCCGTTGCGGCGGAGCTCTTTGGTGTAAAGCTGACAGGCCGAAGCAACGAAGGCATTGATGGTTACGCGCCAAACAACCGCTCCGTTCAGGTGAAAGCGAGTGGCACTCGTCGAGGTCCAGCATTCCGAGCCGTGGAAACGCGCGCAGACCACTTGCTGGTTTTTCAATTCGATTACGACGCATGCACCGGCGAGGTGATATATAACGGCCCAGAAGAGCCGGTTATAGCCCTACTGCCTATGGAATGGACAGGGCAGCGCTGTGTTAGCCTCACTAAGCTTGTTGCGCTTAACGCACGTCTTTCTGATGAGGACCGACTTCCAATATTGAACGGAAAAAAATGACAACAATCCGCACCGACTGGACCCGCGAGGAAATCGCAGGCCTCTTCGAACTTCCCTTCACCGAGCTGCTTTTCCGCGCTGCCACCGTTCATCGCGAGTTCCATCCGCCCGAGCAGGTGCAGCTCTGCACGCTGCTGTCGATCAAGACCGGAGGGTGTCCCGAGGATTGCGGCTATTGCTCGCAGTCGGTGAAGGCCGATAGCGGGGTCGAGGCAACCAAGTTGATGGACGTGCGCGCCGTGCTGCAATCGGCGGCGCAGGCGAAGGATGCGGGCAGCCAGCGCTTCTGCATGGGTGCGGCCTGGCGCAATCCCAAGGACCGTGACATGCCCGCCATCGTCGAGATAGTGAAGGGTGTGCGCGATATGGGTCTCGAAACCTGCATGACGCTCGGCATGCTCACGCCAAAACAGGCAGAGATGCTCAAGGAAGCGGGCCTCGACTACTACAATCATAATGTCGACACGGGCCCGGAATACTACGAGCGTGTGATATCCAGTCGCAAGTATGAGGACCGCCTCGACACCCTTCAGAATGTGCGCGATGCCGGGATCAACGTGTGCAGCGGCGGGATCGTCGGCATGGGCGAAACGCGCGAGGATCGCGTCGGCTTCGTCCAGACGCTCGCTACGCTCGAACGCCATCCCGAAAGCGTCCCGGTCAACGCGCTGGTGCCGGTCAAGGGCACGGTGCTGGGCGACATGCTGGCTGACACGCCACTCGCCAAGATCGACGATATCGAATTCGTCCGCACCGTTGCCGTGGCACGCATCTGTATGCCGATGAGCATGGTACGTCTTAGCGCCGGTCGTGAGTCCATGTCGGATGCCACCCAGGCCCTTTGCTTCCTCGCGGGCGCGAACTCTATTTTCACCGGCGACAAATTGCTGACCGCGCCCAATGCCGGCGACGACAGCGACGGCGCCCTCTTCGCCAAACTTGGTCTGACCCCGCTTTTGCAGGAGGAGCCGATGCGGACGCGCCCCGTCATGGAACCGGCTGAGTGATCTTCGCCGCTCTTTTCTTGCTGGCTCAAGCGCCTGACGCGGTGGCGGAGTGTACGGACCCCACTACACAAGGGGAGATGAATGCGTGCGCCAAGCAGGATTTCGACCGTGCCGACGCTGAACTGAATGCTGTGTGGAAGAAGGTGCGCGGCTGGGCAAAAAACGCCGATGCGAAATTGGACAGAGGTGATGGGCAATCGGGCTACGCAGAAAGCCTGCTCGCCGCCCAGCGAGCATGGTTGACCTACCGCGATGCCCATTGCCGTTTGGTGAGCTTCGATGCACGCGGTGGCTCGATGCAACCGCTCCTGATTAATAACTGCCTGGCTGAACTGACAGAGAATCGCACTGCTGAGCTGCGCGAAATTCTCGTCAATCAGGTTTCGGGCGAGCCCAAGACTTTACCGGAGACTTAGCGTGTTCAAGAAAATTCTAATCGCCAATCGCGGTGAAATCGCTTGCCGGGTCATCAAGACCGCGCGCCGGATGGGTATCGCAACCGTCGCCGTTTATTCCGATGCAGATGCGCGTGCGCCTTTCGTGAAAATGGCGGATGAAGCGGTGCATATCGGCCCCGCCCAAGCTTTTGAAAGCTATCTTGTCGCAGACAAGATCATTGCTGCCTGCAAGCAGACTGGCGCCGAGGCCGTACACCCGGGCTATGGCTTCCTGTCGGAACGAGCGAGTTTCGTGGAAGCGCTGGCGAAACAAAACATCGCATTCATCGGCCCGCCTGCCGAAGCCATTGCCGCCATGGGCGACAAAATCGAAAGCAAGAAAATCGCTGAAGAGGCGGGGGTCAACACCGTGCCTGGTTCGGGCGGGGCCATTGCCGATACGGCAGAGGCGCTCGAATGGGCGAACCGGATCGGCTATCCGGTGATGATGAAAGCCAGCGCTGGCGGCGGCGGCAAGGGCATGCGCCTCGCGTGGAACGATCAGGATGTGAAGGATGGCTTCGAAGCGACACAGCGCGAGGGACTGAACAGCTTCGGCGACGAGCGCGTCTTCATCGAGAAGTTTATCGAAGACCCCCGTCACATCGAAATCCAGATCCTCGGCGACCAGCACGGAAATGTGATCTACCTCAACGAACGTGAATGTTCGATCCAGCGCCGCCACCAGAAGGTGGTCGAAGAAGCCCCGTCGCCCTTCGTCACGCCGAAGATGCGCAAGGCCATGGGCGAACAATGCGTCGCACTGTCCAAGGCCGTCGGTTATTACAGTGCGGGTACGGTAGAACTCATTGTTTCGGGCGCGGACAAGACGGGCGAAAGCTTTTACTTCCTCGAAATGAACACTCGTCTGCAGGTAGAACATCCGGTGACCGAAGCGATCACGGGCGTCGACTTGGTCGAGCAGATGATCCGTGTTGCAGCCGGCGAAAAGATCGAACTGACTCAGGACGACGTGAAGATCGACGGTTGGGCGATAGAGAACCGGGTCTATGCAGAAGATCCTTACCGAGGCTTCCTGCCATCCACCGGCCGCCTCGTGCGCTATCACCCGCCGGTAGAGCCATGGGCGGACGATGGCTCGGAAAACGGGCGCCGCGGCGTCGACGGCATTCGAGTGGACGACGGGGTGTTCGAAGGCGGTGAGGTCTCGATGTTCTACGACCCCATGATTGCAAAGCTGGTTACCTGGGGCGAAACGCGCGACGACGCCGCCGATCTCCAGATTGCCGCCCTAGATGCGTTCAGGATCGAAGGCTTGGGCCACAATGTCGATTTCCTCAGCGCGATCATGCAGCATTCGCGCTTCCGCTCGGGCGAACTGACCACCGGCTTTATCGCGGAAGAATATCCCGAAGGTTTCGAAGGCGCCCCGGCCGATGATCGTTTGACGAGTGTACTCGCAGCCGTGGGCGGGGTGATCGCTACGGCGGATGCCGACCGGGCACGGCGCATCGAAGGGCAGTTGTCGGACGATCTCTATGCTCCGGGTGACTGGACCATTCGTATCGGCGAGCGCGAAGAGGGCTCGACGAGCCACGACGTACGGCTGGAGGAAAACGCGCTGACGGTCGATGGCGAGCAAGTCACGATCGAGATGCAGTATACGCCGGGCGAGCGAATGGTGGATGTGGCGTTGTTTGAAAACGGCGCGGGCGAAGATGCCGAGCCGATCCAAAGCTACACATTTCAGTTGAAGCCGACGCGTACCGGTTATGCCGTGACAACGCGCGGGGCCACGCATCATTTGCGGATCCTGCAAACACGTATCGCCCATCTCGCATCGCATATGATCGAGAAGACTCCGCCGGACCTTTCCAAGATGTTGATCTGCCCCATGCCGGGCCTGCTGGTGAAGCTGCATGTTGGCGAGGGGGATGAAGTCCAACCCGGCCAGCCGCTCGCGACAGTGGAAGCGATGAAGATGGAGAACATCCTGCGGGCCGAAAAACAGGCTACGATCGGCAAGATCAATGCCGAAGAAGGTGATAGCCTCGCCGTGGACGAAGTCATACTCGAACTGGAATAGGTCTTAGCCCGCGAAGGGCTTCAAGCCTTTCGCGGGTCAGATCGCCCTTATCAAAGCATCGATCTTGCTCATTTTACGAGCGGCATGGATTTTTAGGTTAACGACCTTCCAGCAATCGCCCAACTGACCGATACTACGCTCCTTCGAGTCGCTTCTGAACGCAATTGCAGGAGCATCAAATGGCACAGCGGGGCACAGGGTATTTCGATCGCAAAGGGCAGTATTTCAAGACTCCCGAAGAAGCGACGGTGAGCGATCTTGCCGGGATTCTCGGGAAAATAGGCGATGGTGAAAGCCTCGCTCCGGGCATTGCTCACACCATCCTTCAACGACGTAGCGAAATCGAACGATTGCTGGCCGAGCACGATTCGATGATGGCAGATTACCAGCCGATCGCGTCGGGCAGGATCATGCGGCTGGAGCCTCGGGCGGGCTAGCCAAGCTCCTACTGCGAAAACTCCGCGCTCGCGTCACGAGAGCGCGACGTTCTCCGGCTCGGCATCGCGCATCAGGCGCGGTGCCAGCAGTAGCTTGAACAGGAGGAAGACAGCGCCTGCTGTCGCGGCAAAGCCCATGTGCATCAGCCAGAACTGCGTGATTGGCATCGTCTCGAACCAGCCCCCGACGTAACCGACAATGGAATTTCCCGCGAAGAAGGACAGGTAATACAGGCCGATTACGGTCGCATTGATCTGCTTTGGTGCAAGGCGGGCGAACAGTGCAAGGCTGACCGGCAACATGTGCGCAAAGCCGATGGCGTTCACGATGTGAAACATGACCGGCCAGAAAAGCCCGATCTTCTCGCCCGGCGGTGTGGTGGCGGCGGCAAGATAGAGGCAGGCCATCCCGCCAATGGAGAATAACGATCCGATGATGATCTTCGTCAGTTCGTCCGGCTCCGTCCACTTGGTCTTCCACCAGCGATAGAACCCGGCGACGATGGCCAGAAAACTGACCGATACGATCGCATCCAGTGACACGAGCCAGCTGGTCGGAAGCTTCTCGCCGCCCCAGTAAAGCGCAAACTGCTGATCTCCCCATACCAGATAGGCATTGAATATCTGGTTGTTCGGCACAATGGCGAGCGCGAGGACGGGGATGAGAAGAATAAGAGCTGATGTCGCCAGCCAGTCTTGCCGCGTCATGGGTTCGCGCGGTTTCTTATCCGTTTTTGCCGCAGCCTTGCCGGGAACATCGAAATGCTCCTTGGGCAGATATTTCTGACCCGCGAGATAGATTGCGAGGCCGATCAGCATGCCAATGCCCGCCGCGCCGAACCCCCAGTGCCAACCCACCTTTTCACCCAGCGTTCCAACGATAAAGGGGGAGGCGATCACACCGGCGTTGATGCCGAGATAGAAGATCTGGAATGCATCGGCCCGCCTAAGGTCGCCCGGTGAGTAAAGGCTGCCGACCTGGCTCGCGATATTGCCCTTGAACAGCCCCGAACCGACGATCAGGCAAAGCAAAGCCAGCAGAAACGTCACGTTGAACGCCATCAGGAAATGGCCCAGCGCCATGACGATCGCACCAAGCAGCACGGTGCGTCTCTTTCCCAGTATTCTATCGGCGATCCAGCCGCCGAAAATAGGCGTCAGATAGACGCTCGCGGCATATGTGCCGAAGATGGCGCTGGCGAAGGGTTGGCCGTCGATTCCGCCATACAACGAGCGAAGCTGCTCGATCCCTGCAACGCTGCCGACCTCTTCCGGTTTGAGCAGGAAATTGACCATGTAGAGCACGAGCAGCGTCTGCATGCCGTAATAGGAAAACCGCTCCCACGCTTCCGTGAAGGCGAGGTAGCCAAGACCTTTGGGATGTCCGAGGAAACTGCGATCCTCGGGGTCGTACAGCCGGAGTTCGGGAGTCGCTTCGGCGACGGTCATGCGCGCATCCTCACCTACAAGAGGCCGCCGGGATAGCCGCGCACCCCAATTGTGTCGCGCGATTTTGAAAGTCGTTCGTAGAAAATTGCTGCGCGTTCGACACGCAGCATTGCGCCTGCTCAGTGAGCTTGAAGCTGCTCGTCGAGAAAGGCCGCCACATCCTCCAGCCGGACCTCGCGATCGAGAAATGCAGACCCGATGCCGCGCAAAAGGATGAAGGGCAAGATGCCTGCATCCATCTTCTTGTCATGCTGCATATGATCGGCAAGATCGCCGCCGCTGCATGCCAGTTCCAGCGCGGATATTTCTGCTGGCAGGCCCGCGGCATCGACCGCATGTGTAACGCGTTCGGCGTCTTCGATGCGCATCAGACCGCACCGCGCAGAATATCGCGCCGCCAGCACCATGCCCATCGCCACAGCCTCTCCGTGGAGAAGCTTGTCGGAAAATCCCGTCTCGGCTTCCAGGGCATGGCCGAAGGTGTGCCCCAGATTGAGCAGGGCTCGTGCACCGCTCGTTTCACGCTCATCCTCGGCAACGATACGCGCCTTGGCCGAAACACTTCTCGCCACGGCTTCCTCCAATGGCGCTTGCTCCATTCCCAAGACCGCATCGCCATGCTCCTCCAGCCAATCGAAAAAACTGCGATCGCCAAGGACGCCGTATTTGAGAACTTCGGCATATCCGGCGCGCATCTCGCGCTGGGGGAGGGTGGAGAGGGTTCCGAGGTCTGCAAGCACAAGGGATGGCTGGTGGAAAGCTCCGACCAGATTTTTTCCTGCAGGTGTATTGATCGCCGTTTTCCCTCCAACCGAACTATCGACCTGCGATAACAGTGTGGTCGGAAGCTGGACGAAGCCGCAGCCGCGTTTGAGAATGGCGCACGCAAAACCCGTCAGGTCACCGACGACCCCGCCACCCAGTGCAAAGACGTGATCTCCGCGCTCGACATTTTGCGCCAGGAGCCAGTCTGTAAGACAGGCAAGGCTGTCCCAGCTTTTCGAGGCTTCACCGGGGGCGACATCAAACCAGCGCGGTTCGATTCCTGCCAACTCCAGCGAGCGCGAGACCGCATCGCCCCAGTTCGCACGAGCATTGATATCAGCCACTATGCAGACGTGGCGCTTGCGAAGAAACGGCTCTGCTTCGGTCGCGATGTTTTGGAGCAGGCCATGGCCTACCCGAACCTCATAATCCCGGCCTGCCAGTTCGACGGAGATCATAGCCATGCGTCGATTGCCTCTAGAATGCGCTCCGCCGTTTCGGCGTGGGGTCCGTTATTGGTCAGCACATGGATCGGCGCGTCGGCATAGGCCGCGCTGCGCTGATCCTTCAATTTGGCGAGTATCTCGCGGGGGTCGCCCGTCCGCAGCAGAGGGCGGTCATTGCGCCGCGAGGTTCGCTCGACCAGCGTGTCGACATCGCAATCCAGCCACACCGCAATAGCCTGCCCCAGAATTATTCCCCGCGTTTCGGGATCGACGAATGCGCCGCCACCCGTTGCGATTACACCGTGGGCTTCGCCCATGAGCCGTGCGATCACGCGCCGCTCGCCATCGCGGAAATAGGCCTCCCCATGTGTTTCGAAAATCTCGCTGATGGTGCGATTGGCCGCGCGTTCTATCTCTTCGTCGACATCTATGAAATCTGTGCCGAGAATGGCAGCGAGTCGGCGTCCGACCGTTGATTTGCCCACGCCCATAAGGCCCACCAGCACGACCGGTCGGTCTATCCGCCGGGCAATGCCGCCGATCTCGGCAGGGGTGAGGCTGATCGCATGGGTCATTGCCGCCGTGCCTAGAACTGGGCTAGGGCGCGGGCAAGGTATCAGCACTTGGAGCGGGACGCGAAAAACTTGGCTATGAGCGGCAGGAAGGTTGGCGGCGTATTGGCTGTGCTGTTCGTGGCGTTGCTGATCGCAGCGTTGATCGACGGCGGCGAGGAACCGTTACACCCCATCGAACAGACGATCGATGTGCCGGAGGCGGCACGATGAAATCTGCATGGTTGATAGGCGGCGCAGCGCTCGCGCTGACGTCGGCAATGGTCTGGGCCCAGGAAGCGCCGGTCGATTTGCTGCCGCCTGGTTTCGATGATCCCGCGCCGAGCCCAAGTCCTGCCCCGGCACCGCAGCCGAGCCGTGCACCGGCACCGACCCAAGGCAGTACCCCGCAGCCAACGGCAACCCAATCTGGAGAGATCGTCCAGCCCCTGCCAGTGGAAGCGGCGCCATCGGGCGCGAATCTGGACTTGTCGGATCTGCCAACGCTGCAGGAACTTGAGGACATGTCGACCGACGAGCTCGACGAATTCCTCGGCCTCAAGCCCAAGTTCGATATTCCGCCCGCGGCCCGTCGCTCTATGGAGCGTGTAGGCGTTCTGGGTGCGGGCGAGGGCGGTCTTCCTTCGGCCTCGCTCGAAAAGCAGCCGGCGGGTCTGGTCCGGGCGGTGCTTGCCGGAACTACGCAGCCCATGGTTTCGCGCTGGGGCCATATCCTGCTTCGGCGGGCGCTGGCCAGCAGACTTGCTGCGCCCGAGGGGATGGATCCGGTCGAATTCGCGACTCTGCGGGTCAAGGTGCTTAACGCGATGGGCGAATATGTGGTCGCTCGCGCTTTGGTGCAGGATATCGACACAGGCAATTATTCGCCGGCACTCACCAATGCGGCGGTGGAAGCGTATATCGGAAGTGCCGATGTCGTGGGTGCCTGCCCCGCGGTTCAACTCGTCCAGACAAATCGTGACGATACTGAATGGCAGATGCTTGCGGGGATCTGCAATGCGTATGCAGGCGAAACCACGCGGGCACAGAACGATCTTCGCCGCCTGCTGAACCGCACCCAGGACGATCGCATCGATGTACTTTTCGCGCAGCGCTTCGCGGGTGCGGCCGGGCGCGGTCGCCGCGCCGTTACCATCGAATGGGACGACATCAATTCCCTGACGCCGTGGCGGTTCACCATGGCAAACACGCTTGGCGAGACGATCCCGGATAGTTTGCTCGACCGGGCCAGTCCCCAGCTTCTGAGCATTGCGGCCATCACCCCGGCACTCACGCCCGCACAGCGCGCAGCCGGTGCCGACGTTGCCGGAACGAGCGGAATTCTATCATCTGCAGCGATGGTCGATCTGTACAGCCAGCTTTACGCGCAGGACGGGGTGGCGGTCCCCGCGGCGCAGACCGCGTCTAGCCTGCGCGAAGCCTACGTCGGCACCAGCCCGGTGCAGCGCATCGGTGCGATCAGGGACATATGGTCAAGTGGTGGCGATTATTCTTATGGTCGCATGGTTCTGACCGCCTACGCTGCCGCGCGTATTCCTCCGAGCAGCGATTTCAGCGAAGACGCCGGCGGGCTCATCGCGTCCATGCTCGCTGCCGGGCTCGACAAAGATGCGGTTCGCTGGTCCGGCGAAGTCGATGGCGGAAGTCAGGCTTGGGCATTGCTCGCCCTGGCTGCGCCCAACAGTTCCGCTGGCGTCAGCAGCGGCGATATCGACAGCTTTATCGACGATGATAGCTCGTCGGGGCAGCGAAAATCGCGCATGCTGGTCGCTGGGCTGGCCGGGTTGGACAAAATCGGCGAGGGCGCGCTGGATCAGTATGATGGGCGCCTCGGTGTGAATATAACGGCTGAAAGTCGCTGGACCCGCATGATTGATCAGGCTGCAGCAGTGAACAATCGCGCTCTTGTCGCCATGCTTGCGGGCCTCGGAATGCAGGGTGCAAGCTGGGATCGCATGACGGCCCGCCATCTCTATCACATCGTATCCGCCTTGCGGCGCGTGGGACTGGACGCCGAAGCCAGGATGATCGCCGCGGAGGCCGTGGCGCGCGCCTGATGTGAGCGCGATTCCCGATTTCCTCGCCATGCTTGCTGCCGAACGGGGCGCGGCGCGCAATACGATTCTCGCTTATGGCCGTGACCTGGAGCAGGCCGAGGAACTGATCGGTTCGAACCTGGACAAGGCAAGTTCTGCGCAGCTCGCCAAACTCGGCGCAGGCTGGTCCGACCTTGCCCCCTCGACACTGGCGCGGAAGGTTTCGGCCTTGCGACAGTTTTTCGGCTTTCTGGTGGATGAGGGGTTGCGAGATGACGATCCGACCCATGCGTTGCCGCGACCCGCGACCCGCCGTCCTCTGCCAAAGATACTGTCTCACGAAGAGGTCGAATCGCTTTTCACGGCAGCAGAAGAAGCTGCGCAGGCAGATAGTCCGACCGCCGTGCGTCTGCTGACATTGCTGGAAATGTTGTACGGATCGGGCTTGCGGGCGACCGAGCTCGTGTCGCTACCCGTATCCGCGGTACCGCGCGATGCCCCTTTTCTTACCGTGATCGGCAAGGGTGGGCAGGCGCGGATGGTGCCCGTCAGCCACCGCGCGGACAAGGCCCTCAAGCGCTGGCTTGCCTTGCGCGATTCCAGTTCGAGATGGCTGTTCCCCTCGCGCACCGGCCACCTTTCTCGAGTGCGCCTGTTCCAGATACTGAAGGATTTGGCCGTTCGTGCCGATCTGCCCCCCGAAAAGCTGAGTCCTCACGTCTTGCGCCATGCCTTTGCAACTCATTTACTTGAGGGCGGGGCGGACCTTCGCGCACTGCAGACATTGCTGGGCCACTCCGATATTTCGACCACCCAAATCTATACGCATGTCGATGCTGCGCGGCTCGTCAGGCTTGTCAACGAAAGGCACCCGCTTGCGCGCGGGCGTCGTTCGGACTAGCGCACGGCCATGATTTCCTACCTCGAATTCGAGAAACCCGTCGCCGAACTGGAACAGCGCATCGCAGAACTGCGCAGCGCAGCCGATGGCGACGATGTCGATATCTCTACCGAGCTCCACCGTCTGGAGCAGAAGAGCGCCGATCTGTTGGCGAGCACGTACGAATCGCTCAGCCCCTGGCAAAAGACGCAGGTCGCCAGGCATCCCTCACGCCCGCATTTCCGTGATTACGTCGAACAGGCTTTCGAGGATTTCGTGCCGCTCGGGGGCGATCGTAATTATGGTGACGACGAAGCCATTCTCGGCGGCTTCGCCAAGCTCAATGGACGCAAGATCATCCTGATCGGCCATGAAAAGGGCAACGATACGGCCAGCCGCATCCGTCACAATTTCGGGATGGGTAAACCGGAAGGCTATCGCAAGGCGATACGCCTCATGGAAATGGCCGGTCGTTTCGGACTGCCAGTGGTTACGCTCGTCGATACGTCGGGCGCGTTTCCTGGGGTCGAGGCGGAAGAACGCGGGCAGGCGGAAGCTATTGCCCGCTCGACGGAGGCGTGTCTCGCCCTGCCGGTCCCCATGGTGGCGGCAATCGTCGGCGAAGGCGGTTCGGGCGGCGCTGTCGCGCTGGCCAGCGCCGAACGTGTCCTGATGATGGAACATGCCGTATACTCGGTGATCTCACCCGAAGGCTGTGCATCGATTCTCTGGCGTACTGCAGAAAAGGCGCCCGACGCGGCAGAAGCGATGAAGGTCACCGCTCAGGATCTAAAAGGTCTCGGCGTGATTGACCGCATCGTCCCCGAACCGGTGGGCGGTGCGCACCGCGATCCCGTAGTCGCTGCCACATCTCTGGGGGCCGCGATCGCTGAAGAACTGGACATGTTGAGCGGTTACGCGCCGCATGAGCTCAAGCGTCAGCGTGAAGACCGTTTCCTGGCAATAGCTGGCTGATTTGCAGTCCGAGCGGCGGGAACAAAATTCCGCTCGTTCCGGTTCTCCTACCGTCAACGAACAGCAGCGCGCGGGCGGATCATGCCGTCCCGCGCGTTCGTGTAAATCGGGGAGAATTCTTCATGTTACGCAAAAAATTTATTGCGGCGTCATCCGTCAGCGCTCTCGCACTCGCCTTGTCGGGTTGTGTCGGTGCCGGAAACATTCCCAGTGCCTCGACGCCCATCACGCAGAGCGAAGCGCAAATGGGCGCCGAAGCACATCCGCAACTCCTCGCCGAATTCGGCGGTGCAATGACCGGCAGCCAAGCGCAATATGTCGAACAGGTCGGAAAGAACATCGCGGTCCATTCCGGCTTGGGGAATGCGCGCGAATCGTTCACGGTGTCTCTACTGAATAGCCCGGTGAACAATGCCTTCGCCATTCCAGGCGGTTATATCTATACCACCCGGCAGCTCGTTGCTCTCATGAACAACGAAGCAGAACTTGCCGGTGTTCTCGGGCATGAAGTCGGCCACGTGGCAGCCCGCCACTCGCAGCGCCGCCAGGCGGCCGCCCAGCAGAATTCTCTACTCGGTGCCGCAGGTGCGATCCTTTCGGGTATCCTCCTCGGCAATAGCGGCGTCGGACAACAGATCTCGCAGGGGATTCTCCAGGGCTCGCAATTGCTGACGCTGAAGTTCTCCCGGTCGCAGGAGCTGGAGGCTGACGGGCTCGGCATCCGCTATCTCAATCAGGCGGGCTACGATCCACGTGCCATGGCTAGCGTTCTGCAGAGCTTGGCGCTTCAGAACGCGCTCGACGCCAGAGTCCAGGGTCGCGGGAACGCGAGCATCCCTGAATGGGCATCTACCCACCCGGACCCGGCGAGCCGGGTGCAGAGTGCCCTTGCGACAGCGCAGGCTTCTGGCGCGACAGGCGGGGTCACCAACCGCGATACATTCCTCACGCGCATCGATGGCATCACCTATGGTGACGACCCGTCGCAGGGTGTGGTCGAAGGGCGCCAGTTCATCCATCCCGAATTGCGGCTCGCATTTACTGCTCCGCAGGGCTTTTTTATGGTGAACGGCTCCGACGCCGTCACCATCAACGGTCAGAGTGGGCAAGCGCAATTTACGATGGCGCCGTACAGCGGCAACCTCGACAATTATGTCACCAGTGTTTTTTCGCGCCTCAGCCAGCAGCAACAAATCCGACCACAGTCGATTCAGAAAACGACCGTCAACGGTCTTCCCGCGGCTTACGGCAGCGCGCGTGTGAATTCAGGGAATGGGCAGGTCGATGTGACGGTGTTCGCCTATCAATTCGCCAATGATCGGGCTTACCATTTCCTCGCCATTACCCCGGCTGGCGGGACTTCAAGCTTCAACGAAATGTTTGGATCGATGCGGCGTATCGATGCGCAGGCAGCAGCCAATGTGATCCCGCGTGTGATCGACGTGGTAACCGTCGGCAGCGGAGATACGATCAATTCGCTGGCTAGCCGGATGGCCTATAGCGACAATCAGGTAGAACGGTTCCGTGTCCTCAACGGGCTGACTTCAAACGAAGGAATCAGCGCAGGGCAGAAGGTCAAAATCGTCGTGCGCGCGCGCTGAGCTTTACACTACTGGAAATAAAAAAAGGCGGCGGGCTAAAAGCCCGCCGCCTCTAATTTAGGTGTTCTTTGCAGACAATTCGGTCGACACCTTGTTAAAGGTGGTGCTGAGTTGCTCACCGAGGCTGCTCATGGCAGTAATTGCAGCAACTGCGATAAGTGCAGCGATCAGGCCGTATTCGATTGCGGTTGCGCCTTCTTCATTGCGGCGCAGCTTGCGGAAAAACTTCATGTGTCGTCTCCTGGTTCAGTCTTCGTACCCGGCTCGTTCCGAAATCATGGTGCGAGCAACTTGCTTCATGCACGGCAGTGGTTGAAAAAATCCTAACTGCACGAGCATCTTTTTGCTCTCGTCAAACCCCGGTCGAAGCGAGAATGGTGTCACTGATCAAGTTCCACATTTCGATTACTTCTTGCCCGAAAGTCTGCACTGCCCCGACCATCGCGAGGAAGATAAGAGCGAGAATCAGCCCATATTCGACTGCAGTGGCACCTCGCGTGTCGCGTCCCAGATCTTTAAGGAATTCGATCATTACCAGATGCCCCCATCCGTCACTTGTCCAAGCTGACCGCTCGTGATTACTTTTGGTCAGGTTAAAAAAGGGTTGAGGGCAGCACCGACTTTGGAAAAAATCCCGACATGGATCTGCGTGGTCGCACTCGCGCTGCACGACGACAGAGGGCGCTGGCTCATGCATCGTCGGCCTCTTCATAAACATCATGGCGGCCTGTGGGAGTTCCCCGGCGGCAAGGTGGAGACCGGTGAACGCCCGCGTGTGGCGCTCGTCAGGGAAATACAGGAAGAACTGGGACTGTCGCTTGCGCCGCACGCCGTTCAGCCTGTCGCATTCGCCGAAGAGAATGAAACGGGGAGCGCGAAGCCGATTGTCATAATGCTTTACAGTTCGGCTTGGGACGGCAGTCCGGTCGGGGCTCTCGAAGGCGGCGAAATTGCCTGGTTCAGGCCGCACGAGATAGATTTGCTCCCAAAACCCCCACTCGATATCGAACTATCTCGAAGGTTGTTCGAAAAAGGGTGATTTAGGGATTGCCAAGACTCTGGAGCCTGCCTATGTGGCGCCCTCCAAGCGCGCCCGTAGCTCAGCTGGATAGAGCACCAGACTACGAATCTGGGGGTCAGAGGTTCGAATCCTTTCGGGCGCGCCAATTTCCAAAAGCCCGCCTCCTTACCGAGGCGGGCTTTTCGATTCCCGGCTAGTCGGCCTGGTCTTCGAGCCGGTGCATGTCCTCGTCGCTGAAGCCGAAATGGTGGCCCGCCTCGTGCACGACGACATGGCGAACGAGGTCTTCCATCCTCACCCCCGTCGCACGCCATTCCGCGATCAACGGTTCGCGAAAGAGCCATATGCGCGGCGGCATCCTTCCGCTTTCCCAGATCGATCGGTCGGGCAGGGGCTCACCCTGGTACAGTCCGGACAATTGCCAGCGATCGTCGAGATCCACGGATTCAAGCTGTTCGGGCGTCGCAAAGTCCTCGACCTCGAGAACGACGTCGCTCAGCTGACTGCGAAACTCTGCGGGAAGGCCGGCAAAGGCCGCCTCCGCCATCATCTGCATCTGTTCTCTGGAAGGGGCCGGTCGTTCATGCATGGTAACATGGATATGATTGCGCCGCAGGATCGGTTCAAGGCAGGAACCGCACTGCGTGTGACCTGTTCAGGTTTCGAAGGAGATTGATTTCATGGCTACCGCCACCGAGATTTTCGAACGACTGAAGCAGGATCACGACAAGCACAGGGAACTTCTCGACAAGCTGCTGGAGACGAGCGGCGACAGCGATGATCGTGAAACGCTGTTCGAGGAGCTGACCAAGGAACTCAAATCCCATGCTGCCGCCGAAGAGCAGGCCTTGTATTCGACGATGCTCAGAAAGCCGCCGACGACGGACGAAACCCGTCATTCGGTTGCCGAACATCACGAAATAGAGGAAGCGCTGAACGATCTCGCCGCCACGGATATGTCGTCAGGCGGCTGGCTGACGAAATTCAAGACGTTCGATCATGACTATCGCCATCACATCGATGAAGAGGAAGAAGATCATTTCCCGGATTTTGCGAAATATCTCGACGATAAGGATATGGAGCACATGGAACGGGTCTTCGAGCGTCGTAAGAAAGAAGAGAAGGCGGAAGCCGAGGTGACTCCTGAGAAGAAGGAAGACGCCAAGGAATAGGGGGATCGGGGGGTTGTGAGCAAAAACGAAAAACCGGATCCGAGCCGTATCTCGCGGCTCGATCCATCGGTCGAACCGGGCGTGTGGCGTTACGCGAAAGCATCGCGCGCCAGCGTCATCATCGATGCGGCGGATTATTTCGCCTTCATGCAGGAAGCCATGCTCGGCTCGCGCCGCCGCATCCTTCTCATCGGATGGGATTTCGATACCCGCATTCATCTCGAACGCGGGCGCCGGTGGTGGCAGCGCACTTGGAAGCGCGGCTATCCTTCAAGGCTCGGCAGCTTTATTGCCTGGCTCGCGCGGCATCGTAAACAGCTCGACATACGGCTTCTGAAATGGAGCGTCGGCGCCTTGTCCACGATCGGTCGGGCCTCGATGTGGTGGGACCTCGCTCGCTGGGTTCGCCACCGGCAAATCAGTTTCAAGTTCGATACGGCGCATCCGATCGGCTGCACGCATCACCAGAAGATTGCGGTTCTGGACAACAAGGTCGCCGTGTGCGGCGGTATCGACATGACCGACAAGCGCTGGGACACGCGCGACCACAAGGAACACGATCCGCGGCGCAAGACTCCTCGCGGAACCGATTACGGCCCGTGGCACGATGTCAGCATGATGATGGAGGGCGATGTTGCCAAGGCTTTGGCCGATCTCGGTGGTGACCGCTGGATATGCGCCGGGGGCAATCAGTTGCCGGAAGTCGAGGATGGACCGGGCAATCCCTGGCCAAATGCCCTGACCGCACAGTTCGAAGATGTGGAAATCGGCATCGCTCGAACCCGCGCCGCCTATCGCGACTGGGACAAGGTCGATGAGATCGCACAGCTCTATCTCAAGCATATCGCGGGCGCCAAACGGTTCATCTACGCCGAAAGCCAGTATTTCGCCTCGCGCGTGATCGCCGAAGCGATCATCGAGCGGCTGCAGGAAGACGATCCGCCAGAAATCGTGATCGTCCATCCGCGTCATGCCGATGGCTGGCTGGAACAGCAGGCCATGGACCATGCCCGCGCCGAGCTTGTCAGATCGATCGAGGAGGCCGACACGAAGGGCCGTTTTTCGCTCTGGTCACCCTTTAGCGGCGAAACGCCAATCTATGTTCATGCAAAGCTGATGGTCATTGACGACCAGATCCTGCGGATCGGATCGGCCAATCTCAACAATCGTTCGATGGGGCTCGATAGCGAATGCGATGTGTTCATCGATTCAACCCGTCCCGGCAACGAACATGCCGCTGATAATATTGCCGCCCTGCGCTATTCCCTCTTGGCCGAGCACTGCGGTCTGGAAGAAGCCGACATGCCCGAACTGCTAAGCCGGCACGGATCGATGATCGGGCTGATCGAAGATTCCGAAGGTAGCAAGGGGCGCACTCTGGAGCGTTATCGTCCGCCAGACCTCAACGATGTCGAAGAAACGCTGGCCCGCAGCGCCTTGCTCGATCCTGAATACCCGGACGACATGTTCGAGCCATTTGCAAAGGGCGGTCTTTTCCGCAAGGGGAGCAGGCTTTCGCGGTTTCGCGACAAGGTCAGGAGGTACAGGGGAAAGTGAGTAGCCTAGTTGGACCCGACGAGGACGATCCGCGCGCAAAGCCGCCGGTGCCCCAGCATGTCCAGGATGCCATCCGCACTCTTATAGAGTGGACCGGAGACGATCCCTCTCGCGAAGGCCTGCTCGATACACCCAAGCGTGTGGCGAGGGCATGGAAAGAATATTGCGTCGGCTACGAAGAAGACCCGGCGCTGCACCTTGGCCGCGTGTTCGAGGAAGTGGGCGGTTACAACGAAATCGTCCTGCTGAAGGACATTCCGTTTCAGTCGCACTGCGAACATCACATGGCCCCAATCATCGGCAAGGCCGCCATTGCGTATCTGCCGAACGATCGGGTGGTCGGCATTTCGAAGCTTGCGCGTGTCCTTCACGGCTTCGCGCGTCGGCTTCAGGTTCAGGAACGCCTCACGGCCGAAGTCGCGGACTGCATCTGGGATAATCTTCAGCCTCAGGGCGTCGCCGTGGTCATCGACGCACAGCACAGCTGCATGACCGCGCGCGGCGTGCGCACGCCCGGCGTCGGTATGGTCACCAGCCGGATGATGGGCACTTTCCTGGACGACCACCGCAGCCGCGAAGAAGTGCTCAAGCTCATGGGGTATGGGTAGCGATCGGCGGGTGGCCCCTTACCGCTAAGCGTCTTTAAACTTGCCGATCGCATGAATATCCGGCCAACGCCGGTTATCTATTCGGCTTTTGCGATGACCAGACGCAAGGGCCCCTCATAAAAGGGTCGGCTCCGCCAGTGTCCGTATTGCTTATCCCACTGACCATTCGCCAGATCTTGCGACAACTTGTCGACGAACTGCTGGACGACGGATTGTGGCACGAGGCTCCAACTCGAACATGCGAGCCGGGCACCTTTATCTAGGAAGGCTTCCGGTCGGCCGTAATAAGCTTCGTTGAACCCGTCGGCGCATTCCAGCGGGATAGGTACTGGCTCCACCGTAACGGTCCCGCCAAGAGCCGCCTCCATCCGCTTTAGCGGAGGGAAACGGCGTGCCTCGATCTCGCGGACCTGTGGGATGTAGTCGCTTAGCCAGTAATCCATCATCATTGCAGGATCGCACACCAAAAGGACCACCGGACCCCGAGTGACCCGGCGCATTTCCGCAAGACCTTTTTCCAGATTGGACCATTGATGCACTGTCACGGACGCCATTGACGCATCGAAGCTGTCGTCTTCAAACGGGAGGCTCTCTGCCAGCGCGTCGATGGCAACTGCCAGATGGGACGGCCTCTGGGCCCTCATGGCTGCCGACGGTTCTACTGCCGTTACATCGCAATCCGTCGGCTCGTAGGAACCGGCGCCTGCGCCGACATTCAATACCGTCTTCGCATCGCCAAGGGCACGGCGTATCTGCAATGCGATTGTGGGCTCGGGCCGACGGTAGTGACTGTAAGTCCCCCCGATCCTTCCGTAGTCGACATCGCCCGCACTGCCATCTGATAGTCTTGCCTGGCTCATGACCCCTCCGGTTCTTTCGCTGCGACTTGTAAAAGCTCTGCTGAAATAATGAAGACAGCAGGTGACGGCGCCGATGATGGTTCCTTGTTTGAAACGACTTTCCTACAGGATCGATATCTGCTCCAGACTGGAAGATGTCCAAACGACCTGCCCATAAAGCCCGCCGTCGACCGCCATTCTTCCATCCCGCCATGCCAAGGACGCGCACCGACGGCTGGAGCGTTTCGCGCCAATGCGAATTCCTGGCGCAGCTATATGTCGCTGGTTCGGTCGGCATCGCGGCACAGCGCGTGCGAATGACACGGGCCTCTGCCTATCGGCTCCGCGATCGGGCTGATGGTGCTGGGTTCGCCTTTGCCTGGGACCATGTGCTCACGCCGCCAGGCACGGGGCACATGGCCCGCCCGAAATCGGATTGGCGAAAGGTGACAAATGAAGAGCTGATCCGCCGCGCGGAAGTGGGGCTGGTCCAGCCGGTCGTCTATCGCGGAGCAATGGTCGGTATTCGCTGGAAACCCGACATTTCCGCGGCGTTGCGACTGATACGGAGGTCGGCAGGGGCGCCAATACGCAAAAGGGCGAGACCACCGATCTCGCCCTTTCAAGAGTTTTTAAAACAGCCCCGGTCGGTGTAAACCGGATGCCGTCGATGGACCTAGAGTTGGCCGAGCATATGTTCGGCGCTCGAAACCGAGAAGTCGCCGGGTTGTTCGACGTTGAGCTGCGTCACGACGCCGTCTTCGACGACCATCGAATAGCGCTGCCCGCGTTTGCCCAGGCCGAAGCCGGAACCGTCCATGGTCAGTCCGACCGCTTCGGCGAAATCGCCATTGCCGTCGGCCAGCATGGTGATGTCGTTCGAACCGGAAGCATTGTTCCATGCGCCCATGACGAAGGCATCGTTAACCGCTGTCGCAACGATTTCATCGACGCCCTTCGACTTCAGCTCGTCGGCCTTTTCGACATAGCCCGGCAGATGGCGCGCCGAGCAAGTTGGCGTGAATGCTCCGGGGACCGAGAAGAGGGCGACTTTCTTGCCCTTGAAATACTCAGCCGCATTGACCTGTTCAGGGCCGTTCTCGGTCGCTTTGACCAATGTTACATCGGGCAGTTTGTCGCCCACCGAAATCGTCATGTTGGAAACTCCGTCTGTCCCATCCTTGGCGCGAGGTAGGACCGTGGCCCGTGCGGCGCAAGTTCTGCCGTATAGTAAATCGGGCCTGCGCTCCGACGGGGGGCGCAGCATTGCCCTCGCGGCGGCAAGTGGCTAGGGGCGGGGCCAACAGAACGACCGGGATTTTCTATGCGGTCGCCAATTTCAAAGCCGAGGATTTTTTCGTGACCGATTTTACCGATTACGTCGTCAAGGACATTGCACTGGCCGAATACGGCCGCGCCGAAATCGCCATTGCCGAAACCGAAATGCCGGGCCTCATGGCCCTGCGCGAAGAATATGCGCAAAAGCCGCTCAAGGGCGCGCGCATCACCGGCTCGCTGCACATGACCATCCAGACGGCCGTCCTGATCGAAACGCTCGTGGCGCTGGGCGCAGATGTGCGCTGGGCGACCTGCAACATCTATTCGACGCAGGATCACGCTGCCGCCGCCATTGCTGCACAGGACATTCCGGTTTTCGCGATCAAGGGTGAAAGCCTGGCGGATTACTGGGACTATGTCGGCAAGATCTTCGATTGGTCCACCGATGAAGACCAGGATCAGACTGCCAACATCATCCTCGACGATGGCGGCGATGCAACCATGTTCGCGCTTTGGGGTGCCCGCATCGAGGCAGGCGAGGAACTTCCCGAGCCGCAGAACGCCGAAGAAATCGAATTCCAGCGCGCGCTCAAAGCCTTCGTTGCTGCCAAGCCTGGCTACCTGACCAATTCGGTCAAGAACATCGTCGGCGTGTCGGAAGAAACGACCACGGGCGTTCACCGTCTCTATCACCTTGCCAAGCAGGGCAAGCTGCCGTTCCCGGCCATCAATGTGAACGACAGCGTGACCAAGTCGAAGTTCGACAATCTCTACGGCTGCCGCGAATCGCTGGTCGATGCGATCCGCCGCGCCACCGACGTCATGCTTTCAGGCAAGGTTGCCTGCGTTGCTGGCTTCGGCGATGTCGGCAAGGGCTCGGCCCAGTCCCTCCGCAATGGCGGTGCGCGTGTCCTCGTTACCGAAATCGATCCGATCTGCGCACTGCAGGCCGCGATGGACGGCTTCGAAGTCGTCACGATGGAAGAAGCGGTGAAGGTCGCCGACATCTTCTGCACGGCCACAGGCAACGAGCATGTGATCACTGCCGAACACATGAAGGCGATGAAGAACATGGCAATCGTGTGCAACATCGGCCACTTCGATAGCGAGATCCAGATTTCGGCGCTCGACAATTACGAGTGGAACGAACTCAAGCCGGGCACCGATCTCGTGAAGTTCCCCGACGGCAAGGAAATCATCGTCCTCGGCAAGGGTCGCCTCGTGAACCTCGCTTGCGCGACTGGTCACCCGAGCTTCGTGATGAGCTTCAGCTTCACCAATCAGACGCTGGCCCAGATCGAATTGTGGACCAAGGGCGAAGACTACAAGAACGACGTCTATGTGCTGCCCAAGCACCTCGACGAAAAGGTCGCCGCGCTCCACCTTGACAAGCTCGGTGTGAAGCTGACCCAGCTCAGCCAGAAGCAGGCGGATTACATCGGCGTCCCGGTCGAAGGGCCGTTCAAGCCGGAACATTACCGCTACTGATTGTCGCAACTGGCGGAAATACCGTCGCATGAACGCGCGCGGGGGCATTGCACTCCCGCGCGCGTCCGCATAGCTGGCGGGTAATGGATACTTCTCCCGCACTGCTGGCCATTATCGGCCTCCTGCTGGCCTTATGGACCGCAGGCGCCGTCTGGGTGATGTTGCGCGCGACCGGGCGCGAACAGAAATCCGTCGCCAGCCGCAAGGCGGCGCAGCGCCTTTCCCGCATGATCGAGGAAGGCCCCGCCATTCCGATGCTGGTGCGGGCCGATGGACGGATCGAGGCTCCGGACCGGCTGGCTCGCTGGATCGGCCTCGAAAAGGTGCCAGATTACCTCAGCGAACTGGCAGGCGCCGACGGCCACGGGTTGAGCGAAGACCAAGTCGAAGAACTCACCCGCTATGTCCGCCGAACCCAGAAAACGGCCCGGCCGTTTCGGATGGCCATCACCGTATCGCCGGGGTCGGGCAAGTCGCTCGCAATGCAGGGCACCCTGGCCGATTCAGCCGTATCGCCCGGGGGCGCAGCCCTGATCTGGGTATTCGACTTTAGTGAGAGCGAAGCCGAGCTGACCCAGCTGCGCGAGGAAGCGGCGCGCGCCCGCGAAGATTTCGGCGCACTCGTGGGCCTGATCGAAGCCGCTCCCATGCCGATGTGGTTCCGCGGTGCGGACATGCATCTGCGCCTCGTCAACAAGGCTTATGTCGCTGCAGTCGGTGCCGAAAGCGCCGATCAGGTCGTCGCCGACCAGATCGATCTTGTTGAAACGGTCAACGGCAGAACCGCAGCGCAAGTTGCGCAGCAGGCAGCGGATCGCCGGCAACCGATCGAACGGATTGTAAGCGCCACGATCGACAGGGCGCGTCGCACGATGCGCGTCACCGATCTTCCACTCGTCGGCGAAGGCATTGCCGGCTACGCGGTCGATATCGAGGAAATGGAAGAGCAAGCACGCGAATTTCGCGCCTTCCGCGAAGCCCAGCGCTCGATGCTCGACCAGCTTTCCATTGGCGTGGCCCAATTCGATTCGGCGCATCGCATGACATTTGCGAACCAGCCGTTTCACCGCGTGTTTTCTCTGCCGCCCGGTGTGGTGAACGACCGGACGACATTCCAGCACATGTTGCTGATCGCCCGCGAGAATGGCCGTATCCCCGAAGTGCGCGACTTTCCGGCCTGGCGAAACGAACTCGCCGAATGGTTTCAACATGACGAGCCGCATGAGGAAGCCTGGTCGCTATCCGACAGCACCCATCTTCGGATCGTCGCCCAGCCGCTGCCGGATGGCGGTCTCGTGATGATTGCCGAAGACCGGACAGAGCAGTTGGCTCTGTCGGCAACGCGCGATACCTTGCTACGCACCAGAACCGCCACCTTCGACAGCCTGTTCGAAGCTCTCGCGGTTTTCGCTCCGGACGGACATCTGGAATTGTGGAACCGTGGGTTCCCCGGCGCCTGGGGTATCGATCCGGAAGCTCTGGATGGCCATCCACAGGCCGAAGACCTGTTGAATGCCGTCGCCAAAAATCTGTCCGACCCATCGGCTATTTCGCGCATCAACCAGGTGATCCGCGCCGCAACGCTGGATCGCAAGAAAAGCGATGGCCGGGTCGAACTGGCCGATGGGCGAACGCTCGATTTTACCGGTGTACCGCTTCCCGACGGCAATGGCATGCTCACTGTCCTCGATGTCACCGCCTCGCGTCAGGCCGAAGAGGCCCTGCGGGAACGCAACCGTGCGCTCGAAGAGGCAGATGCAGTGATGACTCGCTTCCTCGCCAATATGAGCTATGAATTCCGCACACCGCTGACGTCGATCGGTGGATTTGCCGAATTGCTGACAAGTGGCATCGCCGGAGATCTGACCCCGACGGCGAAGGAATACGCGCAAGCGATCTCGCTTTCCGTCGGCAAACTCACCGAACAGGTGGAGAATGTCCTCGACCTGTCTCAGTCAGAAGCGGGCTTGATGCCGTTGCGCAAGACCAAGCTCGAACTGATGCCCTTTGTCACTCAGATCGTGCGCAAGCAGGAAGACCGGATCCTCGAAGGCGGATTGACGCTCGACCTGCGGGGGGACCCCGGCAAGACGATCACTGCGGATCCGCAACAATTGCGCCGGGCCATCTCCCAGCTTCTCGACAATGCGATCAACGGGACACCGCGCGGCGGTCGTATCCTCATCGATATCGGCCGCAAGCGCGGCGAGACCAAGATCGTTATTTCCGATAACGGCCGCGGGATGAGCCAGCACGAACTTGCCCGCGCGCTGGAGGGCATCCGCATGTCGGCGGATGGAAAGGGTATCGAGCGCCGCCATGGGCTCGGAATTCCACTCGCGCGCCAGCTGGTCGAAGCGCACGGCGGCACGCTGGAAATCCACAGCCGGAAGAACGGCGGCACAACCGCCTCGATCACGCTCCCATGACCGTCCAGCTACCAGACTTGGCGGCAATGGAGGCTCTCGGGAGAAAAATTGCCGGGAAGATCGAGCCGGGTGATGTCGTGGCCTTGTCAGGCACGCTTGGCACGGGAAAGACAACGCTTGCCCGCGCCATCATTGCTGCGCTCGGCTATGAAGGCGAAGTGCCGTCACCCACTTACACCATCATCGAAACCTATGATGGATTGCGCATCCCCCTCGTTCATGCCGATTTCTACCGATTGAACCATCCCTCCGAAATCGAAGAACTCGGCCTCGACGATTATCGCGACGGAGCAGTGTTGATTGCCGAATGGCCCGATCACGCCGGTGGGTTTGCGCATGAGGCAGGATGCCTTTCTATCACGCTCGAAAAAGTGGGTGAGGGGCGCGAAGCCGTTGTAACGTCCGGCGCATCTTGGCAAAGCCGCTGGCCATGAGTGACGCTCTGCCTGAAGGCATCCATAACTTCCTTGGCAACACCGAGTGGGAAGGGGCCGAGATTGCCCCGCTTGTAGGCGATGCCAGCTTCCGCCGTTATTTTCGTCTGCGCATGGGCGGCAAGACCGCAATGCTTATGCATGCTCCGCCACCGCACGAAGATCCGAAGCCCTTTCTCCAGGTGGCGCACTGGCTCGAGGCGAATGGCATGCGCGCGCCGCATATTCTTGCGAAGAGCGCGCCCGAAGGGTGGGTGCTGACCGAAGATTTCGGCGATCAGCGAATGCGCGAGTGGATCGATGAGCATCCAAAGGATGAACGTGACATCTACGCGAAAGCCATCGAAACCCTTGCCCAGTTGCATCGCCTGCCTCCCGGACCGTTCCCGCCGTACGATATGGCGGTGTATCTGCGGGAGGTTGACCTGTTCGTCGAATGGTACTGTCCGGCCATGGGGCTGGACGTCGATGCGCCGAGTTGGGCCGCAGCGTGGGAGGAAGCACTCGCCCCCTTGATGAAGCGGCAGGACCCCGGCGTTACGGTTTTGCGCGACTACCATGCGGAAAACATCATGCTGCTCGAGCCAGAGGAACTGGCAGGCGAACAGGGGCTGATCGATTTCCAGGATGCGCTGGTCGGGCACCCGGCCTACGATCTCGTCAGCTTGTTGCAGGATGCCCGGCGTGACGTTTCTCTGGCGCTCGAGGAAGAAATGCTCGGTCGCTATCGCGCAGCAGCCGATCCGGGCGAGCATTTCGAAGCGGATTACGCACGCCTCGGGGCTCAAAGGAATGCCAAGATTGTCGGCATTTTCACACGACTGTGGAAGCGTGACGGCAAGGCCCGGTACCTCGCCATGATTCCCCGCGTGTGGGAGGCAATGGAACGCGATCTGGCACATGATGCAATGGCGCCGGTGGCCGAATGGTTCGCCCGAAATGTGCCGCAGGAAATCCGGGATACGTTCGGCGGGGAAATCCAGTGACGGCGTTGGTCACCGACACGGCGATGTTGATGGCCGCTGGTCTCGGCAAGCGAATGCGCCCGTTGACAGCATCCACGCCCAAGCCCTTGGTCCGGGTCGCCGGAAGACCTCTGATCGACCGGGCGCTTGACCGGTTGGAAGAAGCCGGCGTTTCCCGCGCGGTGGTCAATGTCCATTATCTGGCCGATGCCATCGAAGCGCATATCGCGTCGCGCAAAGCGCCGAGCATTACCTTCTCGGATGAACGCGACGCACTGCTCGAAACCGGCGGCGGCATGGTGAAGGCGTGCGATGCGGGAATGCTTCCCGACCCGTTCTTCGCTTGCAACGCGGACAGCATCTGGCTGGATGGGCCGCGCAATGCCTTCGCCGATCTCTCCACTGCCTGGGATCCGGAGCGCATGGATGCGCTTCTGCTCGTCGTCACGCATGCACGGGCGCATAACTTCGACGGCACGGGCGATTTCTACATGGATGGTGCAGGGCGGCTCAAGCGCAAGCTGCCCGGCCGCATCGCGCCCTTCATCTATACGGGCATCCAGCTCGTTTCGCATCGCTTGTTGCGCGATGCACCGGACGGCAAGTTCTCGACCAATGTTCTGTGGAACAGAGCCATCGAAGAGGGCCGCCTCTATGGCCTGGCATTCACTGGCCACTGGTATGAAGTCGGCACCCCAAACCATATTCGCCCAACGGAAGATGCATTGACCGGTGGCTGAGCGGGTTCGGCCCAAGGCCTATTCGATCGCCGCCCACCGCGGCTTCGCCGATGCACTTGTTGCAGGACTCGTGCCTCGATACTCTGAACCGGAATTCGGCCTCGCACGCCTGACGCTCTTGCTGCCGAGCAGCCGCGCGCGCCGCACCGTTTTCGAAGCCTTCGTCCGTCACGCGGGAGAGCAGGGCAATCCGGGTTTGTTGATGCCGCGCATGGCGGTTGTCGGCGACCTGGATCTCGATGAAGCGTTGGGCCCGCTGCTCGATCCGCTCGGTGCGGACATTCCAGCGGCCGTTGATCCGCAGCGTCGCCTGTTCGCCTTGGCGGACCTGATCGCCGAGACCATGGGGGAAAACGCCCCCACAGGCGCCACTTTGCTTCGTCTCGCAAGAGAAACCGGCGCGACGATGGACAGGCTTCTGGTCGAAGGAATTGGCCCGGAAGAGCTTGTCGGCGATGCAGTGCTTGACCTCTTCGGATCTTTGTCCGGCCATTGGCAGGACAGCCTGCGGGTGTTTGCGACTGTGCAGGCGAAATGGCTTGGCCGCCTGCAGGCATGGAACAGGCTGGATGCGGCTGCGCGCCGGAATCGACTGTTCGACTTCGCAGCCGAAAGCTGGAAAAGATCGCCTCCCGGCACGCCCATGGTGGCAGCTGGTGTGACGAGCGCGGCACCTTCGCTGGCGCGGCTGCTGCGCGTTGTCGCCGATCTGGATGAAGGGGCAGTCATTCTGCCCGATTTCGATCTTACGATGCCGACCGATGTGTGGGACGAGCTGGGCCGCGCAGGCGCCGCGCCCGAACCGGGAGACACTCCATTCGCGCGCGATGATGCGGTTTCGCACCCACAATACCATTTGAAGCTGTTGCTCAACCGGATGGGCGTGGCTCGGGAAGAGGTCCAACCTTGGCATCGCAAAGGTCTCGCCGCATCTCCGCCGGAACGCAGTCATGCCATCGGTTCGCTCTTCCTTCCTCCCGAGGCTAGCAAGACCTGGATCGAGCTACCCGCGGAAAAGCGCCGTTTGGCAGGCGTGCGGATTATGCAGGCTGCAACGCCCGAAGAAGAGGCGCAGGCCGTCGCATTGCTCGTGCGCGAAGCGCTGGATCATCCGGAAAAGCGCGTGGCCGTCGTCACGCCAGATCGGCCGCTTGCTCGGCGGGTCGTCCATCACCTCGCCCGCTGGAATATCCTTGCAGACGATTCCGCCGGACGCCCGCTTGCGCAAACTGCAGCAGGCCGTGCATTTCTCCTCACTGCCGAGGTCATGGCCGAAAATGCCAAAGCGGTGCCCTTGATGGCTCTGCTTGGTCACCCACTTGCCGATGGCGGGATGGAACGCGGAACATGGCTACGACACCTTCGGACAGTCGAGCGCGAAGTGCGCGGTCCGAGGCTGGAAACCGGTCTTCGGCCAATCCGTGATGTCGTGGAAAAGCTCGTGCCCACCCATAAGCAGGTGGGGGATTGGTGGCAGCTAACCGAAGCGGCGATCGCTCCCCTCCTGCAATACCAGCCGGACCAGACCGCACGATTGAGCGATCTAATCGATACGATCGCCATGGCTGCCGAGAATTTGTGCGGCGAGAAACTCTGGGCGAAGGAAGATGGCCGGAGTCTAGCCCAGTTCGTCGAGGATTTTCGTCTCCACGCCCGGGAGGCGCGTTTTGAAGTTCGCCCTCGCGACGTCGCTCGTGTGCTGGTGGATGCAATGGAGCCGGTGGCCGTTCGCCCCCCTTATGGCGGTCATGTGCGGGTACAGGTGCTCGGATTGCTCGAAGCGCGCATGAACCGTGCGGATATCGTGATCTGCGCAGGTCTTAGCGAAGGTGTATGGCCGGGGCGTGGCAGCGTGGACGCGCTTCTGGCGCCGCCGGTATTGCGGGCACTGGGTGTTCCCGGTGCGGATTTCCGTATCGGCCTTTCGGCGCACGATCTCGCCGGTGCGCTTGGTGCTCCTGAAGTTGTGCTCAGCCGTTCGGCGCGGGATGAAAGCGGGCCGACGATACCTTCGCGGTTTCTTCTGCGCGTTCAGGCGTTGCTTGGCGATCTGCTGCCGAAACATACCGACACACGCGCCATCGATCTGGCCCGGGCCATGGTCCGCACGCCCGAAGCGCCAGTATATCCGCGGCCTCGTCCAATGCCGAATGCGGATCAGCGGCTGGTCGATATTTCGGCGACTGCGCTCGATCGGCTGCGCGGTGATCCGTACCAGTTTTTCGCGGGCAAGATCATGCAGTTGCAAGCGCTCGACGCGCTGGACGCGCCGCCGAGTCCGGCATGGCAGGGTGAGGTCGCGCATCAGATCCTCGAGGAATGGCACAAAGCCGACCCCAAACCGCCAATCGTCGAGATAATGAAGCGAGTGTTCGAGGAGCGAAACGTCCACCCGCTTATGCGCGGTCTGTGGCAACCACGCCTAGAGCGCGCTCTCGAATGGGTGGAACATGAAGTCGCTGGTTACGGCGATCGCGAGATTGTCGCTGTCGAAGCGTGGGGCGAAATGCAGGTCGACGGTGTGCGAATTCACGGAAAGATCGACCGGCTTGACCGGTATGCCGATGGGACGCTGGCTATCGTCGATTACAAGACCGGCTCGCCGCCGTCGTCGAAGATGGTCGAACAGGGATACGCCCTGCAGCTCGGACTGCTCGGGATGATGGCGGAGCGGGATGGCTTCAAGGCGGCATCGGGCGAAGCGACCGCGTTCGAATACTGGTCGCTCGCCAAGGCCAAGACCGATGGCAACCCGTTCGGCTTCGGATACGTAGAGACACCGCTGAAGGTCGGAAGCAAAAGGAGCGGCCTGCCACCGGAAGATTTCCTACCGACGACCGCAGCCTATCTGGATGGTGCAATTGCGGCCTGGATCAAGGGCGATGAGCCCTTCACCGCGCGGCTCAATCCCGATTATCCGGGTTACGATACCTATGACCAGCTTATGCGGCTGGACGAGTGGCTCCCGCATATGGACGTGGAAGGGGAAGAGGCGTGAGCGGCCAGGTTTATCCGCTCGTTGGTCATCAGCGCGACGCGGTCGATCCGCGGGAGAGCGTATGGCTCTCCGCCAGCGCAGGTACTGGCAAGACGCAGGTGCTCTCTGCGCGGGTCCTTCGCCTGTTGCTCGAACCGGGCGCTGATCCTTCGCAAATCCTGTGTCTGACCTTCACCAAGGCGGGGGCTGCCGAAATGGCTGTTCGCGTCAATGAAGTCCTCGCGCGGTGGGTTCGCCTGCCGGATGAAGTGCTGGCCGAGGAACTGGCCAATCTGGGCTCGCCGACCGATCCGGAAACCCGCTCCCGGGCGCGGTCGCTGTTTGCACGGGTTCTCGACTGTCCCGGTGGCGGGCTGAGGATCGATACCATCCATGCGTTCGCCCAGTATCTGCTCGCAGCGTTTCCCAATGAAGCGCAAATCCTGCCCGGCAGCCAGCCGATGGAAGATCGTGACCGGGACCTCCTGAGCCTCGATGTTCTCGCTGAACTCCTCGAAAGCGGCGAACCGATCGTGCGCGAGGCGGTGGCAGAGATGAGCCGCCGCAAGGGGACGGATGCCGTACGCGGCTGGCTGATGAAATGCGCCGGGTATCTCGACACATGGTACCAGCCCGACTGGCAGGGCGATCTCACTGCGCCGGTGCGCCGGCTGCTAGACATTCCATTCGATGCTGGAGCAGATTGGGTCGCTGAAGCCTGCACCGACGGTGAGTTTCCTGTCAGCGCTCTTCTGGCTTGCAGTCGCATCAACGCGGAGTGGAATACCGCCACTGGCCTGAAGAGCGCCGACTTCGCCGCGGGATGGCTGGCCGCAAGTCCCGCTGCCCGTCTTGCCGAAATCGATGGCTTCTTCGGCACTTTGCTTACGCAGAAAGGCGAGCCGAAGAGCTTGGCCAATCTCGAAAAGATCGATCCCGCGTATGGCGGATATATAGCCGATGTCGTGGACGGTATTGCCTCAGTCGCGCAACGTCGTGCGCTGCTTGACCTCGCCGATTTTCTTGTGCCCCAACTCACGGCTGGCCGCGCATTTGCTTTTGAGTGGGAGGCGGCCAAGGCGCGCGAAGGGCTTGTCGATTTCGACGATCTTATTGCCCGTGCCGCCAACCTGCTTTCTAACACGGCAATGGCTGACTGGATCCGCTACAAGCTGGATCGCAGTTTCGACCATATCCTCGTTGATGAAGCGCAAGATACCAATCGGGCGCAGTGGCAGATCATAGAGGCTTTGACCGACGATTTCTTCAGCGGCGAGGGCGCGCGTGGGAATGCTGTGCGCACGATTTTCACCGTCGGCGATTTCAAGCAGGCAATCTTCGGTTTCCAGGGCACCAGCCCGAAGAATTTCAGGGACGCCCGGGATCGTTTCGCCGAAAGCATGCGGAAAACAGCTGACGCGGCTGCCGACCTGCGAGGAGGGCCGTATCCGCGCTATCTGCGCGAATACGGGCTCGGTCAAAGCTTCCGCACCGCAGACAATGTTCTCGATTTCGTCGACAGCGCCATTGCCGCGATCGGCAGCGAAGGATTGGGTCTCGATAGAGAAGCAGAAGAGCACGAAGGTCAAACCCGTCCCGGCATGGTGACCCTCTGGAACCTGATCCACGCCGATAGCGGCATGGAAGAAGGCGAGGTCGACGAAGGCTGGTTGGGACGTCACGATCGTAAATTGGCCGACCGTATAGCGCAGCAGGTGCGACACTGGATGGATTCGGGCTTTCCCTTGGTGAAAGATCGACACAAGGGTGGTGCTCCTCGGCGGGCTGGGCCGGGGGATGTCATGGTACTCGTGCGCAAACGGCGCGATCTGGCTTCGCTCATAGTAGCGCGTCTTCACCGCCGGGGCGTACCCGTCGCAGGCGTGGACAGATTGCGATTGGGAAATCCGCTCGCCGTCAAGGATCTGATGGCAGCCATCCGGTTTGCGGCACAGCCGCTTGACGACCTGACCCTCGCATGTGTGCTCGTATCCCCGCTGATCGGCTGGTCTCAGGAAGAACTGCTCGAGTACGGCTATCGCGCGAAGAATGTCCGCCTGTGGGAACACCTGCGTAAAAGCGAAGCGCCTCGCGTCGGAGAAACCATGGCAATCCTGCGCGAGATTCTTCGCCGGGCGGATTTCGACACTCCGCAGCAATTGCTTCACTGGATCTTGATCGGTCCGATGGATGGACGCCGGAAGCTTGTTGCGCGGCTGGGGCGTGAAGCGAACGATCCGATCGATGAATTGCTCAATGCGGCCAACGCCTACGCTGCAAGTCATATCGCGAGCCTGCAGGGCTTTATCCAATGGTTCGACGCTGGCGAGGGCGAAATCAAGCGAGACGCAGGCGAGGGCGGCGATCAGGTTCGCGTCATGACGGTGCATGGTTCGAAAGGGCTCCAAGCCCCCATCGTTGTACTCGCCGATGCGGCAATAGGCCCGGACGGCGCGCGCGATCTCGAATTGGAGGAAACGCCGCTGGGACACGTCGAGCCGCGGCGTATTCCCTTGCCGGGGTTGACCAAGGACCAGAAAGTCGGCCGGTTGCAAGTCGCGGAAGAGCGCGCTGCTGCCGCCGAAATGGAAGAACACTGGCGTCTGCTTTACGTCGCCATGACGAGGGCGGAGGAAGCGCTATTCATCGGAGGTTCGCTCGGTCCCCGCGACGTGAAACGTGGCCAGGCGCACGACGATAGCTGGTACGCACGACTGAAGCCTCTCTTCGGCAATGAGCCGCTTGCCGATGATTTATGGGGTTCGCGTTGGGAATGGGGCGAACTGACCAAGGAAGCCCCGATCGAAAGCGTATCGGCAGCAGAGCCCGTCACCGCACTTCCTGCATGGGCAGTAAATCCAGTCAGGCCAGAACCGCGTCCGCCCCGGCCACTTGCCCCGTCGGGTCTTGGTGAGGTGGAGGGAAGCGATCCGCCCCTGCCGCCAACACATGCAGCCGACGCCGCCCGCAGGGGCACGTTGATCCACGCGCTTCTCGAACGATTGCCGCTGGTGGACGAAGACGATCGCAACGCGCGCGGATTATCCTGGCTCGCGCGGCAAACGTCCGATCTCGATGAGCATGAACGTGCGGACATTCTCGAGCGGGCACTGACGGTATTGGGAGATCCGCAGTTTGCACCGGTCTTCGGGCCGCAGGCTCTTGCCGAAATCCCGCTTGCTGCCGAAGTGAATGGGCAGGTGGTGATGGGGACCGCCGACCGGCTCCTCGTCACCTCCGAAAAGGTCACGGTCGTCGATTTCAAAACGGCGAGGCGTCCGCCCCTATCGGTCGATGCCATCCCTAACAGCACGATGAAGCAGATGGCTGCATATGCGGCGGCGCTGGAGGTGATATACCCCGGCCGCCAGATCGAGGCCGCCGTTCTCTATACCCAGACACCGCAGCTCTTCGCCTTGCCCGGCGAAAGACTTGCCGCTTACAAGAGCGCGTTTGCGGCTCCGCAGGAAAGTTTTGTGCTGCCGCCAGTTGAGTAAATACATGCGCAGCCCACATTGGGTGCCGACGAAATACAGGAGATTTCCAATGGCCACCACCGCCGTTACCGACGCCAGTTTCAAGTCGGACGTCCTTGAAAGCGAGAAGCCCGTGCTCGTGGACTTCTGGGCCGACTGGTGCGGACCGTGCAAGATGATCGCACCTGCCCTCGAAGAACTGAGCGAAGAACTGGGCGACAAGGTGACGATCGCGAAGATGGACATCATGGAAAATCCCGATGTTCCGGGTTCCATGGGCGTGCAGTCGATCCCTTATCTCGTATTGTTCAAGAATGGCGAGCCGGCTGCACAGATGCGCGGTGCCGCCCCAAAAGGCCAGCTAAAGCAATGGCTTGAGGGCGAACTTTAGTCCAATCTAGAATATAGTTCGGCCAGCTCGTCCCACAGGGTCGGGCTTGCTGCACCCAGCAGGCCCGTTCGGCCCACCTCGTCCACGCGATAGGGTGAGCCGTCGGGCCTTGCCGCTTTTCCGCCAGCTTCGTTCAGCCACAGAACGCCAGCGGCGTGATCCCAGGCAAGCGTGCGCTCGAAGATCGATACGTCGTTCACGCCGAGCGCGAGACGAGGATACTGCTCCGCCGCGCAATAGGGAATGTCGACCAGATCGTACATCGGCGCGATGTGCCGCCTGGTCGCATCCCGCCGCGCATCGTCCATGAAAACAAGCGAAATGGCAGCTATCGGCGGGGTCTGGCCCGTCGGACGAGCAACAACCGTTTCGCCATTCACGCTCGCACCTTTGCCCGCGTGCGCAACGCAGAAACGGCCCGTGAGGCAGTCGAAAATCCAGCCCGACCGGGCCACGCCCCCTTCTGCGCGGGCAATGATGATGCCGAAGGGCGGTTTGCCCGCGGCGAAATTGCGTGTGCCGTCAATCGGATCGACGATCCAGCATGGCCGATCGAGCCGATCGAGTATCGACGGGTCCGCATGCGCCGTCTCTTCGCCCACGAATGCGAGAGTTCCGTCGATAGCGGATAGCCCCTCGCGAAGCAGCGCTTCGCTATCCTTGTCCGCGATCGTAACGGGGTCGTTGCCGCCCTTGTCTTCCACATCGCCGGTCGCAAGGTTCTGGTAACGCGGCAGGATCGCCTGCTCCGTCACGCGTTGCATCAAGGCGAGGATCGCCTCGTTAAGCGCCCGATCTTCGGAGGTGAGCGGAAGAGTCACGAACGATAATCCGCGTTTATCGAAATATATCCGTGCGTCAGGTCGCAGGTCCAGACGGTCGCGCGGCCATCGCCCACACCGAGATCCACATCGATGCGAATATCCTGACCCTCGAGATGCCTGGCAACCGGTGCTTCGTCATAATCTGCGAGCGGCTGGCCGTCCTTGGCTGCCCAAGTGCCGCCAAAGCCGATCGAAAGCCGGTCTCGATCGGCAGGCTCACCGGCCTTGCCGACGGCCATAACGACCCGGCCCCAGTTCGCGTCACCCCCCGCAATGGCGGTCTTCACCAGCGGCGAATTCGCTATGGCGAGGCCGACATGGCGAGCGCTGGCGGCGTCGGCCGCGCCGGTCACCGCTATCTCGATGAACTTTTGTGCTCCTTCTCCGTCGCGCACGACCAGATGCGCCAGTTCGCGGCAGATACCGAGAAGGGCGGCGTAAAACGCATCCGCCCCATCGTCATCCCAGGACGAGAGTGCCGGATTGCCAGCCTTCCCAGTGGCAAACAGGAGAACCGTGTCGCTGGTGGAGGTATCGCCATCGACGGTGATGCAGGAGAATGTTGCCTCATTTGCCTTGGACAACATTTCCTGAAGAAAAGCCGGATCGACAGCGGCGTCCGTAAAGACATAGCCTAGCATCGTCGCCATGTCCGGCGCGATCATGCCGCTGCCCTTGATGAAGCCGGCGAGTTCCACGCGGGTTTGGGCGAGCATGGCGGAAGCGGAGGCACCCTTGGTGAACGTATCGGTCGTGCCGATGGCGCTGGCCGCATCTTCCCAGCGGCATGGCGCTGCAACCAGTGCAGCTTCGATCCCTGCCTGGGCCTTGTCCTTGGGCAGGGGAACGCCGATCACGCCGGTTGAAGACACGAACACCTCGCTCGGATCGCAATCGAGCGCGGAGGCAACCTGCGCCATGATCTGTTCCACCGCTTCGCGTCCGCGATAGCCGGTGAAGGCGTTGGAATTGCCAGCGTTGACGATAAGCGCCCGGGCCCGGCCCAGCCTCGCTTGTTCCCGACCGAGTTCGACCTCGCTAGAAGCGCAGGCGCTGCGCGTGAAGACCCCCGCCACGGCAGTGCCGGGGCAAAGCTCGACATAGGTCAGGTCGCACCTATCCCACGCCTTGTATCGCGCGCGGGCGATACGCAGCGTTACACCGTCGATCTGCGGCATGTCGGGGAAAGGGCGGGCGAGGGGAGAGCGTTCGAGATCCATGAACCATGCCGAATAGGCGCAGAGGCGCGTCGGGTAAACGGTCAACCGGGGTGGACGTGCGCGGCGACACGCCCTATCTGAACGATGCAATGCTTCGTCGCCTGATTACCCTGCTTGCGATCCTGTCCGGCCTTACTGCTGCCGGCGCGCCTGCGCATGCGGTTGTTTACGATGCGGCATCCGGGGTCGAACTGGCGGCCAAGGCGGAAAAAACCTGCAAAGGCGATGCCTGCAGGTGCGCGGACGCCGATCGCCAGACCTTCGATCTGCCCCGGGAAAAGAAGCCCAGCAAGCCGGCGACCGTCATCACGGTTTTCATTCCGACTGTGCAGATGGGTATCGACCGCGCCTGCGAATAGGCTGCCGGTTCAGTTCCAGATTTCCGTTCGGCACGAGCAGCGTGCGCGGACGTTCACCCCATAGAATTCATCCGGAAGGCTCAGGGCCCCTCACATGTTCAATACGCTCATGAAATCGATGTTCGGTTCGTCGAACGAACGTTACGTCAAATCACTTGGTAAAATCGTCGCGCAGATCAACGCGCTCGAACCGCAACTGCAGGCGCTTTCCGACGAGGAACTCGCCGCCCAGACCGACAAGTTCCGCGGCCAGCTGGCCGATGGCAAGACGCTGGACGATATTCTTCCCGAAGCCTTCGCCACCGTACGCGAGGCATCGGTCCGGGTGCTGGGCATGCGGCATTTCGACGTGCAGATGGTGGGCGGTATCGTCCTCCATCGCGGAGAGATTTCGGAAATGCGTACCGGCGAAGGCAAGACGCTGGTCGCGACACTGGCGACCTATCTGAACGCGATCGAGGGCAAGGGCGTTCACGTCGTAACCGTGAACGATTACCTCGCCGCACGCGACGCGGAATGGATGGGACGCCTGCACCGCTTCCTCGGCCTGACGGTGGGCGTGATCGTGCCCAACCTTGCCGAACCGCAGCGCCGCGATGCGTATAATTCCGACATTACCTATTCGACGAATAACGAACTGGGTTTCGATTACCTGCGCGACAATATGAAGCACGAGCGCGGCCAGATGGTGCAGCGTCCGTTCAATTACGCGATCATCGACGAGGTGGACTCCATTCTCATCGACGAAGCGCGTACGCCGCTGATCATTTCCGGGCCGACCGAGGACAAGTCCGACCTCTACATCTCGATCGACGAGGTGGTGAAGACCTTCCCCGAAGACTGGTACGAAAAGGACGAGAAGCAGCGCAGCATCCAGCTGACCGAAGAAGGCACCGAAGAGGTCGAAAAGCTGCTGATCGAAAAGGGCCTGCTGGAGTCGGAAAATCTCTACGACGTGGAGAACACGCAGGTCGTGCACCATCTCGACCAGGCCCTGCGCGCCGTGCACATGTTCAAGAAGGACATCGATTACATCGTCAAGGACGACAAGGTCGTCATCATCGACGAGTTTACCGGCCGCATGATGGACGGTCGCCGCTGGTCGAACGGCCTGCACCAGGCGGTGGAGGCCAAGGAGGGCGTGAAGATCGAGCCTGAGAACCAGACGCTCGCTTCTATCACCTTCCAGAACTACTTCCGCATGTATCCCAAGCTGTCGGGTATGACCGGTACCGCCGCCACCGAAGCTGCCGAATTCTGGGACATCTACAAGATGAACGTGGTCGAGATACCGACCAATGTTCCCGTCGCCCGCATCGATGAGGACGACGAATTCTACAAGAATACGCAGGACAAGTTCAAAGCCATCGCCAAGGCGATCGCCGAGAAGAATGCCATCGGACAGCCGGTGCTGGTCGGCACGGTGTCGATCGAAAAGTCGGAAATGCTCAGCGAATTCCTGCGGCAGGAAGGCGTCGATCACGAAGTTCTCAACGCGCGCCAGCACGAGCGCGAAGCGCATATCGTGGCGCAGGCAGGCCGCATCGGTGCCGTGACCATTGCGACCAACATGGCTGGTCGCGGGACGGACATCCAGCTGGGCGGCAACGTCGATTTCCGGATCGACGACGAGCTGGGCGACATGGAAGATGGCGCCAAGAAGGATCTGGAAAAGGATCGGATCAAGGCGGAAGTTGCAGCCGAGCGCCAGAAGGTGCTCGATGCAGGCGGACTGTTCGTGCTCGGCACGGAGCGCCATGAGAGCCGCCGCATCGACAATCAGTTGCGCGGCCGTTCGGGACGCCAGGGCGACCCGGGCCTGAGCCGGTTCTATCTGTGCCTGGAAGACGATCTGTTACGCATCTTCGGTCCGGACACGCTGTTTGCCAAGATGATGAACTCGAACCTGGAAGACGGCGAAGCCATCGGGTCCAAGTGGCTTTCCAAGGCGATCGAGACCGCCCAGAAGAAGGTCGAGGCGCGGAACTATGAGATCCGCAAACAGGTCGTCCAGTACGACGACGTGATGAACGACCAGCGCAAGGTGATCTATGAACAGCGCGCCGAAATCATGGACAGCGAAGCGGTCGATGATGTGGTGGTCGACATGCGTCACGATGCGATCAATTCGCTGGTGGGCGAAGCCTGTCCTCCCGGCTCCTATCCCGAGCAGTGGGATATCGCCGGCCTGAAGGAGCGCGTCGGCGAAGTTCTCGGCATCGACGTCCCCATCGAACAATGGGTCGACGAAGATCAGGTCGAACCAGAGATTATCGAGGAACGACTGGCGGCAGAAGCCGACACGATCATGGACAACAAGATCGCGGCGGCGGACCCGGGCCTGTGGCGCCGTATCGAGAAAAGCGTGCTGCTGCAGGAACTTGACGGGCAGTGGAAAGATCACCTCGCAACTCTCGACGCCTTGCGTCAGGTAGTGGGGCTGCGCGCTCATGCGCAGAAGCAGCCGCTGAACGAATACAAGCAGGAAGCCTTCAGCCTGTTCGAGAGCATGCTCGACAATCTGCGCGAGACGGTGACCAACAAGCTGATCAGGCTGGAACTGGTGGAGCCGGCACCGCTGCCCCAGATAGACCTGCCCGACCTTCCCGATTTCCTGACCGGCCATATCGATCCGCTGTCGGGTCTCGACGATTCGAACGATGGCGATGGTTCCGCCAGCCGCGCGGCGCTGTTCGGCGCCCTGGCGGGCAGTCCTCGTGCGGCCGTAGGTCCGGGCGGCTCTGCCAGCGACAACCCCTATGCGGGAATGGAAATCAGTCGAAATTCGCCGTGCCCGTGTGGATCGGGCAACAAGTACAAGCATTGTCACGGGGCCATCAGCGCCGGATCGACGGTCTGATCGAACCGTCGCGCCGCCTGTGGCGAAATATCAGCTAGTATGTGGGACGGGGGCCGTGGACGATCACGGTCCCCGTTCATTCATTTCCAGGCATAGGCCTCGGTTCGGATTGAGATTGCACCTATGGCCGCATTGATTGCCGGATTTTTCGTCACGGCGCTGCTCTATGCGAGCGTCGGGTTTGGCGGCGGGTCGACCTATACGGCTTTGCTTGCCCTATCGGCGGTCGACTATCGTGTGCTTCCGCTTCTTTCGCTGGCCTGCAACATCGTGGTCGTCGCAGGCAGCACGGTGCGATTTGCGCGCGCGGAGATAACGCCCTGGCGCGGCGCGATAATCCTGACAGCGATCGCTGCGCCGGCAGCATTCCTGGGCGGTCTGACGCCTATCAGCCAATCCGCATTCCTTGCCATACTGGGCGCGAGCCTGCTGTTGACCGCGCTGACGCTGATGCTTCCGTCGCGGACAAGCGCAGATTCCGAGCCGACGCGCTTGGCGCGGTTCATGCCGTTGCTGGCCGTTCCGCTTGGCTATCTGGCCGGCCTGGTCGGCATTGGCGGCGGCATCTTCCTGGCGCCGTTTCTTCACCTGACGAAGTGGAACAGCGCGCGAGCCATAGCGGCGACGGCAAGCCTGTTCATTCTGGTCAATTCCCTGTTCGGGCTGGCCGGACAATTGCTGAAAGGCGGCGCAGAACGACTGGGGGCAGCGGTGGACCTTGGCCTGCCCCTGCTGATCGCCGTCGCCATCGGAGGCCAGATCGGCAGCTTCCTGGCACTGAAATATCTGCCCCAGCGCTGGATCCGCCTCGGCACCGCAGCGCTCACCGGCTGGGTAGGCGCGCGTCTTCTGCTGAATTTGTGAGAATAGTGGTCACCTGAATTAGCCGTCCCGTCAATCGGCGAAGGGCAATCGCACTTCAAAGGTGCTGCCTTCGCCGGGCAGGCTCTTCTGAAGGACGATCTCACCGCCATGCAGTTCGACGAGCTGTTTCACCAATGCGAGGCCGATGCCCAGTCCTTCGCCCACGACGCCCAGGCCATTGTCCGACTGTTCGAACATGTTGAATATCTGGGCCTGCTGACCGGGCGGTATGCCGATGCCGTTGTCGGATATTTCGATGATCGCGAAGCCATCGGCTTTCGAAACCTTGACCCCGATGTCGCCACCTTCGGGCGTATAGCGCGCCGCATTACCGACTATGTTACTGATGATCTGAATGAAACGCGCCGGATCCACCTCAAGAGCGATCGCATCGTCCGGTGTCTCGACGGTCAGACGATGATTGGCAGCGACGATCGCTGGCTCCGCAAGCTCCAGGGCGGCCGGCAGCACCTCGTCGAGGCCGACCTTTTGTTTTCTCAGCAATATCTTGCCGCGTTCGATCCGGTTTATGTCGAGCAGATCGTCCACGAGGCGGGTGACATGGTTGAGGTTCTGCCGCATCGAGAGGCGCACCTGGCTGAGGTCTCGCCCGCTATTCCCGCGATCCAGTATGTTGAGGCCGGATGAAAATACCGCCAGCGGATTACGCAATTCGTGGGCAAGCACTGCCAGAAACCGGTTCTTCTGCTGATTGGCGGCTTGCAGCGCGGCGCTCAGTTTCGCCAATTCGTCACGCTGGGCGGTGATCTGGCGGCGCTGGTTGTACAGATCGAGAAATACATTCGCCTTGGAACGCAGGACGTCTGTTTCGATCGGCTTCTGGATGAAATCGACGGCGCCGGCTTCATATCCGCGGAAACGGCGCGCTTCATCGCCCGATCCCGCTGTTACGAAGATAATGGGGATGTGCCGCGAACGCTCATTGGCGCGCATGAATTCGGCCAGTTCGAAGCCATCCATGCCCGGCATCTGGACGTCGAGCAGCGCAAGGGCGTATTCGTTGGCGAGCATCAACTCGAGCGCTTCTTCGCCGCTTTGCGCCTTGTGCAGATCCAGGCCTTCGCTTGCGAGGAGCGCCTCGAGTGCCAGCAGGTTCTCTTCGAGATCGTCGACGAGCAGGAATTTGACGGGATCGGTCATTCTTCGAGCATCGCTTGCAGAGCGTTGGGGATGTCGTCCAGCCTTATCGTAAGTGCTGCGGGGCATGCGGCGAGGGCCGCTTCGGGCATGGTGGCGACTTCGGCGGTCGCCGGGTCCTGTACGAACGCGCGGCCGCCGGTCTCACACACGGCCTTCAACCCTTGGGCGCCATCATGGTTCGCGCCGGTGAGGACAAGCGCCGCGAGCGCCGATCCAAACGCATCGGCCGCAGTCTCGAACAGGACGTCGATGGCGGGGCGCGAGTGATTGACGGCTTCGTCGGACGACAGCGCGAGCGTTTCCGCGGTTTCTACCAAAAGATGATAATCGGGCGGGGCGAAATAGATCGTGCCGGGCGCAAGCGGCTCCTTGTCCTCTGCTTCCTTGACCTTGAGGCGGCATTTGCGCGCGAAGAGATCGACAAGGGCATTGTCCTTGCGCGGCGGAATGTGAACGACCACCAGGACCGGCGCTGGAAAATCCGCAGGCAGGTCCGGCAGGACATGCGAGAGCGCCTGAACGCCTCCGGCGGAAGCCCCGATGACTACTGCTCGCAGGCTCATCGCGACGCCTTCCGGTAAATCTTCTCTTCGCGAACGAATTCGGAGAAGAGATGTGCATGTGCCGAAAAGCGCAGGCTTTCCTTCGAACCGACGCCGAGAAATCCGCCCCGAACCAGCGCGTCGCCGAACAGTCCGACGACGCGATCCTGCAGTTCGCGATCGAAATAGATCAGGACGTTGCGACACGAGATCAGATGCATTTCGCCGAATGCTGCGTCGGTCACGAGGCTATGGTCGGAAAAGACGGTGCGCTCGCGGAGGGACTTGTCGAATACGGCCCGGTCGTAATTCGCGGTATAGTAATCGGACAAAGACGTGTGTCCGCCCGACAGCCGGTGGTTTTCCGTGAAGAGCCTGATACTTTCGAGGGGATATACGCCCGCTTGCGCTGCCTTGAGCGCGGTGGGGTTGATGTCGGTCGCGTAAAAGATCGTCCGTTCGGCCAGACCTTCCTCGGCGAAGAGGATCGCAAGCGAATAAAGTTCTTCACCATGGCTGCACCCTGCGACCCACACCTTGAGCGAGGGATAGGTGCGCAGGTGCGGCACCACCTTTTCTCGAAGGGCCCGGAAGTAGGTCGGGTCGCGAAACATTTCGCTGACCTGGACAGTCAGAAAATTCAGCAATCGGGGCAGGATCGTCTCGTCATGAAGAACGGCGGACTGCATCTCCGATATGCTGTCATAGCCCCATTGCGTGCGCGCTTGCAGCAGGCGCCGCTTGATCGATGCGCGGGCGTAATGTCTGAAATCGTAATGATAATGGCGATATACAGCATCCAGCAAAAGCTGGATCTCGATATCTTCGATACTGTCCGCCATCAGCGAGGCATCCATACGCGCACCAGCGAGAGCAGTTTGTCGACGTCGATCGGCTTGGCCATGTAGTCGTTTGCGCCCGCATCGATGCATTTCTGCTGGTCGTCCGGCATGGCCTTGGCCGTGAGCATGACGATCGGCAGCTTGGTCCATTGCGAATTGTCCCGGATCGCACGAGCCGCGGTCAGCCCGTCCATGACCGGCATCATTACGTCCATCAGTACAAGGTCGATCTGCTTGTCGGGATCGCCTTCAGCCTCGGCAATGGCGTCGAGGGCTTCCTGGCCGTTGCGCGCGATCCGCGTGAGGGCCCCGCGAGGTTCCAGAACACTTGTCAGCGAATAGACATTACGCACATCGTCTTCGACGATCAGAATTCGCTTTCCTTCCAGTGCGGCGTCGCGGTGACGGGCTTTCTCGATCATCTGGCGCTGTTCGGGCGGAAGTTCGGAGACGACCCGGTGGAGAAACAGCGAGACTTCATCGAGGAGACGTTCGGGAGATTTCGCTCCCTTGATGATGATCGAGCTCGAATAGCGGCGAAGGCGTTGCTCTTCCTCTGCCGACAGGTCGCGTCCGGTGTAGACGATCACGGGCGGTAGCGGCGCTTCGCCTTCTTCGCTCAGGGTTTCCAGCAAGGTAAAGCCCGAGGCGTCAGGCAGCGAGAGATCGAGGACCATGCAGTCGTACTGACCATCCCGCAGTTCCTCCAGGCACTCGGCCGCCGTGCCGACCCCGACTGTCTCCACGTCCTGGGATCCTAGTAGCTCCCCGACCGCGTCACGCTGAACCTCGTCGTCCTCCACGATCAGCACGCGCCGCATCCGGGACGCGAGCTTTTCCTGAAGACCGGCGAGCACTTCGGCGAGCTGTTCGCGCGGCGCAGGTTTCTCGAGAAAGCCGATCGCGCCCAACGCCAGCGCCGTCTGGCTCTGGTCCGAACCGGAAATCACGTGAATGGGAATATGCCGCGTTTCTTCCTGATGCTTCAGGCGATCGAGCACGGTAAGACCGGACTGATCGGGCAGGCCGATATCCAACACGATCGCACTTGGACGGTAATCCCGGGCTAGATCGATCGCTTCCTGTGCCGTCCCGGCAACAATGCACTGGAACCCCAGTTCGCGCGACAGTTCGCAAACGATGCCGGCGAAGGTCGTGTCGTCCTCGATGACGAGCAGCAGCCGCTTGCCTTCCGCAAGGGCATCGCGATCGTCGTCGAGCATGGCGGGCTTGGCTGGCGCGGTTCGCGGCTTCGCTGGAGGTAACGCGGCCGGGGTGGGCGCGTCGTCACGGGTGACCGGCATCGGCTGACGCGACGCAACCTTGGCAGGATCGTAGGCTGTCGGCACACTCACTACGAAAGTGCTGCCTTTGCCTTCTTCGCTTTCGAGCCTGATGGTGCCGCCCAGAAGGCGCACGAGTTCGCGCGAGATCGACAGGCCGAGCCCAGTGCCGCCGAATTTGCGGCTGATCGTACCGTCGGCCTGCTGGAATGCTTCGAAGATCGCCTCGCGCTGACCTTCGGCGATGCCGATGCCGGTGTCGGTGACGGCAAGCTCGACCATGTCTTCCGATCCGGAGGCGATCGACAGTCGGACGCTTCCCTTCTCGGTGAATTTGAGCGCGTTCGACAACAGGTTCTTGAGCACCTGCTCGAGCCGTAACCGGTCGGTCTCGATCGATCTTGGAGCGTCGGGCGCCACGGTAATATCGAGTTCCAGCCCGCGCTGCTGCGCAACCGGTTCGAACACCTTGCGCAGGTCCCCGGCGAGCCGTTCGGTTGCAACCGGCGCTGCTTCGATCTCCACGTGGCCGGCCTCGATCTTGGAAAGGTCCAGAATGTCATTGATCAGCGTCAGGAGATCGTTGCCCGAAGATTCAATCGTGCGGGCGAATTTCACCTGTTCGTCCGACAGATTGCCGTTCGAATTGTCGGCCAGAAGCTTGGACAGGATCAGCAGCGAGTTGAGCGGGGTGCGCAATTCGTGGCTCATATTGGCCAGAAAATCGGATTTGTACTGGCTCGCCTGTTCCAGTTCGCGCGCCTTCAGCTCAAGCGAGGCGGCAGCGCGACCCAATTCGTCGCGCTGGCCCTCAAGCGTCTGGGCCTGTTCTTCGAGCTGGCTGTTGGTCTGTTCAAGCTCGACCTGCTGCAGTTCGAGGCGCGCCTGCGATTCCTTGAGCGCATTGCCCTGTTCCTCGAGCTCCTCGTTGGAGACCCGCAATTCCTCGCTCTGGGCCTGAAGCTCGCCCGCCTGCCGCTGCGTTTCCTCCAATGCGTCCTGCAAACGCTCACGGAACCGCGCCGATCGCAAGGCGATGCCCACCGCGCCTGACACCGTTTCGAGCAATTCGAGCACGCGCCCGTCGACCTCTTCGAAGAAGCCGAGCTCCATGACGGCATTCACGCGCCCATCGGAAAAGGCAGGCGCTACGACCAGATGCCGCGGTGTTTCGCTGCCGAGCGCCGATCCGATCTTCAGGTACCCTTCGGGCAGGTTGGTCAGTGTCGTCGCTCGCGCATCCGCCGCGACCTTTCCAAGCAGCCCTTCGCCAGGCCCGAACGCTTCAGGCACTCCGGCCTCATCTGGCACGCCAAGCATGGCAACCCTATTGAAGGCGCCGCCTTCGCTCTTGAAGAGCGCACCGGCGACCGCGTCCGTGCGATCGGCGAGGAATGTCAGAATGGCCGCCGCTAGCTGAGGGACGGTCTTCTCACCACGCATGGCTTCGCCAAGTTCGACCTGTGCGGTCTGCATCCAGCGCTGACGCTCGCGGTTACGGTTGGTGCGGACCATCAGTACGAAGATCGCAATTGTCAGGGCGATGCCGATCAGGCTGGTGACAATAGCGCTGACGACAGCGGTGCGCGATGCTGCGGCAAGTTCCTCGACCCGTTGCTGGCGCTCGCGCACTTCCTCGCGTTTCATCTGCGCCAGTTGGTCGCGGATTGCGTCCATGGCGATCTTGCCGCGCTCGCTAACGGTCAGATCGATGGCTTGCGCGATACCTTCATTGCGCCGCGTCTGGATGGCGCGTGCGGAAAAGCGGAACTTGTTCTCGATCGCAGAACGGAGCCGTTCGACATTGGCACTCTGAACACTGCTTGCCCGGGTCAGCGATTCAAGTGCCGTCAGATTGTCGCGCGCGGTGCTGACCCCGTCGTAATATGGCTCGAGAAAATTGCCCTCGCCGGTCAGGAGATAGCCGCGCTGCCCAGTCTCGGCGTCCAGACTTGCCGCCAGCAGTTCGTCGAGAGTGCTCAACACTTCGTGCGTATTGCGGATTCGTGCTTCGTTGGCGCGCATGTCGTTTACGTTGGAATAGGCGGCGAAAGCGCTGATCAGGAAAAACCCGACACCGATCAGCAGCCCGCCGATCGTCCATCCATTCGCGGAATTACGAAACAACCGCGCATATGCTGTATTTTTCAAAGAAACGGCGCCTTAAGGAAATTCGCGCCCGCCTTAGCGAGGCCCGTTGACGGTGATCAAACAAATTTCGCGATTTATCTGATGGCGACCCGGAGAAAAGGAGGCGCGGATCCCGTGTGTATTTCGAATTTTGTTTAGCAAGCAGTGATCGAGAAAGTGTCGGCGAAGCAAGCGCGCTGTGGCTTGGAAACGCCGACCATCCAGGAAGACAAATACGGAATCTTTGCGGTGGGCGATCGTTACCTCAGAGAATGAGCACCTTCGCAAGGAATCCGCTTCATCGCTGCAGCTCTATTTTTCTTTTTCAGACGATTGAGCGGCGCCTCGTGTCCAACCGGTCTTGTAGCGATCGAACCAGGCGAGGATCGCCGAGGCTTTTGCTGCGGATTGCGAGGGGCGGGCGGCGATGCCACCATGGCTGGCTCCGGGGACTTTGACCAGTGCCGTCGGAACGCCACGCAGGCTTAGCGCAGTGTAATACTGTTCGGATTCGCTGACGGGGGTGCGATAGTCCTCGCTTCCGACGACCACCAATGTGGGTGTCTCGACATCGCCAACGAGCGACAGCGGCGACAGGCGCCAGTAGGTTTGCGGATCTTCCCACGGCTGTGCGCCGATCCAGTATTTGCCAAAGAAGGAAGGGCCATCGGCAGTAAGCGCCTGGGTGGTCCAGTTGATGACCGGCTTTTGCGTTGCCGCTGCCTTGAATCGCCGCGTTTTGCCGACGATCCAGCTTGTCAGAACGCCCCCACCCGAACCGCCGGTGACGAACAGTTGATCGGGATCGGCAATCCCAAGCGCGATTGCGCGATCGACGATAGACATGAGGTCGAAATAATCGTTGCCCGGATAGGCCTTGTCGATCTCATTGGCGAAATCTTCGCCATAACTGGTAGAGCCCCGCGGATTGGCGGACAGCACAGCGTAGCCTGCTGCCGCGTAGAGCTGATTGTCGGTCGAGAAATGCGGGCCGTAGGCCGCGAACGGACCGCCATGTATTTCGAGGATGAGTGGGACGCGCTGGCCTTCGACGTAATTCGGCGGCAAGGTCAACCAGCCTTCGATCTCGAGCCCGTCATGGCTTGATTGTGTCGCTATACGTCGAACTTCACCGAGAGATTTGACTGCTCTCAACGACCGGTTGAGATCCGTCAGAATGCGCGCTTCGCCGCCGGTACGAGCAAGGTGAACTTCGGCGGGACGAATTGCGGTGCCCCCTGTGAAAGCGATCATATCATCGTCGGAAACCGAGAAGCTGCCGCCAGTATAGGGGCGGTCGAGGCCGCCGCCGGAAAGACCATCGACTACATCGCGCACCGAACCATCCAAGGCGATGCGAGCGACCCTCGTCTCACCGGAAATATCGTATTGCGCATAGATCCCGCGTCCATCGGCATCCCAGACGATACTCGCCGGGCTGAAATTCCAATCGGCTGTGAGGTTGCGGACATTCGATCCGTCGCGGTTCATGACATAGAGGTCGTTGTCCTCGTAGGCTCGCAATGCATCATCGAATCCGAGATAGGCAATCAGCTGCCCGTCAGGCGATACGACAGGATTGCCGTCCGGACCATCGCGATCGGTCAGCTGGCGAATTCCGCCGGACGCCACATCGAGCGCATAGACCTCACCTTCGACTGAATCGATTTCCCAATCGGCACGGCGGTTGGCACCGAAATATATCGTGGAGCCATCTGGCGACCAGCTAAGTGGGCCGCCATCATGGAAGCGGCCGAAGGTAAGCTGGCGCGGCGCGCCTCCCGTGCTCGGCACAACGAAGATCTTGTCGAAACCAGGTTCGAGATAGCCTTGGCCGTCAGCCCGGTAAGTCAGCAGATCGCGAATTTCGAGTGGCTCGGCCCAGTCTGCACCTTCCGGTTTGTCTGATGGCGCAGAGCCCAGCTTTGGGCCGTCATCCTTGACCAGCATCGTATAAGCAATCGACCGACCATCGGGCGACCAGGCCATACTCGAAGGGCTGGTAGGTAGTCCCGTCAACCGAACGGCATTGCCGCCCTCGATCCAGTGCACCCAAAGTTGCGGCCCGCCGCCTTCCGTGGACACATAGGCGATTCGGTCGCCGCTGGGCGACCACCGAGGGTTGAAAGCATCGCCATTGCGTCCGGCGAGCGGAGTTTCGCGACCGGTGCGCGTGTCGATCAACCAGATCGATCCAATCGCGCGATCGGACATGATGTCGTTCGACTGGCGCACATACGCAATGTAGCGCCCGTCGGGGCTGATTTGCGGATCGCTGGCGATGGCAAGATCGAACAGGTCGGCGCCGGTGAAGCGGCGCTCGGGCCCGCTGCGGGTGCTGCCCGTGGCAGCACCCGACATGGGGGTGGCCTGCCGGGACTGTGCATCCGGAGCAGCCGTTTGCTCAGGTTCGGGTTGCTGTGCGACGGCCATCTGCATCGGGAATGCGAGCAATGCCATGCTCATCACCAACTTGCCTGTGGCCATGCAGTATTCCTTTCCTTTGTTCGCCGATCTCGGGCGCTGGGTGTTTTGGAGCTTAGGCGAGTTTTCTTATCTGGTGCAATGATCAGCGTGCCCAACTTAGCATCGCGATGCGGAGCCGTTTCGCCCCTCCGGTATAAGAGCTCGTCGGAACATTCGGTGGGCCAGAGGTTAGAATTGGAGCCTTGTCCAAAACCAAGGCCATTCATCTGGGCGAAAATGCTTCGCCTCACTGTTTGAAGCAGTAGCTCACAAATGAGGTGGAAATTGATACGCTCAGTATATGGTGCTTTAGCGGCTCTTACTTTGACATCCACGGGTTGCGGTGCGGCCCAGGATGCTAACAAAACGTCATCGCATGACACGGGTGAGACGGCGCCCGCAAAGATGGGCCTGGACGCTTCCACCATGGAGCAGGTCCTCAACCGAGCCGAAAACCTCCCCAACATCCGCTCGCTCATCGTGATGCGGGGCGGTGAGGAACTTGTTGCGCGTCGGTTCCATGGCGGAGCCGCACTAGACGATACTGTTAACATCAAGTCTGCCTCCAAATCGGTCATTTCGGCACTGGTAGGGATTGCGATCTACCGGGGCATTTTTGATGGCGTCGATCAGCCGATCCTAACCGAATTGTCGAGCCATGCGCCGCGAGAGGCCGATCCACGTCTCAGCCGTCTGACCATAGGCAATCTGCTTTCAATGCAGGCCGGATTGGAACGCACGTCGGGAGAAAATTATGGCCGTTGGGTGTCGAGTCCGAACTGGGTTCGATATGCGCTCTCGCGGCCCTTCGTTGAAGAACCAGGCGGTGCGATGCTCTATTCGACCGGCAGCACCCATCTTCTGTCCGCCATGCTGACGGAGGCATCGGGTCGATCGACCTGGGCCCTGGCGCAGGAATGGCTGGCCGATCCGTTGGATGTCGCCATACCGCAGTGGGAACGCGATCCACAGGGAATTTACCTTGGCGGCAATCAAATGGCCATGAGCCCGCGCGCCATGGCGAAGTTCGGAGAACTCTACCGGCTCGGCGGGGCGATCGATGGGAAGCGCCTGCTGCCAGAGGAATGGGTCGAACTGAGTTGGAAGCCCCAGACGACTTCCCCCTGGAGCGGAGAGCAATATGGTTACGGATGGTTCATATCCGACGTCGGCGGACATGAGTTGTATTATGCGTGGGGATATGGAGGCCAAATGATCTATGTCGTGCCTGACCTCGAATTGACGGTGGTCATGACGTCCACAACGGATGTCGAGCGCGGAGGGCAACATATTGCCGCTCTGAGAAGCCTGCTTGCGGAGGGCATCGTCCCGGCCGCGAAAACCGGCGGAAGATTCTAGTCCCTTACTATGTGCAGATGGCTTTGAAACCCGCAGCCATGAAATCGGCCATGCGTTGCTTCACCGCTTCGAAATCTTCGGATTGGCAAAGGCCATCGGACAATTTGTCGATTCGCCCCGTTCGCGCGAGTGTGAGTAGCAAGGCGCCGGACACGAAATGATAGCCCCAGAAAATATCGACCTTGTTGGCATCGGGCAGGGCGCGGTTGATGATATCGACCAGCTTCAGGACAACCGGGTCGAAATTCTTGTCCATGAGTTTCGCGCCCCATTCGGGCGTATTGGCCACTTGCGATGCAAGTGCCCCATAATTGCGCCAGCCTTCGCCTCCTGCACCATACAGGTTGAGGTCGGTGTCGAGAAAGGTGTGTAGCGCCCCTTCGACGGTAAGGTTGTCCTCGTTTGCCTTCTCGTATTCTTCCAGCGCTTTCATCCGCAATTCACGAGTCACTTCGGCGCGGCGCTCGAAAACAGCTTCGAAAAGGGTATCCTTGTCGTCGAAATAGTAATTCACCAGCGTATGGTGAACGCCAGCACGCTGGGCGACATCCTTCAGGGTTACCCCGTAAAGTCCATGTTTCGAGAAGAGATATTCTGCTTCGTCCAGGATCTGTTCGGTCGTCTCGGCACGCCGTTCCGCTTTGCTCAGCGGCTTTTTTCCGGGCTTCCTGGCTGCTGGCACGCTGTTACTCTTCCGCATGGACGCCGCATCTGCGGCCGCAAGGGTGATGGAACGCTCATGCATTGCAATATTCGTTGCGTAAGCGCAACTTGTCGATCTTCCCGGTTGGCGCCAAGGGCATCTGCGTCAATCGCACGACGTGATCGGGGATCCACCAACTAGCCACCCGACCGTCCAGCGCTGCCAGGAGTTCAGCGTCGGTGGGGGAATACCCATCGCGCAGTTCGACGAGCAAAAGCGGACGCTCTCCCCACTTGGGGTCGCTGCGTCCGATGACCGCAGATTGCGATACGCAGGGAAGGGCGGAGATGACCGTTTCGATCTCGGTCGGATTGATCCATTCGCCACCTGACTTGATCAGATCCTTGGAGCGCCCGGTGATGAGCACGGTGCCGTCCCGCTCGATCCTTGCGAGATCCCCGGTGTTGAACCAGCCGTCTGCGGTGGCCTGCTGTTCCTGCCCGAAATAACGATCGACCACCGCGGCGCCCCGGACCCAGAGGTGCCCTTCGACCTCCCGCTGCACGTCCAAAGGGTTGCCTTCGCCATCGGTAAGCCGCAAGTCGACACCGACGGCCGGGCGGCCGGAGGTGCGCGGATCGCGCGCCTCCGCACCCGGGGGCGTGGCTGTCCCTAGCGGCGATAATTCGGTCATGCCCCAAGTCGTCTGGACCTCGATCCCGCGCTGCTCGATCCGGTCCATCAACGCCTGCGACATGGGCGCACCGCCGACCATGATGCGTTTAAGGCTCGGTAACTCAATTCCATTCGCATCGAGATGATCCATCAGCCCGAGCCAGACCGTGGGCACGCCGACCGCTATGGTGACGCTTTCGTTCGCGATGAATCCCGCCAAGCTGGCACCATCCGCGTAGCGCCCCGGCAAAACCAGCTTTGCGCCGACAGCGGGACAGGCGAAGGGCAACCCCCAGGCATTGGCGTGGAACATCGGCACGACCGGCATGACCACTTCGCGCGCGGTGATCGAGGTTACATCGGCTTGAAGCAGCTTCAGTGTGTGCAGGTAATTGCCGCGGTGGGTGTAGGTGACGCCCTTCGGCGCGCCCGTCGTGCCGGAGGTGAAGCAGAGGCCGCTGGGCAATGTTTCGTCGAAGCCGCCCCAAGCGATCTCTTGGCAGGGTTGTCCTAACAGGTCATCCAGGCTGTCGTTGTCATCCTTCACTGGGCCAAGCGCAATGAGGCGGCAGGCGCCGTTGTTTGAGGCAACAATCACCTCGCGCGCAAGATCGAGCAGGTCGGAGCTGGCCAACAGGATAGACGCTTCCGATTGCCCGATCATCCAACCGAGCTGTTCTGCGGTCAGGCGTGGGTTAAGCGTGTGGCAGACCGCGCCCATGCCCATGATGCCGTACCACGCTTCGACATGTTCCTGTGTGTTCCACGCGAGCGTGGCCACTCGGTCGCCAGTCTTAATGTTAAGCGTGTCCAGCGCGGCCGAGACGAGGCGAGCGCGGCAATGCAGTTCCGCGTAATTGGTCCGTCCGACTGTTCCGTCATCCCGGGCGCTCACCACTTCGGCGTCGGGATGCCATTTTGCAGCGTGGTCCAGAAACCGGTCCAGCGTTAGCGGGAAATCCTGCATCGCCCCATCGATCATCGGCACTGGTCCACGGGCGGCGGAAGCACAGGTGACGCGAGGCCCGCATTCCAGTTCCATTGCTGATCGCCTGCGGCGCGGCGGCGGCAGACGACATGCTCGACCAGATCATAGCGATAGCTCATGACGTCCTCGATGACGTGTGGCCTCTCGTCGAACACCATCCAGTTTTCGCTTTGTCCGAACGCCGGCCATTCTGGATTGCCATCGGACGACGGCTCGCCCGCGCGGGCAAACGATGCCCAGTAATCGACCATTGCATCGGATAGCGCCCGTTCCTTGCGGTCGTGTGGAATGCGTGGCCAATTTGCAGCGGTCCGTTCGATCGTTCCGAACATGTAGGGCAGCTCGGCACCATGAAATGCGTGAAGGCCTGCCTTGTCGGCGGCAGGATATCCATGATCGAAGAGATAGACGAAAGCCGGGGAGCCAACCGCTTCCTGCTTTTCTGCAATACGCTGCGTAGTCCACCCATAAAGCGCATCACGCGTCGTCTCGAGCATGCTCTGCTCGATCCTCTCGGAGGGGTAGATCCGCAGAAAGATATCGGCCACATCGCCATAGGCATTGCGGATTTTGGCTTCGTATTCTTCTTTACCGGATGGGGCGGGGGGCAGCAGCATCCGCAGCGAGCGAATTTCCCCGCTATTGAAGCCGGCGAGGACCGGCACGCGAGCTTGCGCTCCTTGGTCGAACACATCGGTGATTTGCGCAGGGACGATCTTGCCGTCCACTGTGAAATAGGTCTGGAAGCCTGCGGCGGTCGACTTTCTCGTTATCTCGCCAGCGCTCATCTCGCGCAGTCGGGCGAGATTTCCTGCGCCAATCGCTTCGGCGATGCGCACTCCTTCGCTTTCGGCGGAAGGGTGGCCATTGAGCACTTGTCGAAGGCTCGGCTCGGAAACCATATATGCGCTCTGCATAACGGCACGGTCGAAGAGGCCCGTGGCAAGCGGGGATGCGAGGAGGTGCATGACGCTAAGGCCACCCGCCGATTCCCCCGCTACAGTCACATTGCCGGAATCGCCGCCGAATGCCGCGATGTTGCGCTCGACCCAGCGCAGCGCCTCGATCTGATCGAGGAGACCGTAATTACCGGACACATTGTCCGGCGATTCCGCAGACAGTTCGGGATGGGCCATGAAGCCGAGCGCCCCAAGCCTGTAGTTGATCGAGACAACCACGACCCCACGCTTTGCCAGTTCCGCCCCGTCATAGAGCGAGAAACGGCCTGCGCCTGTCAAGAGCGAGCCGCCATGAATCCAAACGAACACCGGCGCATGATCCGCATTCTCGGGCTGCCAGACATTGAGCGAGAGGCAGTCCTCGCTCATCGGTGGGAGGTCCTCGTAATAAATGTTTGCAGGTACGTTCGGGAATTCGGGCTGGTTGCAGATTGGGCCGAACTCGCTCGCATCGACCGGTGCGCTCGCACGCGCTTTCGGTACGGGCGGGCGCCAGCGACGCTCGCCGGTCGGCGCTTCTGCATAGCTTATCCCGCGAAAGACATTCGCCGAGCCCTCGGTAACACCCTCGAATGTACCGGCGGGTGCGGTGACGGACGGCCTCTCGGCAGACGATGCGGCTGCAGAAAGGCCGAGGGCCGTCATGCCAAATGCGATGTGACGAAGCGCCCGATAGTGCGACCGGATCATGGTCAGATCCCGTAGCTCAGGCGGATGCCAAATGTCCGCGGACGCAGGGTGCCGAAACGGCTGATCAGGAAGGCTTCTGGATGGATGTAGGTGATGGAATGATCGTCGAAGATGTTCTCTACATAAAGCTGCGCGGCGAGCTTGCCCTTGGTTACCCCAAAGCTAGCATTGACGTTGGTATAGTCGTCGGTCTGCCCAAAGGTCGCGAGGCGCACGTTCGGGTTGCCCGGCTGGTTGGGGAAACTGCTGTTATATTCGCCGATATACTGAGCGTTCGTGGCTAAGGTCGCCTCCATGTCGTCGGCAAGATTGAAGGTATAGCTGACGAAAGCGGCCCCCTGAATACGTGGGGCGGAAAGCCGGTGACCGATTTCTGCGCCCGAGATCGCCGCTTCGGCGGCTGTCAGTTCTGTGATCTTTGCATCATTATAGGCACCATTGGCGCCAAGGAACCAACCAGTCGCCGGAACTACGCCAAGCTCGAATTCGATACCCTTGCTGGTCGCAGCACCGATGTTGGTGGCAAACTGAACGGAATCGCTGACCCGGTTGGCCTGGACCTGAATGTTGCTCCAATCGATGTAATAGGCTGCCAGATTTGCAGTTACTCGCCCGTCAAGCCAGACTGCCTTGGCGCCGATCTCGTAGCTTTTCAGATCGTCAGACGTGGCGCCGAACGGAATGATGATGTCGTTCTCGCCGCCAGGAGCCACGCTGGGCCGACCTGCGGCGGCATTGACGATCGGTGCGCGAAAGCCTGTGGCGTAGGTGGTAATATTCTGCGTAGGCTTGAACGAAGCAGCAAGCTTGTAGGATGGCTTGGATCCTTTCGCTTTGACACCTTCCACCGCTTCATAGGGCGTAAACGTATCGAAGTTCAGCGGGATGCCAAACAGGGCGGCGGTATAATAATTGGTCTGAGCGCCGGGAATGAAAGGCGTGGTGCCTGTAGCGAGGAAGCCCCCCGCTTCGGTAAAGCCCTGAGCACTGATCTCTCCGTACCGGAGGCCGCCTGTCAGCCAGAAACGGTCGGAGAAGCGATATGTAAGCTCGCCAAACGCCGCGATTTCTTCGCTTATCGAGTAGGTATACTGTTCCTGGAAATACTTGTCAGGAAGACCGGTAAGTCCACGTGCCTCGAGAAAAGCGGGGTTGGAGCGATAGAGAAAGTCAACGTCCCGGCGACGGTTGAGGTAGAAGCCGCCTACGACGAATTCGAACGCACCACCCAGCGAGGAGGCGAGCCTGGTTTCCTGTACGAAAACGTTATCGAACGCATCGGCGTCGAGGCCGAAGGCGATCGGGGCGCCAGGAAAGGATCCGGGGGCGAAGGTTCCAGCCAGATCGACATAGAAACGCTGCTTGAAGTCCGAATAGGTTGAGGAACTGATGAGTGTCGCCCAGTCGAAATCGTATTCCAATGTCGCATTGGCGATAAGCTGCTTGCCGGTGAAGCGATCAGGTTCATCGGAAATGCGTTTCTCCTCGCCAAGCGAGGGACTGGTTAGCGAGCTGTCTTTCGGGTCGCTGTTCTCGTAACTGCCGAGCAGCTTGATCGACAGACGGTCCGTCGGCTGGAACAGCAGGACGAGCCGACCGCCGTAGTCGATCAGCGTGTTGGAATTGTTCACTCCGGTGCCGAGGTTGTCGAGATAACCTTCCTCGTCACGGTAGAAGCCGACCGCGCGAACGGCGACCTTGTCGCCAATCGGAACGTTGACCATCGCATTGTAACGCTGGCGGAAGGAATCATCGTTTGTCAGGCCGAAATCGACCAGGGCGGCCGTGTCGAAATAGCCGAGTTCCGGGCTCTTGGTGATGATCCGCATGGCGCCCGACAACGAGCCCGATCCGAACAAGGTACCCTGCGGCCCTCGTAGAAATTCCACCCGCTCGACATCGAACAGGTTTGGATCAACGACTGTGGTGTTGCCGATCGTCGAGACGGGCAGTTCGTCGATATAGACCGACACTGTACTCGACAGGTTGGCATTGTAGCCGTTGGTCGCGATGCCGCGGGCCGTGAAATTGTTGAAATTCTGGGTCGGGCGGTTGAGGATTACGCCCGGCGTTTCGCGACCGATGCCTTCGAAACCGACGATCCCTTTCTTGGTCAGTTCTTCCTGACCGAAGGCGGTGATGGAGAGGGGAACATCTTGGATGCTTTCCTCGCGGCGGGTTGCGGTGACGATGATCTTGTTGCTGGAGCGCGCGGCCTCGGCGCTGGGTGAAACATCCTCGATGACCTCTTCGCCGGCGACGTCAGGTCCGGTCGACGGTTGCGCGATGTCGTTCGCATCCTGTGCGTAAGTCGGTATGGCATGTGCCGTGAAGGCGAGCGCCGAAGCTGTGGCAAAGTAACGTGCCGTCATCTGTTTTCTCCCAATCCCTACGACGAGTCGCGCCCGCCGCTTGCCGTACAACTCGTTCACACGAACGATAATGTCAACATTCACTATCGCGCGCGTTAATAAAAGAGGGCGAGGGTGTATTGGGGTTTCCACATTGACCAACGGGGTGACAGAACCTACTCACTCACTAACTAGTGAATGAAATCGCGCAGCACGACGCGAAGGGGAGAGTAGGGATGAACAACGGTAAACGGGCGGATTCCATCAAGCCTTGGGGCAACTCGTGATCGCGGCTGCCGCGGCGCCGGAGCGAGTCGTCCGCAAGCCGGACCGCAAAGCTTGGACGATGCTTTCCCTGTTGAGCTTCGTCTATGTGCTCAATTTCCTCGACCGCCAATTACTCGCAATTCTGGCGCTTCCGATCCAGGAATCACTTGATATCACCGACGGTCAGCTCGGTCTGATCGGCGGGCTCTACTTCGCGATGTTCTATACTTTCATCGCGATACCGGTCGGTTGGCTTGCCGACCGCACCAACCGGGTGACCATTCTCGCGGTGGCCTGCGGTATCTGGAGCGCAGCCACTGTTGCCTGCGGGCTCGCGCGTACTTACCCCGAACTGGTGGTGGCCCGCATGGCAGTCGGTTTCGGCGAGGCGGGCGGGGTGCCGCCATCCTACGCTCTTATCACAGATACTTTCTCGCCCGGTTACCGGGCAACCGCGCTTGGCATCTTCAACCTGGGTCCGCCCATCGGAGCGGCAGTTGGTATCGCTTTTGGTGCTTCGATCGCAGCCGCTTTCGATTGGCGCGACGCCTTCATTGTTGTCGGCATCGTTGGTATCGTAACCGCAATCCTGCTCAAATTGGTCATGCGTGATCCCGAACGTGGAGCGACCGACATCACGCTGGATGAAACCGCGTCCATGCCGGCCCCATTCGTGGGCACGGTGAAGGATTTTTTCCGTAACCCGTTGCTCGTGCGCGCCTCGCTCGGGAGTGGAGCGACGCAGTTCGTGACCTACGGCCTCGGTAATTTTGCGGTGCTCTTCCTCATGCGTGAAAAGGGTATGACGTTGGAGGAGGTTGCGCTCTGGTATGCCCTGGTGGTCGGCCTGGGTATGGGATCGGGCATGCTGGTATCGGGGCGCCTGCTCGACCGGTTTACACGGGGTACGCGGACGGCGTTCGCTCTCGCTCCTGCGGCGTCGCTGACACTCGCTCTGCCATTCTATCTCGGTTTCGTGTGGGCGCCAACTTGGGAGTTAGCGCTCATCCTACTGACGCCCGTGATGTTCTTGAACTACTTCTACCTCTCAGCTTCGATAGCGCTGGTGCAGGACGAGGTGCGTCCGAACCAGCGCGTGCTTGCAGGCGCTCTGCTACTGCTCGTGATGAATTTCATCGGGCTGGGTCTGGGGCCGACCTATGTCGGTATCGCCAGCGACTATTTCGCCGCGCAGGGCATGACCAATTCGCTCCAGGTCGCGCTCTATACACTCACGCCCTTCTTCGTCATCGCCATCCTAATCTTTTTGTCGCTGGCTAAGCGATTGGGGAACGAAGTACGCAGCCTGGGCTGATGACCAGCCATCGATCAGCACAGTCCCACTAGGTCACGTCGTCCAGCACTTCGCGGATCGTATCGTATATACAGTCTAGTTGCTCACTGCTGATGCAGTAAGGCGGCATTACGTAGATCGTGTTGCCTAGCGGCCGAAGCAGGACGTTTCGTTCTCGAAAAAGTGCCAGCATTCGCGGCGCGAGGTCGGAGAGATATCCGCTCCCTTCGCCCACCTCGAACGCAGTAATGGTACCGTTTCGCCGAGGATTGTGAACCGCCCGATGCGTTGCCAGTGCGTTCAATTGCGCTGCCTGCCCTTCGCCCAAATTCGCGATCCGCTGCATGACCGGCTCGTTACGCCAGATTGCAAGGTTGGCGTTGGCGGCTGCGCAAGCGAGCGGATTGGCGGTATAGCTCGATGAATGGAAAAACATTTGCGCCCGATCTTCGCTGCGATGTGCGTCGAAGACAGGCTCGCTCGCCATTGTGACTGCCAATGGAATGGCACCGCCGGTCAGCCCTTTGGATAAGCACAGTATGTCTGGCTCGATTTCGGCCTGTTCGCAGGCGAGCAACGTGCCGGTCCTGCCCCAACCAGTCATGACCTCATCGGCGATGAAAAGGGTACCATATCGAGCGCAAATCCGGCGCATGTCCGCGAGCGTTTGCGAAGAATACATCAGCATCCCGCCTGCGCCGAGAATGAGCGGCTCCACAATGAACGCTGCCGCGCCTTTGCGACACGCTACTTCCAGGGCATCAAGCGCATGCTGTTCCGCACCATGCGAGGGAAAGGGGATGGACGTGACGTCGAACAACAGGGGTTCGTAAGCGCGGTTGAATGCGCCGCGCGCGCCGACCGACATGGCCCCGATGGTGTCGCCATGGTAGCCATTGTCCATCACGACCACGCTATGCCGCGTTTCGCCACGATGAAGCCAGTAACCCAAGGCCATTTTCAGGGCGACTTCAACGCTTGTCGATCCGGAATCGGAAAAGAACACGCGCGTCAGGCTTTCCGGCATCAGGGCGCGGAGACCATTCGCCAGCTCTTCGGCCGGACCATGGGTCCAGCCCGCGAAGATGATCTGGTCTAGCACCGCAGCTTGCTCGGCAATGGCTGCGGCTATTCGGGGGTGAGCATGACCATGCGTCGTCACCCACCAGGAGGAAATCGCATCGATTATCTGTTGGCCATCACTCGTATGAAGGACTGCGCCTTCGGCCCGTGCCACGGTCGGAATGGGTTCGCCCAGGCCGTGCTGGGTGAATGGATGCCAGATGGGCGATTCCCTCATTGAAAGTCGTCCATTGCGAAACAACGCGCGAATGTGGCGGCAAGACTTTCACTATCAAGCGGATCGAGGAGAGGCAGGCGCCCCAGACGCCTGACCTTACCGATCGTGCAAATGGTCTCTTCGGTATCCTCTTGCGGATCGCCGATAAAGGCGATCCCGCGAATTGGGACGTCACGAGTGCGCAATGCATCTATAGTCAGCAGCGAATGGTTGATGGTGCCAAGCGCGGTGCTTGCCACGATTACAACCGGCGCCGCCCAGCGCGCGAACAGGTCCGCATAGAGTAATTCACGGGTGACCGGAACGAGCGCGCCGCCAGCGCCCTCTACCACCAAAGGTCCCGTCACCTGCGGCAACGCTAAAGAAGCCGGATCGATGATGACATTGTCCAATTCTGCAGAGCGATGAGGCGAGCACGGCGTTCTCAAGCGGTAGGCTTCTTGGATCACCGATGATGCGGGGACGCCCAACTGCGCGACGCGTGTGCTGTCAGTGCCATCGTCGAGACCAGCTTGCACCGGCTTCCAGTACGAAGCGCCGAGCGCCCTCGTGAGCCCGGCAGCAAACACCGTCTTCCCGATATCCGTGTCGGTGCCAGTGACGACGATCGTCTTTCTCATAACAGGTCTTCCAATGCGATGGCGAATTCGGAAATTGCCGCCTCGTCGATGTTAAGCGTGAGAGATATCCGCAGTCGTGCGGTGCCTGCTGGCACAGTCGGCGGGCGAATGCCGCGAATGTCGAAACCACGGGCCTGAAGTGCCTCAGCGATGCGCATCGTGCGTGAATCTTCACCAATCGGCACGGGCTGGATATGCGTCCCGCTCGGAATTATGCCTAGTGGCGCCAGACGCTCGCCGGCATGTTCGATAATCAGGCGCAAACGTTGGCGTCGTTCATCTGCATTCGCGACGATCGAAAGGCTTTCGCGAACAATCGCGGCGATTAACGGCGAAGGTGCCGTCGAGAAGATGAAGGTGCGCCCCCTGTTCACGAGAAAATCGCGAAAGACTGCTGGCGCCAGAATGAGCGCTCCTTCGCATCCCAACGCCTTCCCGCACGTTACGAGAGTGACGACATTTTCGCATCCATGCAGATGTGCAGCGAGCCCGCGCCCCTTTGGTCCGCATACCCCGACCGCATGCGCCTCGTCGATGAGCAGCATGGCCCCGGTACGCTCCGCCAATGAGGCAAAGTCGTCCACGGGCGCTACATCGCCGTCCATGCTGTAAAGCGTTTCGAAGGCGATCCACGGTGTGCCGCATCCGCCCTTCGCCCGCCATCGTGCGATCGCGTCGGCTGCTGCGTCCACGTCGTTATGCGCAAATTTCTGGCAAGGCGCCCGCGCCATCCGCATGCCCTCGTGCACGCTGGCATGTATCAGTTCATCGTGCAGGATGAGGTCGCTCGCTTGTGGCAAGGTGGAGACAACCAGGCTATTTGCGGCGAAACCCGAGCCGACGAACAACGCACTTTCACTGCCGAAGAAACGGGCAGCATCGGTTTCCAGACCCAAATGTTCAGCACAATTGCCGCGCAGCAAACGCGACCCACCGGACCCCGGAGAGACGCCTCTTGCCAACGCGTCCATGGCTGCAGAGCGTAAGGCAGCTGACCCCGCAAGCGCGAGATAGTCGTTGGAAGAAAAATCGCAGCCGGAAGACAGGGTCATCGCGCGTCGACGACCCACTTTCTCCAGTCGCATCAAATCGTCGTTATAGAAGCTCGTTACCGTCACGCGCGGCGGCGCATAGGCGAGGCCTGCCGCGTTGAAAAGACATCACCTATTTCCTGACGGACTGAGTGCCAAAAGCTGGTGATTTGGGCACCAGTCAAAAGCTCAAGCCTAGCAAGGCCTTCCCAAACGTCAGCCGTCGGGTCGTTTCATCTTGAACAGGCGGTCCTGCGTAATCTCAAAATAATCTGCCGGGCCTCCGCCGCGCGTGATGGGGCGGGGACGAGCAGTGATGTATATGCCGTTCTCAAGCATTGCAGTGTCAATATGGATGCCGATGGCCTCGCCAATTACGAGCCATTGATCCAGCTCGCCACCCTCCTTGTTTTCCAGTTGTATCAACTGCGTGAGGCGGCACTCGAACTGGACGGGGCTACCCGCCACGCGGTCGGGCTTGACGCGTAGTGAAGGCAGCGCATCAAGCTCCGCAAGATCGAACTCGTCGATATCGGCCGCCACACTTGCCGAGCTCATGTTCATCTGTTCGGCCTGAGCCATGGTGGCGAGGTTCCATACAAACTCGCCCGTCGCCTTCACATTAGCGACGGAATCCTTCCAACCGGAAGATGAGAAAGCAATGAGCGGCGGACGATAATTGATGAGATTGAAGAAGCTGTAAGGTGCCAGATTGCGCGCGCCATTGGGCGCTACGGTTGAAATCCAGCCTATTGGCCGTGGTGCAATGATCGCGTTCAGCGGGTCGTGCGGTAGGCGATGGCCGTCTGCCGGCTCGTAAAAGTGATACTCTGTCATGCTACACGTAATGAACTAGGGGCGATCTGGTTCAAATACGCACTCGTAAGAGGCGGGCATGACAAAAGCGTCGGTCGCGGTTCGCTAGATCGGAAATGGGCCGGATCAGGCGCAGTCTAACCGCTCGCCTGAATTCAACAATTGCGCGCCTTCAAGCCTCTATCCGGCCGGACAGAGCATAAGTTTCGCGAATTGAAAGGCTGATGCTCTCACTTCCTAAGAAGTGAATGGCTCCCCGAGTTGGATTCGAACCAACGACCAAGTGATTAACAGTCACCTACTCTACCGCTGAGCTATCGGGGAGCAGCCCGCTGGGCAGGGGTGCGCCTATATGGGGGGCTTTGCGGTTTGGCAAGCGGGCAAATCGCAAAAATTTACACTGCTTACCTGCTTTTGCAATTTAGACGACGAACTGCTCGGCGACGATGCGTTCGTCGAGCGCATGGCCGGGATCGAAAAGCAGCGTCAGTTGGCTGTCGCGCGCGATTTCAAGGTCCACCTGGGCGACATCGCGAAGCTCCCGCTGGTCTGCGACGACCGAAACGGGACGCTTGTGTTCTTCGAGCACGCGCAGCGAGACTCTGCTACGATCAGGGAGGATCGCCCCATGCCAGCGGCGCGGACGGAACGGACTGATCGGCGTGAGCGCGAGCAGGTTTGAATCGAGCGGCAAGATCGGTCCATCGGCGGAAAGGTTGTAGGCAGTCGAACCCGCCGGCGTTGCGAGCAGGACACCGTCGCAAACCAACTCCGGGATTCGCACCTTGTCGTCGACCGTCACTTCGAGCTTCGCGGTCTGCCGCGTTTCGCGCAGCAGGCTGACCTCGTTGATCGCGCAGAAGGTGTGAGTTTCACCGTCCTGGGTCCGCGCCCGCATGCGCAGCGGTGCGATATGATGGAGTTTGGCCTTTCCGATGCGCTTGATCAGCGTCTCGGGGTTCCGGTTGCGATTCATCAGGAAGCCAACCGTGCCGAGATTAAGTCCGTAGGCCGGGATTATCCGTTCGCTATCCAGCATCGCATGAAGCGTCTGCAGCATGAAACCATCGCCGCCGAGAACGACGACCGCCTCGGCTTCGGATAGTGGCACCCAATCGGCTATTTCGCGGAAACCCTTGTCGGCAGCTTCCTGCGCAAGCGGAGCATCGGAAACAAGCAGAGCCAAGCGGCTGAAATCGGGCATTGCCCCAGCATCCTCCTGTCCGGGATAACCATTGCCCGGGATTGCAGCGTACCTATGGATGCACGTCCCATTTGGCAACATGGGTGAAAAAGTGGCATACCCTTCTGCGGGGCGCGCTAAGGACGGCCGATATGGCAAGCATGCCCCACGAAATTAACGGCGAAACGCGCGACACGCTCACTGGCCTCGCTGATCAGGCGCAGGCCCGCGGCACGATTACGCGCTGGCAGCGGGATTGGCCCGACAAGACCATTTCCTGTCCCATGCATGCGATGCTCATCACGCTGGGGCGCATCGATACGCTAAATGTCGCTTTCGGTGAGAGTGCAGGCGACGGCGCGCTGGTCGAAGTGGCGCAGCGTATCAAGCATTTCGCTTCGGACGAGCTGGAAAGTAGCAGTGCCTGGATCGCCGCGCGCATGGGCGGCGGCAGCTTCCTTCTCATCGCGCGTCAGGAATGTAGCCGCGAGAGGTGGCAATGGCTGGCCGAAGCGCTTGCCGACGCCATTGCTATGCCCATCGCCAATCCCGAAGGCGGGGCCAGCCTCAGGTTGTGGCCTCGACTCGCCCTCATGCGGGTCACCGACAATGACAATGCCGATAGCGTGCTTGACCGGCTGTCCGAAGTCGCAGCTCGCATGCGTGACAGCAACCGCCGCCGTATCGACTGGTCTGCGGGCGCAGTGGCGCGTTCAGGGCGTTCGAACCAGCAGCTCGAAGCGGATTTACTCGCCGCAATTGACCGTGACGAAATCGAGATCCTGTTCCAGCCGCAATTCGCGCTGGACGACGACACGCTGATCGGTGCCGAGGCCCTGGCTCGCTGGGAGCACCCACTGATAGGGCGAATTGGCGCCGGAACGCTGTTCCAGATAGCCGAGCGTGCAGACCATGTTGCCCACCTTTCCCGGCACATCGCGAAACGTGCTCTCGAACGGGCGCTCGAATGGCCGGATCACTTGCGGCTGTCATTGAACATTACGCCTGTTGATCTCGCTGCCGATAATTTCGCCATCGACTTTGCACGCATGGCGGAAAGGGTCGGCTTTTCGTTGGGGCGGATCACGCTCGAGATTATCGAGCAGGTGCTGCTCGCCGATCTCGACAGGGTCAGCCGGGTACTCGATCAGTTGAAGCTGTTCGGAATACGCATCGCGCTGGACGATTTCGGCGCGGGCTTCTGCAATTTCCGATATCTGAAGGTCTTGCCGATCGACTGCCTGAAACTCGATCGCACGATGCTAGACGGGGTCCTCGACGACGAGCGGGACCTGGCGGTGTTCAGGGCTATCCTCGCCATGGCCGAGGCGCTCGACCTGAAGGTGCTGGTCGAAGGTGTCGAAAACGCGGATCAGCGGGATCTGGCCCGCAAGGAAGGGTGCCAGTCCTACCAGGGCTTCCTTCGTGCAGAACCGATGAGCGCGCCCGATTTCCTCAAACTGGCAGGATCCTAGGCGGCAACCTTCTCGCTTTTTCGCGATTTACGGGCGATGCCCGACAACCCCTTGGTGAGCTGGAAGAGACCGTTGAGCCTGCTTTCCGGTGAATTCCAGGCTCTGCTGATAACAAGCTTCATATCAGGCCGCAGCTTCGCTGTGCCCTTGAGGCGATCGACATAGCCGAGCAGGCCCATCGGATCGGGGAAGTCGTCATTGTGGAAAGTGACCAGCGTTCCCTGAGCGCCCACATCGACCTTGGCAATGTTCGCTTCGATGGCCTGATGCTTGATTTCGATGAGCCGGACGAGATTGGCCGTGGCGGATGGCAACTCGCCGAACCGGTCGATCATTTCTGCGGCCAGTGCCTCTATCTCGGCCTTGTCGGCGGCATCGTTAAGGCGGCGGTATAGTGCCATGCGCACAGCAAGGTCGGGCACGTAGTCTTCCGGGATCATGATCGGTGCATCGACCGTGATCTGCGGACTGACACGTTCAGGCTTCGCCTCGAGCCCCAGTTCCCCCGCCTTGGCCGCCAGTATCGCATCCTCCAGCATCGACTGGTACAATTCGAACCCGACTTCGCGGATATGACCGGACTGTTCGTCACCCAGCAGATTGCCCGCTCCGCGAATGTCGAGATCGTGACTGGCAAGCTGAAAGCCTGCGCCCAGGCTGTCGAGATCGCCGAGAACCTTCAGGCGCTTTTCAGCGACTTCCGAAAGCTGCGTGTCCTGCGCATAAGTCAGATAGGCGTAAGCGCGCAGCTTGGACCGGCCGACACGACCTCGCAGCTGATAGAGCTGCGCCAGTCCGAAAATGTCGGCCCGGTGGATGATGATGGTGTTGGCGCTAGGGAGATCCAGCCCGCTTTCGACGATCGTTGTCGCAAGCAGGACTTCGTATTTGCCTTCGTAGAACGCGCTCATCCGCTCCTCGATTTCGCCGGCCGACATCTGGCCGTGGGCGGAGACGAATTTTATCTCTGGCACGTTTTCGTGAAGCCAGTCGGAAATCTGCTCCATGTCGGAAATACGCGGTACGACGATGAAGCTCTGCCCGCCGCGGTGATGTTCGCGAAGCAAGGCTTCGCGCATCACCATGTCGTCCCACTCCATCACATAGGTGCGCACGGCAAGCCGATCGACAGGCGGGGTCTGGATGGTGGAGAGCTCTCGCAAGCCCGTCATGGCCATCTGCAAGGTGCGGGGAATGGGAGTGGCCGTCAGCGTGAGCATGTGCACATCTGCACGCAGCTGCTTGAGCTTCTCCTTATGCGTGACGCCGAAGCGCTGCTCTTCATCGACGATGACAAGGCCAAGGTTCTTGAAATTCGTCTGTTTCGACAGGATCGCATGCGTTCCGACGACGATATCGACCTGTCCGTTCTCCAGCCCCTCGCGCGTTTCCTTCAATTCGCGAGCCGGCACCAATCGGGACAATCGACCCACCTTGAGCGGGAAACCGTTGAAGCGCGCCGCGAAATTTTCGAAGTGCTGGCGGGCGAGGAGCGTGGTGGGAGCCACCACAGCGACCTGCTGACCATTCATTGCTGCCACGAAAGCCGCTCGCAAGGCGACCTCGGTCTTGCCGAAGCCGACGTCGCCGCAGACAAGCCGGTCCATCGGCTTGCCGCTTTCCAAATCGCCCAGCACGTCCTCGATGGCGCGTTCCTGATCATCCGTTTCGTCATATTGGAAACGGTCAAGGAACTGATTGAAGGGGCCTTCGTCGATTTCGAAGACCGGGGCTTTCCTGAGCGCGCGTTGCGCCGCGACCTGCATCAGCTCGCCCGCAATCTCGTTGATGCGTTCTTTCAGGCGTGCACGGCGCTTCTGCCATGCTTCGCCTCCGAGACGGTCGAGCATGACCGCTTCCTCGCTGCTGCCGTAGCGGCTCAGCACATCGATATTTTCGACCGGGATGAAGAGCTTATCGCCGCCCTTGTATTCGAGCTGCACGCAATCGTGTTTGGATTTGCCGACAGCAATCGGTTCGAGGCCGAGATACTTGCCGATGCCATGTTCGGTATGAACGATCAGATCGCCCACGCTGAGTGCTTGCAACTCGGCGAGGAACGCGTCGGAATCCTTGCGCTTCTTTTTGCGGCGAACAAGTCTGTCACCGAGGATGTCCTGCTCGGTGAGCAGTTCCATCTCGTCATTGGCGAAACTTGCTTCCACAGGCAGGATCATGGCCGCAGGCTTGCCCTTGGCCGACATACCCAGCGCGTCCTGCCAGGTTTCCGCCATCTGGACCGGCGTGCCAGCCTCTTCGAGGATGGACGCTATGCGTGAGCGGCTTCCCTTGGAATAGGCTGCGAGGAGCGGGCGTTTGCCAGCCTTGGCAAGTGATTTCAGATGATCTGCGAGCACCGGGTAGACATTGTCCCCTCGCGCGCGCTCCGGTGCAAAGTCGCGGCCGGAGCGGAACCCGAAACCAACCACCTTGTCGCTTTCCGGTTCGTCGAAAGGCGTGGTCCGGTGGGCGGGCGCTGTCTCCAGCGCTGCCTTCAGTTCTTCGCCGGTCAGATAAAGCGCGTCCGGTTTCAGCGGGCGATAATTACCCTTGGCCTGCCCCGTGATAGCGGTGCGCTGATCGTAATAATCCGAGATGTCCTTGACCCGCTCGTCAGCGGCAGCAATCGAAGCCTGATCGATGACGATCAAATCGTCCTTGCCCAGGTGATCGAACAGCGTCGCCAGCTTCTCCTCGAACAACGGCAGCCAGTGCTCCATCCCGGCGAGACGGCGACCATCGCTGACAGCTTCGTACAGGGGATCCTGCGTCGCATTGGCGCCGAACATTTCCCGGTAGCGGCTCCGGAAACGCTTGATGCTGTCCTCGTCGAGGAGCGCTTCACTAGCGGGGAGCAGCAGGTGCGAATCCAGTCGACCGGTGCTCATCTGGGTATTGGGATCGAAAGTGCGCAGCGATTCAAGTTCATCGCCGAAGAAGTCCAGCCGCAATGATTCGTCCATGCCGCTGGGGAAGATATCGACAATCGACCCGCGAACGGCATATTCGCCCTTGTCGATGACCGTGTCGGTGCGGCCATACCCCTGTTTCTGCAGCAGCAGCCCCAGGCTTTCGCGGCCGATTTCCATGCCGGGTTTGAACTCGCGCACACTTTCACGAATGCGGAAGGGGCTCAGCACGCGTTGCAATACTGCATTGGCTGTCGTGACGACGAGCTGCGCCTTGGCCTTGCCGGCCTGCAGGCGAAACAGCGCCGACAGCCTTCTGGCGCTGATCGAGAGCGCGGGGCTGGCGCGGTCGTACGGCAACGAGTCCCACGCGGGAAATTCGATGACCTCGAGCTCGGGCGCGAAAAACGCGGCAGCATCGACGATCGCGCGCATCGCCGAATCGTCCGGCGCAATGAATACCGCGCGGCCCTTACTTGCTCGGGCGAGATCGGCCATGACAAGCGGCTGAGCACCGCGCGCGACTTGTGCCAGGGTGAGGGGTGTATCGGCTTTCAGGATGCGGGAAAGGTCGGGCATCGGGGTCCTGGCGTTTGGGGCGCGGCGGGTCGCACACGCAACACTGCCCCCTGCCCGGATTTGGGGAGGGGGCGCATGGGAAAATTCGTCAGTGGCGAGATAGTGCCCGAGGGCCGTCCGTCAACGCGGAATATCCACGTAGTCGAGCTGTTGCATCGCTTCGATCAGCTTGCCCTGGAAGCGGGGCGGCGTCGGCTGGGTTTTCAACGCCCAGGCCATGACATCAACGTCGTCCTCTTCCAGCAGCGCTTCGAACCAAGCCAGTTCTTCTTCGGTCCAGTCGGCATGATACCGGTCGAAGAACCCCCCGATCATGAAATCCGCCTCGCGCGTGCCGCGGTGCCATGCGCGAAATTTGGCGCGCTGTTTGCGGCCTTCGAATGTGAGGAGATCGGGCATTCGACGCGGGTAGGGCACTCGCCAAAGCCGCGCAAGCGGCTATAGCATTCCGCAATGCGTCCCGATATTCTCAATCCCCTCTTCGCCGAGACAGAAACTCTCGATGGCGTTGGACCCAAGCTGAAAAAACCACTGGACCGGCTTGGCCTTACGCGGGTGCGCGATCTCGATTACCACCTTCCCGAAAGGTTCGTGACGCGCCGGGCGGTGCAGAATGTCGACGATGCGGGCGAAGGCGAGCAGATCGTGGTGAAGCTGTCGGTCACAGAGCATCGCAGCGGCCGTTCCCCGCGGGCCCCCTATCGCGTGCTGGCGCAGGATGGCATCGGCAACGTGATCGCGCTGACCTATTTCGGGCGCGCGTCCTATAATGCGAAAAAGCAGTTGCCGGTGGGCGAAACACGGTGGGTCGCAGGCAAGCTGGAACGCTTCGGCGACATGCTGCAGATCGTTCATCCCGATCATGTGGTGGAGGAAGACGGCGAAACCCTGCAGCGGCTGTGCGAGCCGGTCTATCGCCTGTCGGAAGGGCTGACCCAGCCCAAGCTTGCAGGGCTGGTCGACCAGTCGCTGTCCCGCACACCCGACCTGCCCGAATGGATCGACAGTTCGCAGGTGAACAAGGAAGACTGGCCCACCTGGCGCGATGCGCTGGTGCTGGCCCACAAGGGCGAAAATGCCCCGGCGCGCGATCGACTGGCGTATGACGAAATGCTCGCCAACAGCCTGGCCCTGATGCTGGTTCGGGCCGACAATCGCAAGCGCAAGGGCCAGCCACTGCAGGGCAACGGCACCTACCGCGGAAAGCTGGCCCTGCCGTTTCCGCTGACGGGGGCGCAGCGGCGCTCCATCGCCGAAATCGAAGGCGATATGGCGCAGGAAGCACCGATGCTGCGGCTTCTCCAGGGCGATGTCGGTGCAGGCAAGACCATCGTGGCTCTCGAAGCCATGCTCATCGCGGTGGAAGCGGGCGCCCAGGCGGCGCTGCTCGCCCCGACCGAAATCCTGGCCCGCCAGCATTACGAGAGCCTTCGCCGCATGGCGGAACCCACCGGCGCGCGCGTCGCGCTGCTCACGGGGCGCGACAAGGGGAAGGCACGCGAAGCTACGCTGATGGGGCTGCTGGATGGCAGCATTGACCTCGTGGTGGGTACCCACGCGATTTTCCAGGACGCGGTCAGCTATCGCAATCTCGCCATGGTCGTGATCGACGAACAACACCGTTTCGGGGTGGGCCAGCGCCTGATGCTGGCCAGCAAGGGCAGGCGCGCGCCGCACGTCCTCGCGATGACGGCGACGCCGATTCCTCGCACGCTGACATTGGCGCAATATGGCGAACTGGATGTCAGCAAGCTCGACGAATTGCCGCCTGGACGCCAGGCGATCGACACGGTTGTCATGGGGCAGGCCCGGATTGGTGCGCTGGTCGATCGGCTCGCCGCGCAGATCGCCGAAGGACGGCAGGCCTATTGGGTCTGCCCGATGGTTCGGGAAATGGACGGCCCGGAAGAAATCGCCGCTGCGGAAGCGCGCTATGCAGCGCTGAAAGAGCGTTTCGGCGACGACGTGGTGATGGTCCACGGGCAGCTCGGGGCAGAGCTCAAGGACGCGGCGATGGAACGCTTCGCCCGCGGCGACGCCAAATTACTCGTGGCAACGACAGTGATCGAGGTCGGTGTCGATGTGCCCAATGCCACTTTGATGGTCATCGAACAGGCCGAACGCTTCGGCCTTGCCCAGCTTCACCAGCTCCGGGGCCGGGTGGGGCGGGGTAGCGAGAAATCCTTCTGCGTTTTGCTCCATGGCGAAACACTGTCCGAAACCGCTCAGAAACGCCTGGCCCTGATGCGCGAATCCCAGGACGGTTTCTTCCTTGCAGAAGAAGATCTGCGTCTTCGCGGTGGTGGCGAACTGCTGGGCACTCGGCAATCGGGCGATACGCCGTTCGCCGTGGCCAGCCTCGAGCAGATCACGGAACTGTTGCCCAAGGCCTATGACGATGCGCGCCTGTTGATGGAACGCGACGGCGGTCTTGAAGGAAAACGGGGCGAGGCGGCACGGGTGCTGCTGTATCTTTTCGAACGCGATTTCGGCGTAAAGACCCTCCGCGGCGGCTAGAAGCCCAGCTGATCGAGATCCCGTTCCGCAGCCACCCGGTAACCGGAACCGAACAGTCGCACATGGATCAGCCACATCCACAACCGGTAGACCGGCAGTCGCTTTTGCCACCCCGGCGCCAGGTCCAGCTCTTCGAAGAATTGCGGAGGAGGCGTGTCGAAAGCCGTCAGCGCGGCAACATCGACTTCGCGATCGCCATGACAGGCACAAGGATCGATCAGCCACGCAGTGGCCCCGTCCCACACGATATTCCCGCCCCACAGATCGCCATGGACGAGTGACACGGGGGGTCTTTCCGGGATTAGATCTTCCAGTCTTTCCGCCAGTGCAGTGACTCTTCGACCAAGATTGGGATCGAGTTCGGGGACATGGCAAAGGAGGCGGTTATCGCGCCAGAATTCCACCCAGCTTTCGCGCGGTTGGTTCTGTACGACTATATGGCGCAGGCCGTAATCTTCCTTCCAGCCGTATTTCCGACCTGCGGCCGCGCCGCGCAAAGGGGCCATCGTTTCGGCAAGCGCTGACCAGGTGGCTGATGAAAATGGTCGAGCTTGCCCAAGATCCTGGAGGAACAGCCAATCCTCGACTGTTCCCACCACCACGGCTGACGGCGCATCCAGTCGCTGAAAAGCTTCCAGCATTCGCGCCTCGCGATCGATCAATGGACCCTGCTTGGCTACGCAGGAAAAACCGTCGGCAAACTCGATCCTGCTGGCACCGGATATGTCCCCGCCAGCCAGAGTTTCTATCGCTGTCGGGCTGGCACCGAATATTGCTTTTGCCGCATCTTCAAGCGCGGTCATCGGTCATTTTCGCGACCAGTGCCTTGGCTGCCATAGACACATCGTCCCATGTCGCACGGAAATTGTCTTCGCCGCCATACCAGGGATCGGCGACTTCGCGGCCTTCCTGTCCGGGCACGGTATCCATGAGCATGAATACCTGCGCTTTGCCGTCGCCCGGATCTACAGTGGAGATGTTCGTCATGTTCGATCGGTCCATGCCCAGGATCCAGTCGAACGCTTGGAAATCTGCCGGCTTCAGTTGTCGGCCGCGATAGCTGGAAATATCGATGCCATGGCGCTGCGCTTCCTCGATACTGCGGGGGTCGGGCATTTCATCGACATGATAATCCGCTGTCCCGGCGCTATCGACCTCGACGTCCAGTCCGGCTTCGCTCGCAGCTTTGCGAAAAGCCGCTTCGGCGAGGGGAGAGCGGCAGATATTGCCGAGGCAGACGAAGAGCACGCGCTGTTTGGTCATCGCCACTGCCTACGCGGCAATTGTATTCCCGTGCAAGTGTCAGGCGGCCAGGCGAACCTGGTTCCTGCCGCCGACTTTCGCTTCGTAAAGGGCGGTGTCTGCCCGCACCATGATGTGGTCGATATCGTCGCCGGTGCGAAATTCCGCCACACCGAAACTGGCTGTGAACGGAATGATCCCGTCGTTCCACGTAACCGGCCGCCCGGCGATGGCAGCGCGCATCCGCTCGCAAACCAGATGCGCCTTTTCCAGATCTGCACCGGGCAGCAGAACGGCGAATTCTTCGCCGCTGATCCGTCCGACGAAATCCTGCTCCCGCAGGGCCTGCATCGCTCTGCTGCCCACTTCCCTGATGACTTCATCACCGGCCTCATGGCCACAGCGGTCATTGATGCGCTTGAAATGATCGACATCGAATATCGCCAGGGCGAATTTTCGTTTGGGGTTGTTTTCGGCCACCGAAATGGCGCGGGTGAGCGCATCGATAAATTTCTGTCGATTGGGGAGGGAGGTGAGGGCGTCCGTCGCAGACACCCGCTCCAATTCGGTTTCCAGTCCGCGTCCCTTGGCAAGCGAGCGGCGCAGAAACAGGATCGTCACGGCTGTCAGTAGCAGGAACAGCACCCCGATGCTCGCCAGCACATACTGAAGGCGCTCGTTCGATACCGCTCGCAAGTCGGCGAGTTCGCCGCGCTCGAGCAGCAGCGCCCGTTCGGCATCCACGAGCGCGTCGATTTCGTGCAAGACCGCTTCGAGCGCATCCTTGTCGTTTCCGCGCTGAATGTAGAAGATTGCATCTTCGCGCCGTCCGCTTTTCTGCTGCGCGATCACGGCGTCGAGAACCGTGTTGAATGCGCCGAACTCGTCGCGCATATCCAGCAGCCGTTGCTGCTGTTCCGGATTGTCGGCCGTCAGTTCGATCAGGCGGGCAAAGCTCTTGCCCGCGGCATCGCGACCTTCGACAAAGGGATCGAGTAAACTCCCATCACCGGTAAGCAGATACCCACGTTCGCCGCGCACCTGCTGAAGTGCCGCCATCCGCAGTTCGTCTGCCGCCAGCAGAACGTCGAGCGAATGAACCTCCTGCTCGCGCACGGCGGACAGATCCTGTGATGAACGATGCGCGTTAAAGCTTGCGCCGGCTAGCAGGACGGCCAGCAGAATGGCGCAACCGAACAGAAAATAGCTGCGCCATTCGAACTGGCGGGAAGGGCGCGCCAGAAGTCTCGCTATCCACATCTGGCGGCGTTCCTGTGCATCCGCCTTCAATGCCATCGCGTGGTTAACTTAGAGCTAAGGTCTGCTAACGGTTCTTTCTTCCCTCGATAAGTTCATCGACTACGCCGGGATCGGCCAGTGTCGATGTGTCGCCCAGTGATGTGAAATCGTTTTCGGCAATCTTGCGAAGAATGCGCCGCATGATCTTCCCGCTCCGCGTCTTGGGAAGGGCGGGGGTGAAATGGATGTGATCCGGTGTCGCAATCGGGCCGATTTCTTCGCGAACATGTGTGCGCAATTCTGCCGACAGTTCATCACCCGGCTCTTCTCCGGCGTTGAGCGTGACATAACAATAGATGCCCTGGCCTTTGATATCGTGAGGGAAGCCGACCACGGCTGCCTCGCTGACCTTCGGATGCAGAACCAGCGCGCTTTCAACTTCGGCCGTACCCATGCGATGGCCCGATACGTTGATGACATCGTCGACGCGGCCTGTGATCCAGTAATATCCGTCCTCGTCGCGGCGGCAGCCGTCACCCGTGAAATATTTGCCCTTGTAGGTGCTGAAATAGGTCTGGATGAAGCGTTCGTGATCGCCGTAGACCGTCCGCGCCTGACCGGGCCAGCTTCTGGTGATGCACAGATTGCCCTCTGTCGCGCCGTCCAGAACATGGCCTTCATTGTCGACCAGTTGTGGGCAAACACCGAAGAAAGGCCTTCCCGCGCTGCCCGGTTTCATGTCGTGCGCGCCGGGCAGAGTAGTGATCATGCAGCCGCCGGTTTCGGTCTGCCACCAGGTGTCTACGATCGGCAGTTTCCCCCCGCCGACAGTCTCGTAATACCAGCGCCATGCCTCGGGATTGATCGGTTCGCCAACGCTGCCCAGCAAGCGAAGCGATGACAGGTCGTGCTTCGTAACATGAGTGTCGCCCTCGCGCATCAGCGCGCGGATCGCGGTTGGGGCAGTGTAGAAGATGTTGACCTTGTGCTTTTCGCATACGGCCCAGAAGCGATCGTGATCTGGATAGTTCGGAACGCCTTCGAACATCAGGGCAGTCGCCCCATTCAGCAGCGGACCGTAGACGATGTAACTGTGCCCGGTGACCCACCCGATATCGGCAGTGCACCAGAAGACCTCGCCTTCGCGATAATCGAAGATGTAACGGAAGGTGGTTTCGGTCCAGACGGCATATCCGCCGGTGGTATGCAGAACGCCCTTGGGTTTGCCTGTCGAACCTGAGGTATAAAGAATGAACAGCGGATCTTCCGCATTCATCGGCTCGCATGGACATTCATCCGCCACATCGGCCGAAAGCTCGTGGTACCAGTGATCGCGGCCTTCCGTCATGCTCACCGAACCGCCCGTGTGTCTGATTACCAGAACACCCCTGTTCGGCACCTTTTCAAACGCTCGATCGACATTGCTTTTCAGCGGAATCCGCTTGCCGCCGCGCAGTCCTTCGTCTGCGGTGATCATCCAGTCGCTCGCACAATCCTCTACGCGGCCCGCGATCGCGTCGGGGCTGAAGCCGCCGAAAATCACCGAATGGATCGCCCCGATCCGCGCACATGCCAGCATGGCAAAAGCGCCTTCGGGCACCATGGGCATATAGATGGTTACCCGGTCGCCTTTGGAAACACCCATCTTTTTCAAGGTGTTGGCCATTCGAACAACCTCTGCCTGAAGTTCGGCGAAGGTAATCCGGCGCACCTCTCCATCGGGAGCATCGGGCTCGAAAATCAATGCGATGCGCTCGCCATTGCCCGCCTCGACATGCCGGTCGACGGCATTGTGACAGATGTTGAGAACACCGTCCTCGAACCACTTGATGGAAACCGGATCGAAGGACCAGTTGCCAATGACCTCGGGCTTGCTGAACCAATCGATCCGTTCCGCCTGCCCGCGCCAGAAAGCATCCGTATCCTCGATGCTTCGCGCATAGAGTGAGTGGTATTCTTCCAGCGTACAATTCGCGCCTTCGGTGGCAGTAGCGGGGCGCTTGACCCATTCAGATTTCTTGCCAGCTTCCGTCATGCATCAGGTCTCCTCTTCGACATATCTCTAGGCATTCGTTTGCTCAGTGCAAACGCCTTGCAGGCACTCGCAATTCCCGAGACCTGGCGTTAGGGCGAGCGCGATGGTCATTTTTCGATATTCGCTGGCTGCCAGCCTGATCGCGGTCGCCGCCGCGACCCCCACATTCGCGCAGACCGATGAGCCTGTAATCATTGTGACCGGCACGGGGCTGGAAGCGACACCTGCTGCTCCAGCTTACGACACGCAGGAAATCGATCGCGACCAGTTGCTTTCCGTGCCGTCGGGGCGGATCGAGGATGCCCTTTCGTCTGTTGCGGGGTTCCAGCAGTTCCGCCGTTCGGACAGTCGTTCCGCGAATGCGTCCGCCCAAGGCGCGACACTGCGTGCTCTGGGCGGCAATGCGACCAGTCGGGCGCTCGTCCTGCTCGACGGTGTGCCGATGAGCGATCCCTTTTTCGGCTATGTTCCTTTCAGCGCGCTTGCGCCGGAGCGTCTTTCGCAGATCCGCGTCACGCGGGGCGGGGGATCGGGGCCCTTCGGTGCAGGGGCGCTTGCGGGAACGATAGAACTGGAAAGCGCCGGGATCGTGGCACTGGACGGCGTCGCCGGTCAAATACTGGTCAATGATCGCGAGGAGACGGAAAGCTCTGCGAGCATCGGTTCGCGCTTGGGCGCTGGGTTTGCCGTGGTGTCGGGCCGCTGGGATCGTGGGAAGGGCTTCTTCACAACGCCTGCAGATGATCGTGTGCCGCAGTCGGCGCGCGCTGCCTTCGATAGCTGGTCGACCCAATTGCGCGGCGTTGCGCCCCTCGCAGACGATGTCGAGCTTCAATTTCGCGGCCTTGCTTACCGTGATGCTCGGACGTTGCGATTTGAAGGCGCCGACAGCACGATCGAAGGCCAGGATGCAAGCCTCCGGCTGATCGGTCGCGGCCGATGGCAATTCGATGCGCTGGCTTATGTCCAGGCACGCAATTTCACGAATGTCGTGATCAGCTCGAGCAGCTTCACTCCGGTACTGGATCAGCGAAATACTCCGTCGATCGGCCTCGGCGGAAAATTCGAACTGCGCCCGCCGACCGGAGAAGACAATGTGCTGCGGCTGGGTGTCGACTATCGTCGATCGGATGGCGAATTGTTCGAAACGGCGATCAGCGCGTTTTCCGGCGCGGTCACGGCGCGGCGTAATGCTGGCGGCACAAACAGCGATCTTGGCCTCTTCATCGAGAATGATTGGACGCTTGGTACCCTGACCCTGACTGGCGGCGCGAGGCTTGATCGCTGGTCGATCCGCGACGGTTTCTTCAGCGAGCGCGACGCCAACGGACTGCCCGTCGCCGCCGAAACCTTCGCCGACAGGGCCGGATGGGATGCCTCTTTTCGAGGGGGATTACTCCTCCGGCCATCCAACACACTAGCCCTCCGGGCCGCAGCATACTCCGGCCTTCGTCTGCCTACGCTTAATGAGCTTTACCGCCCGTTCGTCGTCTTCCCCGTCGTCACACAGGCCAACGCGGGTTTGCGGAATGAGAGACTGGAAGGGTTCGAGGCCGGATTGGACGTGACGCCGACCGAAACCCTGTCACTATCCCTCACCGCGTTCGACAACCGCGTAAAGAACGCGATAGCCAATGTGACGATTGATACTAACCTGCGCGAACGTCAGAATATTGATGCGATCCGTGCTCGCGGTATCGAGGCCGGAGCGAAGGCAGATCTGGGTAAGCTCAGCCTGAATACCTCTATCTCATGGACGGACGCCGAAACTCGCGGGTCGGGCTTTGCCGCAGCACTCGATGGTAACCGACCTGCCCAGACACCCCGCTTTTCGGGGCGCGCAACGCTCGCATACCGCCCCGCGATCGACTGGATCCTGTCGGCAACCGTCGGTCACGTTAGCGCCCAGTTCGAAGACGATCTGGAAATGGATACATTACCTGCTGCAACGACGCTCGACGCCTTTGCGCAGGTGCCGATCATGGGCAAGCTAAGCCTGGTTCTCCGCGGAGAAAACCTTACGGGCGAAACAGTCGTGACTCGCAACCAGGGCGGTTCGATCGACCTGAGCGCCCCACGCACGATATGGGGCGGTCTCCGCTACGGCTTTTGAGCGATCAGGTGGCGTCGTCGACCGTATTGGCGACCGATTTCAAATCATCGCCCACCCCGCGAACAGTGTTGCAGCCACCCAGAACGATGGTGGCCATGAAAAGAGCAGCAATGGTTGCGCGGCGCATTTGAGGAAATCCCGATATAGTTTTCAGACCGGTCGCAAAAAGGCGACAACCTCCTATCGCGCAAGCAGGCTTGCTGCGCAATGAAGGGGTTGGGATGAAGTCTTGAGGCAGCCAAGCCGAAGTCGATCAGAGGGCAATAGATTCACTCTCGAGCCCCGGCAATTTCCTGCTGATCCCAGCACGTTGCATTGAAAGCGAACCGTCGTATTTCATCCAAGCGTCAATGCTGCGAAAGCCAGAGGGGGACAAGCGCCCTAGGAATAATCCATTTATTAGGGACCTGGCGTTGTGCCTATTGGTTGATGCTTCCGGGCGGCCGATCGGAGCTTGTCCTGGGAGTAAATGGAAATGCCTTTCGACTGTCTCGTGAGCTTCCGGTGACCGGCAGCCTTGCGCAGTTTTCCCTCCGCGTTTTAATAGCCATAGCATTGGTAGTTTGCGCTCTGTTGATCTGGCAGTTGCAAAGTGTTCTTCTGCTAATCTTCGCAGCGGTAGTGGTTGCCGTTGTACTCGACGCCTTTGGAAACGCGTTGCGGAAGCTGGCACCCGTGCCGGAAGGCGTTTCGCGTCTGCTGGCCGGTATTCTGATTGCGTCGGTGCTTATTGGCGCGGCGTTGTTGTTCGGTCGCCAGATATCCGCCCAATTGTCCCAACTCGGCGACACGCTTCCCCCAGCTTGGGAGAATTTTGTCGACTGGGCAGGCCCCGACCGGGTTGAAAACGTGATCGACGATTTCGCGCCTGACGGCACAAGCTTGGCCTCAATGGTTCAAACCATGTTCGGGGCGCTGACAGACGCGCTATCCGGTCTGGTGGTGGCGGTATTGGGCGGGGTCTATATCGCCATCAATCCCAAAACCTATCATAAAGGCGCCATCAGGCTCCTTCCGCAACGTGCGCGCGATCGTGTGGATGCAGCCAGCCGCAAAACGGGAAAGGCCTTACGCGACTGGTTGCTGGCCCAGCTCATTTCCATGCTTGCAACCTTCCTGGTCGTCTATCTCGGACTGACCCTGCTTGGCGTGCCTTCCGCACTGGCGCTGGCTATCTTGGCCGGGTTGTTCGAGTTCGTGCCGCTGCTGGGGCCGGTCTTGGGCGCAATACCTGCAGTTCTGATAGCAGGTACCGTTGGTATCGATACAGCGTTGTGGACCATCGGCTTCTTTATTGTTTGGCAGCAGATCGAGGGCAACGCTGTCGCTCCTCTGGCCATGAAATTTGCAGTCGAGATCCCACCAGCGGTCACATTGTTTTGCCTGCTGATTTTCGGAGTTTTGTTCGGTTTGCCCGGCCTCTTGCTGGGTGGCCCTTTGACCGTGGTATTATGGATGGCGATCAAGACGCTATGGGTCGAACCCCGAGCGTCCGGATAAGCGGAGTCTTTTATACAGGGAGTGGTCTCGACGATTCGACTAGTCAAAAGGGAGAGGGCTCCGCAGCGAATTAGAGAAACAAGTACGTCAGTAATGTAGTCAAAAGACCGGTTGGAAAATTTCCATTTTAACAGCACTCATTGCCGGGCAAGCTTGACTGACCTGAAACCTGCTCCTGGTAAGTCCTCCTAATCACAAGTGGACTCGATTATGCCCGGACACTTTCAGGGTGATGATCTCCTGGTGTCTAGCAGAGCTGATATCAGCGATGATTACGCGGTTTCGGCCCGCGTGCTTGGCGGCATAGAGTGCGTCGTCGGCTTGCCTGTAAAGCGTGTCGAACGGCCCATCCGCTATGCCCTGCGCGATCCCAATGCTGGTGGTGATCCGGAGAGCGGGTGCAATTGCATCAAAATTGCATTGCGCCAATTCGGATTTTACCGCTTCGCCGAGCCGAAATAGGTTTTCGTCGGCAAGCCCGCTCACACCCACGACGAACTCTTCTCCGCCAAGCCTGCCAACATGGCAGGCATATCGCGCTTCAAACGTCTGCAATTTACGACTTATAGCTATTAGGACCTCATCTCCGGTCTGATGCCCAAACTCATCGTTGACCAACTTGAACCTATCCAGATCGATTACAAGCAAGCCGAACGGGACTTTCACGAGCCCGCCAAAATCTTCTGAGCATCGGGCAAGGAACCCTCTGCGGTTCAACAATCCCGTCATCGGATCTCGTTCGGCGAGTTCCACCATTCTCAAACCAGTTTCGATCGCGACGTCGCGCTCCACTCGCAGTGATCCCAAGCGGGCCGCTGCAAAGCCGGTCAAGCAGATAACCTGCAATGCGGAAGCAAACAGCATCACGATCCTGTCGCCGCCGCCCCATAACACTCCGCCGAGATCGACTATCTGAGTAATGGCCAACGTTGCCATGGGAATAGCCCAGCTAATCGCAAGATAACGGCCTTCCACATGACCATCCTTCCAGGCTTTTGCGATGCAGGCCGTTGCTAGTGCCACGCAAGATAGGGTCCCGATCCCCAGTACTATGGCAAACCGTCCAATGTTGGCGCCGGGCAGGCCGCTTACCGTACCCAAGGCGAGAACTACGGCTCCGAGCGCGACGAGCAGGCGGCGCGCGCGTTTCGGCGTGGCTTGGCGCAGCGCGGCTGCCGTTGCGAGAGACGCCAACAGAATTGCAAAACATGCCAGAATAGTCGCGAGGCGGTTCGATGTGGTGCCCGCCATCTCTGGAATTATCGTCAGCCCAATCTGAGACCAAACAAGGCCCCAGATCATGACTGTCGCCGCCCAGCCACCATGCCAGAGAAAAAAGCTTTGCCGTAAGCCCAAAGCGAGACCGAAGTTGAAAAGCGCAGCTATACCTAGAAGAGCCAATGCGGCTCCGATAGCGAATGCGGTCAGCTGGAACTGGCGTTGTGCGACCGGCTGAGAAACCATTCGCAACTCAAGCAGATCATAACTCTGCAGGCCCTCTATTCGTAGCCATGCCGCGCTAGCTTGATTATCGACACCGGTGTCGAAAGCGATCTGACCACCAACTTGCCAATTATTGGCGTAGGCGCCTCGGCCGACCGACCCCGCTTTTCGTATGCCGCTTCTATATTCGAAGTAGACATCGAGGCGTTCGAACCGAGTGGATTGAATGGCGAGCGATGCATCTTGCGAAAGCGCTGGGGGGATCGGCACACGCAGCCAAAGGACACGGCTGCTGTAACTGCGTGGTTTCCCCGAGCATTGCAGATCGGATCTATCGGGAGCGATAACAGAGCGCGAAACGGCAAAGCACGTGTCGGTAGGTGGGGCCGCGAACAGCCCAGGGCCGATAAGTCCGGCGCAGATTATCACAACCGTTTGAAGGAGCGACCGCCACGTGAACCACAGCAAACTCATGTTTGACTTCGAGACCCCTTGGCGAACTGCACTTCGCTCGCCCTTATCCGATTAGCTATTTCGTTCTTTAATTTAGGTACATTTCATTAAATTCCCTTCAATGCCAAAAGCTCGCAGCAGGACAGACCTCCATACGCATGGCATTTCAACGCTCACTTACGTCCGTCATAGTCGAACGTTCGCCTCTTACGTAGGTGTCACAAGTAATCAGAATAACGGAATCGCGCTTTCGGCACGTGCCAATACGAAAAAGCATGGGGGCTGTTCGGGGAAGGTCGTTGCTCGGGTCAGCCGTCTGAAGCGCGAGCGCTAGAAGCCGAGAGATAGTATTTCGGACATGGATACTGCGCCGGAAGCCATACCTCGCGCCGCGGCTCGTGACATGAGGGATGCGTGTCATCGGTCTGACCTTTCCACATGTGCATCGCTTATGTGCTACAGTCGTGTGACCGCAGCGGTGCGATGACCCATGCTAAAAGGCGGAAACCGTCGCTTGCGCGATGAAGTGGTCGGGGAGAGAGGATTCGAACCTCCGGCCCCTGCCTCCCGAAGACAGTGCTCTACCAGGCTGAGCTACTCCCCGACCGGATGCTTGCGGGGCGAACCCCGCGAGGCAGAGGCGGGCCTATAGGTGTGGATTGCCATGCGTGCAAGCGGGCAATTTGCACATTCTCGCGCTAGCGCTAAAGCCTACCTCAAACAAAGCCGGGACGATGTCGGACATTCACTACGAACAGCAATATCTCGACCTGATGCGCCGCATATGGTCCGATGGTGATGAGCGCGAGGATCGCACGGGAGTTGGCACGCGTTCCATATTCGGCGCGACGCTTAGGTTCGACCTCTCGGCAAATGCCATGCCGCTTATCACTACCAAGCGCGTGTATTGGAAGACGGCCACGCGTGAGATGTTGTGGTTCCTCACCGGCGAAACCAATATTCGTCCGCTCGTACGGCAAGGGGTGAAGATCTGGAACGAGTGGCCCCACGCCCGATATGTGAAGGAAACGGGCGACAACATCACGTTGGACGATTTTGTCGAGTGCATCGCCGATGATGCGGCGTTTGCGGAACGCTGGGGTGATCTCGGTCCGGTGTACGGGAAGCAGTGGGTCGATTGGCCGACTTATCGCGAACGCGACGATGGACTTTATGAGACCGGTCCGGGAATAAATCAGATTGCTGACCTGGTGGATTCGCTCAAGACGAACCCAGGCGGTCGCCGCCATATCATTGAGGGTTGGAACGTGGCCGAGATCGACGAGATGGCACTTCCGCCCTGTCACAAGACCTATCAGTTTCATGTCGCGGGTGGGCGGCTAAACTGCTGTCTTTACCAGCGTAGCTGCGATGTTGCGCTTGGCCTGCCGTTCAATCTCTGGTCCGCTGCTTTGCTCACCAGAATGCTGGGCCAGCAAGTAGATCTCGATCCGGGGGAACTGGTTTGGATGGGTGGCGATACGCATCTCTATCTCAATCACAACGAACTCATTGAAGAGCAATTGTCACGGGAACCGCAAGGGAACCCAACGCTTGAGATAGTGCGGCGCCCGGCTACGATATTCGATTACAACATCGAAGATTTCGCAGTTCATGATTATACGCCGCACGGGCCCATCAAGGCGCCCGTCGCGGTGTGATCCGGCGCTGACTTGACCGCATCCCACTCGTGAAATAAAATAACGCGAAAGCGTAAGATTGCGTCTGGGAGACGATTCTATGGCCGAACGGCCCGAGGGTAGTGCAGCGGAGGGCGATAATCGCCCGAAACTTTCGTTGCATGTTCCCGAACCTAAATTCCGGCCCGGAGATACGGTCGACTTTTCGCATATAAATGTACCCGAAGCGGGGAGCATGGCTCGTCCCGACGAGACCTGCGACCCGGGCGAAATGCGCGATATGGCGTTTGGCCTGGTGCGCGTGCTCGGCGAAGACAATCAGGCGCATGGGGCGTGGAACCCCAAACTCGATCCGGACACGCTGCGCAAAATGCTCGGTCACATGGCAATGACGCGCGCTTTTGACGAGCGCATGTTTCGAGGTCAGCGGCAGGGCAAAACCAGCTTCTACATGAAATGCACGGGTGAAGAGGCGACGAGCGTCTCGGCCAGCATGGCCTTGGCTGCGGACGATATGGTCTTTCCGAGCTATCGCCAGCAGGGCATCCTGATCCAGCGCGGCTACCCGATGATCGAGATGATCAACCAGATCTATTCGAACAAGGGCGACAAGCTTAAGGGCCGCCAGCTGCCGATTATGTATTCGAGCCGCGAGCACAGCTTCTTTACCATCAGCGGCAATCTGGCCACGCAGACGCCGCAGGCGGTAGGCTGGGCAATGGCAAGCGCAATGAAGGGTGACAGCCGGATTGCGGCCACCTGGGTGGGTGAAGGCAGTACCGCAGAAGGCGACTTCCATTCTGCCTGCACGTTTGCGACCGTGTATAATGCACCGGTTATCCTCAACATTATCAACAACCAGTGGGCCATCTCCAGCTTCAGCGGTTTTGCTGGTGCCGAACGGACCACCTTTGCTGCCCGTGCGCTTGGCTATGGCCTCGCCGGCTTGCGCGTCGATGGAAACGATGCGCTGGCGTGTTACGCGGCGGAGAGGTGGGCGGCCAACCGGGCGCGGGCGAACGCCGGGCCGACGCTGATCGAGTTCTTCACTTACCGCGCGGAGGGGCACTCCACCTCGGACGATCCGACCGGTTATCGCAGTGCGCAGGAGCGCACCGAATGGCCGCTGGGCGACCCCGTGACACGCCTCAAGGACCATTTGATCGCGATCGGCGAATGGGACGAGGATCGGCAGGAAAAGATGGATCTGGAGGCGGCGGAACACGTCAAGAAGGTCACCAAGGAAGCCGAAGCAAACGGCATCCTTGGGCATGGTCTCCACCACCCGTTCCGGACCATGTTCGAGGACGTATTCGAAGAGCTTCCCTGGCATCTCAAGGAGCAGAGCAAGCAGGCGATCCGCGAGCGCGAGATCAAGTTTCCGGGAGGGCTCGACCAGTGAGCGCCGACGCGAACACATGTCAATCAAGCGTTTCATCCGGCACCGAACGCCGGCTGAACATGATCGAAGCGATCAATGAAGCGCTCGATGTGTCGATGCAACGCGATGAAGACGTTGTCGTCATGGGCGAAGACGTCGGCTATTTCGGCGGGGTGTTTCGCTGCACCGCGGGTCTGCAGGAGAAATACGGCAAGACCCGGGTCTTCGACACGCCGATCAATGAATGCGGCATCATCGCGGTAGCCGTGGGGATGGGGGCCTATGGCCTGCGCCCGGTGCCTGAAATCCAGTTCGCCGATTACATTTATCCCGGTCTCGACCAGCTGATCAGCGAAGCGGCCCGGCTACGGTATCGCTCGGCCGCGGAATATATCGCTCCGATGACGGTGCGCAGCCCGTTCGGCGGCGGCATCTTTGGCGGACAGACGCATAGCCAGAGCCCTGAAGCGATCTTTACGCACGTGTCGGGCCTGAAGACGGTTATTCCGGCCACGCCTTACGATGCCAAGGGGCTGCTGATTTCCTGCATCGAGGATAACGATCCGGTGATCTTCTTCGAGCCGAAGCGGATCTACAACGGTCCGTTTTCCGGTTATTACGACAAGCCGGTGCAGCCCTGGAAGAAATTTGACGCCAGTGTGGTGCCCGAAGGATATTACAAGATCCCGCTGGGCAAGGCGCGTCAGGTTACCGAAGGCGAGCAGCTCACCATTCTGGCTTACGGAACCATGGTCCATGTGGTCGAAGCCGTGTGCAAGGAGAAGGGCGTCGAAGCCGACATCCTCGATCTGCGCACGCTGGTGCCGCTGGACATCGAGGCGATCGAAGCATCGGTCGAGCGTACCGGTCGGTGCCTGATCGTCCATGAGGCGACCCGCACGAGCGGCTTTGGCGCCGAACTTTCCGCATTGGTGACGGAGCGCTGCTTCTATCACCTCGAAGCCCCGGTCGAACGCGTTACCGGCTTCGACACACCCTATCCCCACAGCCTCGAATGGGCCTATTTTCCCGGCCCGGTCCGCATCGGCGAGGCCATCGACAAGATCCTCAAGGACTGATCCCCATGGCGAAATTCACCTTCAACATGCCCGATATCGGCGAAGGCATCGCCGAGGCCGAAATCGTGCAGTGGCACAAGCAGGTCGGCGATACGATCACTGAAGACGAAGAATTCGTCGACATGATGACCGACAAGGCCACCGTGCCCATGGAAAGCCCGGTGACCGGCAAGATTCTCGAGATCGCGGGCGGCGAGGGCGACATGGTGTCGATCGGCTCCATGCTCGTTGTAATCGAAGTCGAAGGCGAAGTGCCCGACGAGGTGATCGAGGAAAACGAGGCGGCGGCCGATGCAGCGCCAGCGCCGAAGGACGACGAGGTAGAAGAGCGGATCGAGGTCGAAAATCCCGATCCATCTGATGCCGACGACGCGATGGCTGCCGATCCGAGCCCGCCGCCAGCACCCGCCCCGACGCCTGCCCCTGCACCGGCGCAGAAGGCCGATACGCCGGTTCTGGCAACGCCTGCCGTGCGCAAGCGGGCACGCGATCTCGGTGTCGATCTGGCACAGGTGAAGCCGGCCGAGGATGGCCGCGTTCGGCATGGCGATCTGGACCAGTTCCTGTCTTACACATCGGGTTATGGCGCCGCTGCCAAGACCCGCGAGGACGAGGAAAAGAAGGTCATCGGCATGCGCCGCCGCATTGCCGAGAACATGGCCGCGTCGAAGCGCAACATCCCGCACTTTTCCTACGTGGAAGAATGCGATGTGACTGCGCTGGAAGAACTGCGTGGACAGCTCAATTCCAACCGCGGCGACAAGCCCAAGCTGACGCTGCTTCCGCTGCTGATCACCGCGATCTGCAAGACATTGCCCGATTTCCCGATGATCAACGCACGGTACGACGATGAAGCGGGCGTGGTGACGCGGTATGGCGCGGTGCATCTTGGCATGGCCGCGCAGACCGATGCCGGTCTGATGGTGCCCGTCATCAAGAATGCTCAGGCCAAGAACCTGTGGCAGTTGGCCAATGAAATTACGCGTCTGGCCGAGGCAGCCCGAAATGGCACCGCCAAATCGGAAGAGCTGCAAGGCGGGACACTGACGGTGACATCGCTCGGACCGCTTGGCGGGGTAGCGACGACACCGGTCATCAATCGTCCGGAAGTTGCTATCATCGGTCCGAACCGCATCATCGAACGCCCGATGTATGTTACTGGCACGGACGGCGTCGAGCGCATCGAAAAGCGCAAGCTGATGAATATCTCGATCAGTTGCGATCATCGCGTTGTCGATGGTTGGGATGCGGCAAGCTTTATACAGCAGCTGAAGAATCTGCTCGAAAAGCCTGCTCTGATCTTGGTGGACTGACGCGATCCGCTGGCCTTGCGGGCTGGCGAGCGCACAGTCGCAAACCGTCTGATAAAATATGCCCGGTGCGTGGGTTGCGATTTAGCAGCCCCGCGCCGGGCGCCTTCGTTTGTCCAGAATAGTTTGTAAAATCCCGGCAGCCCCATTTGTATCGGGCAACCCTTTCGGAAATAACGATAAATTTCGGTCCGCGACGATGGCTTGCATCATATCGGCATCGGACATTGGCTGAATTATGCCGCGATCCAACGCGCCGAATTGTGGTAAAACTGGAGGTCGAAAAATGCCCGCACAAAAAGAGCAAAAAAGCGTCACATCGGCCATTGACAGGAATCGGACCCGCCCGTAGATGCGCGGCTCCCAAGTGGCTGCGCGGGTGTAGCTCAGTTGGTTAGAGTGTCGGCCTGTCACGCCGAAGGTCGCGGGTTCGAGTCCCGTCACTCGCGCCACTTGGGAATTTTCTCTACAATTCGACTATCGTCAAAGCGCCTCGTTTGAAGGTGCGCCGATGACCTATCGCGGGTCCTTCACGAGCTGCGTTAGATGGCGCTGGACATGCGCCGGGGATCAACCCCAGCGGCCGGTTTCCATCCAGATGAGAAAGCGCCTCAGCGGCAGCAGCCAAATCAGGCCCAGAACGATGTAAATGAGCGTCTGCACTAGGGTAGGCCAATCGCCGATCACTCCGGGGGCATAACGCGCGATGACAATCCCGTAGATCGCCAGCACTACCAGCAGGCCGAGAATGCCGACGGGAATGCGCCAGGTCGGTTCTTTCCTCATGCGAAAGGTCCGTACATGCGCGTGGGTGTTACGACCGCCCCGAGGGGTATGTCGTGCGGCTCCGTGGGCAGTGTGTCGACGAGCTGACAGTCCCAGGCGAGCCCGATCGTAGTCGTACCGGGATGCGCAGCAAGCCAGCGATCATAGTGGCCGCCACCCTGACCGAGGCGACCGCCGGTTTCGGTAAAGCCGACCAGCGGTACGAACAGGACGTCGGGGACCATTTCTTCCGTCGCATTCGTCGGCTGCTTGATGCCGAAGGGCCCCGTTTCAAGATCGCTTTCATCGTGAGGATCCACGAAGCGGCGGAATTGCATTCGCGTATTCATGGCCGAAAAATGCGGCAACGAGATTTCGTGCCCCTGTTCGAAAAAATAGCGTGCGTAGGCCGCTGTCGGCGCTTCGGAAGAGCCGGCGTGATAAAGCCCGATGGTCGCATCGTCCGGTATCATTTCCATGAGGGGGGCAGGCGGGCGCATGAACACGAGCGTGCGCATGCTATCGGGAAGGGCGGCCACGTGTTCACGCCGTTTGGCGCGAAGCTGCTTTCTGAGATCGTTCTTGGTCACACACAGGTCCTTATCGGCAGATCACTCCGGCGTCCAAGGGATCAACGATGGGGAGGGATGGTGAGTGGCGGAACCACCATGGGTCGTTTCCGGCGAAATCCTCTGACGCGAAAACGTCAGGTGGGTACCGTTTGCCCCAATCCCACGGCCGAACCGGTGGACCAGGGCAGGGACAGCTCCCATGGATTGCTTATAGCCTCAGGGATATTCATGCGGCTCGTGCCGGGCAGTCCCGCCATGCTCTATTTAGGAGGTACTGCCGCTACCCTCAAGGGTGGAAGCCGCATTCTCCAGCGCGATGGCCATGCGTTCGAGCTGATTGCCCAGACGATCCGTGTCGAAACCAGGTTCTGTGGCCGGTGAAGGCTTGTCCCGTGCTTCTTCCACTTCGTCGGCAAGTATGAGCGCGGCGAACAGCAGGTTCTTGGCATCGTTACTGGACAGATTATTGCCCATCGCACTCAGTTTGCCATCGATCACGCTGGCAAGGTGCCGAACATGATCTTCCTGCCCATCGGCACAAGAGACGGTATAGTTGCGGCCACCGATCGAAAGGGTGACGTCGCTCATCGCTTCAGACCTTCGATGAGATCGTCGAGTTGTGAAATGCTGCCCGACACCCGTTTGCGCAGCGTTTCATAGCGTTCGGCCAGTTCGGCATCGCCCGCATCTGTCGCTGCAGTCGAATGGGAGGCCAAGGCGGCCTGCGTTTCGATCCGCGCAAGGGCGCGATCGATGCGGTCCATGGCATTTTTGATGCGGTCGGAACTCATAAGGCGTGCAGAATACCGATTTTGCCGCGGCGAGGCAAAGGTTTGCAGCCGCCTGTTGATAAGTGAAGTGAAGGGGGCGGTAGCTGTGAATGCCCACCTGCGCGGGTTGACCTTGCGCGCGCGCTCCGCGAAGGCTTCGCGCGCGTCGAATCGGCCCCTTTTTCCGGAGAAATTTCCCATGAGTCTCGCCACATCTCGCATGGTCCCGATGGCCAACGCCATCAGGGCGCTTTCGATGGATGCGGTACAGGCTGCAAACTCAGGGCATCCGGGAATGCCGATGGGTATGGCCGATGTGGCGACCGTGTTGTGGAGCGAGTATCTCAAGCATGATCCCAAGGCCCCCGGCTGGGCCGATCGGGACCGCTTCGTGCTGTCGGCCGGACACGGTTCGATGCTGATTTATTCGCTTCTTCATCTGTCGGGTTACGAACGTCCGACGATGGAAGACATCCGCAATTTCCGTCAGATTGGCAGCCCTTGCGCCGGGCATCCGGAAAACTTCCTTCTCGACGGCGTGGAAAGCACGACCGGCCCGCTGGGGCAGGGCCTGGCGATGTCCGTCGGAATGGCCATGGCCGAACGTCATCTCAATGCGACGTTTGGTGACGAGATCGTTGATCATCGCACTTGGGTGATTGCCGGTGACGGTTGCCTGATGGAAGGCATCAATCACGAAGCGATCGGCCTTGCCGGGCACCTCAAGCTGGGCCGTCTGACGGTGTTCTGGGACGACAACAACATCACCATCGACGGGACGACCGACCTTTCGACCAGTGAAAACATCAAGGCGCGTTACGAAGCGACCGGATGGCATGTAGTTAGCTGCGACGGCCACGATTTCGACGACATTCGCCGGGCGATCGACGAGGCGGTCGCCGATGAACGCCCGTCGCTCATCGCCTGCAAAACGGTGATCGGAAAGGGAGCGCCCAACAAGCAGGGAACCAGCGCGACGCACGGCGCACCACTGGGCGATGACGAAATTACCGCGGCGCGCGGTGTACTGGGCTGGGAATCGGCACCGTTCGAAATTCCCGAAGAAGTGCTGTCGGACTGGCGCGGCACGGCGGACGACGGCGCGCGGGCGCACAGCGAATGGCAGATGCGCCTCGACGGGTATGCGCAGAAGGCGGAATTCCAGCGCCGGATGGCGGGCGAGCTGCCCAAGGACTTCAGCCTCGACAAATATATCAAGGGGTTGATCGATCAACCTCAGAAGGTTGCGACGCGCAAGGCCAGCGAAATGGCCTTGGCGGAAATCAACACTGGCCTTCCCGAAACGATTGGCGGCAGTGCCGACCTTACCGGTTCGAACAACACCAAGGCAGGCGGTATCGGCCCGTTCACGGCCGATGATTACAGCGGCCGCTATGTCTATTACGGTATTCGCGAATTCGGCATGGCCGCAGCGATGAACGGCATGGCACTGCACGGCGGCGTCATTCCTTATGGCGGTACGTTCCTGGTGTTCACCGATTATTGCCGCGCGGCCATCCGGTTGTCGGCCCTGCAGCAGGCGCGCGTCGTTTATGTCATGACGCATGACAGCATCGGATTGGGGGAAGACGGCCCGACCCATCAGCCCATCGAGCATGTCCAGTCGCTGCGCATGATGCCCAATCTGCTGGTCATGCGCCCCGCCGATGCAGTCGAAACCGCGGAATGCTGGGACATAGCGCTGCGCCAGCCCGATCGCCCGACGGTGCTCGCACTGAGCCGCCAGAACCTGCCGCAGATGCGGACGCACCAGCTCTCCGAAAACATGACCGGGCGCGGTGGTTACCGGCTCAAGGCGGCGCAGGCTGCGCGGCGTGTCATCCTGATTGCGACCGGATCAGAGCTGCATGTGGCGATGGAATGCGCAGAAAAGCTGGAAGCGGACGGTATCGGTGCCGATGTCGTATCGATGGTGTGCACGCAGCTTTTCGACGAGCAGGACGATGCCTATCGCGCCGACATTCTGCCCGATGTTTCGCCCGACGAAGTTTTGCGGGTGAGCATCGAAGCGGGCACCACCTTCGGGTGGGATCGCTATACGATGACCAATGGCTTGCGCATCGGGATCGATCGGTTCGGGGCAAGCGCACCCGCCGAAGATCTGTTTGAAAAATTCGGCCTCACTGCGGACGCGATCGTTCCGCAAATCATGAATAAATTGAACGCTTAAGCAGGAGTTCTTTCCAATGGCGACCAAGGTTGCAATCAACGGTTTCGGACGTATCGGCCGCCTCGTGGCGCGCGCCATTCTCGAGCGCGACGACCATGATCTGGATCTCGTCAGCATCAACGATCTGGCGGATACGAAATCGAACGCGATCCTGTTTCAGTACGATTCGACGCATGGGCGCTTCCCCGGCACTGTCGAAGTGGGCGACAACGCGATCATCGTGAACGGAAAGTCGATCGCCGTGACCAGCGAGCGCGAGCCCGGCAAACTGCCGCATGGCGAGCAGGGCGTGGACATTGTGCTGGAATGCACCGGTTTCTTCCAGTCGGACGAGGCGTGCCGCCCGCATCTCGATGCAGGCGCCAAGCGCGTACTGATCTCTGCCCCGGCAAAGGGTGTTTCCGCGACGATCGTGTTCGGCGTCAACGACGAGACCTTGACCGCGGAGGACGTGATCGTCTCCAATGCAAGCTGCACCACCAACTGCCTCTCGCCGATGGCCAAGGTGCTGCACGAAACCGTCGGTATCGAGCGCGGCTTCATGACCACGATCCACAGCTACACCAACGATCAGCGCATGCTCGACCAGATGCATGGCGACATGCGCCGTGCGCGCGGCGGTGCGCAGAACATGATCCCGACAACGACCGGCGCTGCCCGCGCGGTCGGCCTCGTGCTGCCCGAACTGGCAGGCAAGCTCGACGGGTCGAGCGTGCGTGTGCCGACGCCGAATGTAAGCCTTGTCGATCTCGTCTTCACTCCCGGCCGCGACACCAGCGCCGAGGAACTGAATGCGGCATTGAAGGCCGCGGCGGAAGGCAAGATGAAGGGTGTGCTCGATTACACCGACCAGCCACTCGTCTCTTCGGACTTCAATCACTATCCTGCCAGCTCGACGATCGACAGCCTCGAAACAAGCGTGATGGAGGGCAAGCTTGCCCGCGTCGTCAGCTGGTACGACAACGAATGGGGCTTCTCCAACCGCATGATCGACACCGCCGGCGTGATGGCGAAGTTCCTCTAAGGACATTGGCATGAGCAGCTTCAGGACCCTGGACGACCTTGGCGACATCACCGGCAAGGTTGCGCTGGTGCGCGTCGATCTCAATCTTCCGATGCAGGAAGGCCGGGCATCGGACGTCACCCGTGTCGAGGTGGTCAAACCGACCATCCTCGAACTGGCCGATAAAGGCGCCAAGGTCTTGTTGCTTGCCCATTTCGGCCGACCGAAAGGTCAGCGCCATTCGACCATGAGCACGAGCATGGTGCAGGGCGATATCGAGCGGGTGCTCGACCGTGAAATCATGTTCATTCCCGAAGTCATGGGGCCGGTCGTCGAACAGTCGATCGGGATCCTGCGCGATGGCGATATCGGGCTGCTTGACAATGTCCGCTTCTGGCCCGGCGAAGAAGCCAACGATCCGGAGTTCGCCAAGGGCATCGCGGCGAACGGCGATTTCTATGTGAACGATGCGTTTTCTGCCGCGCACCGCGCGCACGCGTCGACCGAAGGGTTGGCGCGTCTTCTCCCGGCATATGCAGGCCGCGCCATGGAGGCCGAACTAAAAGCGCTGGATGCGGCGCTAGGCAATCCCGAGGCGCCGGTCGCGGCTGTCGTCGGGGGAGCAAAGGTTTCGACCAAGCTCGAGGTGCTCCACAATCTGGTCGGCAAGGTCCAGCACCTCATCATCGGCGGGGGCATGGCCAACACCTTCCTGGCGGCGAAGGGAGTGGATGTTGGTAAATCGCTGTGCGAGCACGATCTGACCGACACTGCCAACCGCATACTGGACGAGGCGGACCATGCAGGATGCACTGTGCATCTGCCTTACGATGTGGTGGTAGCGAGAGAATTCGCCGCCAATCCGCCGAGCATGCGGACCTGCAATGTGCATGAAGTCGCCGCCGACGAAATGATCCTCGATGTAGGTCCGCTCGCGGTCGAAGCGCTTGCCGACGTGCTCAAGACTTGCCGGACGCTGGTCTGGAACGGGCCGCTGGGCGCGTTCGAAACCCAGCCGTTTGATGCGGCGACGGTTGCGCTTGCCAAGACGGCTGCAGCGCTCACGCAGGATGGTTCGCTGACATCGGTTGCCGGCGGCGGCGATACGGTCGCAGCGCTGGCGCATGCCGGTGTGAAGGACGAATTTACTTTCGTTTCCACGGCCGGCGGGGCTTTCCTGGAGTGGATGGAAGGCAAGCCCTTGCCCGGTGTTGCCGCACTGTCGGCTTAGGGGGACGCGGATATGACCGAGATCGTCGAGCCCAGCCACGGTCCAATCGCGATCACCGAAGGCGAATGGTCGGGGTGGTCCACCTGGAAATCTGACGCGTTCGAGCAGTCGGCGGGACCGTTCTACGAAAAGCAGGACACGAACGGCGACTGGATTTGTGCGTTCGTCGCCGAGCAACGTCACATGAATGGTGCAGGCTTCATGCACGGCGGTTGCTTGATGACCTTTGCAGACGCCGCGTTGTTCACCATCGCCCGCAACGAGATGCGTGACAGCTATGGCGTGACGATGAACCTGGCAGGCGATTTCCTGGCCGCGGGCAAGGTCGGACAGCGCATCGAGGGCAGGGGGGAAGTGACGCGCGGCGGCGGTAAAACCGTGTTCGTACGCGGCATAGTGACGGGCGATGGAACGCCGCTGCTCAGCTTTTCCGGCATTATTCGCAAAACCGGCAAGCGAGCCGACAGGATTGGCGACTGATCACCGATATTCGGGATTTGGCGCATCGAACCGGCGACCATCGTTCCACAGATCGACTGAATTCCCATGGGCAGGAATACCTCCAGCATCCTTGAGCATGCGTGCCATGTGCATCAGGTTCCAGGTCATGAATGTGGTGTTGCGACGGGTGAAGTCATTGTCGAAGCCGACATATCCCTCGCCATCTTCCCTGGCATCGCCATAGCTCGGCCCCGGTCCGGCTTCGCCCACCCAGCCGGCATCGGCTTGTGGAGGAATGGTGTAACCGACATGCTGTAGCGAGTAGAGCACGCCCATACCCACGTGCTTGATGCCGTCTTCATTGCCGGTCACGATGCAGCCACCGACCTTGCCATAGAAAACGTACTGGCCCTTGTCGTTGGTCTGACCCGAGTGGGCGTAGAGCCGCTCGATCAAGCGCTGGCAGACGCTGGATTTCTCGCCAAGCCAGATGGGCGTGCCGACCAAGAGAATATCGGCGGCCTTAACCTTCTCCCAGATATTCGGCCAATCATCTTGGTCGGCGCCGTGTTCGGTCATGTCGGGGAACACGCCCGGGGCGATATTGTGATCGACCAAGCGAACTCGTTCGCGCGCTACGCCATTCCGCGCAAGAATGGCTTCGGCAATACCGAGTAGCTTGTCGGTGTGCGAGCCTTCAGGGCTGAGCTTGAGGGTACAGTTGATCGTCAGCGAATTCAGATCGGAGAAATCGGTCTGACTGTTGCTGGGATGCGGATCGTTCTTGTCGTTCGGCATGTCGTCTCCTTCGCTCAATACGAAATACGATCGGCTTGGCGATAAGTTACCCATCGGCTGTTGCAGGTGCGAAAGCGCCTTTGTATGTGCGGCGCATACGAATGCATGACCACAATCGAGCGACGGGGTTCCGAGATGACTTTCGATGAAATGAAGGCGCGTATCGCACAGGGCCAAGGCTTTATTGCAGCACTTGACCAGTCCGGCGGGTCGACCCCCAAGGCACTCAAGTGTTACGGCGTCGAAGACGGTGCGTGGACGAGCGAAGAAGAGATGTTCGGCCTGATCCACGAAATGCGTCAGCGCATTATCGAGGCTCCATGCTTCGGCAACGGCAAGGTCATCGGCGCGATCCTGTTCGAAAAGACCATGGAGGGCGAGAGCGCCGGCAAGAGTGTTCCGGAACGCCTGAAAGAGCGCGGCATCGTGCCGTTTCTCAAGGTCGACAAGGGTCTCGAGGACGAACACGACGGTGCCCAGCTGATGAAGCCCAACCCCGGCCTTGAAGACATGTGCAACCGCGCGCGAGAACTGGGGGTATTCGGCACCAAGATGCGGAGCGTCATCAAGTCGGCGGACCCGGTGGGTATCAAGGCAGCCGTTCGCCAGCAGTTTGCCGAAGGCGCAAGGATCTTGAGCTGCGGTCTGTTCCCGATGCTGGAACCGGAGTATAACATCACTGCTGCCGACCGCGCCGAGGGTGAGACAATCATGCTGGAGGCGATCGAGGAGGGTCTTGAGGCACTGCCCGCCGGTCAGCAGGTCATGTTGAAACTCTCGATCCCCAAGGAAGCCGGATTATATGCAACGCTCGCGAAACACCCCAAGGTGTTGCGCGTCGTCGCACTTTCGGGTGGTTATTCGACAGAAGACGCTTGCCGCGAACTTGCAAAGAATCCGGGAATGATCGCAAGTTTCAGCCGCGGCCTTTTGCAGGATCTGCGAGCCTCGCAAAGCGACGAGGAATTCGACGGCACCTTGTCGAATGCCATCGACCAGATCCACGCTGCCAGCGTCGCCTAATTCTCAGGCGTCAGCGCTGCTCGAATACGAAGCGATATTCGCCGACCGGGATTTCCCGGTCGGTCGTCTTTTCAGGCGTAGCCGAAACAAGCACGTAGGTCCGCCCGAGTATCTCGTAAGGTTCGCCCAGGGTGAGAGGGGCTGTCTGCTTCCAGTGTGTCGCGGCGATCCGCGTCGACACAGTGAGCTTTCCGGCCCAAACGCAGCGCGCGTTCATAGGACAACGGCTGTCTTCCGTGACGGCCAGGGGTGTCAGGATCGTATCGCCGGTCCAGACAGGCTGGTTGATCCCGACTGCAGTGCCTCGCGAGGCCGCATCTCCGTTCGACATGGGTGTGTCCGGGATGATCGCGCAGGCAGATAGCGGCGCGAGGATGGCGGCGGCGAATAGGGCTTTCATACGACCCGATAAACGATCGTCACGCTTTCGGAGTTCTGAACGCGTGACGAATTGAGAGGATCGCATTAGAGAACGCGGTCGATGACAGATTGCCAGCTTTACCTCATTTCGCCGCTCGATGTTTCGGGTGATTTCCCCCAGCGACTGGAACGAGCGCTCGATGCGGGAACCGGGATTGCGACCGCGTTCCAGTTTCGCGTGAAGGGCATCGACCAGCACGGAGCCGCGAAGCTGGCGGAGCCCCTGCAGGCGATCTGCGCTGCACGTGACGTGGCCTTCATCGTGAACGACGATGTTGCTTTGGCAAAGCGGCTGAACGCGGATGGCGTGCATCTGGGGCAGGGCGACGGCGAACCGAAAGATGCCAGGGAAGAACTTGGCCGCGACATCCAGATCGGGGTTACCTGTCACGCATCGAAGCATCTGGCGATGGAAGCCGGTGAGGCAGGCGCGGATTACGTCGCGTTCGGTGCATTCTTCGACAGCACCACGAAGGCGAGCGAGCACCGTCCTGATCTGGAAATTCTCGAATGGTGGAGCACGCTATTCGAAATCCCGTGCGTTGCCATTGGCGGTATAACGCCCGAAAACTGCAAGCCGCTGATTGATGCAGGGGCCGACTTCCTCGCTGTCTCAGGTTCGGTCTGGAACGGTGACGAAGTCGCAGCGATCAAAGCCTTTGCGGAGCAAATCGGGACGGCATGAGTTTGCTATCCTGAAGGGGCGGACCACGCCCCCGGTTCAGGAGGCTTCCCCCGTGCGTTCAATGATTTTCGTCGCTGTTTCCTCACTCGCTCTGGCCGCGTGCGGCATGCAGGGACAGGACAACGACAGCGAAACCGACACAGCTGTTGCTGCGAGAGGTAGCACAGACCTAGGTTACGACACCTATGGCTCGGACAATCTGGCCGACACGATGGCGTCGAACGACGATGCGCATCTCAACGGCTCCGATGCTGATCGCAACGCGGCTGCCGTTGCAGAAGAAGAACGCCCCATTATGCAGGCTCAGGTGGTTCTCGATCGGGTTGGCTTTGGTCCTGGCGTGATCGACGGGAAAATGGGCATGAGCACAGAGAATGCCTTGCGTGGTTTTCAGGAGGCCAATGACCTCGAAACCACCGGCGAGCTCGACGATCCGACCAAGGCTGCCCTCTCGAAATGGGAAAAGATTCCCGCGACACGCGTGGTGACCATTCCTTCCAACTGGTCGAGCGCGCAGTATTCCGAAATTCCCGACGATCCCGCCGATTTGGCGAAGCTGAAGAAGCTGGGATATACATCGCTGGATGAGCGACTGGCCGAGCGGTTCCATACCACTGTGGATGTTCTCAAGCAGTTGAACCCGAAGGTCGGCACCTCACGCACGCAAGGGGCCGCTCAACCACGTTCGGTCGCGTCCGGCTCGCCAGAGACGCCTCAGTCCCAGGACTATTTTACTGCGGGACAGGAAATCCGTGTGCCGAACATCGGGGCAGATCGAATCAAGCCCGGATCGGTAAACAATAGCGATTGGCAAAAGACGCTGGCCTCCCTGGGCGTAGGGACAGAGCAGCCAGAAGTGGACCGCATCGTAGTGAGCAAGGCGGGAAAGACGCTGAAGGCCTATCAAGGCGACAAGCTGGTCGCCTTGTTCACCGTCAGTTCCGGGTCGAGCCAGTACCCGCTGCCGCTGGGAGAATGGGACATCGTCGGCGAAGCCTACAACCCGACATATAGTTACGACCCCGAGGTGCTGGGCAAGAACGGGTCAGACGATGGCACACACGAATTTGCGCCGGGTCCGAATTCACCCGTGGGCGTGGTGTGGATCGATCTCAGCAAGGATCACTATGGCATCCATGGAACGCCCGACCCCGAAACTATCGGCCGTGCGCAGAGCAGTGGCTGTGTCCGCCTGACCAATTGGGATGCTGCGCGGCTTGCCGGGATGGTCTCGCAATCAACTCAGGTGATTTTCGAAGCGTAAGCCGCTAGTCTCGCCTGATGAAGATCGTCGACCGGATTTTGACCATTGTGATCACCGCCACGCTGACCAGCGCGGTATGGATCGTGGCAGGTGGCAGCCTCATCGAAAATGCCAACAGTTCCAGTCAGATCAAGGTGACCCGGCCAGCGGCCGCTGCTCCTAGCCCTACACCGAGTGAAACCGCGGGCGCGGAGCCGCTGGATACGCCGGTTGCGGAATCGACTGTCACCGTACAGCCAAACCAGTTGCTGATTCCGGTGCAGAACATCCGCCCGAGCGATCTTAGCGATACCTATAGCGATTCGCGCGATGGCGGTTCGCGTCTTCACGAGGCGCTCGACATCATGGCCCCCAAGGGGACCAGCGTACTATCAGCGACGCCGGGTGTAATCGAACGGCTGTTTCAGTCCGACGCGGGCGGGAAGACGATTTATGTCCGCTCGGTCGATGGCGAAACGATCTATTACTATGCGCATCTCGATGATTATGCGCAGGGTCTGAAAGAAGGTCAGCGGGTCCGCCGTGGTCAGCGGATAGGAACGGTGGGAAGTTCTGGTAACGCCTCGGAAGATGCGCCGCATCTGCACTTCGCGATACTACAGACGACCAAAGATGCAGAATGGTGGGAACCGGCGACTGCGATCAATCCGTTTCCGCTACTCAGCAACAGGTGATCAATTTTTTACCGGGCCCGAACGATGGCAGCGCAGGCGCCCGAGTTTTCCATCGCTTCCGACCTCTTGAAGAATGCCGGAACCTAGCCGCATGAATTTCATGCCGCGCATGGGGCCCCGCGTGAAGGTCACTTGCTTGCCTTCCATGAGATAGGTCCCAGCACTGTTGCCCGAGCGATAGCTCGAGCCGCCAATGATGGTAAAGTCGCGGGCATCCTGTTCGAGCCAGGCCGAACCGGAGGCATCGCCCGGCAAGGCGCAGATATATTCGCCCTGGTCTAGCAGGGCCAGGCGGCCTTGCGCGGAAGCCGGTGCAGTCGTTGCAGTTGCAAGCGCGGCGAGCAGGATGAGTGTGTTGGTCTGTTTCATGTCCGGTATCCGAATGACGATATAGCGATGTTCGCCGCGTTTTTCCACTCGCTTGCCCGCACGGGTTTGCTCGGCTAAGGCGCGCGGCATAGTCCCGCCTGTGGGCGGACATGCTCTTTTATAAGTTGAAGGTAGCTTCCCATGAAGATCAGCGGCGTGGACATTCGTCCGGGCAATATCATCGAATACGAAGGCGGCATCTGGAAAGTCGCCAAGATCCAGCACACGCAGCCTGGCAAGGGTGGCGCCTACATGCAGGTCGAAATGAAAAACCTGCAGGATGGCCGCAAGACCAATGTGCGCTTCCGCAGCGCCGACACGGTCGAAAAAGTCCGCCTCGATACCAAGGACTACCAGTTCCTCTATGAAGATGGCGACATGCTGGTCTTCATGGATCAGGAAAGCTACGAACAGATCAACCTGCCGAGCGACCTGTTGGGCGATGCGCGCGCCTTCCTGCAGGACGGCATGCAGGTGAAGCTCGAACTGTGGGAAGAAAAGCCCATCTCGGTCGAGCTGCCGGCGCAGATCGAAGCCGAAATCATCGAGGCCGACGCCGTGGTGAAGGGGCAGACCGCTTCGTCGAGCTACAAGCCCGCCGTGCTGGACAACGGTGTCCGCATCATGGTCCCGCCGCATATCGAAAGCGGAACGCGGATCATCGTCGACGTTTATGAACAGAGCTACGTCGGCAAAGCCGGATAGGCGATATTTCGTCGTCCAGTCCCTGAATACCGAGGGCACAAAGTTCGACCGAAGTTGAGATCGGGCAAACCGATCACGTAGCCGGTTCCACCGAAGTGCTGACCGAATAAGAGAGTTCCCATGGCCGTTTTATCGGGTGTCATCCGCGTAATGGAAAAGGCAGCGCGCAAGGCGGGTGGCCGCCTGCGTCGCGACTTCGGAGAGGTCGAGCACCTTCAGGTCAGCCACAAGGGGCCGGCAGACTTCGTATCGAAGGCGGATCGGATCGCCGAACGCACCATCTACGACGAACTTCTCGCCGCACGGCCGGATTGGGGATTCGTGATGGAAGAAGCCGGTGTGATCGAAGGGGACGAGAACAAGCCCCGGTGGATTGTCGATCCGCTCGACGGCACCAGCAACTTCCTGCATGGCATTCCGCATTTCGCTATCAGCATCGCCGTCCAGGAACCGAAGCTCGGCGGTGGAGGCTGGGGCGATGTCACGGCTGCAGTCGTCTACAACCCCGTCACCGACGAAACCTTCTGGGCCGAGAAGAGCCGCGGCGCCTGGCTGCACGATGGACGGTTACGGGTGTCTGCACGTCGCAGTCTTTCCGAAGCCCTGATCGCGACCGGCATCCCCTTTCAGGGCCATGGCAATTTCGGCGAATGGACCAAGATCTTCGGCGCGATCGGTCCTCAGGTTGCAGGTATCCGGCGCTACGGCGCGGCATCGCTTGACCTCGCATGGCTCGCAGCCGGGCGCTTCGACGGCTTCTGGGAAAGCGACCTCAACGATTGGGATACTGCCGCTGGTTGCCTTATCGTTCGTGAAGCAGGCGGCTTCGTTTCCGATTTTCGTGGCCGGTCGGAGCCCATCCATGCGACTCAGGTTCTCGCAGCCAACGACACGTTGCATTCCAAGCTGCACAAGCTCCTCGTAAACGCTCTCAAGGCTTAGAATTACAGGGCGAGCGAGGCGGGGAACCAACCCTGCCAGGCAACGTCTCTTGAGTAACGAAACTCAAGAGGTCGCGCATGTTGAAAGTGTTGGGTGTTGCCATGGTTTTTGCAGTGTGTCCCGCACCTGCAATGGCGCAACCTGCCGCCTCGGGAATGCCACGCGGGCCTGCGTTGCATGCACACGATTTCAATCTGGCCGACATGGCATCCCCCGTCTCGCTGAAACAAGTCAAAGTCACGCCGACGCAGCCCGTTCTGCCTCGCAATGTGGATCTACGCGATTTCAATCCGCCAGCGGTGCAAGTCGAGCTGGCAGACCGCGGGCCGGTACTTTCCGTCGGCGCAATCGGAGCCAGGTTCAAAGATGCCCCGCGGCTTGCCCACATCGCCATCGGTATGGATTTCTGACCAGCTATTACAACGCGGCGCTTGAACAGGCCGCAACTGCAAGCTATCCGCCGCGCTCCCGACCCAGTGCCCCTGTGGCGGAATTGGTAGACGCGCTCGACTCAAAATCGAGTTTCTTCTGAAGTGCCGGTTCGAGTCCGGCCAGGGGTACCAAACTATTCCTTGCTACTAAGAGGATAGTTTGGAAGGCAGGTTATTGGATGATCGGGGTTCCTTCCTACCACGCAATTGCTGCAATGGCCGTGACGACCGCGATGTTCGTCGCTTTCGCGCGTGGCCGGATGTCGGTCGAGATCATCTCTTTGCTCACGATCGCGGTAATCGCGGTTGGACTGTATTTCTTTCCTCTACCTGACACGCAACCTATCGATGGTCTCGGCTTGGCATTTTCCGGCTTCGGCCATTACGCCCTGATTACCATCTGTGCGCTCATGATCATGGGCAGAGGGCTGGTTGTTACCGGCGCTCTCGAACCGGCCGCCAGGTTTCTGGAGCGGCTGTTCAAGGTCAATCTACAACTCGGCCTGCTGTTCTCGCTGGTAGTCACATTCCTGCTGTCGATGGGTATTAACAACACCCCGGTCCTTGTGCTCCTGATGCCGATCTTCGTTCAGCTCGCCATGCGTGGTGCGATGGCTGCGTCGAAAACGCTCATCCCACTCAATGCAGCATCGCTTATAGGCGGAATGGCGACGACGATCGGTACATCGACCAACATCCTGGTCGTATCGATCGCGGTGGATCTCGGTATGCCGGAAATGGGTGTCTTCCATTTCACCCCGATCGTGCTGATCGCCGCTGTGGTTGCGCTGCCGTTCATATGGATTGTTATGCCGCGCATGCTGGGCGACAACCGTATCGAGACGGTTCATGCCCAGCGCTTGTTCGAAGCCAGACTTCGTGTGACTGAAAATTCCGTGCTCAATGGCCGCGAGCTATCCGAACTGAGTACTCGCTTGCCGGCGGGGATCGAGTTCCACGACGTTCCAGTGGGCCTGCTTCGCCCCCAGCACCGCCTCCGCATGACCGGTACGCACGAAGCGATCGAAGAAGCGATGGCAACCTTGCGCGGAGATGCTGCGCCAAGCTGGGTGATCGATCGTATCCGCCACAGGTCGGATGAAACCGGGACCGATATCGCCGTGGGCGAAATGATCGTCACGGCGGATTCGCGGCTCATCGGTCGGACGCTCCCGAGCTCGGGTATTGCCGATCTCTATGGGGTCGCGGTCATCGGCACTCATCGCCCTGATCGTCTGGTGGGTGAAAAGGAGCAGTTCTCAGAAGGCGGCGATCTTCGTTTTGCCGAAGGGGACGTGCTGCTGGTCATGGGGCTGGCCGACGACATGCAGCATTTCGCGCGATCGGACAGTCTGCTCCAGCTCGAGGGGATGCGGGAGCTGCCGCGTCGTTCGAAGGCAGTGCTCGCCGCGGGCATAATGGGTGGGTCGATCACGCTGGCGTCGATCGGGCTAGTTCCAATTGCCATTGCATCGCTCGCAGGCGCGATACTCATGTTTGTTACCGGCTGCGTGAAGTTCGATCGGGTGGGGCGCGGGCTATCAGGTAGCGTAATCGTTCTAGTGGCCGCCAGTATTGCTTTGGGCAGGATCATTCTCGAGAGTGGTGCAGCCGACTGGATCGGCGGGGTCATGGCGGCGGGGCTCGATTACCTTTCCCCGGGGGCGGCGCTGGCCGCCATTATGCTGGCGATGACGTTCCTGACCAATTTTGCGTCGAATGCCACGGCGGCCACCGTGGGCACTCCAATAGCTTTTGCTATCGCCAGCAAGCTGGATCTTCCGCCGGAGCCCTTGGTGCTGGCTGTGCTGTTCGGGTGCAATTTGTGTTATGCGACGCCTATTGCGTATCAGACCAATATGTTGATCATGGCCGAGGGATCTTATGAATTCAGAGATTACGTGCGCACGGGGGTGCCGCTCGTCCTGATCATGGTTACCGTATTGTCGCTCGCGCTTGTCGTGACCTACGGCTTGTAGAGCGCCCGCTGACGGTTGGTCTTCGGTAATGGTCACTGGACCGGATTAATTGCACTACAGCCCGCGAGACGCTCGCGAGCAAATCGATTGGGGAGAATAAAGGGTATGTCGAAATCAATTTGCACCGGCCTTGCTGCAATTGCAGTGATGCTCGCTTCGCCAGTGAGCGCAAACGATTTGAGAGCAGATCTTGAACGCGACATGCCCGAACTGATGGAGCTTTACCGGGATCTTCACGCCAACCCGGAATTGAGTTTCGAAGAGCATGAAACAGCGGCCAAGCTGGCCAAGCGTATGCGCGCACTGGGTTTCGAGGTTACCGAGAACGTTGGGAAAACGGGTGTCGTATCGGTGATGAAGAACGGCGAAGGCCCGACAGTCCTCTTGCGCGCAGATATGGATGGTCTTCCCGTGGTCGAACAGACGGGTCTGCCGTTTGCTTCCAAAGTAACTGCTACTCCGGCAAGTGGAGTGACCACAGGGGTCATGCATGCGTGTGGGCATGACACGCACATGGCGGGTTTTATCGGCGCTGCGCAGCTTCTGGTGAAGCACAAGGACGAGTGGCAGGGTACTCTCGTCATGGTCTTGCAGCCGGCCGAAGAGATCGGACTTGGCGCGCTCGCGATGATCGAGGACGGCCTGTACACGCGCTTTCCGAAACCTGATTATGCGCTGGCATTCCATGACGCGGCAGCACCTGCCCCTGCCGGCACGATCGGTTATACTCCCGGTTACGCCTTGGCCAATGTGGATAGTGTCGACATCGACGTGAAGGGCGTGGGGGGGCACGGCGCCTATCCGCATACAACAAAGGATCCGATTGTGCTGGCCAGCGCGATTGTCATGAAGTTGCAGACTGTGGTCAGCCGTGATTCTTCGCCGCTTGACCCGGCCGTGATCACGGTCGGAAGCTTCCATTCGGGCGCGAAGCACAACATCATAAGTGACGAAGCCAAATTGCAACTGACCGTGCGCAGTTATTCCGATGAAAGCCGTCAGTTGTTGCTGGACGGCATCCGCCGGGTCGCGCGAGGGGAGGCCATTGCAGCGGGTTTGCCTGAGGAACTGATGCCGGAAGTGACCGTGGAAGATCCCTACACCCCCTCCACTTTCAACGATCCCGAGTTTACTGCCGAAGTTGCGAGCAAGTTCACACAAAGGTTCGGCGAAGACCGCGTGATGGAATGGCCCGCGGTGATGGGGGGCGAAGATTTCAGCCAGTTCCGGCGCGCTGCCCCCGAAGATGTCGATTCGATGATCTTCTGGATTAGCGGAACGACCCAGCCGATGCTCGATACGCTGGAGAGCGATGGAAAACCGCTTCCTTCTTTACATTCGCCGTTCTGGGCCCCTGACGCTGAGAAAGTAATCGAAACGGGGGCCGAGGCCTTGGCCAGCGCCGCCATCGAACTGATGCCGCGCGCAGGCGCCTGATTTACCCAAAAGTGTGGCCGCCGGAGCGTTGGGGCGCTCCGACGGCCGTATTCTCCTCCCCAGGAGAAAGCGTGTCAGTCTTTAGCCGTCGGAAGGAACATAGGTCCCCAGCCGGTGATGCAGGGCGTTGATCTTCGCCAATTCTTCCCGGTCTTCAGTCTGGCGGGCGTAATGCGTCAGGGCAGTACGCAGAAGGCGAAAGTCTGCGGTGGAGAACAGCGCGCGGGCGCGGCCGGGCTCGGTCTTGGGAGTGTCGTCTGTCATGGTCGTCATCCTCTCTCTCCTTACGCTGCAGCGAATTGGTTCATTGTGTTGTCTTCGCCGCCAGCCTTGAGGGCTGCTTCACCGGCAAAGTACTCCTTGTGATCGTCCCCGATGTCTGAGCCGGCCATATTCTGGTGTTTCACACAAGCGATGCCCTGGCGGATTTCCTCACGTTGCACGTTCTTGACGTAACCGAGCATGGCCTGTTCACCGAAGTATTCGCGAGCGAGGTTATCAGTGCTGAGGGCCGCGGTGTGGTAGGTCGGTAGTGTGATGAGGTGGTGGAAAATACCCGCACGCTTCGCGGCATCTGCCTGGAAGGTGCGAATCTTCTCGTCTGCTTCAGCCGCGAGCTCGGTGCCGTCGTAGTCTACACTCATCAGTTTGGCGCGATCGAACGCCGAAACGTCCCTTCCAGCCTCTGCCCATGCATCGTAGACCTGCTGACGGAAATTCAGTGTCCAATTGAAGCTGGGCGAATTGTTATAAACCAGCTTGGCGTTAGGAACGACCTCGCGGACACGATCGACCATACCAGCAATCTGCTCGACATGCGGTTTTTCCGTTTCGATCCATAACAGGTCGGCCCCGTTCTGAAGTGCGGTGATGCAATCGAGCACGCAGCGATCCTCACCTGTGCCGGACCGGAATTGGTACAGGTTCGAGGGCAGGCGTTTGGGCGCCAATAGCTTGCCGTCGCGGCTGATAAAGACCTGGCCATTGGTAATGCTTGCCGGATCGACCTCGTCGCAATCGAGAAAGCTGTTGTACTGATCGCCAATGTCGCCGGGTTCGGTCGAATAGGCGATTTGCTTAGTCAGACCGGCACCGAGGCTGTCCGTACGGGCGACAATGATGCCATCGGGAACGCCGAGTTCCAGAAATGCGTAGCGAATGGCGCGGATCTTCTGAAGGAAATCCTCGTGCGGCACAGTCACCTTGCCATCCTGATGGCCACACTGTTTTTCATCCGAAACCTGATTTTCGATCTGGAGAGCGCAGGCACCGGCCTCGATCATCTTCTTTGCAAGAAGGTAGGTTGCCTCAGCATTGCCGAACCCCGCGTCGATATCGGCGATGATCGGGACGACATGCGTCTGATGCTCGTCGATGGCTTTTAGAAGGCGATGGGTGTTGACCGCATCTCCTGCTTCCTTCGCCGCGTCGAGTTCGCGGAACAGGCCCCCGAGTTCGCGTGCATCCGCCTGTTTCAAGAAGGTGTAGAGTTCTTCGATCAGCGCGGGCACGCTGGTCTTCTCGTGCATGGATTGATCTGGAAGCGGTCCGAATTCGCTACGCAGCGCGGCGACCATCCATCCAGAAAGGTAGAGGTAACGGCGTTTGGTGCTGCCGAAGTGCTTCTTGATCGAAATCATCTTCTGCTGAGCGATGAAGCCGTGCCACGTGCCGAGCGACTGCGTGTAGTTCGCAGGATCCCGATCATACGCATCCATGTCTTCGCGCATGATCCGCGCAGTGTAGCGTGCAATGTCGAGCCCGGTACGGAAACGGTTTTGAACGATCATGCGTGCAGCGCTTTGAGCATCGATCGCACCCCATGGCGCACCGTTTGCTGCGATGGTTTCGTTCATTTCATTGATCCGGGCCGAGTAGGTCACGGGAGTGCTCCTTGTCGCTATAGGCTTGATCGCCTGTCGATGCTTCTTTGCTTGCCACAGCGGCGAACGATAGGGAAATTTACAGAATAACTTGTCATATCGTTCCGTGGGTCGCTAATATACCTGTAAAGATGTGAAGAAAGTTACAGATGGTTGAAGCAGCTCTTTTCGCCGGTCCCGCCCTTCGAAGGCTTCGCAAACGGGAAAGCCTGACCCAAGCCGCAGCCGCCGCACGCCTGGGCATTTCCCCTAGCTACCTGAACTTGATCGAGCGCAACCAGCGCCCGATCAGCGCGCGCGTTATGGTGCAACTGGTCGAGCAATTCGACTTCGACCCAAGGTCACTTCGCGAAGATGAAGCTATTGGGGGAATTGAAGGACTGGCTCGGCGCCTTGCCGATGAACGTTTTGCCGATTTAGGAATAGATCGGGAAGAGGCGCATGAATTCCTCGCCTCGGCCCCTCAAGTCGCTGCCGCTTTTGCTCGCCTGTACGACAGCGCAGGACCGATCGGAGCAGTCGCAAACGACCCTCTGGCAGCATCGCGACGCGAGGTGGAGCGGTGGCGCAATCATTTTGCAGATCTGGATACGGCGGCAGAGGAACTGGCGGATGAACTGCGCTTGTCGCAAGGGGATATCGGCGTAGCTCTCACCGAGCGTTTGCGCGAGCGCCATCAGCTTTCTGTCAGGATCCTCCCCCGCGATGTGATGCCAGACAGTCTTCGTCGCCTCGATCTCCACGCACGGCAGGTTCAGCTGTCGGAAATGCTCAGTATTCCTTCGCGTAATTTTCAGCTCGCTCTGCAAATCGCCAATCTTGAATTTGCCGATTTGGTCCACTCGGTTGCCAAGGGTGCCAAGTTTGAAGAGGAAACCGCGCGAGCGTTGTTCGCGCGCCATCTCAACGGGTACTTCGCCGCAGCTTTGTTGATGCCCTACGGTCGGTTCCTGCGCGCTTGCGAGGCGACCGGATATGATCTTCCTCTTCTTGAAAGGCGCTTTGGCGTCAGCTTTGAGCAGCTCGCCCATCGGCTGACGACGCTTCAGCGGGTTGGGCAACGCGGCCTGCCGTTCTTCATGGTGCGGCTCGACCGTGCTGGGCAGTTTTCCAAGACCTTTGCGGGGGCCAGTACTGCGCGCTTCATCGATTCTGCCGTAAGCTGCCCCCTGTGGCATGCGCACCGGGCTTTCAATCGTGCGGGCGAATTGCAAGTCCAGCTGGTGGCCCCCGATAATACCGGTGACCGGGATGGTGGCTGGCTGACCATGGCCCGAACGGTTGAGGGAAGCGGATCGCCCGGCGATGCACAGTTTGTCGTTGCGATCGGGGTGGAAGCTGTACTGGCCGAAGACCTGGCGCAAGCTCGCGGAGTTTCGCTGCGGTCCGATAATGCACAGCCCATCGGCCCGGGTTGCGCTGCATGCCATCGCATCCGCTGCAGTCAGCGCTCGCTTCCTCCCGTTGGGCGCAAGCTTATTTTCGATAGATCGAGGCGAGGTATCACACCCTTCGAACTTGAAGACGTTAACCAATAATCGGTCGCCCGGGCGGAACTCAGGCCTGAGAGGGCGCGTTTTCGGTGCATAGATAGATCTCAGGGAAATATGGTCATGACCGAAGAACGCATCACGGAAACCACCGATTCAGCCGGCAATACCCATACCACGCATACAGTTGTATCCGACGGTGCCAATCGCAGCGGTGGCACGAATTGGGCCATTATCCTTTTGGTGCTAATCGTGGCGATCGTCGGCATTTTCTTCCTGTCGCAAATGAATAACGCCGAGGTCGCAAAGGACAATGCGATTGCCGGTGCTGCCGAGCAGGTCGGTAACGCCGCTGGGCAAGTGGGGGAAGCTGCCCAAAATGCCGGAAATGCGGTTGAGGACGCGGTGGCCAACTGAAGCCATTTCAATGCGCTTGATAGGGTCACGCTTATTGCCAGTGTAAAATTTACCGACGGTTCACTCTATGTTTGCTAGTCAGGAATTCCGACACTAGCCAATTGCGAGCCGGCCCCGGATGATCCGCCTGTTCAAACACTACATTTCATACAATGTGGTGTTGCTATCAGTAATAGATCTGGTTCTGCTCTTCATAGCAGGCGAAGGTGCATGGCGGCTGCGGGTAACGCAGATCTCTGTCGATGCCGGGGCGCTCGCCGAGCGCATTCCGGAACTGGTCGGCTTTGCCGGTGTGGTATGGCTGGCCATGATTGCGGTCGGGACCTATGGCCCGGAAGCGCTCCGCTCCATCCGCTTTGCCACTGCCCGCCTGCTTGTCGCCGTCAGCCTTGGCGTGCTCGCGATCGCATTGATGAACTTCGTTCTGCCAGGGTCGGCACTTTGGCGCTCGGTCCTGTTGTATGCCATGGGCATCGCTATCCTGCTGCTTGTTGCCAATCGCATATTGGCTGGCCGCATGTTGGGTGCCGACGCTTTCCGTCGAACGATCCTCGTGCTGGGTTCGGGCAAGCGAGCGGAACGGCTGCTGCGCCTCTCGCAGAGGCAGGACAGCGGGTTTGCTGTTGGTGCATTCGTGGCAATGGGCGATAGCGCCAGCACGATCGAAACCGCGGTTCCGCGTGAATCCATATCCGATCTCGGAAAATTCATTCTTCGGGTCGGTGCGACCGAAGTAGTGCTCGCGCTGGAAGAGCGGCGCAATTCCCTGCCGCTCAAGGACTTGTTGCGGGTCAAGACCAACGGTGTCTACGTAAACGATTTCTCGAGCTTTCTCGAACGAGAACTGGGCCGCGTCGACCTGGACACGCTTAATCCAAGTTGGCTGATTTTCTCGGATGGATTCTCCGCTGGCCAGAGGCTTTCCAGCATTGGGAAGCGCTTTTTCGACATCGTCGTCAGCCTGATGATACTTACGATCGGCGTTCCCTTGATCGCTATCTTTTCCGTTCTGATAAAACTCGAAACGAAGGGGCCGGCGTTTTTTCGCCAGACCCGTGTCGGTCTTTACGGCCAGAATTTCACACTCGTTAAATTGCGTTCGATGCGTACCGATGCGGAAGCGGCAGGGGCGAAGTGGGCCGAGAAGGATGATCCACGCATAACCCGCATCGGACGTCTCATCCGCAAGGTTCGCATCGATGAACTGCCGCAGGTATGGAGTGTGCTCAAAGGGGAAATGAGCTTCGTCGGGCCTCGCCCCGAAGTGCCCGCATTCGTAAGTGATCTCGAACGCGAGCTTCCCTATTACGCCGAACGACATGTTGTAAAACCTGGGATAACCGGGTGGGCGCAGATCAATTATCCTTACGGTGCAAGCATCGAAGATGCGCGGCATAAGCTTGAATACGATCTCTACTACGCCAAGAACTACACTCCTTTTCTCGATCTCCTCATCCTCTTGCAGACAGCTCGTGTAATCCTGTGGCCGGATGGCGCCAGATGACCACCTGGATCGCAAGTCTGGCCTATGTCGGATATACGGTAGGCGCGATAAGCTGCGCTCTCTCGGCGCTGTGGATTGGCAGCAGGGGCGATGCAGGCCGAACTGATCGCATGCCCGCTGTCGTGGCCTTGGCGTTGACTGCCAACTGGTGCTTTGCAGCAGCAAGCTTTGAACCAAGTCGGCCGATCGTGGAATTGAGCGAGGTCGCGCGTAATCTGGCGTGGCTGTTCATGTTATACCGGCTTTTCGCCAATGATGGCCGCGATGAAACGCTGCGATTGGTGCGCCCGACAGCAATCGCGCTCGTACTCGTCGAAATTTTGCAAATAGCTTTGCTCCTGATCGCTCGACAGAATGTGCCCGGCACCGACCTTGTTGCGATCTTCGACACCGCATCCTTGTTTCGCATTCTGGTTTGCGTTGGCGCGCTGGTATTGCTCCATAATCTCTATGTCGGCGCCGCCACATCCTCTCGGCAGATCCTGCGCTGGAATGTGGCGGCACTCGCGTGGTTTTGGGTTTTCGATCTTAACTATTTCACGATCGCTTACGTAACGGGGGCGGGCCCGCTCGAACTGGATGCACTGCGCGGATTGGCCGGTGCAATTTGCGCAGTTCCCTTTGCGATGGGGTTCAATCGCAATGCATCCGGGTTGGAATTCCGCCCATCACGGGCAGTCACCTTCCGGTTTCTCTCTCTCATGGTGATCGCTGTCTATCTTATCGTGATGATCGCGCTTGCCCGATCTTTCGATACGTTCACGGGCGATCTCGCCCGTATGACGCAAGTGGGACTCATCATAGCAGCCGGCGCACTCGCATTGATCTGGCTGCCGTCTGCCCGCCTGCGTGGATGGTTGAGAGTGACCGCGGTCAAGCACCTGTTCAAGCATCGGTACGATTATCGGACGGAGTGGATCAGGTTCACGCATACGATTGGTGCGACCGGCCTCGATAATTCGACACTGCAAGAGCGTTTGATCAAGGCTCTTGCAGACATCACCGACAGTCATGCCAGCATTCTGCTCACCCCGGATGATGATGGTACACTACAACTTGCCGCGAACTGGCAATGGTCCGAGATCAAGGTGCCAGCAAAGGCTGCTCCTGCCGAGCTTGGTGAACTTCTCGAACGCAATGAGCTGATTGTCGCGCTGGATGAGCTACGCGAAAACGTCGACCATTGTGGCGAACAGGTTCTGATACCGGAGTGGTTGCGCGAAGATAGGCAAGCTTGGGCAGTCGTCCCACTGCTCCATTTCGATCGCCTCGTTGGCCTCGCAATATTGTCCCGACCATTGGTAGAGCGAAAGCTCGACTGGGAGGATTTCGATCTGCTTAAGGTCGTGGGCCGGCAGCTTGCCAGCTATCTTGCCGAACAATCCGGTCAGGCTGCATTGCTGGAGGCGGGGAGGTTCGACGAATTCAACCGACGCATCGCTTTCGTCATGCATGACATCAAGAATTTATCGAGCCAGATGGCGCTGCTTTTGCGAAACGCCGAAAAACACGCCGAAAATCCTGAATTCCGAAAAGATATGCTCGTCACCTTGCGGAGCAGTGCGGACAAACTCGATGCGTTGCTCGCCAGGTTGGGGAAATACACCCGACCCGAAACCGGCGCGAGCGAGGTTCTGGAACTTTCCAAAACTGTAGAGCGGCTCGCCGATCAATTCGGGCAGATCCATCCTGTAACAGTGCTTCGGTCGGAAACCGCTAGGGTCGAAGGTAATTCGAAGGCTCTGGAGCAGGCTCTCAACCACCTGATCCAGAATGCGATCGAGGCCAGTGATACCGATGCTCCGATCATGCTGGCTGCATACTCCGATGGAATCGCGGGCTTGATCCATATTGTAGACAACGGTCACGGTATGTCGCCAAATTTTCTCCGCAGCGGCCTTTTTAAGCCTTTTGTTTCGTCAAAAGCCGGGGGCTTCGGAATTGGTGCCTTCGAAGCACGCGAACTTGTTCGTGCCATGGGAGGCCGATTGGATGTGGAATCCCGCGAGGGCCTAGGCACGCGCTTTACAATAAGTCTGCCGCTTCTTTCTGCGGCGAAATTATTCGATCGCGCCGATGTTCGCGAACGCGAGGTGGCATGATGGCGCAGTCCAAGCCCAAACTTCTGATCGTCGAGGACGATGAAGGACTTCAGGCCCAACTCAAATGGGCATACGAAGATTTCGATGTTGTCATTGTCGGTACGCGCGAAGCGGCGATCGACGCGCTGAGGACGGAAGAGCCAGCAGTGGTGACACTCGATCTCGGGTTGCCGCCGGATCCCGACGGCACAAGCGAGGGCTTTGCCGTCCTCGAGGCGATCATGGCGTTGAAGCCGGACACTAAAGTCATCGTTGCGTCCGGGCATGGGGCGCGTGAAAGCGCTCTGCGCGCTGTCGATCGAGGGGCTTATGACTTCTATCAGAAGCCCGTCGACATCGACACGCTGGGGCTGATCGTCCAGCGCGCATACCGCTTGTATCAGCTTGAGACCGAGAACCGGCGGCTGGCTCAACAGGTTGGCGAAGACCGGACGGTACTGGGGGCTATGGTTACGGCAGCCCCGGAGATGGCCAAAGTCGCGCGAACGATAGAGCGGGTCGCACCCACCAATGTGTCGGTCATGCTCCTTGGCGCCAGTGGTACGGGCAAGGAGCTTCTGGCGAGAGGCGTGCATGATTGCAGCGAGCGCCGACATGGTGCGTTCGTCGCAATCAATTGCGCCGCCATCCCGGAAACCCTTTTGGAAAGCGAGTTGTTCGGTCATGAAAAGGGCGCGTTCACCGGGGCAGTCAAGACCACTGAAGGCAAGATCGAGCTTGCTCACGGTGGCACGCTGTTCCTCGACGAGGTCGGCGATATCCCGCTGCCTCTTCAGGTGAAGTTGTTACGGTTCCTGCAGGAGCGGAACATCGAACGGCTTGGTGGGCGAAAAACGATCCCCGTCGATACGAGGATCGTGTGTGCCACCCACCAGAACCTTGAAGCCATGATTTCGGATGGAACATTCCGAGAAGACTTGTTCTACCGCCTTGCGGAGATGGTGATCAAGGTGCCTACGCTTGCAGAGCGGACGGGCGATGCCATCCTGCTGGCCAAATATTTCCTGGCGCGGTTTGCCGACGAGATGAACCTCAAGGTAAAAGGTTTTGCACCGGATGCACTTGCGGCAATCGACAATTGGAGCTGGCCTGGAAACGTCCGCGAGCTCGAGAACCGCGTCAAGCGGGCGGTAATCATGGCCGATGCTAAATTGGTATCAGTCGAGGATCTGGATCTGGAACAGGCCGGTGATGATGGCGCAGACATCACCCTCAATATCAAAGCCGCGCGGGAGCAGGCGGATCGTCGGCTGATCCGGCAAGCGCTCGCGCGGAGCGAGGGGAATATTTCCAGCACCGCAAAGTTGCTCGGTATCAGCCGCCCGACGCTGTACGACCTGCTCAAGCAGTATGACCTGCAGACTTAGCCTCAGGGCTTTCTCGCTGTTAGCGTTGACCTGTCTGGTGCTGGGAGCTTGCGGGCAACCGCAGGATACCCAGTCAGAGGTCGATAAAGCGCGGGTGAAATTGGCCAATGGCAACCCTGGCATCGCCAGAATTCACCTCGACCATGCGCTCGCTGCCGGTGTTCCCCGGCGAGAGGTTTCGCTCGACTTTGCGGAAGCTGCATTGGGGGAAGGAGACTTCGCGGGCGCGCGAAACTGGCTTGAAGGGGAGGATTTTCCCGCAGGGGCCGCCGCAGAGCGCCATTTGCTGCTGGGACGCATCGAGATGGCCGAGGGCAATTTAGCCGCGGCAGCGCGAGCATTCGACAGTTCTTACGAGGCAGACCCGGCGAATTCTGAACTTTGGGTCGATATCGGGCGGCTGCAGTATCGTCGCGGCGAGCAGGTGCAGGCTTCACAGGCGGTAGAGCGCGCATTGGAATTGGATCCCGAGAACGGCGGAGCGCTGCGATTTCGTGGCCAGCTGATCCGCGATGCCCAAGGTTTGCGATCGGGCGTTCGCTTCCTGCGCAATGCCGTCGAGCGGCAGCCTGACGACGTTTCCTTGCGCGTCGAGCTTGCGGCTACTCTTGGGGATGCGGGGGAGGCGGCAGAGGCGCTTCGAGTTCTGCGCGGGGGCGACGGCAGCGCGGTTGGTACAGCGCAGGGGCTTTTCATCCAGGCAGTCATCGCGGCGCGGGGCGGAAATTTCCGATTGGCGCGCGACCTGCTTGGGCGGTCCAACCTCGTCGAAAGGAGGGTACCGTCAGCGCAAATCCTATCGGCCATCATCGATTTGCAGGAGGAGAACTATGCGAGTGCGGTGAGGGCTCTGGATCGAATTTATGGCGGGGGGCAGGCGGATAACCGGCGGGTTCGGGATTTGCTGGCTTACGCGCTGTCGCGCAGTGGCGGGGAGCAGGAACTGGTTTCGCGGTTTGCGCAGACGGCTGCGGGGAACGGCGGATCTGCGTATCTGCGCACTCTGGTCGGGCGGGCCTACGAAGCGCTGGGCGACCGGGATACGGCAGTCGAATTCCTTGATCTGGCGGCGGTATCGCAAGGCGGCATGGTGGTACTTCCTGCCGTAAATACAAACAGTTCGGACAACGGAGGCGGGGTCGAGACGCGCAATTTCGTGCGGAAGGCGATTGCCCGTGGAGACCCGGCGGCGGGTGTGGCGAAGGCGCGGGATTTCGCGCACCGGTTTCCCGGTTCGGCCGATGCGTTTTCGATCCTCGGCGACGCGGAACTGGCATCGGGTAACCGGGCGGCTGCGCACGCGGCCTATGAGCGATCTGCCGAAATCAGACGCGGATGGGTGCTGATCATACGTTTGATCGGGGTACAGAACACCCCGGCAGATGCTCGGCGTATGATCGAGACATATGTGCAGGGTAACCCGATGAACGGTGAGGCCGCCGCCATGCTGGCCGATGCCCTGGCAGCGGAAGGCAAATGGGCGAGGGCGGTGCCGCTGCTGGATCATGCCATGCAATCCGGCATGGGGCGCGTGCCCTGGGTGCTGGCCGCGCGCAGTGTGGCGGCGCGGGAACTGGGCGATCAGGAAGAGGCACTGTCCTTCGCCCTGGCAGCGCACGAATTGCAGCCGATGAACCCCTATGCAATTTCCGCGCTCATCGCGGTTCTGCCCGAGAACGACCCGAAGCGTATTGAACTTGAAGCGAAGTTGAGGTCTGTGACAGCGATCTGAACCTCTCGACACCCGCCCCACGGCGCGGCAGAGGGCGGTCCATGAGTTTCAGAACAGTCCTGTCGGACCCCATGCTGCGCATGCTGGTCACCGCCATAGCGCTTGCCGCCCTGCTGCCTGCGACAGGCGACGCGCGGGGAGTAGCCCAGGCTGTGGCGAATGCCGCGATCTTCGTCCTGTTTCTGCTGAACGGAATGCGGATAGCACGCGGCGACATCGTAGCCGGTGTCGCCAACTGGCGGTTCCTGCTGCCCCTTATTCTGTGGGTCTTCGGCGCGATGGCGGTGATCGGACTGGCATTGTCGTCGCTTGCGAGTGCCTGGCTGGCGCCATCCGTGGCGCTGGGTTTCCTGTATCTGGGCGTGCTGCCGTCCACCGTCCAGTCAGCGACATCCTATAGCTCGCTGGCCGGAGGCAATGTCGCGCTGTCGGTAGTGGCCGCGGCGCTGCTCAACATCCTTGGTGTGTTCGTGACGGTCCCTGTCTTTCTCGCGCTGGGCGGGAGCGGCAGCGGGGATGTGGGGATGGACGCTTTCGTCAAGATCATGCTGCTGTTGGTGCTGCCTTTTGCCATCGGGCAGTTACTGCAAAGCCGGACGGTCGCGTTCACCAACAGGCACAAGGGAAAGATCGTGTGGGTCGATCGCTTCGTGATTTCGGCAGCGATCTACGTGGCGTTTTCGGGTGCGGTTGAGCAGGGTATCTGGACCCGGGTAGATGCGCTCGACTGGCTGGGTATCGCAGGGCTGGTCGCAACGTTTCTCTTCGTCGCGAACATCGGGGCATGGCTGACGGGCAAGGCTCTTGGCCTCGCCCGCCCGGATCGCATTTCTTTCCTATTTGCCGGCGCGCAGAAGAGCGCAGCAGTGGGCGCGCCGCTCGCCACCATCCTTTTTCCTGCCGACCAGGCGGGATTCATTGTGGTGGCGCTGCTGCTCTATCACCTGTTCCAGCTGGTGGTGGCAGCGCCGATCGCTAGTCGGCTGGCGGCGTCATCGCATCTTCGGGATGGCGGCGATTGTGCCGCACCGACCACGCGAAGCTAAGGCCGATAAGAACGGCGCCCAGCAGACCGGTGATCGTTTCCGGAATATGGTAGCGGGCCGACAGCAGCATGATGATCCCGAGCACGATGATCGCCCAGAACGCGCCGTGTTCAAGGTAGCGATATTGGGCCAGCGTGCCGGTGCGCACCAGATGGATCGTCATCGAACGGACGAACATTGCCCCGACAGACAGGCCCAGAGCTATGATGATCATGTTGTTCGACAGCGCGAAGGCGCCGATCACCCCGTCGAAGCTGAAGCTGGCATCGAGGACTTCCAGATAGAGGAAACCGCCGAGGCCTGATTTGACGATTTCGCCGGTGGCCTTCTTGGCCGCTTCGCGTTCCTCGATCAGGGCCGCGATGGCGTGCACGGCAATGAAGGTCACGAGACCGAGGATGGCAGCGGTGAGGAAGGTAATGGCATCGGCCGGCGCGAGCATGGTCGAGACCGTGTAGACCAGCACGAGCACGAGCCCGATTTCGATCGCGGGAACATTGGAGAATTTGTTGATCGTTTTTTCGACCGCCGCGATCCAGTGCACTTCCTTGTCGTTGTCGAAGAAGAAGGTCATCCCCACCATCGCCAGGAAGGCACCGCCGAAACCGGCAATGCCGATGTGCGCATCGGACACGATGCGTTCGTATTCGGCGGGATTGTTGAGGGACAGGGAAACCGCCTCGAGCGGTCCGACCTTTGCCGCGATGGCGACGATCGCGATGGGAAAGACGATGCGCATGCCGAAGACCGCGATCAGGATCCCGATGGTCAGGAAGCGCTGCTGCCAGACCGGATCCATATCGCGCAGCACGGTGGCGTTGACCACGGCATTATCGAAGCTGAGCGAAACTTCGAGGATCGAGAGAACAAGGACGATCCACAGAATGCCGAGGGTGGCGGTGATCGATCCGGTGCTCGCCCAGCCATACCATGCAGCCAGCGCAAAGCAGACTGCGGTAAAGGCGAAGGAGAACGCGTAGTATTTGCGCATGGTTTCCATGGGAGATGCTCGGTTGGTCAGCCCTTGGGCTGATAGGTTTGATCTGAGGTCGGGAAACTGCGCGCACGCACTTCTTCGGCGTATTTCACCACCGTGCGTTCGATGACGCCGGCGATGTCTTCATACTTCTTCACGAAGCGGGGAACGCGATCGAACATGCCCAGCATGTCTTCGGTCACGAGGACCTGCCCATCGCATTGGGCGGAAGCGCCGATGCCGATGGTCGGGCAGGAGACCGTCTTCGTCGCTTCTATCGCGATCGGTTCGAGCACGCCTTCCAGGACGATGGCGAAGGCCCCTGCCTTGTCGAGCGCCTGGGCATCGCCAACGATCTTGGTCGCTTCCGCATCGTCGCGGCCGCGCGCGCCGTAGCCACCGAGCACATTGACCGCCTGTGGGGTGAGGCCGACATGGCCCATGACGGGAATTCCCCGCTGATTGAGGAAGGCCACGGTTTCGGCCATCTGTTCGCCGCCTTCGAGCTTGACCGCGGCTGCGCCCGACTGCTTGAGCAGGAATGTGGCGCTTTCGAACGCCTGCTGGGGCGACTGTTCGTACGAGCCGAATGGCATGTCGACCACGACAACCGAATGATAGCTGCCCCGCACGACGGCCGCGGCATGATTGGCCATCATGTCGAGCGTGACGGGAATTGTGGTGGGCAGGCCATAGATGACCTGCGCCAGAGAATCGCCCACCAGCAGGATATCGCAATGTGCATCAAGCAGTTGCGCCTGGCGCGCGGTGTAGGCCGTGAGCATCACCAGCGGTTCACGCGTTTCCCCGTCCGCCTTGTGCGCCCGGATCTTGGGCACTGTAAGCCGTTTCATCGGCTGCGGTGTGGGATTGGCACGGCTGGTGCTGGTATCGAGCTGGAAGGTTGTAGACATGGTCGCTCCAGTAGCAATCGCGTGGACGATGGCAAAGCGAAGCTTGGAATTCCACGGTATTCCGTGTCTAAGGGCGCAAATTTCATGCGCGCGGCAGCAATAGTCGCGATCCGGGAGGTGTAAAAACGATGGTCGCAACCACCACTTCGACAAGCGAAGGCTGGTCCTCGCGTTCGGCATTCATCCTTGCTGCGGTAGGGGCGGCAGTGGGGTTGGGGAACATCTGGCGCTTCCCGACACTAGCCGGGGAAAGTGGCGGCGGCGCCTTCGTAATCTTCTATATCGCCTGCGTGTTCCTGCTGGGCCTGCCGCTGGTCCTGTCCGAAGTGTTCATCGGCAAGGCGGGACAGACGGACGCCGTGGGATCGATCCGGCGCGTGGCCGCACAGTCCAAGGCATCGCCAAGCTGGGCGATTTTCGGCGGCGTGGGCGCGCTGGCGGCCTTCCTGATCGTTTCGTTCTATTCCGTGGTGGCGGGCTGGGTGCTCTATTACGCGGGCATCATGGGCGGCGATCTGGTCCAGGCCATTCTGGCCGGTGATCCCTTCAGAGGTGCACTGGCCGGTGAAAGCCAGGATCAGATCCAGCAGCGGCTGAGCGACATGTTCGCCAGCCCCGGTCTGCTGCTGGGCGTCCACTTCGTCTTCATGGGACTGACGCTCTATATCGTCGCGCGTGGTGTGAGTTCGGGTATCGAGAAGGCGGCGACCTACCTGATGCCCATGTTCTTCGTCCTGCTGGTCGGGCTGGTGCTGTATGGCGCCATCGAAGGCGACATCGGCCAGGCCGCTGCATTCCTGTTCACGCCGGACTGGTCGAAGCTGACCCCGCAGGTCATGAATTCCGCCCTGGGGCAGGCCCTGTTCTCGCTGTCGCTGGGTGTTGCCGGGCTGATAACCTATGGATCCTATATCAAGGAAGGCAGCGGCCTTGGCCCGACATCGGCCCTGATCGCGGTTGCCGATACCTGCGTGGCCCTGCTGGCCGGCCTGATGATCTTTCCGATCGTGTTCGCTGTGGGCCTCGATCCCGCAGCGGGGCCGACGCTGGTGTTCCAGACTTTGCCCTTCGCATTCCAGACCATGCCGGGCGGCGCCCTGTTCGGTTTCCTGTTTTTCGTCCTCATCCTGGTGGCGGCGGTAACCAGTTCGATTTCGCTGCTGGAAGTGCCGACGGCCTGGGGCATCGGCGAGCGTGGCTGGAGCCGCCCGAAATCGGCGCTAATCTTCGGCGGCGGTGCCTTCCTCATGGGGATAGCCTGCCTGCTGGGTTACAATGTGTGGGCCGATGTGCGCCCGCTGGGCTTCTGGAGCCTGTTCGCGGATACCGATATCCTGGACACGGTCGATGGATTTACCGGCAAGGTGATGCTGCCGGTGGGCGCGCTGCTGACATCGATCTTCATCGGTTGGAAAGCGGACAAGAACCTGCTGCTGACCACGACCGGACTGTCCCCGCTGGCCTTCGGCATATGGCGTTTCCTGATCGCGTGGCTGTGCCCGCTGGCGGTTGCCATTATCCTTGCAACCGGCCTGTTTCCCTCAATTCTGGGTACTTGATACGAATTCGGCTTTTCGGGCGAGGAATTAGCATTTAATTGCCGTAGTCCGGCTGGCGGAGCAGGGTAGTCCTGCGGCGGGCCTGTGGGGGGCCATAGGCCGCATGATTTTCGACAGAGTAAAACCGCTCGACGCCATTCTCGCCGCAGCGGAGAAGAAGTCGCTGAGCCGGTCGCTTGGCTGGTTCCAACTCACCCTGATGGGCATCGGTTGCGTTATCGGCACGGGCATTTTCGTGCTGACCGCCGTCGGGGCGCAAAAGGCCGGACCCGGCCTGATGATCGCCTTCGCCATAGCCGGCGGCGTCTGCATCGTGGCCGCGCTCTGCTATGCCGAAATTGCCGCGATGATACCGGTCGCCGGATCGGCCTATACCTACAGTTACGCGACCATAGGCGAATTCTTCGCCTGGACGGTGGGCTGGGCGCTGATCATGGAATACGCCATCGCCGCATCGGCGGTGTCGGTAGGCTGGTCGGGCTATTTCTCGGGGACCGTGCTGGGCGGACTAGGGATTCATCTGCCCGCCTGGTTGAGCGCGGGGCCGCTGGCCCTGGGCGGGGCCGCAGGCGGGTTCATCAACCTCCCTGCGCTGGTCATCGCCCTGCTGGTGACCGGCCTGCTGGTCATCGGTACGAGCGAAAGCGCCAAGGTCAATGCCGTCCTCGTCATCGTGAAGGTTACGGCGCTGACCGCGTTCGTGGCGATCACGCTGACGAGTTCGGAATTCGAAGCGTCGCATTTCAACCCGTTCCTGCCGGCCGGGGTCTTCGGCGGTTGGGGCACCGGGGTGGGCGCAGTCGGTGCCGCGGCGACCATGTTCTTCGCCTATGTCGGTTTCGATGCGGTTTCGACCGCAGCGGAGGAAACCAAGAACCCGCAGCGCAACGTGCCCATCGGACTGGTCGGATCGCTGCTGTTCTGCACGATCTTCTACATCCTCGTCGCCGCAGGTGCCATCGGGACTATCGGCGGGCAGCCAATCATGGATGCGATGGGCATTCCGCTGGAAGCGGGATCGCCCGAACTGGCGCGCCAGTGTGCGATGCCGCAATATGCCGATGCGCTGGTCTGTTCGAACGAACCGCTGGCCCATGTGCTCAAGATGCTGGGCTTTTCCGGCTTCGGCAATGCGATCGGGCTGGCAGCCTTCCTGGCGCTGCCTTCGGTCATCCTGGTGCTGATTTTCGGCCAGACGCGCATCTTCTTCGTGATGAGCCGCGACGGACTGCTGCCCGAACGGCTCAGCCGGGTGCACCCACGGTTCAAGACGCCGCATGTCGTGACCATCATCACCGGCTTGGCCGTGGCCATTGGGGCGGCATTCTTCCCGGTCGGTCAGCTGGCGGATATCTCGAACGCGGGAACGCTCTACGCCTTCCTGATGGTGGCGGTGGCCGTGATGGTGCTGCGCGTGAGAGATCCGGGGCGCAAGCGGCATTTCAAGGTGCCCATGGTGTGGGTCGTCGCGCCGCTGACGATCATCGGCTGCGTGCTGCTGTTCTTCAACCTGCCGAGTGCCGCCATGCTGTTCCTGCCGGGGTGGGGGATCATCGGCGTGGTGATCTATGTGCTCTATTCGCGCAGGCGCAGCCATCTGGGGCAGGGCATCGTCGAAGTGGTCGACGATGTTGCCGGAGACGAGACGATGGTGCCGATCGAGCCTGGCAGGAAGAACGACTGATACAAGAAGGGGCGCCCGCTGAGGCGCCCCTTTTCGATTCGAGAGACGGCTGGATCAGATATCGACCGTGTCGACGTGGCGTTTTTCCGCTTCGTCGTGGACCGTCATGCCCAATGCCATCTTCGCGGTATTCAGGAGGCCGATGTCGCCGTCCCAGATTTCCGCATCGCCCAGATCCATGCGCAGGAACAGGATATCGGGATCGGTCTTGCCACCATCGTACCAGGCTTCGATGAAATTATTCCAGAACTGGTCGAACCGCTCCTGACTGGTTTCCTTCACCAGCGTGCCGTTGAAGCGGGCGAACATGTCGTGGCCCTTTCCTTCGAAGGTCGCGGTGGCGGAACCCAGCTTCGCAAAGTCGCTCTTGGTGTGGGTGAAGAACCAGATCGAACTGTTGGCGTCCTTGTCGAGCTGCGGGCTCATCGGCACCGCAGTGGAGCTGTCGTTCGTAAGCTGGAGGAACAGAAATGGGCTGTCTGCCAGCGACTTCCAGAACTTCTTCTTGAGGTCTTCCGGATTTCCTTCGGCGTGTTTCATTGATCGACTCCTCGTGAGATTTGTCTTCATGCAATGATCGACACGTCTGTTCGGTCCCGCGGGTGGATGCAGCGAAAACGGAGAGGGGGGCGAATTATATCAAACGATATTTGCAACGGAGCGTGTTGAACATATATAGAACAAATGGCCTCTGCCTCCACCCTTCAGAAGCTCGAAATTCTCGCGGATGCGGCGAAATACGATGCATCCTGCGCGTCCTCTGGAACGTCGAAACGCAATTCGGTTGGCGGGAAGGGGGTCGGGTCGACGGAAGGGATGGGCATTTGTCACGCCTATGCGCCGGACGGCCGTTGTATCAGTCTGCTGAAAATCCTGCTGACCAATTACTGCGTGTTCGATTGCCACTACTGTATCAATCGCAAGAGTTCGAATGTGGCCCGCGCCCGGTTCACGCCGCAGGAAGTGGTGGATCTGACACTGGCGTTCTATCGGCGTAATTATATCGAGGGGCTGTTCCTTTCGTCAGGCATCGTCAAAAGCTCCAATCACACGATGGAGCAGCTGGTCGAAGTCGCGCGCATTCTTCGCGAAGAACATGACTTTCGCGGTTATATCCATCTCAAGACCATCCCCGAAGCAGATGCGGAAATCGTGCATCAGGCCGGGCTGTATGCCGACCGCGTTTCGATCAATGTGGAACTGCCGACAGATAGCGGCTTGACCCGCCTTGCGCCGGACAAGAATTCCGGCCAGATCGAAGGGGCGATGGGCAAGGTGACCAGCGATATCGCCGAGCTGAAAGATGCGCGCAAGAAGTTCAAACATGCGCCACGTTTTGCTCCGGCGGGGCAATCCACGCAGATGATCGTTGGCGCGGACACGGCGACGGACAGCGATATCGTGGGCAAGGCGAGCCGGCTTTACGACAGTTTCAAACTGCGGCGCGTATATTACAGCGCGTTTTCTCCCATTCCCGATGCGAGCGCGGTTCTCCCGTTGAAGCGGCCGCCATTGATCCGCGAACACAGGCTATACCAATCGGACTGGTTGATGCGTTTTTACGGCTACAAGCCGGCTGAGGTGATGCAGGCGACAGAAGCGGACGGAAACCTGCCGCTGGACATCGATCCCAAGCTGGCCTGGGCGCTCAAGTTTCGGGAGCAGTTCCCCGTCGATGTAAATCGCGCTACGAAGGAGCAATTGCTGCGCGTGCCTGGCCTGGGCGTAAAAGCGGTCCACAAGATCCTTGCCAGTCGCAGGCACCGGACGTTGCGGCTCGACGATGTGGCGCGGCTCACGCTGTCCATCACCAAGGTTCGACCGTTCATCTGCACCGTGGATTGGCGTCCTTTAATGCTGACGGACCGGGCAGACCTGCGCACGATGCTCGCGCCCAAGACCGAGCAGCTGGAGCTGTTTTCGGCATGACCATGCTCCAGGCCGCGCACGCTGACAGTTTCCATGTGGTTCATCTGCCGGCAGCGGATGATTTCGATTTCTGGCGCGATTGTGCACGAGCGCTGATCCAGGCTCGGGTTCCGCCCGATCGTATTTCCTGGATCGAACCGGGAGGGAGCGGCGACCTTTTCGCGCAAGGTGACCACGGTGTTCCTGTGCCGACTTCAGGTGCGCCGCCTGTACGTGCCAACCGGCGATTCGTGAACCTAGCAAGAAATGCCGCGCTTCATTCCGATCCGGAGCGGTTCGCGTTGTTGTACCGGCTGTTATGGCGGTTGCAGGCAAATCCCGGGATGATGGAGGACAAGGCTGACGACGATGTCCGCAAGGTCGAGGAGCTCGACAAGAATGTTCGGCGCGACAGTCACAAGATGCATGCATTTGTGCGGTTTCGCCTAGTCGAAGCGGATGAGGCAGAAGGCGGTGATCGATATGTCGCCTGGTTCGAGCCTGACCATCATATTCTGCGCGCCAATGCGGGTTTCTTCATGCGCAGGTTTGCCAATATGCGCTGGTCGATCCTTACGCCTCGCGGAAGCCTTCACTGGGACGGCGAAACCATGACCGAGGGGCCCGCAGCAGAGCGCTCCGATGCTCCGCAAGGCGATCCCATGGAGGATTTATGGCGTACTTATTACGCGTCGATCTTCAATCCGGCGCGTCTCAAGATTGGCGCGATGCTGAAAGAAATGCCGAAGAAATACTGGAAGAACATGCCTGAAGCGGCGCTAATTCCCGAGCTCGTCGCAGGCGCGCAATCCCGTGAGGCGAAAATGGTCGAGAAGGGAGCGCTGGAATTCGACGAGCGACCGGAGACTTTGGCCGCGATCGACAAGGCTATATCAGCCTGTCGCAAATGCCCGATCGGATTGCTGGATAATCACGCCGTCATGGGCGAAGGGCCGCAGGACGCTGCCTTGATGATCGTGGGCGAACAGCCGGGCGATCAGGAGGATATCAAGGGCCGACCCTTCGTCGGCCCAGCGGGACAATTGCTCGACGATCATCTGCAGACGGCGGGGATCGATCGAAGCGCGGCTTATGTCACCAACGCCGTAAAGCATTTCAAATATGTCCAGCGCGGAAAACGGCGCATTCACCAGAGCCCGGCGGCAAAGGAAATCGATACGTGTCGGTGGTGGATGGAGAGCGAAAGAGCGATCGTTCAGCCGAAACTGGTGCTGGCGATGGGGGCCAGTGCAGCACGGGGCATGCTCGGTAAAACGGTCAGTATTTCCAAGGTTCGGGGCGCACCGATCCAGCTAGAGGACGGCAGTGAGTTGTGGGTGACAGCGCACCCATCCTATCTGCTGCGTCTGGATGGGGCCGCCAGGGATGAACAGGTGCGCTTATTCGACAACGACCTGCGGGCGGTGCGACAACGTCTCGAGGAAATCGCTCAGCGAGCGTGACCCGCATCCACCACGCCGGTTCTGTGCAAGCATCGTTAGGTGAGGAACAATTTGCCGCGACCACAGCTACTTAGAAACATAGGTAGCAGCCGAGTACCATCGGGAAGGGCGAAGTGTTGGAATATCGATGGTAAAGGCGCATTTTTCCAAACGCATCGGCAAGTTCACCGGTGACCGCCGGGTTCTGGTATTCCTGATCTTGGCCAGCCTGCTGATAGCTGGCCGCGTGTGGCTAGCCGAACATCCCGAGCATGACCCCTGGGCGCCACTGGACCTACGCGATCCTGTGGGGTGGGCGACGGAAGCCAAGTTGCAATCCCTGCGTGAGGATGTGGCCGAATGCCGGGGCGTTCTCGACCGAAGCGATGTGGTCCACGAAATACTCGAGCCGGCGGGCGAAGGTGCTTGCAGGCGGGAAGACCGTACCGTCCTTACCGCGCTCCCGCTGTCGCCGAATAGTCCGCCTGTGACATGTTCGGCATCGATTGCGCTGCTGTTGTGGGAACGCGAGGCAGTGGCACCGCTAGCCGAAGAAATCTTCGGTTCGAAAATTCAACGTATAGAGCATCTTGGAGCGTATTCCTGCCGCCGTCTCTACGGGCGTGATTCCGGCCCGTGGAGTGAACACGCAACTGCCAATGCGATAGATATTGCGGGGTTCGTCCTCGCGGATGGCACGCGGATCAGCGTGCTGAACGACTGGTCGGGAGAAGGCGACAAGGCACAATTCCTGCGAAGGGTGCGCGATGATGCCTGCGACAGTTTTTCGACTGTCCTTTCACCCGATTACAACGCGGCCCATGCCGATCATTTCCATCTCGACATGAGCCCTCGCTGGCGCAGCGTCTGCCGATAGGTCGCTACGCTTCCAGCGAGTAACCTGCGCTGCGGACGGTACGAACCGGATCCTTTGCGCCTTCGATCTCGATCGCCTTGCGCAAACGGCGAATATGTACGTCGACCGTTCGCAGTTCGATTTCGCTTTCGGTACCCCACACGCCATCGAGCAATTGCCCACGGCTGAAGACCCGACCCGGGCTTTCCATGAAGAATTTCAGCAGCCGGTATTCGGTCGGTCCGAGTTGCAGCGTGCGGCCACGGCGGGTGACCTTGTGCGCTACGGGATCGAGCAGGATATCGCCGACTTCGATGCTTTCCCCCGCCAGGGCAGGGCGGATGCGCCGCATGACAGCGGCAACCCGCGCGAGAAGCTCGCGTGGCGAAAAGGGTTTGGTGAGGTAATCGTCTGCGCCGGTATCGAGACCGCGGATACGATCATCCTCTGCCTCGCGCGCGGTAAGCATGATGATCGGAACATGCGCGGTATCCTTGTCCCGTCGCAAGCGGCGGCAGACTTCGATCCCGCTGGTACCTTCGATCATCCAGTCCAGGATAACCAGGTCTGGCACGTCTTCCGATGCGAGAAGCAGGGCTTCATCGCCATCCGACGTCGTGCGGACGTTGTAGCCTTCATTGGTGAAGCGATATTCGAGCAGTTCGGAGAGGGCCGGATCGTCCTCTACCAACAATAGTTTGGCCGCGTGCAAATCCTTGCCTTTCCGGGAGTTCTCTATCTCGGTCGGCATGGCTTTATGACCTTTGAACTACAGTTTTGTGTCAACTGTCCTCGTCGGGCGGATAGTTTCCGGTTGCGGCGAAATGCACCATTTCAGCAACATTCGTTGCATGATCGCCGACACGTTCGAGATTGCGCGCAATGAAGAGCATCTGCGCCGCGCTCGAGATCGTGGAAGGGTTTTCGACCATGTGACTGACGAGGTTGCGGAAAATCGAGTTGTAGAAAGCGTCGACCTTCTCGTCCGTCGCGATGACTTCGCGGGCAAGTTCGGCATCGCGTGCGGCATAGGCGGTCAACACATCGTGAACCATTTCCGCGGCGACTTCGGCCATCGCAGGGAGCAGCGTGAGCGGTTCGAACTGCTTGCGGTTGGGGCCGATCTGCTTGCTCGCCTTCGCGATGTTCTTCGAATAATCGCCGATCCGTTCGACGACGCCGGCAATCTTGAGCGCGGCGATCACTTCGCGCAGATCGTCGGCCATCGGCGCGCGGAGGGCGATGATACGGACCGCGAGTTTATCGATCTCGGTTTCGAGCGCGTCGATCTTCTTGTCGCCCTTGATGACCAGGTCGGCAAGCTCGTCGTCGCCCTTGACCAAAGCCTCGAGCGAACGCTCGACAGCCGCTTCGGCGAGCCCGCCCATTTCGGCGATAAGGCCGCGCAGCCGCGTAATATCTTCGTCGAAGGCCTTTACAGTGTGTTCTTGCATCGAATTCATGGCCTTATCCGTAGCGTCCAGTGATGTAATCCTGGGTGCGCTGTTCGTGCGGATTGGTAAATATGTCAGAAGTACGACCATATTCCACCATTTTTCCCAAGTGGAAGAAAGCGGTACGCTGACTGACACGTGCGGCTTGCTGCATGGAATGGGTAACGATCACGATGGCATAACGGCCATTGAGTTCGGCAATCAGTTCCTCGATCTTGGCAGTCGCGATGGGGTCGAGGGCCGAGCAGGGTTCGTCCATCAGGATCACTTCCGGATCGACCGCGATAGCGCGGGCAATACAAAGACGCTGTTGTTGCCCCCCAGACAAGGCGGTGCCGCTATCCTGAAGGCGATCCTTCACCTCTTCCCACAGGCCCGCGCGCCTGAGCGATTTTTCCACGATGGCATCGAGTTCGTCCTTGCCCTCGGCCAGGCCGTGGATCTTCGGGCCGTAGGCGATGTTTTCGTAGATCGATTTGGGGAATGGATTGGGTTTCTGGAAAACCATGCCAACCCGTGCGCGCAATTGCACCACATCCATGCCGGAGCGGTATATGTCCCGGCCATCCAGTTCGATCTCGCCTTCGACGCGGGCCGAAGGGATCGTGTCGTTCATACGGTTGAGCGTGCGCAGGAAGGTCGACTTGCCGCAACCGGATGGACCGATGAACGCCGTCACATACTGGGTCGGGATATCGATCGAGACCTCGTCGATAGCCTTCTTGTCGCCGTAAAAGACGGAAACCGCCTTGGCGCTCATCTTGGCTTCGGTCTTCTCGAGGTTGTCGTGGACTACGGTCACCAGGTTTTCTCGAATTTGTTACGCAGGTAGATGGCGAGCCCGTTCATGACGAGCAGGAACAACAATAGTACGATGATTGCCGCACTCGTGCGTTCCACGAAGCCGCGGTCGATTTCATCCGACCAGAGGAAAATCTGCATCGGCAGTACGGTTGCCGGTGATGTAAATCCGTCGGGCGGGGTCGCGACGAAAGCGCGCATGCCGATCATCAGCAGCGGTGCCGTTTCGCCCAGAGCGCGAGCCATGCCGATAATGGTCCCCGTAAGTATGCCGGGGAGGGCGAGCGGCAGGACATGGTGGAAGACCACCTGTACGGGCGATGCGCCGACGGCCAGCGCCCCGTCGCGAATGCTGGGCGGTACGGCCTTGATCGCGTTGCGTCCGGCGATGACGATAACGGGCATCGTCATCAACGCCAGCGTCATGCCGCCGATGATCGGCGCGGATCGCAGGTTCGGAAATAGGGTCAGAAATACGGCGAGGCCAAGCAGACCGAAAATGATCGAGGGAACCGCCGCCAGATTGTTGATCGACAGTTCGATCACGTCCGTCCACCGGTTCTTGGGTGCATATTCTTCCAAGTAGAGCGCAGCGAGGACACCGATCGGGAAGGCCAGCGCAAGGGTGATGAGCATGGTCAGGATCGAACCTTTCAGCGCCCCCCAGATGCCCACCTGCTGCGGGTTGGTGGCGTCCGAACGGGTCAGGAACCCGGCATCGAACCGTTTTGCGATCTGCCCGCGTTCGGAAAGCTGCGCGGCCAGCGCCCGCATTTCAGGCGAACCTTCGTCCTGATAACCAGAAGCGAGGCTTGCAGATGCCGGGAGCCAGAAACTTGCCTGGGTCTGCAGAACGGAAGGATTGCCGATGATTTCGTCGGCAACATCGCGCCAGGCCTGACCGCCAAGCTGAGAGGCCGCTTCTTCGCCGAGATTTTCCTGCGCGAAATACTGAACGACGTCGCGCAGCCCTTGCGCTTCGAGGGTCTGGATTGCGCCCGGTTGATCCATGGTTGCAGGATCTGCCGCGATGCCGGCCTGTGTGAAGTCGATCGGAACTTCGAGCTCGACGCGCTGGAAGCCGCCGATGCCGTTGAGCGTCATCGTCCCGAGCAGGAACAGCAACACGGCGACCGAGAACAGGATCGCGCCAAGGCCAAATGCCTTGAAGCGACGTTCCGCAGCGTAGCGTTTCTTCAGGCGGGCTTCGAAAGCGGCCTGGCGCGTGGGATCGAGACGCTCAGTCATAAGCTTCGCGGTACCTCTTGACGACGCGGAGTGCGATAAAGTTGAGGCCCAGCGTGACCATGAACAGGACAAACCCCAGCGCAAAGGCGCTCAGAGTGGCGGGATGATCGAAACTTCCTTCGCCTGTAAGCATGGCCACGATCTGCACAGTGACCGTGGTCATCGATTCGAGCGGGTTGGCAGTGAGATTGGCGGCAGTCGATGCGGCCATCACCACGATCATCGTTTCACCGATCGCACGGCTGACAGCGAGCATGATGCCGGCAACGATGCCGGGCAGGGCCGCGGGTACGAGGACGCGGCGGATGGTTTCGTTCGTCGTCGCCCCCATGGCGAGACTTCCGTCACGCATGGATTGGGGCACGGCGGCAATGCTGTCGTCAGCCATGGACGAAACGAAGGGAATGATCATCACGCCCATCACGAGGCCTGCGGCAAGCGCACTTTCGCTGGACGGGTTCGTCGCGCCTAGAGAGATAGCGATGTTGCGGATGGCCGGAGCAATGGTCAGCGCGGCGAAATAACCGTAAACCACGGTCGGCACACCGGCGAGGATTTCCAGCGCAGGCTTGATCCATTTGCGCAGGGCCGGGTCGGCATATTGCGTCAGATAGATCGCGCTCATCAGGCCGAGGGGGATGGCCACGATCATCGCGATGATCGCGCCGATGAACAACGTCCCCCAGAAGAGGGGCACCGCGCCGTAGCGACTGCTGTCGGGGTTGGCGGCATTGGCCATGGGGTCTGGGCCCCAGTGCGTACCGAACAGAAAATCGATCGGCGAAACCATGCCGAAGAAGCGGATCGTTTCGAAGATCAGGCTGGCGAGAATGCCGAGCGTGGTGAGGATCGCGACCAGCGAAGCGCCCAGCAGGATCGCCATCACGATTCTCTCGACCTTCGAACGGGCCGCAAAATCGGGCTTGAGGCGCAGGAATGCCCAGACGCCCCCCAGGAACGCGATCAGCAGCGTTACGACGACGCCGATCAGATTGTAGTGGGACAAGGCAGCTCGAAACGGTTCGACCAGACCGGCGGCCTGCGGATTGAACACGCCGGGTGCTGCACCGGTAGCCACGGCCCGCGCTTCGTTGAGGATCGTTTGGCGCTGGAACCCGAAGGAAGGAAGCTCCGCCGCTGCGGGGCTGGCGAGCACGGACTGGCTGACCAGACCGGGCGCGATCGCGCTCCACAAGGCAACGAATGCCAGAACGGGCAGAACCACCCACAGGGCGACATACCAGGCATGATAGTTCGGGAGGCTGGCAATGCGGCCACCGGCGCTGGACCGGCGGAAGGTCCACGCACGCGCACGGGCCGCCAGCCATCCGGCAAGCCCGAGCCCGAGGGCCAGGAGAAGCAGAATGGCGGGCGACATAAGTGTATTCAGACCTTACTTGAGTTGCGCGCCGTCGAGCGTGGTGAACTCTGTGGCTGCTTTCTGGTTGGCCGCCATAACGTCGTCAGGCGAGGCGACAAGACCAATCTTGGCCAGATCGCCATCCTTTGCCCACATCTTCGTCCACTCGGCGAGATATTGCTTCAGACCAGGAATCGCATCGAGATGCGCTTTCTTGACGTAGACATACAGCGGGCGGGCGCCCGGATATTCGAAGCTCGAGATGTTTTCGTACGTCGGGGCCACGCCGTTCATGTGGAGGCCCTGAACCTTGTTCGAATTTTCTTCGAGGTAGCTGTAGCCGAAGATCCCGACGGCATTGGGATTGCCTTCGATCTTCTGGACAATGAGATTGTCCTGCTCGCCCTGATCGACATAAGCGCCGTCCGAACGGACTTCGGTACAGAGCTGGCCGAAACGATCCTTGTCGGTTTCCTTCAGCGCTTCCATGTTCGGATCGGTTTCACAGCCTGCTTCCAGAACCAGTTCTTTCAGCGCGTCGCGTGTGCCGGAGGTGGAAGGCGGGCCGTACACCAGGATCGGCAGGTCCGGCAGCGAGGGATCCACATCGGACCAGGTCTTGGCGGTTTGTGGTTTGCCATAGGGCGACGCTGCCAGAGCTTCGTAAACGATTTTCGGTGTCAGGTTCATGGTGATGCCGTTCTTCGCCGAAGCGAAGGCGATGCCGTCGAGGCCCACCTGAACTTCGATGATGTCGGTCACACCATTGGCCTGACAACCTGCGAATTCGCTGGCTTTCATGCGGCGCGAAGCATGTGTCATGTCCGGGGTGCTGGCCCCCAGACCTGCGCAGAAGAGCTTCATGCCACCACCAGTCCCGGTCGCTTCGATAATCGGCGAACGGAAATCGGGGTGCGTACGAACGAAGGATTCCGATACCGCCTTGGCGAAGGGGAAAACCGTCGAAGAACCGACTGCACGAATGGAATCGCGCGAGCCGCCATCGGCGCCGCCACAGGCAGCAAGAGCAACGGCGGATACGGCAGCGAAGATGAAAGATTTTGTCTTGGTCATGGGATGCCCTCGGGGATTGATAGCTAGCTGCGCCAAAGCGCTTCTATATTACATGGTTGCGACAGATATTTGACTTGGACCGTGCCCTGCGATCAGAAATCGACCTGGGCACGCACGCCGAGGACGTCGACATCGTAATTGCTGTCACCGTCGGCAGCGGGAATAGCGGCATCGGTGTAGTGGAGACGTCCGTAGTTCACGAGCAAAAGGGTATAGGCTGTCGGTTTCCAGATCAGCGATGCGAAATATCCGGCCTGCTTGCCCCCGAGTATGCCGGCATCGTTCAGATCCAGGTGGTCGTAGCGAACGTTGAACTGGACCGAGCCGATTCCGCCTTTGCCCAGCGGCGCATTGGGTTTGACGCGATCGAATTTGCCTTTTTTGTAGGTGCGCGAATCCTTCGTCAGGAACACACCCGCTTCGACGGAGCCGCCGAAGAATCCGGGATCGTTCGCAGTGCTGGTGACATCGACAAATTGCCAGTATCCCTCTGCGGCGGCGTGAAAGCGTCCCCGGACCACCGCTGTCTCCACACCCAAACTGGTCTCGCTCTGTGCAGCGATCCTGCGCGTGTCGAGGAAGCGCTTTTCTGTAAAATGGACAAGTGGGCGCTGACGATATCTGACCGTCGCGTCGGGCTGGCCAAGATCGTTGTAATGAAACGACCCGCCGATATGCCATTGGGTCGCACCTGTCTTGGGCATGTAGACCGCGCGGATATCGACGCCGCGATTATCGTCGGCCGTATCTTCGATGTTGTCGGTGAAGAACCCGCCTTGGATGAGCAGGGCGTCCTTCGAATAGGTGGCCGAAACGCCAAGCTTGCGCCTCAGATCGAAGGCGTCGGTGAAGGCGGCCCGTTCGATAAACGAAGTGTGCAGGCTGCTGGTCAGTTCTTCGAGAGACTGGAAGCTGTTGTGTTGACCGACGATAATTTCCACCGGGCCGGTCGTGTAAGAAAGGTCGGCGTCGAAGACTTCGCCTATCTTGTTCACGAAGCCCAGTTCCACCTTATAGCCGAACCCGCCGGGGATATCCCCCGCTGCACCCAGACGCGCACGCCGGACCTCGTGAGCGAACCCGTCGTCCACGCCAGTCGATGCGGGGGCATCTATGAACCCGCCGTCCAGCATCAGCCGTCCATGCGGTTCGAAGCTCCAGCCGTTATCCTTGCTCTTGCCGGTAGGGGCCGGTGCGCCCTGCGTTTCATACGCCGCGTTCTGCGTCACCTTGATCTTCCCGACCGGCAGCTTGGCTCGAGACTTCGTAATCGCAAGCTGAGGACGCGCAGCCGCGACCTTGACGGTCGAAACGGAATTGTTCTGCGCGTAAGCCGGGCTCGCCAGAATTAGGGCGAACAAGCTAGCCGGCAATATCACTCGGTTGAGAACAGCCATTGGTGCAGCTCTTTTTCGGACGGAAGATTACGATCTAGCGACGCCCCTATGACCGGGAAATTACACTTCTGTGACACATGCCAATCGAAATGAGTGTCCACTAAAAACGCACGATCAATCGATCACTCGGCCGTGTCATCTTTCTCAAGCGGCAGAACTACCGTAACCCGCGTACCTTCGCCAAGCGTGCTGTCGATATCCAGGCGGCCGCGATGCCGTTCGACGATGTGCTTTACGATCGCGAGACCAAGCCCTGTTCCCCCGGACGCACGGCTGCGGCCGGGATCGGTACGATAGAACCGCCGGGTAAGGTGAGGGATATGTTCCGCAGCAATGCCTTCCCCGCGATCGGTGACCGTCAAGCGGACCCGATTCTCGCCCTGTGGATGCAGGCGGACGGCTAGAGGCTGATCCGATGCGCCGTATTTGAATCCATTGTCGACGAGATTGCGAACAAGCTGTTCGAGTTGTTGCTGGTCGCCGCGGACCGGGAACGCTCCGGTCGATTCGAAATCGAGCAGACCCGATCGTTCGCCATTGGCTGCGTCGCTGGCAGCACGTTCCGCCAGTTTCGTTAGATCGAGCGTATCGCTGGGCAGGTCGTGCTTCTCAGCCTCGATTCGCGACAGGGACATAAGGTCGCTGACGAGATCCTGCAGACGCTTCGCTTCCCGCTGGATCGTGCCGAGAAACTTGTCTGCCATGATCGGTTCGAGGCTTTCGACGTCTTCGCGCAATGTTTCGACGTAACCGATAATCGACGCCAATGGCGTCCGCAGTTCATGGCTGGCATTGGCGACGAAATCGGTGTGCGCCCGCGAAATATCCGCTTCGGCCGTCTTGTTCACGAACTCGATAACGGCCAGCCCACCGGGCAGGGTCTTGCGATTGATGCGCCAGATATCGGTACGGCGATTGAGGCCGCGGACAACTGCCCCGCCTTCGCTATCGCGTGCAAGCAATCGGATTGCTTCGGGCTGGCGCAGAGCCATTCGTACATCCTGCCCGACGATATGGCTGCCGAGCAGGGTGCGCGCCGAAAGGTTTGCAATGATGACCCGGTCTCGTTCGGTGATGACCACCGGCGTTTCGGAATGTTCGAAGAGGTCTGCCATGTTGTCGCGCGTAAACGCCGGGCCGGCAGGGGCCGCCTTTGCTTCGGGGGGGCGGGCAGCCACGAGATAGAGAGAACCAACCCATACCAGCAGGACGAGCCCGACGTAGATCAGATCTACGCCGAGAGTCGCGAGAATGATGCAGGCGACGAACGCCAGCACAAATCCTGACCAGGGGAAGCTCGGCTCGCTCATCGCGGCCGCGGCTTAGCGGGCCGCGACGATGTGCGCCACCTGCTTTGTTTCCAAGATTGTGGAAGTGGTGACCCGTACGGGAATCGAACCCGTGTTTCAGCCGTGAAAGGGCCGCGTCCTAACCGCTAGACGAACGGGCCACAGGAGTGGCGCTTTTCGCGGATTGCAGAAGCAATACCACCACCGTGGTGACCCGTACGGGAATCGAACCCGTGTTTCAGCCGTGAAAGGGCCGCGTCCTAACCGCTAGACGAACGGGCCACGCCCGCTTGGCGGGTCGGTGGCGTGGCGGGGCAATTAGGCGCGGGGGTGCGGGTCGTCAACCCTGGAATGCACGCAATATTATCGATCCGCCCAGGCAGCGTCTTCAAGGTGAAGCTCCGCCTGGGGACGGCTGCCCCAATCGTCGATCTTCACACGCCCGGCGAGCCACAGTTTGCGCCCCTGCGAGGCGTGGAGCAGTGCTTGGCCCATTTCGCTCTCTGCGGCACGGAAGGCGATTCCCTTGAAGCTCTTCCCATCGTCGCCAGCAGCGATCAGCCGGACGTGATCGGTGCCGACAATATCGCATTTGACCAGCCGCACCGGGCCTACGGCAATGCGCGGTCCGGGCCAGCCCACTCCGTAAGGGCCCGCTTCTTCGAGTGAATTGACAAGTTCCGGTGTCAGACCGCCAGGAGCCACCGAAAGATCGAGCGCCATTTCGCGGCTCGCCGTGGCCCGCGCAACCTGTCCTTCCAGAGTGGAATCGAGCCAGTCTGCAAATCGTTCGATCTGATCGCTATCGACAGTCAAGCCCGCCGCCATGGCATGCCCGCCGCCTGCAACGAGCATTCCTTCGCTTCGTGCGCGAATGATCGCTGCACCCAGGTCCACTCCGGTAATCGAGCGTCCCGACCCTTTGCCGGTTTGCCCGTCGAGAGCGATGACAAGCGATGGCTTGCCGGTCTTTTCCTTGATGCGGCCAGCCACGATACCGATAACGCCCGGATGCCACCCTTCGCCCGCAACAAGATGGACGGCACGATTGTGCTGGGCGGCTAGCTGTTCTTCGGCAGCTTCCTGAACAGCCGCCTCGATCGCGCGGCGTTCATCGTTCAGGGCCGAAAGCTGTGCAGCAATTTCGCGCGCCTCGTCGGGATCGCGCGTCGTCAGCAGCCGAACGCCCAATGTCGATTCGCCGACCCGTCCGCCAGCGTTGATTCGGGGGCCAAGAGCGAACCCGAGATCGGAGCAGGCCGGGGCGCGCTTGAGCCGACTGGCATCGATCAACGCGGCCATGCCGATGTTGTCGCGCTTCGCCATGACTTTCAGGCCTTGCGCCACGAACGCGCGATTGAGGCCGTGCAGAGCCGCTACGTCTGCCACAGTGCCCAGCGCCACCACATCCAGCAGCGCCAGCAGGTCTGGCTCCTTGCGATTTTCGAAGTAACTGCGGTTCCGTAATGTCCGCACCACGGCAATGGCGAGCAGGAACGCGACACCGACCGCGGCCAGATGGCCATGCGATGCAGCCTCATCTTCCTCATCGAGCCGGTTCGGATTGACCAGCGCAACCGTTTTAGGAAGGTCGGGAGAGCATTTATGATGATCGACGACGATTACATCGATGCCTGCATCATGCGCCATGCCCAGCGCCTCATGCGCCATCGCGCCGCAATCGACGGTGACGATCAGGCTCGAACCTTCCTCGCCCAGTTTGACCAGCGCCTCGCCCGACGGGCCGTATCCTTCGAGCAGTCGATCGGGAATGTAATAGCCGGCCTCCACGCCGAGATCGCGCAACAGCCGGATCAGCAGCGCGGAACTGGTCGCGCCATCGACATCGTAATCGCCGTAGATGGTGATCTTTTCGCCGGAAAGGACAGCCTGTGCGATCCGGTCCGCCGCGGTGTCCATATCGCGAAAAAGCGACGGATCGGGCAGGAAGTTGCGCAGTGTGGGGGTCAGGTGGCGGTCGATATCCTGCGGTGCGACCCCGCGCGACAATAGGAGCTGGCGCACGATATTATCGCCGAGCGAAGGGGCGTTGCCGAGTTCCATATTGCCGCCTCGCCAGCACCAGGCGCGCCCCGTGAGGGAAGTGGATACACCGAATACGTTGGAAAGGGCCTGTGATGGCATGGCCCGGCAATACTCTGTCGGCCGACGATGCGAAAGGTGCATGCATTGACAATCTACAGGCGCTGGCGATGCTGTGCGAATGTCTACCGGATCCCTCCTCATCGTCTGGCACAGCCGGACCGGCACCAGCGAACAACTGGCCAGAGCGGCTGCCGACGGTGCGGGCGAGGGCGGCGTGCTGCTGCGCGCAGAAGATTGCGCCCCCGCCGACCTGCTGTCTGCCGGCGGATATCTGTTTTGTTGTCCTGAAAATCTCGCCAGCATGAGCGGCGCGATGAAAGAAATGTTCGACCGCTGCTATTATCCCGTTCTGGGGCAGATCGAAGGGCGACCCTATGCAACCATCATCGCCGCCGGGTCGGATGGCGAAGGGGCGCAGCGCCAGATCGACCGTATCGCAACCGGATGGCGGCTGAAACGTGCGACCGAGCCCTGGATCGTGAATACAGACGCGCAGGAACCGGAGGAAATTCTGGCCGAAAAAACTGTTGCCCAAAACGACATCGACCAGGCGAGGCAATTGGGCGAAGCGATGGCGGAAGGCATTGCCCAGGGTATTTTCTGACAATCTATCGAACGGGGATCGAGCGGTGAATGAAGCGTCCTACGACGAAGCGGGAAAATCAAGCCTGCCGGGTCTCCTGCTGTTGCTCGAACCAGGCGGTCTGCCCGATCATGATGCCCTGCACAGGATGATAGCGGATATACCGCGTGCCGATGTGAGCATTCCCCGCATATTGAATGCCTCGGGGATTGTCGAAGTCATCGTCGATGGCCTGACATTCGATATCCATGGCCTCGCATCGGATGCTCTGATTTCTCCTCCGCCCATCCAATATGCATTCGATTGTCGCGTTGAAGATCTGTCGGGTTGCGATGCGATGGGCCTTTATCCGGCGCCGCATCTGTCAGGCGGCGCAAATGCCTTGCCCGTCATCCGCACGATGCTGAGTCTCGGCATAAAGCTTGCGGAACGTATCGACGGGTCGCGCGCCGTGTGTTGGACGCCCGCCAGAACCGCCATTGCAGCATCGACGTTCATTGATGCGGTCAATGCTTGGCTGGCCGGCGGGCAAATTCCTGCGCCCGGCCTGTTCGGGCTCTACAGCGATGCGGACGGTACGCGGAGAACCGATGGATTGGCTTTCCTGGTCGGGCGGGAGCTCGTCATCGACAAAGATCTTTGCAATGACGAAGCCACTACCATGCGTATGGTTGCGAGCATCGCCCACGATCTGGCAGGCTACGGCGGCCCCGATGTTGCGGAAGACCGCTGGCTGGAGGATGGCTGCGCAATCCGACTTGAACCGGATGATCGGACGGCAACCGTTGGCGTGCGACCCGCACCCAAATCTGCCGAACTGGCAGTTGCGGCGCGCGCCCGTTAGCCGATAGTTTTCGCCAGTTCCGTCTTGGCCGCCTGATATTCGCGTTCAAGCCGGGAGACGGTTTCTTCGACTGGCGCACTTTTCGTGACCGTTCCGATGCCCTGACCCGAACCCCATATGTCTTTCCAGGCCTTGGCCTTGGTATTGCCCCCGCTGCCAAAGTTCATCTTGCTCGGATCGCTGACCGGGAGGTTTTCCGGATCGAGGCCGGCGCCTTCGATGCTCGAGCGCAGATAGTTTCCGTGCACACCGGTAAACAGGTTCGTATAAACGATGCCGTCGGCACGCCCTTCGACGATCGCCTGCTTGTAGCGTTCGTCGGCATTGGCTTCGGTGGCGGCGATCCAGGGCGATCCGATATAAGCGAAATTCGCGCCCAGCGCCTGCGCCGCCAGGATCGAACGTCCGTGCGCGATCGAGCCAGACAGGGCCACCAGCCCGTCGAACCATTCGCGGATTTCCTGCATCAGCGCGAACGGGCTGAGGACACCTGCATGGCCGCCTGCGCCCGCTGCGACGGGGATAAGGCCGCTGGCACCCTTTTCGATAGCCTTGCGCGCAAACCGGTCGTTGATGACGTCGTGCATGGAAATGCCGCCCCAGCCTTTGACGGCGCTGAACACCTCTTCGCGCGCGCCGAGCGAGGTGATGACCAAGGGCACCTGCCATTTCGCGCAGGTCGCCATGTCCGCTTCGAGCCGGTCGTTCGACTTGTGCACGATCTGGTTCACGGCGTAGGGCGCCGCCGGACGATCGGGATTGTCGCGATTATGTGCGGCCAGTTCTTCGGTGATCTGATGCAGCCATTCATCGACCTGGGTTTGCGGGCGGGCATTGAGCGCGGGGAAAGACCCGATGATCCCCGCCTTGCACTGCGCAATGACCAGTTCCGGACCCGATACGATGAAGAGCGGCGAGCCGATGACCGGCAGGCGCAGCTTGTCGAAGGGGGCGGGCAGGGTCATGGCGGTAGGTCCTCTCTCGTGTGATCGAGGAGGGGTTATGGCGGCTTCGTCCCGTTGTCGAGGGTGACGTTACGTAAACGTCAAGCGGCGGGAAGAATGTGCTCGATATCGTAAATGCGCGCGGCATTGCCTGCAAACAACGCACGCTTTTCCTCGGCGCTGTAGCCTTGAGCAAGCCGTTTGAATGCATTCCACAACACCGGATAACTCGCGCCCCACCGGTCGACGGGATAATTCGATTCGAACATCGCCCGGTCTGTGCCGAAAGCTTCGATGCATGTCTCGATATAAGGCTGCCACATGGTGGCGAGTTTTTCTGACCCATGGCCTGCTGCAGGTCCGTCTTCGGGCATGCCGCAAAACGCCATGGCAAGACCGCCCAGCTTTACCGCGACATTCGGGCATTGGCCGATCGCGTTGATCGATGCGCGCCACGTATCGAAGCGTTCGTCCAGCTTGCCGCGATAGCTGGCAATGTTGAGCGGCGTACCGCAATGGTCGAGAACGATCTGCTGATCGGGAAACGCTTTTGCCAGCTCCAGCACATCTCCGAGCTGCGGCTCGAGTAGCCAGGCGTCGAAAGTCAGTCCGTGTTCGGCATAAGCGGCAAAGCCTGCGCGAAAGGCATCCGATCCGTAAAGACCTTCCGGAGCGTGAAACGGAGGTCCGAGTACCTCTGCATCGGCATCCCAGGCGCCTGCATGGCGGATCCCCTTGAACCTCCCGTTGCCGGCTGCAACCAGCGCTTCGATCACCGGATTGACAGCTTCGCCCAGTGTAAGGTCGGCATGGCCGATGATTGCGGCACAAGGCCGGTAATCGCCGTACAGCCCGCTCGCGCCCTGTGCCGCCACGCCGTTCACGAATTCGACTTCGCCCACGGGTTTCATCGCGTCGCCGCGATTTGCGTCGTAAAAGGCACCGCATTCCATGAACACGGTGCCGATGATGTGATGGCCGCTATGCGTGTCCGAATGCAGTTCGTCGAAGGTGTAGTAAGCTGCCCCGGCAATGGCATCGATGAAATCGTGTCGCGGTTCGGGGAAGGCCGGGATCAGGGGCCTCAAATCCCATAAATGGTGATGCGGATCGATGATCGGCAGATCGGGTTCAAGAATGTCTTCGGTCATCGTCAGCCTCTTCCCTTTTCTTCTTTGCAACGATGTAAACCTGAAGTGGCACGGCCCTGACAAGCGAAATTGGCGGATCCGTCCAATTGGTTCGCCCATTGGTTCGACGCCGTGGTGAGGATCGCGGCCGACTACGTGATCTCACCAATATGCTTCCCTTCGCGCGATTAACTGCCGGACTGTATCCAGACGCTCATGGCGATTGCGGATCGAACTATGCGCGCCGCGATGCGTATCGTGGCCTACGGAACGCTCTTCCTAGCTGTTACCTGCTGCACGATCTTCTGGACCCGCTTCACGGGTGGCCTGGCGTTCGTGTGGCTCGGAACGGCAATCGCTTCGGCGCTGTTCCTGGCCCTGCCGCGCGCCCAGCACTTCCGGGCCGCTGCCTTTCTCACCTTGATGAGCACAGTCGCGACCAGCCTGTTCGGGTTCGGACCTGTCTGGGCCTTTCCACTCGCGCTGATCAATGTGTTCGAAGCCTGGTTCATTGCCTGGCTGCTCGTGCGGATCCGGCCGGAACGCGATTATATCGAAAGCGAGCGCGGGATCGTATGGCTCGGCTTGCTGGCAGGTGTGGTGGGCCCGTTTGCGGCGGCCATTCCCGGTGGGCTGCTGGTCACGCAGATCGTAGGTGGAAGCGCGCAATTTCACATTTTCTCATGGCTGGTGGGCCATGGCCTCGGCACCCTGCTGGTAATGCCACTTGCCCTGCTGCTGACGTCATATCGCGAACCCCTGGTCATGCGGGTCAGAGAAGTCGGGAGGGTGTTCTCTTTCTCCGCCGTCGTCATATTGACCCTGGCAATTTCAGCCTGTGCGCTTCTCCAGTCGACATTGCCGTCGCTGTTTTTGCCGATCGTACCGCTGGTACTGGCAAGCTACCATTTCGGCCGCTTCGGTGCCTCGATCACCGTCCTGATCATAACGGCATTTTCGGCCGTGACGCTCGGGCTGGATGTCGGTGTCTTTGCCGAACTCCACCTCGCATTGTGGCAGAAAGTCCTGTTCGTTCAATTCTACCTCAGCGTGCTGCTGCTGATATCGTTTCCTCTGGCCGTGGCGCTCAAGCAGCGACAGCGGTTCATGCAGGAACTGGTCAACCGGGAAGCAATGCAACGGTTGATTGCCGATCATTCCGACGATGCTCTCCTCCATCTGGATGAAAACGCAACGATCCGCTTCGCATCGCCGGCCTCGACACGTCTGAGCGGGCACGACGCGGTCGAAGGCCGGCATCTCGCGGCGTTCTTCGGTACGTTCGATCGCAAAATTGTCGTCGATGCGCTCGCGTTGGCGGCCAGATGTCCCGGCCAGACGGAAATCATCGAACGCTCGGTCGAGCGGGGTGGACAGACACGCTGGCTCGAAGCGAAATTGCGGGCCATCGAACCTGCAAGGAAGCAGGCCCCGACCTTTGTCGTGACCATTCGCGACGTCACCGAACGCAAGCTCGCTGAAATCCAGATATCTCGGGAAGCGCGAACCGATGTGCTGACAGGTCTGCCCAATCGCCGGGCCCTTCTCGGCGTGCTGGAAGAGCAGCTCGAATTTGCCGACGAAAGACCGTTCGGGTTTGCCCTGATCGATCTCGATCACTTCAAAGCGATCAACGATTCCCATGGACATGCGGTGGGAGACAAAGTGCTGCAGCAGGTCGCTGGAATCATGCGTGACAGTGCGAGCGACGATTGCTTCTTTGCTCGCATAGGCGGCGAAGAATTCGGGCTGGTTGCCGTCGGCTCGGCTGTTGATAACATGGCCATCATTTGCGAGCGCCTGCGTCTTGCCATTCTGCGCAACGTGATGACCGACAATGACGGCGGACATTTCAACGTCACTGCCAGCATAGGTATCGCGCGGATATCAGAACGGTGCAGTTCGTCGATGGCCATGCAGGCGGCCGACGGCCCGCTCTATTCGGCAAAGGCTGCCGGCCGCAATTGTCTGCGTTTTGCCCAGCACATGGGGCATTTCGTGCCAGCGGACACGAACGACCTGCCCGCATCGCCTCTGCGCGCTATCCGCTAGGTCGGCACAACCGCCGAATTGGCCGCGCTGAGCACAGCTCGGACACTGGCCGTTGCGATGTCCTCGTCGATCCCGCAGCCCCAGATCGTACGTCCCTCGGCAGTACGGCATTCCAGATAGGCCGCCGCACGGCTGTCGCGTCCGGTCGTCAGCGCGTGCTCGGTATAATCGACCACTTCCAGGCTCAGTCCGAAAGCGTCCTCGATCGTGCTCACCACCGATGAAATAAGCCCGTTGCCGCGGCCCGATACCGTCTGTTCCTGCCCTTCCACAGCGATCGTGCCTGTGAAGAGGCGGGTTCCGTCGCTTGCCCGACGCTCTTCGTACTCGACCAGCTGGAAATGTTTGGGGCGCGTCTGGACATGGTAGGCCGTCCTGAAGGCCTCCCAGATGTCGGCGGCATTGAGTTCGCGCCCCAGACGGTCCGCCATGCGTTGCACATGCGGGCTGAAATCGGCCTGCATCTTCTTGGGCAGCTTGAGACCCTGATCCTGTTCCAGAACCCAGGCAAACCCGCCTTTGCCGGATTGCGAATTTACGCGGATCACGGCTTCGTAGCTGCGGCCCAGATCGGCGGGATCGATCGGCAGGTATGGCACGCGCCAATGCGGATCGTTTTGTGTTTCGAGCGCTGAGAACCCTTTCTTGATGGCGTCCTGATGACTGCCGGAAAAGGCGGTATAGACCAGCTCGCCGCCATAGGGATGGCGCTGGTGGACGGGCAGTTCGTTGCAATATTCGACGGTCTCGATAACGCCGTCGATGTCTGAAAAGTCGAGCTTGGGATCGACGCCCTGCGTGTACATGTTCAGCGCCATTGTCACGAGGCAGCAATTGCCGGTGCGTTCTCCGTTCCCGAACAGGCATCCTTCGACCCGGTCTGCGCCTGCCATCAGTGCCAGTTCGGCTGCCGCGACGCCGGTGCCGCGATCGTTATGGGTGTGAAGAGAGATCACCGCACTTTCGCGATTGGGCAGGTTGCGGATGAAATATTCGACCTGGTCGGCGTAGATGTTCGGGGTGGCCGCTTCGACTGTTGCAGGCAGGTTGAGGATTATGGGATGGTCCGGCGTCGGGGCCAGTACATCCATGACCGCTTCACAAACCTCGAGACTGAAATCGAGTTCGGCAGTCGAAAAAGTTTCCGGACTATACTGAAAATGCCAGTCCGTATTCGGTTGCCGACCTGCCTCGTCGCGCATCACCTTTGCGCCTTGAACTGCGATGTCCCGCACCTGATCGCGGGTCATGTTGAACACCACTTCGCGCCAAGCGGGGCTGACGGCATTGTACAGGTGGACGATGGCCGCCCGCGCGCCGGTCAGACTGGCAAAGCTGGTTCGGATCAGGTCTTCACGGCTTTGCGTCAGTACCTGGACCATCACGTCGTCGGGGATCCGGCCCGACTTCACGAGGCCGGAAATGAAATCGAACTCGGTCGCGCCTGCGCTGGGGAACCCGACTTCGATTTCCTTCACGCCAACGTCGACGAGCAGATCGAAAAAGCGGGTTTTCTTGTGCGCGTCCATGGGGTCGACGATGGCCTGATTACCGTCGCGCAGATCGGTCGACAGCCAGCGGGGTGGGGCCGTTATGGTGCGCGTCGGCCAGTGCCGGTCGGTCAGAGGGACCTGCGGAAAGGGCGAATATTTGGTGCTCGGGTCGCGGAGCATGGACATCTGGAAAATCTCGGATCTTGCGGAAACTTGCGGGTGAAACTTCGTCCCTTGGGCGCTCAGCGCACCCGGGCAGGCACGCAAGCTGTCACGCCCAAGGGCGTGTAAGTCGCAGAATAAGGCCGAGTGCGCCGTTCATGCGCATCGCTATGCGAAAGGATGTATGGGTTGTAAAGAAAAACAGTCTTGGGCATCCCGAGAAATTATATTTCTCATCCACAAGGACAGACAATGGCCGAAGCGCATTCGCTATATGAAACGATGGGGCTGGTGCGCATCGTCGAAACCGATCCTGAAGGCCGGGCAACTCTCGAATACGAAGCGAAGCGGGAGCAATGCCATTCAGGCGGTGTAGTGCAGGGTGGATTCATTAGCGGGTGGATCGATGCGGCCATGGCGCATGCTGCCATCGCGAAGAACGGGCCGGGGATCGTGCCGATGACGCTCGAACTCAAGGTCAGCTTTTTCGCGCCCACGCGGCCTGGCCTGGTCATTGCCGAGGCCTGGGTCGAGCGCCACGGCAAGCGCACAAGTTTCTACGAGGGGCATTTGAAGCAAGCGGATGGGACCGTGTTGGCCAAGGCTACCAGCACGATCCTTCTGGCGGATATGACCCGCGTGGTAGCGGCATCGAAGAAGGCGACCGAAGGTTAGCGCCAGCGCAGCCTGTCCGGCGTCAGTTGCGAGAGCGACGTGACCCCCATCAGCCGCATCCCCCGCTCGATCTCTTCCTTGAGGATGTTCACCGCACGCTCCACACCAGCCTGACCGGCGGCTGCCAGTGCGTAGAGATAGAGCCGCCCGCCAGATGCGGCGGTTGCGCCAGCCGCCACGCTTTTGAGAACGTGCGTCCCGCGCCGGACCCCGCCATCGAGAATGATCTCGATCTCGCCGCCGACCGCGTCGACGATTTCGCGAAGCTGGTCGAACGGCGCGCGACTGCCGTCGAGCTGCCGACCGCCATGATTGGAAATCATGATCGCATCGGCACCGATTTCAACTGCCCGCCGCGCGTCGGCAACGCTCATGATACCCTTGAGCGCGAAGGGGCCGCCCCAATCCTGCCGGATCCGCGCGGCGGTATCCCAGTCCATGTTCGTATCGAGCATGGTGTTGAAATAATCCTGGATGCTTACGGGCCTGCCCGTACCCTCCTGCACATAGCCGTCGAGATTGGGCAGACGGAATTTCGGACCGAAGACGTAATCCATCGTCCAGCGCGGACGCGTGGCGTAACTCCACAGCGCGCTCGGGGTGAAACGAGGCGGCGTGGTGAAGCCTGATCGCAGGCACCGCTCGCGTTTGCCGGACACGATCGTATCGACGGTCAGCGCAAGTGCATCGAACTTGGCCGCCTGGCACCGTTCGATCATGCTGGCGTTCAGCCCCTTGTCCTTGTGAACGTAGAGCTGGAACAGCTTGGGCCCGCCCGTCAGCGCTGCGATCTCTTCGATGGAGTGAGTGGCAAGGCTGGATATGCCGAACCACATGCCGAATTTCTCCGCGGCCAATGCGACCGCGCGTTCTCCATCGCGGTGAAACGCGCGCTGCAGCGCGGTTGGGCTCAGCATGAGGGGGAGGGCGCTCTTGCGCCCCATGATCGTGCAGGATGTGTCGATATCGCCCACACCTGCGAGAACATCGGGTACTAGATCAACATCGTCGAAGGCGCTGGTGTTGCGTGCCTTCGTGATCTCATCGTCGGCCGCACCGTCGATATAATCGAACACCGGCCAAGGCAGACGCCGTTCGGCAAGCGCCCTGAAATCGCCGATATTATGACAATCGCGAAGCGTCATGACGATCGATCGGTACGATTAATGCGGCGGGCAAGCGGGCGCGTCCATGACCCGGTGCCATGGACGCGCCGGTCTTTCATTGTTTTTCGAACGCGGCGCTGATCGTCAGTTCGACCTCGTCCGATACCATCGGCACGAAGGTCGACAGGCCGAAATCGCTGCGGTTGATCGTCGTGGTCCCCTCGAAGCCGATCGTTTCCTTCTTGCTCATGGGGTTGGCGCCTGCGCCGGTGAATTCGGCAGCGATCGTGACGGGCCGCGTGACGCCGTTCATGGTCAGGTCGCCGACGATGGTGGCGCCCGTTTCGCCCGAGCGCGTGACCGATGTCGATACGAAGCGCGCGGCATCGGGGTTGGGGCCGAAGAAATCGGGTTCGCCGCCGTCCTTGCCAGCTCTCAGCAGGTGGTCCTTGAGACCGGCGGATGCGACGGTCACGTCCGCGATCGGGATGGTCACGTCGAGGCTGGCGGCTTCCGGGTTCGCCGGGTCAAGCTGCAGCGTCCCCTCGATGTCGCCGAACAGGCCGAAATAGTCGTTGAAGCCGAAGTGGTTGAGCCGCCAGCTTACCAGCGTGTGTCCGGGATCGGTCGCATAGGTGCCGGCCGTGACGCGCGAGACATCGACCTGGCCGGGGATGGCGGGGGCATCGTCGGCAAAACCCGGGGCGGCCAGAACGAGGGCAAGTCCGCCGGCAAGCGGCAATGCGTGGCGCAGTTTGATGGGAAAAGTCATTGATGCAGTCTCCTGTTGCAGATCCGGGCCGGAGTGTGCGCATCGCGTGGGAAGGGCGCAAGAAGGCACACGGGGGTAACCCCGCAGCGCCACGCTTGCGCCCGATCCGTCAGTTCTTGTCCTTGTCGACCAGCTTATTCGCACCGATCCACGGCATCATGGCGCGAAGCTGCGCCCCGGTCCGTTCGATCGGATGCGCTTCGGCGGCCTTGCGGCTTGCCTTGAGTTCGGGCTGCCCGGCCTGGTTGTCGAGCACGAAATCCTTCACGAACCGGCCCGACTGGATATCCTTCAGCACCCGCTTCATCTCGGCCTTCGTTTCGTCCGTGATGATGCGCGGGCCGGTCTTGATGTCGCCGTATTCGGCCGTGTTGCTGATCGAATAGCGCATGTTGGCGATGCCGCCCTCGTACAGCAGATCGACGATCAGCTTGGTTTCGTGCAGGCATTCGAAATAGGCCATCTCGGGCGCATAACCCGCTTCCACCAGCGTTTCGAAACCCGCCTGGATCAGGTGGGTGATCCCGCCGCACAATACCGCCTGCTCACCGAACAGGTCGGTTTCGCATTCTTCCTTGAAGTCGGTCTCGATGATGCCCGAACGCCCACCGCCCACGGCACTGGCATAGGACAGCGCGAGCTGCTTGGCATAACCCTGGCCGCCCGACTGCTCGCTTTCCTGATGCACCGCGATCAGGCACGGCACGCCGCCGCCCTTGATGTATTCGCCGCGCACGGTGTGGCCCGGGCCCTTGGGCGCGATCATGATCACGTCGACGTCGGCCGGAGGATCGATCAGGCCGAAATGGATGTTGAGCCCGTGGGCGAAGGCCAGCGCGCTGCCCGGCTTCATCTTGCCTGCGACCTCGTTGGCGTAGATTGCGGCCTGATGCTCGTCCGGGGCAAGGATCATCAGCACATCGGCCCATTCCGCGGCCTCGGATACCGTCTTCACCGTGAACCCTGCGCTCATCGCCTTTTTCGCCGTCGCTGATCCTTCGCGCAGCGCGATGACGACTTCGCCGACACCGCTGTCACGCAGATTCTGCGCATGGGCATGCCCCTGGCTGCCATAGCCCACAATCGCGACCTTCTTGTCCTTGATCAGGTTGGTGTCGCAATCGGTATCGTAATAAACTTGCATTGGATTCCTCTTGAAAACTTTGGCGTCAGTCCTGTGCAGGACCGCGCATCATGCCCACGATCCCAGAACGACCGACCTCGACGAGGCCGAGTTCGCGCATGAGAGCGATGAAGCTGTTGATCTTGTCGGGCGAACCCGTGAGTTCGAAGACGAAGCTGCTGGTCGTGGTATCCACCACATTGGCGCGGAACAGTTCGGCAATGCGCAGCGCCTCGACCCGGTTGTCGCCTTTCCCCGCCACCTTCACCAGCGCCAGTTCGCGTTCCACATGGGCGCCGCTTTCCGTCAGGTCGATCACCTTGTGCACCGGCACCAGCCGTTCGAGCTGGGCGCGGATCTGGTCGATCACCGGCTCGGGACCGTTGGTGACGATGGTGATCCGGCTGATCGCGTGGTCTTCCGAAATATCGGCCACGGTCAGGCTGTCGATATTGTACCCGCGCGCGGTGAACATGCCCGTGATCTTGGCCAGGATACCTGGTTCGTTGTCGACGATGACATTGAGAACGTGCCGCTCGGCGGCCTGCATGGCGATCTTCATTGTTCGCGATCCTGCCACAGGGGTTCGAACATGCGCCCTTCGCCGTCGTAGTCGCGCAGGAAATCGCGGCCGCGCCGCACGGCTTCGAAATTATCCGTCTGGCGGCTGAGGTCGAGCGTGTCGGGCAGCAGGACCCAGGCTTCGTCGTCCTGCTTTTCCGCAACTTCCATGCCCAGGAAACGCTGGCCGTTATCCTCGATCCAGTTCAGCAACCGGTCGGCATCGTCACGGGTGAACCACACGCGCCGTTCTGCGCGATCCGCAAACTGCGGCGGTATTTTCTGCTGCATTCCCATCAGACCAGCGCCTTCGCTTCATCATCCATGGTGCCGCCCACTTCGTCTCCGTAGAGCAGCATGTCGGTATGCGCCGCCCCGCTGGGGATCATCGGGAAACAGTTGGCTTCCTTGGCCACTTGGCAATCGACCATCACCGGTCCGTCATGCGCCAGCATGGCTTCGATGCCGGCATCCAGCTGGCTTTCGTCCTCGATGCGGATGCCCTTCCAGCCATAAGCTTCCGCCAGTTTCACGAAATCGGGCAGGCTGTCGGAATAGCTGTTGGAATAGCGGCTCTCGTAGGTGAGCTCCTGCCATTGGCGGACCATGCCCATGTACTCGTTATTGAGGATGAATATCTTCACCGGCAGGCGATACTGGCTGGCCGTGCCCAGCTCCTGGATGTTCATCTGGATGCTGGCTTCACCGGCAATATCGATCACCAGGCTGTCGGGATTGCCCAGTTGCGCGCCGATCGCGGCGGGCAGGCCATATCCCATCGTGCCCAGACCGCCGCTGGTCAGCCACCTGTTCGGCTGCATGAAATGGAAATACTGTGCCGCCCACATCTGGTGCTGGCCCACTTCGGTGGTGATGATCGGATCGCGGTCCTTCGTCAGCGCGAACAGGCGCTCGATGCTCTTCTGCGGCATGATCTGGTCGCTTCCGCGCTCCGGATACGCCAGGCAGTCGCGCGCTTTCCAGCCCAGGATTCGCGCCTTCCATTCGGACAGGTCGCGGGGTTTGCGATTGCCCCAGGCTTCCACGATCTGTTCGAGCACATGGGCGCAGTCGCCGATGATGCCGAGATCGACGGGGACGATCTTGTTGATGCTCGCGCGGTCGATATCGATGTGAACCTTCTTCGCTTCGGGCGCGAAGGCATCCAGCCGTCCGGTCACGCGGTCGTCGAAGCGGGCCCCGATCGCAATGATCAGGTCGGCCCGGTTCATGGTCATGTTGGCTTCGTATGTGCCGTGCATGCCCAGCATGCCCAGCCAGTCCGGATGGTCGGCGGGGAACGCGCCCAGTCCCATCAGCGTGCTGGTAACCGGCGCGCCCGTCATGTCCTGCAGCTTGCGCAGCAACTGGGTCGCGCGCGGGCCGGCATTGATCACGCCGCCTCCGGTATAGAATACCGGGCGTTCTGCCCCGGCCAGCATCTCGACCGCTTCCGCGATCTCATCGGCGGCGCCCACCATGCGGGGCTGATAGCGGTGTGAGGGAAGGGGACTTTCGTCCTGACCGTCCCAGCTCGCCAAGGCGATCTGCACGTCCTTCGGAATATCGACGACCACGGGGCCGGGGCGGCCGGATGTGGCGATGCGGAACGCTTCCTCGATGGTCGCGCCCAGGCGCTCGGGGTCTTTCACGAGGTAATTGTGCTTGGTGCAATGCCGGGTCAGGCCGATTGTGTCCGCTTCCTGGAAGGCATCGGTCCCGATCAGGGCCGTGGGTACCTGTCCGGTGATCACCACCATGGGAATCGAATCCATATAGGCATCGGCGATACCGGTTACGGCATTGGTCGCGCCCGGCCCGCTGGTTACCAGCACGACCCCGGGCTTGCCGGTGGAACGGGCATATCCTTCCGCAGCATGCGCGGCGCCCGCTTCGTGACGTACCAGAATATGCCGAATGCCGTCGTCCGCGAATAGCTCGTCGTAGATCGGCAGCACCGCGCCGCCGGGGTATCCGAAAACGAATTCCACACCTTGCCGCTTGAGACATTCGATCAGGATTGCTGCGCCGCTGCGCTCGATACTCACGTCAACCTCCGACCCGTTCGGGTCTTCATAAGATACAAATCGGCCCGACGCTGGGGTCTGAAGCGCCGGGCCGACAACGCCTCAGATAGGCGGGCCGTATTTCACGGTCAACCGCCTTATTGAAATAAAGAAACAAAAAAATCGTGGTCAGCGATAGTTTTGTTATCCGCCCTCGGCCACGACTGGGGCAGCTGATTGCGGAACCATGTATATTGGCGCTTGGCATACTGGCGCGTGGCAAGCTGGCCAGCGGCGATAGCTTCAGCGCGCGATAGATCTCCTTCAAGCAATGCCTTGATCTCCGGAACGCCGATGGCGCGCATGACGGGCAGGGCAGGGTCGAGATCGCGCGCCAGCAGCGCCTCCACTTCCGCCAGCGCCCCCTTGTCGAGCATGCGCTCGAACCGCAGGTCGCAGCGGGCATTCAGCCACTCGCGCTCCGGCAGCATTACCAATGGGTGCAGTGCGATTTCACCGGCGATGCCTCCAGACTGGCGGTCCTGCCAGTAGATCATCGGATGGCCGGTGGATCGCACCACCTCAAGCGCGCGGGCCATCCGCTGGCTGTCGCGCGGGCCGAGGCGTCCGGCGGCCTCCGGGTCCTCCTCGACCAGGCGAGCGCGCAGGTCCTCGGTCGAAAGCTCGCGCACCGCCTCTCGCACATGAGGATCGATCGCGGGGATCGGGGATATGCCATCCAGCAATGTGCGCATGTACAGCCCGGTCCCGCCGCACAGGATCGGCACGCTGCCGGCGGCGTGCGCGTCCTCTATCGCGGCTTTGGCGGCATCGGCCCAGTTGGCGGCAGAGCAGGGCTCGGCACCGTCCCATGTTCCGAACAGCCGATGTTCGATCCCGCCCATCTCGTCATCGGTCGGCCGCGCCGACAGAATGCGCAGGTCGCGATAGACCTGCTGGCTGTCGGCATTGATTATGACGCCATGGCGTCCCTCGCGGCCAAGGCGCTGTGCCAGCTTCACCGCGAGATCGCTCTTGCCGCTGGCGGTCGGCCCTGCGATGAGCGCGACCGGTTTCAAATCGGGAGAAATATTGGTGCTCATTGCCCGGCTGATAGCAGACATGGACGGCGTGGAAACACGCCTCGACGCGGCAATGAAAGCCTGCGCAGCGGCGGATATGCCGGTGGCCATGGCGGGCATGCTCGATTTCTGCAGCGACGTGCTCCAGCTTTCGCTCCCGCATGGCGACGGCAGGCAGCTTGCGGAAATCCTGACCGAATATTTCGGCGATTGCGATCTGCTCATCTCCGATCACGAAATCGAAGTGCCCCGTCTCTTCGTATCCGACATGGATTCCACCATGATCGGGCAGGAATGTATCGACGAACTCGCAGACTTCGCCGGGCTGAAGGACAAGGTGGCCGCAATCACCGAACGGGCTATGCAGGGCGAACTCGATTTCGGCAGCGCTCTCAAGGAACGCGTCGGCTTGCTCGAAGGGCTGGAAGAAAGCGCGATCCACCGCTGTCTGGCCGAACGCATCCGGCCGGTCGATGGCGCGCGCACGCTGGTCGCCACGCTACGAAGCAAGGGGTGCCGCACCGTTCTGGTCACCGGCGGCTTCCATCATTTCGCCGATCCCATTGCCGAAGATCTCGGTTTCGAACGGGTCGTGGGCAATCGTCTCGGTGTCGCGGGCGGCAAGCTGACCGGTCTGCTTGCAGGGCCCGTCAGCGATGCGTCGACCAAACTCGCAACGCTGGAAGAAGAACGCGCACAATTGGGCGAAGGCGCGCGGGTTCTGGCTACGGGCGATGGCGCCAACGACGTTCCCATGATCGAGGCTGCGGATTACGGCATCGCCTATCGCGCCAAGCCCAAGGCCCGCGATGCGGCCAATGGACGGATCGGCAGTGTACACCTCACCGCTATACTCCGGCTGTTCGGTATTCCGGAAAGCGAGTGGGTGGAGGATTTCGCTGCCGGCTAGCCGGTACGCGCCTTCCCCCAGCGAAGGGGCTAGTTTCTTTTAAGGACCGATCGGCTATAACCGGCGGCATGACCGGAACGTCTCCCGCCGCAATCGATCTGGAAACTGCCTTTGACGGCACGCCCTTGCGCCATCCGACTCGCCCTCGGTCCCGCTATCGCCCGCTGGCAGCAGTGCGGCATTTTCGCGAACTGCTGAAGGACAAGGAAAACACGGCGGAAGTCTTCAGGATTTACGATGCGCTGCCTTCCCGGCAGTTTGTCCCGCGTGTGCGCGCGCTGACGCTCAGCCCGCATGGCGATGCTCTACGTCGCAGCGAACCGTTTCTGCCTCCCATCCTCGACGATCACGATGCCCTGCGCAAAACTCCGGCCGGTTCGGTCGCGCATGCCTATTGCGATTTCATGGAAAGCGAAGGTCTCTCGGCCGCCGGTCTCGTCGCGGAATTCGAAAAGGCGGGGCGGCCGGTCTATGACGATCTGGTCCAGTGGTTCGGCTTCCGCCAGCGCGACACCCACGATCTCATGCACGTTCTGACCGGCTACGGCCGCGATGCCCTCGGCGAACAATGCGTGCTGCTGTTCACCCATGGCCAGAGCCCGAGCCAGGGCCATCTTCTGCTGGGCTATGCAGGCTCGTTGCATCTCAAGAAACTCGTGAAGAGCCGGGCGCCGGTAATGAAGGCCGTTCGCCAGGCTCATCGCACCGGCAAGGCCTGCCCGCCGCTCGTCGAACTTTCGATCCGGGAACTGCTGGTCAAGAATCTCGAGCAGGCAAGGGCCGAACTCAACATCCCGGAACCGCATTGGTATCGTGAATGCCACCGCACCTGGCGCGAAGAAGGCATCGATCCCTACGATCTGCTCGCCCAGAAACAGGAACCGGAACTCGTTTCTGCCTGATCGGCAGGCCATCATTCTGTATGGCGGGGTGTTCGGCCCTCAGATCATACGTTTGATCAGCATGCGTGCCGCTGTCGGATTGCGCACTTTTGCGCCGGCGATGAACAACACATAGGCATCGCGCCCGCCCTTGGACCACCCGCGCGCCTTGTCGGCCCACGCGTCCAGAGCCTTGTCATCATAACCGGTTTCCACTGATTCTTCAGTGCGTTGCAGCCGGGCATAGGAAAAATCCGCCGTCGCCTCATCGATGCAGGGATATTCATCGCTATCGGCAAAAACCACCGCCATGTTCCGCGTGCGCGCAAGCTCGAAGAATGTTGGATCTTCGAAACTTTCATGCCGGATTTCAAGGGCATGACGCAGCGGAACGCCGTCTTGGCTATCGGGAATGAGGTCCAGAAACCGGGCGAAATCGTCTCGCTCGAATTGCTTTGTCGGCGCGAATTGCCACAGGATCGGTCCCAGCTTGTCGCCCAGTTCGGTAAAGCCCTGATTGAGAAACTTTTCAATCGAATCAGCGCCTTCTGCCAGAACCTTGCGCGCGGTCGAATAGCGCGAGGCCTTGACGGTGAACTGGAAACCTTCCGGTACGGCCTCGCCCCATTTCCGCCAGCTGGCCGGCTTCTGCCGGCCATAGAAAGTGGCATTTATCTCGATCGCAGTAAGATGCTGCGCGGCGTATTCCAACTCTCGCCGCTGGACCAGCCCGTCGGGATAGAAGACGCCGCGCCAGGGCGCGTAGGTCCAGCCCCCTATGCCGACGCGGACCGTCAGCCTTCCATCCACTCTGTAAAGAACGAGGTATGGGCCGCCTTCAGTTCGGCGATCGTCTTGCCAAACAGCGTATCGCCGCCCGTCTTCCCGATCCGCCTGAACCCGATCGACGCCGTGTCCTCGTTCTCCGTTCCCTTGGCGAGCGCTTCATTCAGCGCCTGCGTATCCGGCACGGTAACGATGTAGCGGCCCTGATCTTCGCCGAACCACCACTGCGCCTGCGTATAATCGCGGTGCCATTCGACGTCGGCACCGATCCCGCCGGCCATGGCCATTTCCGCCAGAGCGACGGCAAGGCCGCCGTCGGAAGTATCGTGCACCGCGCTGACGAGGCCATCGGCGATCAGCTGGAGGACGATCTTGCCGGCGTTCTTCTCGACCGTGAGGTCCGTCGGCGGTGTGCGCCCTTCGTCGCGTCCGTGGATTTCGCTGAGCCAGAGCGACTTGCCCAGATGCGAACGCTCCGGATCGGGCGTCGCCCAATGTTCTGCCCGGATGAGATAGATGGCTTCGCCTTCGGCCTTGAAGGGCATGGTCATCATCTTGTCGTAGTCGTCGATTAGGCCGACCCCGCCAATGGCGGGTGTGGGCAGGATGGCGCTACCGCCGCCGGTCGCCTTGCTTTCGTTATACAGGCTGACGTTGCCGGACACGATCGGGAAATCGAGCACGCGGCAGGCGCGGCCCATACCTTCGAGGGCATGGACGAACTGGCTCATGATTTCCGGGCGCTGCGGGTTGCCGAAGTTGAGGCAGTTCGTCACCGCCAATGGACGTGCCCCGACCGCGCAGAGGTTGCGATAGGCTTCCGCAATGGCCTGTTTGCCGCCTTCATAGGGATCGGCGAAGACATAGCGCGGCGTGCAGTCGGTGCTGATCGCCAGCGCCTTCTTTGTGCCGTGAACCCGCACCACGCCCGCATCGCCGCCGGTCTGCAGAGTGTCCGCGCCAACCTGGCTGTCGTACTGTTCGGAAATCCACCGGCGCGACGAGAGGTTGGGCGATGCGAGCAACTTGATCAGATCGCCGCCGACATCGTCGGTGTCGGGCCGCTCGGTCATCGGCTTGATGCCGGCCCAATCGGTGTATTCGTCCTTCGAGATATAGGGGCGGTCGTATTCCGGCGCATCCGCGGCGAGGGGGCCAAGCGGGATGTCGCACACGACTTCGCCGCCGAATTCGAGCACCATGTGCCGTGTATCGGTCACTTCCCCGATGACGGCGAAATCCAGTTCCCACTTCTTGAAGATGGCCGCAGCCATTTCTTCCTTGCCGGGCTTCAGCACCATGAGCATGCGCTCCTGGCTTTCGCTAAGCATCATTTCATAGGGCGTCATCCCCTCTTCGCGGCAAGGAACCTTGTCCATGTCGAGCCGGATGCCGGCCTTGCCATTGGTCGCCATCTCCACGCTGGACGAGGTCAGACCCGCGGCGCCCATGTCCTGAATGGCGACGATGGCGTCGGTGGCCATCAGCTCCAGACAGGCTTCGATCAGCAGCTTCTCGGTGAAGGGATCGCCGACCTGCACGGTCGGGCGTTTGGCCTCTGCGTCCTCTTCGAAATCGGCGGAAGCCATGGTCGCGCCGTGAATCCCGTCGCGCCCGGTCTTGGAGCCGACATAGACGATCGGATTGCCGACGCCGGTCGCGGCGCTGTAGAAAATCTTGTCCGCATCGGCGACGCCCACCGTCATCGCATTGACAAGGATATTGCCGTCATAGGCCGGGTGGAAGTTGGTTTCGCCGGCAACGGTCGGAACACCGACGCAATTGCCGTACCCGCCGATCCCCGAGACCACGCCCTTGACCAGGTGCTTCATCTTGGGATGATCGGGGCGCCCGAAGCGCAATGCGTTGGCATTCGCCACCGGGCGAGCGCCCATGGTGAACACGTCTCGCAAGATGCCGCCGACACCGGTCGCCGCGCCCTGATAGGGTTCGATGTAACTGGGGTGGTTGTGGCTTTCCATCTTGAAGATGGCGGCCTGCCCGTCGCCAATATCGATCACGCCGGCGTTTTCGCCCGGACCGCAGATAACCCACGGAGCCTCGGTCGGCAGCTTCTTCAGATGCAGCCGGCTGCTCTTGTAGGAACAATGTTCCGACCACATGACCGAGAAGATGCCCAGTTCCACGAGATTGGGCTCCCGGCCCAGGGCGTTCAGAACGCGTTCGTATTCTTCGGAGCTGAGGCCGTGCTGTTCGACGACTTCGGGGGTGATCGCGGATTCGACGTTTGCCATGCGCGCGCGCTTAGCGCCGCACGCCCGACACTGCCAGTCCCACGAGACTTTTATGCCATCTTGTCGACTGCACCCAGAAGGCGAGGGCGGTCAGAATGCCGAAGGAAAGCAGGGCGGTCACATATATCCCCGTGCCTGCTTCCTGCGGCTGCGGGCCGAACCAGTTGATCGCCTGGAATACCAGCATCGTCCCCAGCAAAATGAGCGGCGGGACCACTGGGCCTTTCGTGCGCCTGATATAAAAGCAGAAGGCGGCCAGCGTTATCCCGATCTCCAGCGGCATTTCGATCCAGGGCGAATTCCACAGCCCCAGCCCGAATTTCTCTTCCCCGCCTGCAAGGGTAAGATCCGGCCCGTGCGCGAGCAGATCGAGCAGCCAGTGGCTCAATACCACGATGGCTCCCCATGTCGCGGCGATGGCGTTTCGCGAGACGAGCCAGATCACGATTGCGAAGCCCAACGCCCATGCCGCAGTGCCGGAAAGGCTGTGGGTGTACGGCATGTGATAGAGATCGAGCGGGTTCATCGCTGTCATTCCGGGCACGATCCGCAGTTTCTCGATCCCGACGATCGCGAAGGTGGAGAACGCCCAGTCGACCAGCTGCGCTGCGATGAACAGCGTGCCCAGCTTGGGCGCTTCTTCCGTTATGCCGCGAGCGAGGAAGGCGGGGGCGAAGTGACCGATGAACATCGGCTCAGCCGAACCTGTCGGCGGCGAAAGTAGCCGCACCGGCCGCCACGGCAGTCGCAAATGCGCCCCAGCAGATGTCGACCAATGTGACGATCGTCGACCAGTTGCGCATAATCAGATCGCGCCGAGCAGCGCGCCGTTGAGGGCAGCTGCGCCTATGCCGCCCGCCAATCCCGGACGCACGGCAAACCACACGATCGCGCAGATATATGCACAGTAGAAAAGCAGCGCGGGGACCATGCGGAAGCTTTCCGCCAGCAGACCGCCAAGCTGGGGGCGGTAGAAGTTTGGGCCGGCCCAACCCAGCCACGCCGCGTCGAGGATCCCGAAAACCAAAGCAGCTGTGACGGCGGCGACAATCCACGTCATATTCGCTCCCCCTCTTTTCGCCTTACTTGACCGCGCGCAGGTGGGCCGTCAATGCTTCCCGCCGATGGCAGAGGAACAGTTACAGATTTCGGATTTGAATTTCGAGCAGGCTCTACGCGAGCTCGAAAGCGTCGTGCGACGGCTCGAGAGCGGTGACGTGCCGCTCGACGAGAGCATCGACCTGTACGAACGCGGCGAGCAATTGCGCAAGGCGTGCCAATCGCGACTCGACTCGGCGCAGGCGCGGATCGAAAAGATCGTCGCCGGTGCCGATGGGAAGCCCACCGGGACCGAGCCTTTCGACGCGGACGGCGGTGCATGAGTGTGATGACGACCATGCCTCCTCGTCTGGGCGAGGCGTTCGAGCGGGTACAGAGCGACATAGACAGCGCGTTCGATGCGTTTCTTCCCGTTCCCGACGATAGCAGGGCCCGTCTCGTCGAAGCGATGCGCTATGCCGCGATCGGCGCGGGCAAGCGCATGCGACCCCTGCTTCTGGTCGCGACTTCGGAACTCTTCGGCGTAAACCGCAATGCTGCAATCAACGCAGGGTGCGCGGTCGAGGCGATCCACGCCTATTCGCTTATCCATGACGATCTTCCCTGCATGGACGACGATGCCATGCGGCACGGAAAACCTTCGGTGCACAAGGCGTTCGACGATGCAACGGCAGTCCTGGCAGGCGATTGCCTGCACGCGCTGGCCTTCGACATCCTGACGCAGCTCGACACCAGCGCGGATCCCTTCGTCCGCTCGGAACTTGTCGCCACCCTGGCCCGGGCAAGTGGCCACGATGGCATGGCTGGCGGGCAAATGATGGATATCGTCTCTCAGGAAGAGAATTACGATCTCCGCCAGATCACCAGGTTGCAACAACTCAAGACGGGGGCATTGCTTGCAGCCAGCGTCGAAATGGGCGCAGTGCTCGGCCGTGTGCCACCCGAAGGGCGCGCGCATCTTCGTGCCTATGCCCGCGATATCGGCCTTGCCTTCCAGATCGCGGACGATCTGCTGGACGTGGAAGGTGACGAAGCGAAAGCCGGCAAGGCGCTGCGCAAGGATGAAGAGCAGGGCAAGCAGACCTTCGTGACGCTGATGGGTGTTGAACAGGCCCGCGCGCAGGCGACGATGCTGGTCGAACAGGCGGGTCGGCACCTCTCGAGCTATGGCGAAGACGCCCGGCTTCTTGTCGAACTCGCCGACTTCGTCGTGAAAAGAGATCATTGATGGCCAAACGTATCGGCATTTATCCCGGAACATTCGACCCCATCACGCTGGGGCACATGGACATCATCGAACGGGGCGCCAAGCTGGTCGACGAGCTGATCATCGGGGTGACGACCAATATCGCTAAATCCCCCATGTTCGACGACGACGAGCGTATCGCCATGGTCGAACGCGAAGTTGCCGAAATCGCCTGCGACACCATTCGCGTGGTCGGGTTCAACTCGCTGTTGATGGACTTTGCTGAACAGATGAATGCAGGGATCGTCGTTCGCGGTATTCGCGGGGTGACGGACTTCGAATACGAATATCAGCTCACCGGCATGAACCGCCAGCTTAACGACCGGATCGAAACGGTCTTTCTCATGGCCGATGTCGAACTGCAGCCGATTGCCAGCAGGCTGGTGAAGGAAATCGCGTTTTACGGCGGCCCGATCGAAAAGTTCGTCACCCCTGCGGTGCGGGCCGATGTGGAAGCACGGGTCCAGAAGATGGGGCCGCGCGGCGGCTGACGGATGATTTCCACCTATTCATTGAACGGACAGACGCCTCGCGCTAGTGGGTCGGCAATCCATGACATTGCTACGGAATGACGATGCTCAAGACTTCGCTAGCCATTGCTGCCGCGCTGACAATCGGTGCCGCGCCTCTAGCCGCACAGGTGGCGGAAGATCCTGCTCCGACCGAAAGTGAAGCGACTGCCCCTGCGGCTACGACTCCTGACGGGGATGCAGCGGACGCTGCGGCCTCGACCGAAGCTGAAGACACGCGGACATTCTCGCCGGTCAACTTCAACGTCAATGAAGATCTCGAGAACATTCTTCTGCTGGATCTGTCGAACGGCCAGCGGGTCGCCATCCGCCTCAAGCCTGACTGGGCGCCCCACCACGTGGAGCGTATCAAGACCCTCACCCGGCAGGGCTTCTACGACGGGGTGATCTTCCACCGGGTCATCGATGGGTTCATGGCACAGACGGGCGATCCGACCGGTACGGGTACCGGTGGTTCGCAGCTTCCCGACATCGCCGAGGAATTCAACCGCATGCCGCATGTGCGCGGTACGGTTTCGATGGCTCGCGCGGCGAGCGAAGACAGTGCAAACAGTCAGTTCTTCATCGTCTTTTATCCGCGCCTGAACCTCGACAACAATTACACCAATTTCGGGCGGGTCATTTCCAACATGGCCGCGGTGGATGCGATCCAGCGCGGCGAACCGCCTGCCAATCCCACCCGCGTGCTTCAGGCGTCGATCGCAGCCGACAACAAGCCGGTCCCGGCGATGCCAGCGCCGCAGGTGCAGCAGGATATTTCGATCGACGATCTCAACGCCCCGATCGGCAACTGACTTTTCATTGCGCTGACCCCGCACTAGGGGCGGCGCAATGAAAGTTGACCTCTTCGATTTCGAACTGCCGGTAGAACGCATCGCGCTGCGCCCGGCGCGGCCGCGCGATGCTGCGCGCATGCTGATCGTGCGCGAAAGCGGCCCGTTCGAGGATCGCGGCGTGCGGGACCTGCCTCAGATGCTGCGGGCCGGCGATGTTCTTGTTTTCAACGATACGCGCGTTATTCCCGCACAACTCGAAGGTCGGCGTGGCGAGGCTAAAATCGGCGCCACGCTGCACAAGCGCATCGACCTTCGTCGCTGGCAGGCCTTCGTCCGGAATGCCAAGCGGCTCAGGCCGGGCGATGTTGCCGAATTTGGTGGCGGCGTCACCGCCGTTGCTGAAGAGCGTCTGGCCGACGGAAGCTTCGTGCTGTTCTTCGAAGGGGAAGAGCCGGTCGAGGTCTTGCTCGAACGCGCCGGGCGGATGCCCCTTCCTCCCTATATCGCAGGAAAGCGCGATACGGACGAACAGGATCGCCTGGATTACCAGACCATGTTCGCGGCAGAGGATGGCGCGGTAGCTGCCCCGACTGCGGCGCTTCATTTCACGCCGGAACTGATTGCCGCTCTGGATGCAGCAGGCATCGGGCGCGAAACGCTGACTCTTCACGTCGGGGCAGGCACGTTCCTGCCGGTCAAGGCCGATGATACCGCCGACCACGCAATGCATTCCGAATGGGGCAGGGTGGAACGCGACGTTGCAGACCGCCTGAATGCCGCGCGAAAGGCGGGCGGACGATTGATCGCGGTCGGGACCACCAGCCTGCGGCTATTGGAAAGCGCAACCGGGGACGATGGCATGATCGGCGAATTTTCGGGCGACACCGACATCTTCATCACGCCCGGTTACCAGTTCCGGGCAGTCGATGGATTGATGACTAACTTCCATCTTCCAAAATCGACCCTGGTCATGCTCGTCAGTGCGCTGATGGGACGCGAACGGATGCTGTCCGCCTATCGGTACGCGATCGAAAACGAATATCGGTTCTACAGCTACGGCGATTCCTCGCTCTTGTTGCCCTGATCGGGGAACAGGCTTTTCGTATCGAGCAGCCTGTCGATAAGCGCGTCGTCGACGGGAATTCTACCGTCCAGCATGAGCATGGCGATACCGTGGGCGATTGACCACGCCTGCAAGGCGAGCGTCTCGGCCCGCTCGGAGTTGCTGGCGAGCGCGCGCGTATTGGCGATCAGCAAGGCACGCGCCTCGTCCACCGGTTCGTCCTTGTCGACCGGTTTGCCCTGCGTGAACATCAGCCTGAAAAGCACGGGGTGGGCGAGGGCGAAGCGTACATAGGCTCGGCCCGTTTCGGCAAAACCGGCAGCACCTCCGCCGGCCTTTTGGGCGGCGGCGGCCTGTTCGCTACCGAGCATTTTCAGTCCTTCCCGTGCGAGCGCTTTGTCCAGGGCCTGTTTGTCGGGAAAATGCCGGTAGACGGCCGTCGGCGAAACCCCCACCTTGCGAGACAATTCGCGTAGCGAAGGCGCCTTCCCGTCGGGGCCTTCGAGAGCCCGCAGACCTTCGAGGACAAGCGCCTCGCGCAGATTGCCGTGATGATAGGCTTCACTCGAAGTTGACACTGTTACCATAGACCCTATGTTTACACCGTTCACTTTAACCAATGTGAGTCGGTCATGGCAAGCGTCATAGAAAAAACAATCCGTAAAGCTGTCACTCCCGCCATTCAGGCCCTGGCGGGTGTCAATCGGAACAGGTTACCAGATGCCCGGACTAACCCGTTCCTGAACGGCGTCCACACCCCGCTACGTGAAGAATTCACGCTGGACGATCTGCACGTCACGGGCAGCATTCCCGCAGAACTCGACGGTCGTTACGTTCGGATCGGCCCCAATCCGTATGGCAAGGGAGATAAGGGGCATCATTGGTTCCTGGGCGATGGCATGGTTCACGGGGTGCGCCTGAAGAACGGCGAAGCCATATGGTATCGCAATCGCTTCATCCGATCGCGCGATCTCGAAGGGAAGGGCGGGCCCAAGGCAGTCGATGGGCCGCGCCGCGGTTTCGGGGATACGGTGAACACCAATGTTCTGGCAATCGGCGACAAGATCATGGCGCTTGTTGAAGCCAGCAGTTTCCCCATCCAGCTCGATGACGATCTCGAAAGCGTCGCTTACTCGGATTTCGGTGGGGGTCTGACGGGATCGTTCACCGCGCATCCCCATGAATGCCCGGCAACCGGCGAATTCCACGCAATCTGTTACGATGGCATGTCGGCCGATACCATCCGCCACGTCGTTCTGGCGCGGAATGGAACGGTCTTGCGCGAAACGGAAATTGCCGTCCGCCATGGCCCGTCGATCCACGACTGCGCGCTGACGGAGAATTTCGTGGTCGTGCTGGATCTGCCGGTCACCTTCTCGATGCCGGCGCTCATTTCAGGGCACAGGTTTCCCTACCGCTGGAACCGCGCTCACAAGGCCCGTGTCGGTCTCCTGCCGCGCGGGGGCAAGGGCGATCAGATCGTGTGGCACGAAGTTGAGCCTTGCTACGCTTTTCACGTCGGCAACAGCTTCGAAGACGATAGGGGTCAGGTTGTCATCGACCTGTGCGCGTATGAAACCATCTTCGATGGGGACATGCCGGGACCGTATGGCAAGCCTCTCGGTCTCGAACGCTGGACAGTCGATGGCAAGGGCGGGCAGGTACAGCGCGATGTCCTGGACTCGTCGCCGCAGGAATTTCCCCGCCCGGACGAGCGTTTCTTCACCACCGACTATCGCTATCTCTGGAGCATGGGGCTGCCGGATGATGGCGACCTCGAGTTCGTCGCGCCCATGCCGCTTTATCGCCACGACCTCGTCACCGGGGAGCGTATCCAGCACGACTTCGGCGATGGCCGCATACCGGGGGAATTCGTGTTCGTGCCGCGCGATGCAGGCGCGGCCGAAGGCGACGGTTGGGTCATGGGATATGTCATCGATCGAAATCGCGGGACGAGCGCGCTGGAAATCCTCGATGCCCACAGCCTCAAGACAGTTGCGTCCGTACACATCCCGCATCTTATCCCGCCGGGCTTCCACGGGAATTGGATCGCAGCTAACTAGGGATCTGTGGATCCGATTCTCGAACTCAATGGCCTGTCCAAGGTCTACCGCGGCGGGCTGAAGGCGCTCGACAATGTCGATCTCAGCGTACGGAAGGGCGAGATATTCGCGCTGCTCGGGCCCAACGGCGCGGGCAAGACCACGCTTATCGGTGCGGTCTGCGGCCTCGTTCGCCCCAGTTCTGGTACAATCCACGCCTTCGGCCACGATCTGGCAACCGACTGGCGCAAGGCGCGCAGCCGCATAGGGCTGGTCCCTCAGGAACTGAGCACGGACATGTTCGAACCGGTCGAACATGCCGTCAGCTATTCACGCGGCCTGTTCGGTCTCGCACCCGACAGGCAGCGGATCGAAGAGATCTTGCGCAGCCTCAGCCTCTGGGAAAAGCGCGGCGAGCGGATCATGGCCCTGTCGGGCGGAATGAAGCGCCGCGTGCTCATCGCCAAGGCTCTCGCACACGAACCCGACCTCCTCTTCCTCGACGAACCCACCGCCGGCGTCGACGTGGAACTGCGCAAGGGCATGTGGGCGATCATAGATAAGATGCGCGCGCGCGGCGTCACCATCATCCTGACCACGCATTACATCGAAGAGGCCGAGATGATGGCCGACCGCGTCGGTGTCATCAATCGCGGCAAGCTGCTCATGGTCGATGAGAAAGACGCCATGATGGCCCGTCTCGGCCGAACCGAGGCACATATTACGCTTGCACAACCCCTCGCTACACTGCCTCCGGAAATAGGCCGGTTCCCTGTCGAATTGGAAGCGGGTGGAACGGTGCTTCGCTACCGCGGGGGCGATGGGACAGGAAAGGGTAAGGCCGAAGTCGCCGAATTGACCAAGGCGCTCATCGGCGCGGGGATCGATTACGTTGGCATCGACACCCGTGAGAGCAGTCTCGAGGATATCTTCGTATCCCTGCTTGGCGAAGGCGAGGTACCGCAATGATTTCCTGGCGCTCAACCTGGTCGATATACACCCGGGAGCTTATTCGCTTCCTTCGCACGGCATTCCAGTCGGTGCTGGCACCCGTTCTCACGACCTCGCTCTATTTCATCGTGTTCGGAGCGGCGATCGGCGGGCGCATGCCCGATCTGGATGGGGTGCAATATGGTGCATTCATCATCCCGGGACTGCTTATGCTCACCCTGCTGGGAGAGACCACCAGCAATTCGAGCTTCGGCATTTATATGCCTCGCTTTACCGGAACGATCTACGAATTGCTCAGCGCTCCTGTCGGGGTGACCGAAACGCTGATCGGGTTCGTAGGGGCGGCGATGACGAAAAGCCTTATCCTCGCGACGATCATATTGGTTACTGCTCGACTGTTCGTCGATTATTCGATCGCTTACCCGGTCTTGGCGGTGTTCTACATCATGCTGGTCGCAGCCGCCTTCAGTCTCTTCGGATTCATCCTCGGCATCTGGGCCGATAACTTCGAAAAGCTCGGCATAATCCCGATGCTGTTCCTTACCCCGCTCACGTTTCTGGGAGGCACGTTCTATTCGATCGATATGCTGCCGAAGCCGTGGGATACCATCGCTCTAGCCAATCCGATCGTTTATCTTGTCAGTGGATTGCGCTGGACTTTCTATGGCACGAGCGACGTCAATATCTGGGTCAGCTTCGGTATCACCTTGGGCTTTCTCGCCCTGTGCGTTTCAGTGATTGCTTACATTTTCAAAACAGGTTGGCGGCTACGCGCCTGAATACGAACGCGCTTTGTCGATCCAGGGTGGCGAGCGCCGAAGAGCCGCGCTAGGCTTCTGGCATGTTTGTGAGAACCGCCTTTTTTACGTTTGCGGCTAGCACAGCCGCATTTGCATCACCGGCAAATGCCGAGCTCCCCGAAGCTGCCCGTCAGATGATCGACACAGCACTGGCTAGTGGCGATAACACCAAGATTGCGACCGTACTGGACTTGGCCCGCAAGACATGGCCGGACGATGGGGAGGAAATCGCCGCGATCGAAGGCGCGTGGGCAAAAACTAAAGCCGAAAAAGCCGCTTTGGCCGCGAAGGAGAAAGAAGAGGCCATTCGGACTGCTGGCCTGCTCGACCGCTGGACAGGGCAAGGTGAATTGGGCGGATTCCATTCCACAGGGAATAGCGACACGACCGGCATTACCGCTGCGCTCCATCTCAAGCGGCAGGGAATCGACTGGTCGCATCACCTGAGAGCGCGTTTCGATTACCAACGCCAGAATGGTATCACCAGTCGTGAGAAATACTTCGCGTCCTATGAGCCTCGGTGGGAATTTGATGAGGGCATCTTTGCTTATGGACTGGCACAGTATGATCGCGATGCCTTTCAAGGAATCGACGGCCGGTATGCTGTTTCCGGGGGATTGGGATATCAGGTGATCGACGGCAACAGTCTCAGCCTGTCGTTGAAGGCAGGACCGGCTTACCGCGTTACCGATTACACCGATGGGCGCGTCGAAAACCGGGTGGCCGGCCTCGCAGGCCTCGATTTCGATTGGCGGATTCTCGACCGGGTGACCCTGACGCAGGATGCAAATGCTGTCGCCGAGACCGGCGGGCAGGCAGTCGTCATCGTGGACAGCTCGAATACTACGCTCAATCTGGTCACCGGCCTCGATTTCAAGGCTACCGAAAAACTTCGGGCGAGGATGAGCTATGCGATTGATTATGACAGCAACCCTGCAGTAGTCGCTGTTTCGACCGACACGGTAACCCGTGCATCGATCGTTTACGACTTTTGAGATTTGACATTGACCAATCGTTTTTCGTTTTCCGTTGAGGCGGTCGATGGTGCTGCGCGGACGGGTGCGATTTCCATGTATCGCGGCCAGATCCGTACGCCGGCTTTCATGCCCGTCGGCACCGCGGCAACCGTAAAGGCCATGAAGCCTGAAACGGTGCGAAAGACGGGCGCAGACATAATCCTTGGCAATACTTACCACCTGATGCTGCGCCCGGGAGCGGAGCGCGTGGCAAAGCTCGGCGGTCTTCACAAATTCATGAACTGGAACCGGCCGATCCTCACCGACAGCGGCGGTTATCAGGTTATGAGCCTGTCGGACCTGCGGAAGCTGACTGAGAAGGGTGTGGAATTCCGCAGCCACATCGACGGGTCGAAGCATATGCTGACACCGGAACGCAGCATGGAAATCCAGCGGCTTCTGGGCAGCGACATCGTGATGGCTTTTGACGAATGCCCCCGCGCCGACCGTCCGCGCGACGAAATTGCCGCGAGCATGGAAATGAGCATGCGTTGGGCGCAGCGGAGTCGAGAGGGTTTCAACGCAGGCGGCGAACATGCGGAACGGTCTGCCTTGTTCGGTATTCAGCAAGGCGCGCTCGACGAAGATCTGCGCAAGATCAGTGCCGATAACCTGGCCGATATCGGGTTCGATGGATATGCGATCGGCGGTCTGGCCGTGGGCGAGGGACAAGAGGCCATGTTCGCCACACTGGACTTTGCCCCCGCGCAGCTCCCACAGGATCGCCCTCGTTATCTCATGGGCGTGGGTAAGCCGGACGACCTGGTGGGTGCGGTTGAACGCGGTGTCGACATGTTCGACTGCGTGTTGCCAAGCCGATCCGGACGCAATGGGCAAGCGTTCACCTGGAGCGGCCCGATAAACCTTCGCAATGCGCGGTTCGCGGAAGATACCGATCCTTTGGATAATCGCTGTACTTGCGACACGTGTAACACCTACTCGCGCGCCTATCTCCACCACCTCGTGAAATCACAGGAAATTCTCGGTGCAATGCTGATGACCGAGCATAATATCGCTTTCTACCAGCAGTTGATGCAGGCAATGCGCGATGCGATTGGGGAGGGGAGATTTGCTACCTTTGCCAAGGATTTCCGCCGGGATTACTTGCGCTGAAGCGGGACTGGCCTAATTTGTAAAAATGGCCAAGCCTCCTCAAACCCGCCCTACCTCTGCTCAATGGGGGCTTCCGTATGCGGATGGCGCGAGTGGTCCCGCCGTTAAACGCGAGCAGACGTATATCATCGCCTTTGCGGTGTTGACGATCGTTGCGTGGCAAACGGCCATCGGTACGTTGGCGCTCATGCCTTTTACGCTGCTATCTACCTGGTGGCATGAGATGGCGCATGGTCTCATGGCGGCCGCACTTGGAGCTGAATTCGAACGATTGGTCATCTTTGCGAACGGGTCCGGATTTGCAGAAAGCTCCGGCGACCTTGGGCGTATCGGCCAGGCCATCGTTGCTGCCTCCGGGTTGCTCGGCCCCACCATCGCGGGCTGCGTCTTGATCATTGCTTCGCGCTCACCCCGAGCAACCAAGGTGATGTTGTTCGGCCTCGCTATAGCGTTGATCGCGAGCACCCTGATTTGGGTCCGGTCTATTGCCGGCTGGATCGTTCTGCCGCTCTTTGCAGCAGGTGCATTCTTGATTGCATCCAGAGCAACGAGGAAATGGCAGAGGATCACTATCGAGTTCCTTGGCGTGCAAGGAGCGGTCAGCGTTTACCAGGACATCGATTATCTGTTCAGTCCAGGCGCCGCGGTAGATGGACAAGTTACCCTATCGGATACGGGACGCATCGCGGAAGCGTTGATCTTACCCTACTGGTTCTGGGGCGGGGCTATCACCATCGCAATTGTGGCAATGGTCTGGAAGTCCTTGCAGATTGCCGGCCGGACATAGCGGGCTAGACCCGCTCTTTTTCGCGCATTTCCAGTATCGTCCCGCGATATGGAACGAACGTGCCGGCACTGTCCAGAAAGCCTGCACCAATAACATTCGCACGCGCCTGCGCATCGTTGAGGCTATCGTACCATTTGCCGCGACGATTGGGCGTGATGAAGCGGTATTGAGTCATAGTAAAAATTGAACCGCCAATCACCTTCCGCGTTCCTGCCAAGGCTTTGAAAATGCGGTGAATTGATACAAAAAAGGCGGCCTTGAGGCCGCCCTTTCCGTATATTGATGAACCAAAGGATCAGCGCGAGTAGAACTCGACGACCAGGTTCGGTTCCATGGTCACCGGATAGGGGACTTCATCAAGCTTCGGTACGCGAGTGAAAGTCACCTTGTCGTTACCATCGGGCGCGACATAATCGGGAATTTCACGCTCGGGAAGGCTCTGTGCTTCGATGACCAAAGCCATTTCCTTGGCTTTGCTGCCGAGGCTGACCACGTCGCCAACCTTCACACGCGCCGAAGCGATGTTGGTCTTCACGCCGTTGAGGTAGATGTGGCCGTGGCTAACGATCTGGCGGGCGGCGAAGATGGTCGGTGCGAACTTGGCGCGGTAAACGACCATGTCGAGGCGCTGTTCGAGCAGGCCGATCAGGTTCTGACCGGTGTCGCCCTTCATGGCCGACGCTTCCTTGTAGGTGCGCTTGAACTGCTTTTCCGTTACGTCGCCGTAGTAGCCCTTGAGCTTCTGCTTGGCGCGAAGCTGCAGACCGAAGTCGCTCATCTTGCTCTTGCGACGCTGGCCATGCTGGCCGGGGCCGTACGAACGCTTGTTAACCGGGGAATTCGGACGACCCCAGATGTTTTCACCCATCCGGCGGTCGAGTTTGTACTTGGCGCTTGTGCGCTTCGTCATAAATAGTTCCTTCAATTTGCTGGACCGCCCCAGTGGCCGCCATTTAACCCGGCATCACACCGTCAACCTCGAGGTTGACGCGGCTTCCGCTTCACCGGGGTGCAGAGCCAATTTGTGAAGGCGCGCTCGTAGCAAAATTGTGCAGCGCGTCAAGCAGCAAGATAGGCGCTCGACAAGTCGGTTCAAGCGCGGCACTGCGCAGCACCATGAAGGACGATTTCAAACTGCCGGAAGATTGCACCGACATGCGCGAGGTGCGAATTGGAGTAGACACGACTGACCGCGAACTGATGGAACTGCTCGATCGCCGGTTTGGTTACATGCGAGCTGCTGCTCGGATCAAGACGGATCGCAATGTCGTTCGCGACGAAGGGCGTAAGGCCGAGGTGATCGAGAACGCCCGCGCTGATGCAGAAAACCGTGCGCTTCCGGCTGATGAGCTCGCGCGGATGTGGGACGATCTGGTCGAAACCTCCATTGCCTACGAAATGGAGGAATGGGACAGGATCAGGGCTTAGGTTCGCGTTGAAGCGACGACAGTACACCTCTCAGGGTACGGACTTCGAGGTGGTTCCAGGCAGGCTTCGTCAACACGCCACGTAATGTGCGCCGGGTAGCTTCGGCGCGGGCTTCCGGACGAAAATACCCTTTTGGCTCCAGCATGCTTTCCAAATGTGCGATCAGGCCATCAAGCTCTTCTTGTGGGGCAGGGGGCAACAGTTCTTGCTGGGTCGGCTGTACCAGGGTTTCATGCTTGGACCATTCGTATGCACACAGGATCACCGCCTGCGCGAGGTTGAGCGACCCGAACTCCGGATTGATCGGTACCGTCAAGATAGCACGCGCGAGCGCTACATCCTCGGTTTCCAGCCCGGACCGCTCTGGTCCGAACAGGATTGCACTGCGGCCTTGCGCGACGGCAATTTCCTGACTGGCTTGCTCGGGCGTGACGACAGGTTTCGTAACGCCCCGTTTGCGAACGGTGGTGGCGTAGACATGCGCGCAATCCGCCACCGCATCGGCAGTCGATCCAAAAACCCTTGCACCTTCTAGCACGATGTCCGCGCCCGACGCAGACGGACCAGCCGACGGGTTTGGCCAGCCATCGCGCGGCTCGACCAAGCGCATTTCCGTGAGGCCGAAATTGAGCATGGCACGCGCGGCCTTGCCGATATTCTCGCCGAGTTGCGGGCGCACGAGGACGATGATCGGTTTTCTGGCGTCAGCCCCGTTCATTGGCTGCCGCTTCCTGCACGGTGCTTGCGAATTCTTCAAAGTCCCGGGCTTCGCTGAAATCGCGATAGACCGAGGCGAACCGAATATATGCGACGCTGTCCAGTCCGCGCAGTCCATCCATAACCATCTCGCCAATACGTTTGGATGGGATTTCTGGTTCACCGGCAGTTTCGACCTGCCGCTGGATACCGCTGACGAGCTGGTCGATCCGTTCTTGCGGAACATCGCGCTTGCGGCAGGCCAGCGAAATCGATTGTTCTAGCTTGCTGCGGTCGAAGGGCTGGCGACGGTCGCCGCTTTTGACCACCGTCACTTCGCGTAATTGCACGCGTTCGAAAGTGGTAAACCGCGCGCCGCAGCTGGAGCACTGGCGACGCCGCCGGATCGAGGTCGAATCCTCGGTCGGACGACTGTCCTTTACCTGGCTGTCGTCATGCGCACAAAATGGACAACGCATTTACGGTCGGAGGCGTTTGTAGAGCATGAAGCCGGCGCCCGCGACCAAGCCAAGGGGCCAGGTTACCACCGGCAATATTCCGGCCGCAATCGCGCCGACTGCCGCGCCGGTCAGCACTGGCTTGGTCGACGGATGGTTCAGCCCCTGCTTCGCCATTCCCTTGATCTCTGCGCTGGCATCCGAAACAAGATCGTGGTCTTGATGCTGCGGTTCTTTGTTATCCATCATTCGTCTCCTTAGCGGCCGGGGTAGACGGGGAAGGCAGCGCAGAGTTCGGCAACCTTGCCACGCACCTGCTCTTCAACCTGCCCGTCGCCTTCCGGACCATTGCGCGAGAGCCCTTCGACTACCTGACAGATAAGAGCCCCAATCTGGCGGAACTCGTCGGGGCCAAATCCGCGCGTCGTGCCCGCCGGAGTGCCGAGGCGGATGCCGCTCGTAACAAAAGGGCTCCGCGTATCGTATGGAATGCCGTTCTTGTTGCAGGTCAACCATGCTCGATCGAGGCCGGCTTCTGCAGATTTGCCGGTCACGTCCATGGCCGTGAGATCAACGAGCATGGAGTGATTGTCCGTACCCCCGGAAACGACGCGCAGACCGTTGGCCTCGATTCCTTCGGCCAGGGCGCGGGCGTTCTCGACAACGCGTTTGGCGTAGTCCTTGAAATCCGGACGCAGAGCTTCGCCGAACGCGACGGCCTTCGCCGCGACCACATGCATCAGCGGCCCACCCTGCATCCCGGGGAATACCGCCATGTTGAATGGCTTGGTCAGGTCGTCGTCATCCCAAAGGATCACGCCGGAGCGCGGACCACGCAAGCTCTTGTGAGTGGTTGTCGTGACGACATGGGCATGGGGGAAGGGGGAGGGATGCGCGCCGCCAGCGACCAGTCCGGAAATGTGGCTCATATCTACCATGAGATACGCGCCGACCTCGTCGGCCACCTTGCGGAAAGCCTTCCAGTCCCAGACGCGGGAATAGGCCGTTCCGCCTGCAATGATGAGCTTCGGCTTGTTGGCTTTGGCAATCGCCATAACCTCATCCATGTCGATCAGTTCATCGTCCTTCCGAACACCGTAGCTGACAGGATTGAACCACTTGCCGCTCATGTTGACCGGAGAACCATGGGTCAGGTGGCCGCCCGAATTTAGGTCGAGCCCCATGAACGTATCGCCAGGCTGGAGCAGCGCAAGAAATACCGCCTGGTTCATCTGGCTGCCTGAATTGGGCTGAACATTGGCGAAACCACAGCCGAACAGCTTCTTGGCGCGCTCGATGGCGAGTGTTTCGATTACATCGGCATAATCGCAGCCGCCGTAATAGCGCTTGCCGGGATAGCCTTCAGCATATTTGTTCGTGAATACTGATCCGGTTGCTTCGAGAACGGCGCTCGAGGCGATGTTTTCGGACGCTATAAGCTCGATCTTGTCCTGCTGACGCGCCAGTTCATTGCGGATTGCATCATGAATTTCTGGATCTGCCTCGGCAAGGGTGTCGTGCCAGAAACGATCCATAGGGTCGCGGTCGGTATTGGCGGGCTTGGTAGCCAAATCAGATCTCCGGTTTGGAAAGCTTGTCGACGCGGCGCTGGTGGCGACCGCCGGCGAATTCGGTTTCGAGAAATGCAGTAAGGCAAGCCTTTGCCATGTCGCTTCCGGTCAGGCGGGCGCCCATCGCAATACAGTTTGCGTCATTGTGTTCGCGCGAAAGTCCAGCCGAGAGCGGTTCCGAGACAAGCGCACAGCGAACCGATGGATTGCGATTGACGCTCATGGAAATACCAATGCCGGAGCCGCAGAGCGCCACTCCGCGTTCCGCGGTGCCGTCAGAGAGTACATTAGCAAGCTTGTAGCCGAAATCGGGATAATCGACGCTATCGCCGGTGTCTGGCCCGAGATCCGCCACCTCGTGGCCCTGTTCAATCAACCATTCGCGCAATTCTGTCTTTAGGTCGATTGCAGCGTGGTCGGAGGCAATAGCTATACGCATGGGGGAGCACATAGGCACTGCCTTCGATTCGCGCGACCCCCTTGATCCCATTATCGATCGAGCGGATGGGTAGGGATGGCTTCGCCGTGCAACCGGAAACTTATCGGTCGCTGGCGCTTTCCAGGCTTTCGATTGCCGCTCTTATTTGAACGATCGAATATGGCTTTGTGATCGTCACAGAATTCGCAAGCTCCTTTGGGTGCTCTGCATCTCCGTATCCCGTCGCAAATGCGAAAGGAATTTCGTCAGCCTTAAGCTCGTAAGCCAGCGGATAACTCTTTGAGCCATGCAGGTTCACATCGAGGATTGCGTAATCGAACGTTTCGTTCGCTCGGCCCTCGCGCGCCTGCTCGATCGAACTGAAAACCGAAACCGTGGCGCCTTCCTCGATCAGCATGTCTTCCAGAGCGAACGCGATGATCGGCTCGTCTTCGAGCACCAGGATATGTTTCCCGTTCAAGCTCATACTTTGCCCTCAATCCGGCAATAGAGGCCGCTGGCTCGATATTCCAAGGTCGTGCGACTGTCCGGGCTTCCGAGGCCTCGCTTGACCAGTCGTGATCCAAAACCGCCGGTTTGAGGCTCCACTACGACCGGTCCGTCATGTTCGCTCCATTCGAATATGAGCAAGGTGCCTTCTGTTTCGGCAGGTTGCGTTTGCCAAGTGATCTCGACGAAGCCGGCTGGCTCGCTCAACGCACCGTATTTCAAGGCGTTCGTGCATAGTTCGTGCACTACCATCGAAAGCGTAACCGCAGTTTGAGGGGCCAGAACAACTTTCGGTCCTGTGAGCGAGTATCGCGACGAATCTGAGCCTGCGGTGGCTGCCAGCGATCCTGTGACGATCGCTTCCAGATCGGCAGCTTCCCAACTTCGCTCGGTGAGAAGATTATGCGCGCTCGCCAAAGCTGCGAGACGATTGGAGAATGCGTCTATTCCGGTAGAACCCGGCTCCGAGCGAAAGGACTGTTTTGCGAGTCCTTGGACGACCGCAAGGGTGTTCTTGACCCTGTGGTTGAGCTCATTGATCAAAATGCGCTGGTGTTCTTCAAAGGCCACTTCTTCTGTCACATCGTGGCCTTGAACCAGAATGCCTTCGAAGTCGTCTCCACCGTGGATCGGTTGGTAGATGAACTCGAGAAACCGGGCCTCAAGTTCTCCATCCTTGCCCGAATTCAGGAGGATCCTTTCTTTCTTGCCGAAGTATGGTTCGTTCTTGTCGAGCACTTCGTCGAGTAACTGGATGAACCCCTGATCGATAACTTCCGGCAGTGCTTCCGGCACCGTTTTGCCAACCAGCTTGCGCTGACCGACAAGTTGACGATACGCAGCATTCGCCATTACAAATCGATGATCTCGTCCACTCAGCACTGCTACGAACCCTGGTGCTTGTTCGAGCAGGGAACGGAACCGATCCAGTTCCTTGCTTGCGCCGCGATAACGTTCCTCTACCGCTTCGGCGCGCCGGGCGACGCTGGCAGCGTCGCGCTCCGAGCCGGATTGCTCCAATCCCGTGATGCGAACCGTATGCTGGAGAATATATTCGACATCGCCATTCTCATCGAGAAAAGGCGTGTGAGTGGCGCTCCATATATGGGTGTCAAAGCCGCCTTGGGCGTTTGGAATATTATAAGGGATTCGAGCGATTTCGTCAGCTTCGCAGGTCTCGAGGACTCGATCGAAAGACGACTTCAACTGGCGATAACTTTCACCTTCGCTCGGGAAGGCTTCAAAAATTCCGCGCTGCTTGATCTCGTCCCATCGGCTTTCCGTGGCGCTCAGATAAGCTGCATTTGCCCACTGAATGACCAGAGATGCATCGAGAATAACATAAGGGTTGGGAGAGCGCGCAAGCACACTCTCGAAATCTAAATTCATGCGTGCCCCGGAATACCAGCTTTTCTAACGGGATCGGGAACCTGGATTTGGCTCACCTATCCAACTGAGTAAGGAAAAGCTTGGAAAGAAAGTCCGTTCCGGGGGACAGGCAGCGGATTTCGCCGTGTGACATTTCGGTCACTCCGCTGCCTGACGCGGATATGTATTACTGGTCGAGGAAAGACCGCATCTTTCTGCTCCGGCTGGGATGCTTGAGCTTGCGGAGCGCCTTGGCTTCAATCTGACGAATACGCTCACGCGTGACCGAGAATTGCTGGCCCACTTCCTCGAGCGTGTGGTCCGTATTCATACCGATCCCGAAGCGCATGCGCAGGACGCGCTCTTCACGCGGCGTAAGGCTGGCAAGAACGCGGGTGACCGTTTCCTTGAGGTTGGCCTGGATCGCCGCGTCGACCGGAATAATCGCGTTCTTGTCCTCGATGAAATCGCCGAGATGCGAATCTTCCTCGTCACCTATCGGTGTCTCGAGACTGATCGGCTCTTTGGCGATCTTCATGACCTTGCGCACCTTTTCAAGTGGCATGGAAAGCTTCTCGGCCATCTCTTCGGGTGTCGGCTCGCGTCCCTGATCGTGCAGGAACTGACGGCTGCAGCGGACCAGCTTGTTGATCGTCTCGATCATGTGGACCGGGATACGGATGGTCCGCGCCTGATCGGCAATCGAACGCGTGATTGCCTGGCGAATCCACCAGGTTGCATAGGTGCTGAACTTGTATCCACGGCGGTATTCGAACTTGTCGACCGCCTTCATCAGACCGATGTTGCCTTCCTGGATAAGGTCGAGGAATTGCAGACCGCGATTGGTGTATTTCTTGGCAATCGAGATCACGAGGCGCAGGTTCGCCTCAACCATTTCTTTCTTGGCGATACGCGCCTCGCGCTCGCCTTTCTGGACCATGTTAACGATCCGGCGGAATTCCTCGAGTGCCATGCCAGTCTGGCCGGCAATGTCGGAAATCTCGGCGCGGATCCGCTCGACCGCATCGGCTTCCTTCTCGGCGAAGGCTGCCCATTTCTTGTCCTTCTTAGCGCGATCGGTGAGCCAGTTATCGTCCAGTTCATTGCCGATGTAGGCATTGAGAAAATCGATACGCTTCACTTTGTGGCGTTCGGCAAGGCGAAGCATCTGCCCACCCAATGCGGTCAGGCGGCGATTGAAGGCGTAAAGATTATCGACCAGAAATTCGATTTTGGTCGCGTGGAACTGAACGCTCTCAACTTCAGCCGTAAGCTGCTCGGAAAGTGCCTCGTATTTCTTTTCCTTGGCAGGCGTGAACGCCTCGCCGCGGGCCATCACATCGACGCGTTCCTTCTGGAGCTTCTCGAACTTTCCGAACAGATCGGTGATCCGAGCAAAGCGCTCGATGGCGTCCGGCTTGAGCGCGGCTTCCATCTGAGCAAGGGACATGGTGTTGTCCTCTTCCTCGTCATCGTCGCTCTTGGACGAACCTTCTTCGCCATCTTCGTCGTCGGAATTGGAATCGTCGTCCTCATCCTCGTCATCATCACGGATGGTCGGGCCGGCGGTCTCTTCGGAGATTTCACCGTCATCGTCATCGTCTTCGGCGTCGTCGTTCAGCTTGTCAGCCGGGGGTTCCTTTGACAGCATGGCATCGAGATCGAGGATCTCGCGTAGCTGCATTTCCTCGGCATTCAGGGCTTCCGACCATTGGATGATCGCGTGGAAGGTGATCGGAGACTGGCACAAGCCCATGATCATCATGTCGCGTCCGGCTTCGATCCGCTTGGCGATGGCGATTTCGCCTTCGCGGCTGAGCAGTTCGACCGCACCCATTTCGCGCAGATACATGCGCACCGGATCGTCCGTGCGTTCTCCGGTTGCGGTCTTTTTGGCAGCAGGCTTGGCCGCAGCCTTGCTGTCCTTTTTGGTGTCTGTCGTGATTTCCTCGACCTCGTCCGCTTCTTCAGCGGCCGCCTCGGCATCTTCGTCGCTTTCGACGATCTGCACACCCATGTCTGACAGAGCGGACTGGATGTCTTCGATCTGATCGGAGCTCATCTCACCCTGCGGCAAAGCGTCGTTGAGCTCGTCATAAGTGACGTAGCCCTTCTTCTTCGCCTTCGCGATGAGCTTCTTCACCGATGCCTCATTGAGGTCGATCAGGGGAGCATCGCCATCGTCCTTGGTCTTCGACTTGGTGGCCATAAGGTAATTCAGTCCAGTCTTCTCTTGCCCGCGGGTCGCGTAACCGCGGGGATCATGAATCCGATTCGCCGTCTGCAGCTGCTTTCTTGCGACCGAAAAGCTTCAACCGCTCGTTAAGGGCCAGTAATCGCTCACGCAATCGGGCCTGTTCGGCGATGGAGCCTTCCGGGTCACGTTCGAAACGCGCAGTGGCTGCGGAAAGCGCAGCCTCAAGCGCAGGTCTTTCGACCAGCAAAGACACGGCCTCGGCCAGATCCTCGCGCGCATCAACCGGGTCGGTGCCTTCATGAAGGAAGGCGAATGATGTTTTTTCCGGTGGGGCGGGAAGGCCTCGTTCCAGCGATATGGTCGATCGTGCGGACAAATCAAGCGTTTCGGCGGCTTCTACCAATGAATCAAGCGCGGGACCGACATTTTGATCACGTCTGGCCAGATCGGACAAGGCTTCCTCGTGTCGCAGTATCTGATCCGGGAACTTCACCAGGCCGGCGATCACAGCCCGGGTCAAGGCATCGCGGGCACCTCCGGTCATCGCTCGGGTAAGGCGATCGCGGGCATTCGGCGAAAGCGTTGGAGCGGGCTGTTTGAACTGCCCCTTCTTCCAGTCGCTGCGTGGACGAAATTCGCGCTGCGGGCGAGGGGGGAAGGCAAATGTAGAGAAGCGTTCGAGCAGTTCGCGCTTGTACAGTGCACGAATGTCGGGGTGCTGGATGTTCTCAACGTGCTCAAGGAGGCGCGCCTTGAAGCCCGCCTTGTCTTCCGGTGAATTGAGCGGTGAAGCGGCTTTTTCGAAGTCCCAGAGGGTGTCGAGCAGACTGGAAGGCTGACCCAGAAGCTCCTCGAGCGCCGTGACGCCTTTCTCCCGTATCAGATCGTCGGGATCCAAACCGGCAGGCATGCGAACGATGGACAGGGAGTGGGCGGGGCGAAGCATGGGAAGAGCCCGTGCCACTGCTCGCATGGCGGCGCGTTGTCCGGCATTATCCCCATCGAAACACAAAATCGGCTGCTCCACCTGTCGCCAGAGCAGTTCGATCTGGTTCTCGGTCAGTGCGGTGCCCAGCGGGGCAACCGCCTCCTGAATTCCTGCATTGGCTAATGCAATCGCATCCATATAACCCTCGACTACGATCAGGCGGCCGCTTTGGCGTGCGGCAGGCGCTGCGCGGTGAAGGTTGTAGAGCGTGCGACCCTTGTCGAAGAGCGGCGTGTCGGGACTGTTCAGATATTTCGGAGCATTCGGATTGGCTTCGCTGTCGAGAATGCGTCCCCCGAAGGCAATCACTCGTCCACGCGTATCATGAATCGGCAGCATCAAACGACCGCGAAACCGGTCGTAAGGTTCCTTGCCCTCGACGGTGATCCGCATTCCGGCCTCTATGAGCATAGGCTCGTCGAACCGGGCGAGAGCACGCTTTAGGGCCTGCCGATCTTCCGGAGCGTAACCGAAACCGAACTCCCGGATGATGGCATCTGTAAATCCTCGGCGTCCAAGATAGCTGCGCGCCTGCATCCCGTCGCTACCGCGCAACTTGTCTTCAAACCATTCTTGAGCGGCGCCGGTCACATCGTGGAGGCTGGCGCGCTTCTCCGCTTGCTGGGCTGCTCGGGGGTCGGGGGCGGGGACTTCCATGCCCGCTTCGGCCGCCAGCTCTTTCACTGCGTCCATGAAGGGCATGCCCCTCTGATCGGTCATCCAGCGAATGGCATCGCCATGCGCCTCGCAGCCGAAGCAGTGGTAGAAGCCCTTCTCGTCATTGACGTAGAAGCTGGGCGTTTTCTCGTTGTGGAACGGGCAGCACGCCTTGAACTCACGCCCAGCCTTGGTCAGCCGAAGGGTGCGACCGATCACTGCGGACAGCGTGGTCCGCATGCGCAATTCGTCAAGCCATTGGGGAGACAGGGCCATGAGGTCTCCGACCTTACCCGCGCCCTGCCCAGACCGCTAGCGCGGGCGAGCGCCCTCCACAGGCTTTTCTTCTGGCGGGAAGGGGCCGGTAGCAATGGCCTGATTGCCATCGACCTCAAGGAGATACGCTTCGGCGGGGCCTTGAGGTGGCGCAGTGGACTGCCACCAGAACGTCATTGTGCCACCCGGTTTCCAACCTGAGCCGCGCGATACTCGCCAGATCAGGCTGCCGCTATCGTTCGTAATCGAGATTGCGTCAGGATCGCCAAGCGTCGCTTCCGCTTCCGCAGTGGAATAACCGACCGATTGGTTGAACCCTGGAACTTTGCGGATCGTGCGGAACAAGGTCGGAGCGCTTTCCACCACCTCAGGACCGTCCGTTTCAGCCATCTGCGTGCCATCTTCTGTATCGGCGAGGGTCACGCGGTGGACGTATGTGTACACCGTGCCTTCAGGCATTTCGCCTGGTTTGCATTCAGCCGTATCGGCGGGGCACGCAACATAGCTGACCAAGCGACCGATCTCGCGATTACCTGCGCTAAGCACGGTGCGAACCTCAGGGCCTTGCGGGCCGACGATTTTCGCGCCAAGCGTCGACAGGTCGAGATCGGCTCCGACGAGGGTGCGCGGTGCGGCAACGGTTGGTGTGGGGGTAGGGTCGGGCTCTGGCTCAGAAGATCCGCAGGCTGCCAGCATGCCAATCGATACGAGGGCGAGGGCGTGCTTCATGAAAGTGCTTCCTTCACCAGACTGCTTGCCTTGCTCATGTCCAGCGTTGCGCCGTGACGGCTTTTGAGTTCTGCCATAACCCGGCCCATATCTTTCATGCCTTCGGCCGAAAGATCGGTTTTGATCTCGGCGATGGCAGCGCGGGTTTCTTCCTCGCTCATCTGCTTGGGGAGAAACTCCTCGATCACTGCGAGTTCGCTTTTCTCCTTGTCGGCAAGCTCCTGCCGTCCTCCGTCCTCATACATCTCGATCGATTCGCGACGCTGCTTGGCCATTTTCAGCAGGACGTCCGTGACGAGTTCGTCATCCTCGGGTTTCTTGTCGGCCGTACGCAATTCGATATCGCGATCCTTGATCTTTGCCCCGATCAGGCGGAGCGCAGCGGTGCGATCCTTGTCCTTTGCCTTCATGGCGGTGACGGTTTCGGCCTGGATATTTTCGCGCAGCATGGGAATTCCCGGTGTTTGGAGGTGGTTTCGGCCACTCATTTAGAACAGTGCACCGATATGCCAAGTGTTCCGCTTGACGGGAATCGTCCCGGTCCCTAGCGGCTGGGACTTAGCACACATCGCTGGAAACCTTTTTACCCGGAGCGCCCATGGCCCTGTCCGCATCTTCGCACGCGCAACCCAAAGGCGCGACCGGAGTCCTCGTCCTTGGCGACGGCACCGTAATCTGGGGCAAGGGCTTCGGCGCCAGCGGTCACGCAGTGGGCGAAGTCTGCTTCAACACCGCGATGACCGGGTATCAGGAAGTGATGACCGATCCTTCCTACGACAGCCAGATTGTGACCTTCACCTTCCCGCATATCGGCAATGTTGGCGCGAATGAGGAAGATCACGAGAGCCGTGGGCTGGGGGCGGTGGGGCTGGTAGTGCGGCAGGAGATCACGCCGCATTCGAGCTTCCGCGCGCAGAACGAGTTTGTGGAATGGTGCGTAACCCACGGAAAGATCGGACTTTCCGGCGTCGATACGCGCGCTTTGACACGGCGGATCCGGATGAGCGGGGCGCCGAATGCGGTTATCGCCAATGATCCGCACGGAGAATTCGACCTCAAAGCCTTGAAAAAGCAGGCGGAAGAGTGGGGCGGGCTGGAAGGGCTCGACCTTGTTCCGGGTGTGACGCGGGAAGGGCTCGAAAACTGGACCGGTGGGCACTGGCAGCTTGGTTTCGGCTATGGCGAAGGCAATGCCGACAAGCCACACGTGGTCGCGATCGATTACGGCGCGAAGGATAACATCTTCAGAAACCTCGTGAAAGCGGGCGCCAAGGTGACCGTTGTGCCCGCAAAGACCTCGTTCGACGAGATCATGGCGCTGGAACCCGATGGCGTTTTTCTGTCGAACGGGCCGGGCGATCCGGCAGCCACCGGACAGTACGCAGTCCCGTCAATCATACGTATGATCGAGGCCGATATACCGTTGTTCGGTATCTGTTTGGGGCATCAAATGCTCGGCATTGCGGCTGGCGCGAAAACGGCAAAGATGTTCCAGGGCCATCGCGGCGCCAACCACCCTGTCCAGCGGGTCGGGAGTGAATGGGGCGAGAGCGAAGGCCTCGTCGAGATCACCAGCATGAACCACGGCTTCGCCATCGACGGCGAAACCCTGCCGGACAATGTCGAGCAGACCCATGTCTCGCTGTTCGACGGCACCAATTGCGGGATCAGCATCAAGGGCAAGAAGGCCTTCGGTGTCCAATACCATCCCGAGGCCAGCCCCGGCCCACAGGACAGCTTTTACCTGTTCGAGAAGTTCGTGGGGATGTTGGGATGAGGCGCCGATACGAAACCGTCATCCCCGGATCTGCTCCTGAAACAGCAGGAGCAATCACTGCGCATGTCTCCTTTTACGATATGGCTAAAATCTAATGCCCAAACGCACTGACATCTCCTCGATCCTCGTCATTGGCGCAGGTCCCATTATTATCGGCCAGGCGTGCGAGTTCGACTATTCGGGCACGCAGGCAATCAAGGCGCTGAAGGAAGAGGGCTACCGGGTCATCCTGGTGAACTCCAATCCCGCGACGATCATGACCGATCCGGAAATGGCCGACGCGACCTATGTCGAGCCGATCACGCCGGAAATCGTCGCGAAGATCATCGAGAAGGAGCGGCCGGATGCAGTGCTGCCGACGATGGGCGGGCAGACGGCGCTGAATTGTGCGCTCGACCTTGCGAACCAGGGCATTCTTGAGAAATTCGGCGTCACCATGATCGGCGCCAATGCCGATGCCATCGACAAGGCCGAGAACCGCCAGCGCTTCCGTGAGGCGATGGACAAGATCGGTCTGGAAAGCGCGCGCAGCGGCGTCGCCAATACGGTCGACGAGGCGTTCGCGGTGCTGGAAACCACTGGCCTGCCCGCCATCATCCGCCCCAGCTTCACACTTGGCGGGACGGGCGGCGGCATCGCCTATAACAAGGCCGAATTCGACCGTATCGTGCGCGAAGGTCTGGATGCGTCGCCCACCACCGAAGTCCTGATCGAGGAATCGCTCCTTGGCTGGAAAGAGTACGAAATGGAGGTGGTGCGCGACCGCAAGGACAATTGCATCATCATCTGTTCGATAGAGAATGTCGATCCGATGGGCGTGCATACGGGCGATTCCATCACTGTCGCACCGGCGCTGACGCTGACCGACAAGGAATACCAGATCATGCGCACCGCCAGCATCGAAGTGCTGCGCGAAATCGGTGTGGAAACAGGCGGTTCGAACGTACAGTTCGCAGTCAATCCGCAGGATGGCCGCCTGATCGTGATCGAGATGAACCCGCGCGTATCGCGCAGTTCGGCGCTCGCTTCGAAGGCCACCGGCTTCCCGATCGCGCGCGTCGCGGCGAAGCTGGCTGTCGGTTACACGCTGGACGAAATCCAGAACGAGATCACCGGCGCAACGCCGGCAAGCTTCGAGCCGACGATCGATTACGTCGTGACCAAGATTCCGCGCTTTGCCTTCGAAAAGTTCAAGGGCTCTAAGAACGAGCTGTCGACCGCGATGAAGTCGGTCGGCGAAGTCATGGCGATCGGGCGGTGCTTTGCCGAGAGCATGCAGAAGGCGCTGCGCGGCCTGGAAACCGGCCTGGACGGGTTCAACCGGATCACCGAGTTCGAAGGGCTGAGCCGCGAGATCGTGATCGCATCGCTTTCAAAACGCACGCCGGACCGCATTCTCAAGATCGCCCAGGCTTTCCGTGAGGACTTCACCGTCGAGGAGATCGCCAAGATCACCGGTTTCGATCCATGGTTCCTGCGCCAGATCGAGGCAATCATCTATGAAGAGAAGATGATCGGCCACAATGGCTTGCCCAATGATGCGGCCGAAATGCGCCGCCTGAAGGCGATGGGCTTTTCCGACAAGCGGCTTGCCACGCTGGCCGTACGGTCGGTGGGCGTCGCAGGCGGGCTCGGCGAAACACAGGCGAAGCGTTCCGGCCTGCTGCATGACGCGCTGCGCGCCATGGCGGGCGCGACGAGCGAGGAAGAAGTTCGCAAGCTACGTCGCAAGCTGGGCGTCTATCCCGTGTTCAAGCGGATCGACAGCTGTGCTGCCGAATTCGAGGCGATCACGCCCTACATGTATTCGACCTACGAAGCCCCGAGCTTTGGCGAAGCGGAAGACGAGGCCGATCCGAGCGACCGCAAGAAGATCGTCATTCTGGGCGGCGGGCCGAACCGCATCGGGCAGGGTATCGAATTCGATTACTGCTGCGTCCACGCGTGTTTCGCGCTGGCAGAAGCCGGGTTCGAGACGATCATGGTCAACTGCAACCCGGAAACGGTTTCGACCGATTACGATACGTCCGACCGGCTCTATTTCGAGCCGCTGACCGAAGAAGACGTGCTGGAGATCATGCGCGTCGAAATGTCCAAGGGTGAAGTCGTGGGCGTCATCGTCCAGTTCGGCGGGCAGACCCCGCTGAAACTGGCCGCCGCGCTGGAACGCGAAGGCATCCCGATCCTGGGGACATCGCCTGACGCGATCGATCTTGCCGAGGACCGAGAGCGCTTTGCCAAGCTGGTCAACAGTCTGAAGCTGAAGCAGCCGATGAACGGCATCGCCAAGAGCCGTGATGAGGCGGCAGCCGTTGCCGCGCGCATCGGCTATCCGGTGCTGCTGCGCCCCAGTTACGTATTGGGGGGAAGGGCGATGGAAATCGTCGACAGCGAGGCCCAGCTCGACGATTACATCAACACCGCGGTGAATGTGTCGGGCGACAGCCCCGTGTTGGTCGACCAGTATCTGCGCGACGCCATCGAATGCGATGTCGACGTGGTATCGGACGGCGAAGAGGTTCGCATTGCGGGCGTGATGCAGCATATCGAGGAAGCCGGCGTGCATTCCGGCGACAGTGCCTGCACCCTCCCGCCTTATAGCCTTTCCGGCGACATCATCGCCGAAATGGAACGTCAGGCAATCGACCTAGCCAGGGCGTTGCAGGTCCGCGGTCTGATGAACGTGCAGTTCGCGGTAAAGGAGGGCGAGGTCTATCTGATCGAGGTGAACCCGCGCGCCAGCCGTACCGTGCCATTCGTGGCCAAGGCCATCGGTCGCCCAATCGCCAAAGTGGCGGCACTGGTCATGGCAGGCCAGCCGCTGACCAGTTTCGAGCCGTTCGACCTCAACCCCAATCACATGGCTGTTAAAGAAGCCGTGTTCCCCTTCGCTCGCTTCCCCGGTGCCGATCCGGTGCTTTCACCGGAAATGAAGTCGACCGGCGAAGTAATGGGTATCGACCGCAGTTTCGCGGCCGCCTTCCTCAAATCCCAATTGGGCGCGGGAATGAAACCGCCGCAGTCGGGAACGCTGTTCGTATCGGTGAAGGACAGCGACAAGGCGCTGATCGTGCCGGCGGTGCAGACCTTGCTGGACAAGGGTTTCCGCGTCATCGCAACTGGCGGGACCGAGCGCTACCTCGCCGACCAGGGGCTTAAGGTCGAGCTGGTCAACAAGGTGGCCGAGGGACGCCCCCACATCGTGGATGCGATCATCGATGGCGAAGTCCAGTTGATCTTCAACACCACCGAAGGCTGGCAGTCGTTGCTGGACAGCAAATCCATCCGCGAGGCGGCGCTGGAAAAGAAGCTGCCATACTATACGACGGCCGCTGCCTCGCTCGCCGTTGCGCAGGCGATAGCAGAGGTTTCGCCGGACCAGCTTGAAGTGCGTTCATTGCAAGACTATTATAGCTGACGAAGAATACGCCTGCTCCTCCACACATTCGAACCGCCTGGGTTCCGCAAATCGGCGGACCGGGTTTGAATTGTCCCGAGGGTGAGCATGAACAGGAAGGGCAAGGGGTCCTATGGAAAAAGTGCCGATGCTGGCCGAGGGTTATGAAAAGCTCACGGCAGATCTCAAAGCCCTGCGGGCGGAACGACCGCTGATCGTCGATGCGATCGAGGAAGCTCGGGCGCATGGCGACCTGTCGGAAAACGCCGAATACCACGCTGCCAAGGAGCGCCAGGGCCAGGTCGAGGCCATGATCGGCGACCTTGAAGACAAGATCAGCCGCGCGCAGATCATCGATCCCACGACGCTGTCGGGCGACAAGGTTATCTTCGGGGCGACCGTGACCCTGCTGGACGAGAACGACAAGCCGGTGCGGTACCAGATCGTCGGCCAGACAGAAGCCGACGCCGCAAAGGGCCGGATCAGTTACAATTCACCGATCGGCCGTGCGCTGATCGGCAAGCAGCTCGAAGAAGAGGTCGAAGTGACCGTACCTTCCGGCGACAAGTTCTACCTGATCGACAAGATCGAATTCATCTGACGAGATTTTCCGTCGCCCAACTGCAAATCGGGGAAGCCCGATGCAGATGGGCGATGGTGAACTCTCGATATTCGGCTGCAATCGTCCCGTCCACTCGCGAGCTGCGGGATTGGATTATTACGGCCTTTCTGCCTGATCAGGCTTCCGGATCGAGCAGTTTGTGAAGGTGGACGATGACGTATTTCATTTCCGCATCGTCGACCGTGCGCTGGGCATTCGAGCGCCACGCTTCCACGGCATTTTCATAGCTGCTGAACACGCCGGCAACGTGAATGCTTTCCGGATCGCTGAAGGTTACGTTGCGGGGATCGGTGACCCGGCCGCCCATGACCAAATAGAGCGCCTGTTTGCTCTCTTTTTCTTCCATGTTCTGACTTTCTCGATGGGGAGGGAGGATGGTTGCGCCACATAGCGAAAGCGGCGCCACAGGCAAGCCTGTCGCGCCGCTCGGTCATCCTGCGATGCAGGATCGCTGTTGCTTAGTACTTCAGGCGCGTGCGTAGCGAACGATAGGCGCGGCTGCCCTTGCGGCCTGCCTTGCGACGCGAACTGCGCAGCGCATCGCCTGCAACGTCCAGCTTGTAGGAGGTGTCACGGCGAAGACCGCGAGCCGCAGTGGCTGCATTATCGCCGAAATCTTCGAAGCGATCGCCAGCATATTGTGCGCCGCTAGCCACGCTGTCCATCATGCGGGCACCATAGGCCATGACTGCATCGGCAGCCAGGCCGGCGAACATACCGCCGCGGCGGCCGAGATTGCGGCCGCGCCGCGTCATCGCACCGATGGCGAGACCTGCAACAAGCACGCCGCCAACGACGGCGAACGGGTGGCGCTTGGTGAATTCAAGCGCAGTGTCGGCAGCATCGCGCGCCTGATCGGCAAGCGAGCGTTCCTGGATGCGCTGTTCGCCAGCATCGATGCGTGCACGAAGCTCTTCACGCTTCTGTTCGTCGCTCAGATTGCTGTCGGCACTGATGGGGGTGACATTGTTCTTGGCTGCTTTGGCCATGATAAATCTCCGGATTTCGCGTTCGTCAGACCAACGGCCCTGGAAGGGTTAATGTTCCGACTGGGGGTAATATCCGTCATCTTCATCGTCGGCGTCGGTATCGATACCGAACAGTTCCAGAATGGGGTGACGGGCGAACCAGACCACTATCGCAGCGATCAGCGCGGCGAGCGCGCCCTTGTTGTCTTCAGCGACATCGAGGGCTTCGTCGTAGAGGTCCGTCGCGCCTTCGCGCACGCGGTCGAGCGCGCGTTCGCCCAAGCCCTTGTGCGCGAAGTTGGATTTGAGCGTCTTTATATCGGCATCGATCAACGCGCGCGCGGAATCGCGCAGATGCTTGTCTTCCAGCATTCGCATTCGGCGAGAAGTCATTCACCGTCCCCTTCGAAAGCGTCACGGATATCGTCGATCCGGCCTTTGAGAAGGCGCAGCATGATCAAGCCGATCACGACAAGGCTGATAGTGACGATCAGCGTGGCACCCAGCGGCCCGGTAATGGGTATGAGAGCCAGAACGAGACCAACCGTCGCCGCGATCAGGGCGAGATGGAACATGCCGAACGCGGCAAAGATGTAGATCAGCGCGCTCTTGACGCGATTGCCCACAAACCCCGCGCGGCTTTTCTGGAAGCGCAATTCGGCTTCGGCATAGGTCTTGCCGTCTTCGAACAGTGCCAGCACATCGTCCGTCAGTGAGAACTGGCGCGCGTCCGGCTCATCCGGATCAGGAGCGCCGTGTCCGTCAGGTAAATCGAGCGGGCCGGGATAGCCCTCGGCCCGCTCGTTATTATCGTCCCGCATTTCTGCCCCCGACGCCACTCGCTTAGCGCGAGCCGCGGAAGAGGCGCGAAAGCATGAAGCCGACGACCGCTGCAATTCCCAGCGCCTTGCCGGGGCTCTTGCGAACGAATTCGCGGCCATCCTCTACCAGGTCGTCGACGCTCTTTTCGTCGAGCTTGCTGGCGTAACCGTCGATCGATTTGGATGCGCTGCGGGCATAATCACCATATTTGGCGCCGAGCCGTTCATCGACCTGATGCGCGTTTTCGTTGACCAGCTTGCTGAGCGAACGCAGACCTTCGCCAGCCTTCACCTTACCTTCGGTAGCGAGTTCGCGGCCCTTGACCTTGGCGTCTTCACCATAGGCCTTGGCTTCGCTGACCCAGTCGTCGCCCTTGTGGCGGGCCTGGTCGCGATAGGCTGCTGCACGGTCCTTGCCTTCGGCCTTGAGCGCTGCGGCGCCGGCCTTGGCTTCTTCCAGTGCGGCGTTGAAGCGCGACTTGGCTTCGGTGCGGTTGCTCGAAGCGGTGGTGTTGGTGGCGGTATTGGTCACGGGAGCAGTCTCCTTGGCTACGCCTTTCTTCGCCACGGTCTTGCGCGGCTTGCTGGCGGTTGTTGTTTTGCTTGATGCTGGTTTCTTTGCGGCAGAGGCTTTGCGCTTGGTTGGTATGCCGTCTGGTGTGGTTTCAGCCATAGTACTCGTCCTTGCCCTCAATTCGTATTCGTCCGGCGAATTCGCCTTCGATGGTGCAACGCAACTTGCGCGCCAATGTTCCGGCGAATAGAGCGCTGCCGACTCCCCATCTGGGGGTGTTATAGCCCATTACAACACCTTTGCCCGGAGCGCTTTGACCCATGACCGCGATTATCGACATCCATGCCCGCGAAATTCTCGATTCGAGGGGCAATCCAACCGTCGAAGTCGATGTGCTGCTGGACGACGGCAGTTTCGGCCGCGCCGCCGTTCCCAGCGGAGCGTCCACCGGCGCCCACGAAGCGGTCGAACTGCGTGACGGGGACAAGGATCGCTATCTCGGCAAGGGCGTGACCCAGGCCGTCGGTGCCGTGAACACCGAACTCAGGGATTTGCTGGTCGGTGCATTCGATGCCGAAGACCAGCGCGACATCGATCTGTCCATGATCGCCCTCGATGGAACGCCGAACAAGGGCCGCATCGGGGCGAACGCGATCCTCGGTACGAGCATGGCGGTGGCGAAGGCTGCAGCGAATGCCCGCGGTCTTCCGCTCTATAGCTATATCGGCGGCGTATCGGCACATGTTCTTCCCGTGCCGATGATGAACATCATCAATGGCGGAGAGCACGCCGACAACCCGATCGATATCCAGGAATTCATGGTAATGCCGATCGGTGCGGACAGCCTGACCGAGGCCGTGCGCTGGGGCGCCGAGGTGTTCCACACCCTGAAGAAGAAGCTGCATGAAAAGGGCTTGGCCACAGCCGTCGGCGACGAAGGTGGTTTCGCGCCCGAACTCGCCAGCACGCGCGATGCACTGGACTTCATCATGGCGTCTGTCGAGCAGGCCGGGTTCAAACCAGGTGAGGATATTGCACTGGCGCTCGACTGCGCGTCGACCGAATTCTTCAAGGACGGCAAGTACGAAATTTCCGGCGAGAGCCTGTCGCTCGACGGTCATGAGATGGCCGAGTATCTCGACAAGCTGTGCCGCGATTATCCCATCCGTTCGATAGAAGACGGTATGGCGGAAGACGATTTCGACGGCTGGAAGGCCTTGACCGACCGGATCGGCAACACCGTGCAACTGGTCGGCGACGATCTGTTCGTCACGAACCCCCAGCGCCTTCGCGAAGGGATCGATCAGGGCCTTGCGAATTCTCTGCTGGTGAAGGTCAACCAGATCGGCACGCTCTCGGAAACGCTCGACGCAGTCAGCATTGCAAACCGTGCTGGTTATACAGCTGTCATGTCGCACCGGTCGGGTGAAACCGAAGATGCAACGATCGCGGATCTGGCGGTTGCGACGAACTGCGGTCAGATCAAGACCGGCTCGCTCGCACGATCTGACCGGCTTGCGAAATACAATCAGTTGATCCGCATCGAAGAAGAACTGGGCGACAGCGCATTTTACGCCGGGCGTGAATGTTTCGGCCGCATTGGCAGCTAGCTGTTGGCGGCCACCCGGATCTGAGGGCAGAACGGCTACTGCCATTCACCTACATATCGATAAACTGAAGCGCGCGTTTTGATTAATTGTCAGGACGCTCAGCGCTCGCTAGCGTTGCGCCATTGCTCGTTGTGGGAGAGGAGCGTGGCAGGATTTCCGGTGCATCCGGATGGGGTGACGGCCGAGTGGCTTGGCAATGTACTGGGCAGGCCGGTGGATGCCGTCCGCTGGGAACCCATCGGCACGGGTCAGGTAGGTGACAGCGTCCGCTTTCATTTCGCGAGCGAAGGGGCCGAGAGGACCCTTGCGGGGAAGTTTCCTGCTGCAGACACTGCCAGCAGAAATACCGCCGCGATGCTGGGCCTTTATCGCAAGGAGGTCGAATTTTACCGATCTGCGGCGGCTCTACTCGAAGTCCGTGTCCCCCAGATATTCTTCGCCGAAGTCGATGAGACTGGCAGCGATTTCTTCCTGTTGTTCGAAGATGTCGGCCCGGCAAGGCAGGGCGACCAGATCAGCAGTTGCAGCATAGCTGATGCTCGCGCTGCCATGAGCCAGGCAGCCGCAATTCACGGGCCTAGCTGGGGCCGACAGGATTTGCTCGAGGCATCCTGGGTCGCGCCGCCACCTGATCTTCGTGCAAAGTTGAGGGTGATGTATCCCCAGGCGCAGGCAGTATTCCGTGATCGTTACGCCGAAACCCTAGAACCCGAATACATGAGAATCTGCGACGATCTGGCAGATGCGAGTACGGAATGGTTCGAGCGGGAGGCACCAACGCAATGTCTGGTTCACGGCGACTTCCGTCTTGATAACATGCTCTTCGACATCAAGGGTGGACGGGAACGCATCGCTATCCTCGACTGGCAGACCGTCACTGCCGGCAGACCGATGACGGACGTGGGTTACCTCATGGGGTGTGGACTAGGGCAGGCTGTGTGGCAGGAACACGAGAGGGACTTGCTGGATCTCTGGCGCGCAGGAATGCACCAGCGGGGAATCGTGTTCAGCCACGATGACATCGAAATGGATTACCGGCTCGGCATCCTCCACGGCGTGTCGACAGCCGTCTTCAGTGCAGCATTCGTCGAACGGACCGCGCGCGGCGACGCGAATTTTCTGTCTATGGCGCGCGGCGCGTGTTCGTTGGCACTTGCCCGCGAAAGTATGGCTGCGTTGAAGGAGGCGTTGTAATGGTTCTAAGCCGCGGTGACGATTACCCCATCCACCAGACGCCCGAACCCGTCGCCTATGCCGGCACGGATCGGAATTTTTACGATCGGTATTTCTTCAACGGCTACGCGCCGGATGGCAGCGGGTTCTTTGCCGTTGCGCTCGGTGTATATCCGCATCTCGATGTGATCGATGCGCATTTCAACGTGGTGCACGAAGGAATACAACACTGCGTCCACGCAAGCGCTGAGCTAAGCATGGAACGTATGGTCATGGCGGCGGGCCCGATTTCCATCGAAATCATAGAGCCGCTGAACATGCTGCGCATCCGGCTCGAGCCTTTCGATGGGATTTCCGCAGACATTACCTTTACTGGCCGCGCCTTCCCCATCGAGGAGCCCCGGTTCACTCACCGCATCGGTCCGCGCGCCTTCATGGATTACACGCGTCTCACCCAGAACGGTCGTTACACCGGATGGATCGAGGTGGACGGGACAAAGCGCGACCTCGCCGCAGGCACGATGGGCACCCGCGATCGCAGCTGGGGCGTGCGGCCCATCGGTGCCCGCGATGCGCAGCCAATTCCCGGATCACCGAGCCCGGCGTTCTTCTGGCAATGGACGCCGATCAACTTTCCTAATGGTAGCCTGTTCTTTCACGTAAATAATGATCAGCACGGCAATGCGTGGAACACCCGCGCTGCGTGGGCAGGAGAGGGCGCTTCGGTAACCGAAATAGAGGAGGGGCACGGCGGCATGCGAACGCGCCTTCGCTCCGGAACGCGCTGGCCATCCGGAGGGACGCTATCCCTGGCACTACGCGGAGCGCCTGAACAGGTCACGTTCGAACCGCTAGGGCGCTTTCAGATGCGCGGCCTTGGCTATACCCATCCAGAATGGGGACACGGCCTCTATCACGGCAAACTGAAGGTCGAGCGGGAGGATATCGATCTCTCCGATATCGATCCTCTTGCGCCTGAGAACCTGCATGTCCAATTGCCCGTCCACGTCGTTGCCAGTGACGGGGCGGAGGGCATCGGGGTGTTCGAGCAGCTGATCATTGGGCCTTTTTCCCCTTTGGGCCTCGATCAATTGCTCGACGGCGCCGCTTAGGCCGCGAACCTTCCTTGCAGATCGTAAAGCGCCAAGGCCGCCTTGGCAGCTTCGCCGCCCTTGTCCTTTTGTTGCGGATCGGCGCGGACCAGGGCCTGTTCCTCATTCTCGACCGTGAGGATCCCGTTGCCGATCGCCATACCGTCCATTGTCAAAGCCATGATCCCTCGCGCGCTTTCGCCTGCGACGATTTCAAAATGATAGGTTTCGCCGCGAATGACCACGCCAATCCCGACATAGCCATCATAGTGGCCGCTCTCCGAAGCTAGTGCGATTGCGCCCGGCACTTCGAGCGCGCCGGGAACGGTCAGCACTTCACAGGCGTGTCCCGCGGCTTCGATTGCCGACCGCGCGCCGGAAATGAGCATATCGTTGAGGTGGTCGTAGAAACGAGCTTCGACGATCAGGAAACGGGCCATAAATGTTACTCCGGGATTGGCATGTGATCGACGATATCGAGGCCGTAGCCTTCGATCGCCACGACGTTCGGTTGCGAGTTGCTGAGCAGAATCATTTGTTCGATACCCAAATCCGCAAGTATTTGTGATCCGATGCCGACATTGCGCTGTTCGTCGCGCCCCTGATCGCCCCAATCGGCGCGCCGGCCTGTCAGCAGGACGATGACGCCCGAACCATGATCGCCGACAACCTGCATCGCGCGCTGAAGAGTGCGTTTGCGCGGCCCGGGCTTGCCCAGCAGATCATCGAAAATGGAGATGGGGTGCACGCGGGCCAAAGTTGGCTCACCTTCGATGACCTGGCCTTTCTGCAACACGTAACTCTCGCTTCCGTCGATGGTGTTGCGATAGGTCATCAGTTTCCAGTCGCCGCCATAGTCGGATTGAAACTGGCTCTCGGATATACGCTCGACGAGGTGATCATACCGCATCCGATATTCGATGAGATCGCGGATCGTGCCGATCTTCATATCATGCTTGCGCGCGAAGCTGATCAGATCGTCGAGGCGGGCCATGGTCCCGTCTTCGTTCATGATCTCGCAGATCACGCCCGATGGATTGAGACCGGCGAGGCGGGAGATGTCCACTGCGGCTTCGGTGTGTCCTGCGCGGACAAGCACGCCGCCATCGCGGGCAGCGAGCGGGAATACGTGGCCCGGGGTGACGATATCGTCGGGGCCCTTGCTGGAATCGATCGCAACGGTAACCGTGCGTGCCCGGTCGGCAGCGCTGATGCCGGTGGTGACGCCTTCCTTAGCCTCGATCGAGGTCGTGAAAGCGGTCTGCATGCTTTCACGATTATCGCGGCTCATTGGCTGCAGGCCAAGCGCTTCCACCCGTTTGCGGTCCAACGACAGACAGATCAGCCCGCGTCCGTGGGTCGCCATGAAATTGATGGCGCTGGGCGTGGCCATCTGGGCCGGAATGATGAGATCGCCTTCGTTCTCGCGATCCTCGTCGTCCACGAGGATGTACATCCGGCCGTTGCGGGCTTCGTTGATGATTTCCTCGGCGCCGACGATCACCGGCGTCTCGTCATTGGCTTCCAGAAAGGCTTCGAGCTTCGCGAGCGTTTCTGTGGTTGGGTTCCAGCTATCGTCGCCGCAATCGCGTAGCGTATTGGCGTGGAGGCCGGCGGCTCGGGCGAGACCAGCGCGGGTCATCAGGCCCTGCGATACCAGCGTACGAACTTTTTCGATCGTGTTCATGCGATGACTGGTATCACATTCAGATGTGATGTCCAGTATCGCGATCACATCGCATGTGATGCGACAATACTCTCGGGCGATGAGAAATGCACTGAAGGGGGGGTGGTGGACGCACTAGGGCTCGAACCTAGGACCCGCTGATTAAGAGCGGAGCTTTGTACTCTTTTCGTTCCTTAGAAATGTTGCGCTAGACTACGCTCAAAGGCTTGAAACGGTTGGAGTTTTTCCGCCGTGGATTATTTTAGCCTACGCCACGACTTTCTGACATCTGATTACGTGGCGATTACGTGGAGAGAGCGTCTCACCATGCCAAATCAGTCGATCACGGTCCGCACCATACGTTCTATCAGTCCCGATCCGAAGCGCGACATTTACGTGTGGGACACCCGTTTGAAGGGCTTCGGACTCCGGACCACTCCGAAAGGAGCACAGTCCTTCGTTTTTCAGTATCGCGTCGATGGCGGCCCAGCTCGTCGCACGACAATAGGACCGGTGGGAAGTCCCTGGACGCCGGTCACTGCACGCAAGGAAGCTGAACGGCTTCTCATCAAGGTTTACCAGGGAATCGATCCCGTCCAAGTCGAGCGTGAAGCCAAGCGGAGGAAGGCAACGCTCAACTTTCGTGCCTACTGTGAGAAGTTCACCGAACTCTACCTCAAGGAGAATTGGCGGGGAACTTGGAAAAAAGCGGATTACACATTGAGGAACGTGGTTATTCCCCGTTGGGGAGACCGGTCCGTCGAAGAGATATCGCGTGCCGATATCGTCAAGGTATTGGATGATTATTCTGATCGACCGGCTCGTCGCAAGGACATCCATTCCGTTTTGCGCAAGCTCTTTAACTGGGCAACCGACCGGCAGGATATCGAGGTTTCTCCGCTGGCGGGAATGAAGGCGCCAAAACCAGTTCCAGCGCGTCGCAGGGTGCTGAGTGATGACGAAATCGTCGCCTTGTGGAAAGCGAGCGAGCAGGCTGGCTGGCCGTGGGGTCCCTACGTCCGCATGCTGATCCTCACGATGCAGCGACGCCAGGAAGTTGCCGAAATGGACTGGTCGGAGGTCGATCTGGATGATCGCAAATGGACGCTTCCAGCCGCTCGCGCGAAGAACGACGAGGAACACATCATTCCTCTTTCAGACCTCGCGGTGCAGGAACTTCAGAACCTTACCCCCAAGAGCAGAGGACTGATCTTCACCACCACAGGCGGAACACCTATTTCCGGCTTTTTCAAGGCGAAGAAGTCCCTCACTGAGGTCATGCTTGCCTATATGAAATCGAAGCAGATCGAGAATGGCGGCGACTCCGACCAGGTCGATATTCCGAACTGGCGCCTGCACGATATTCGCCGGACAGGTGCCACCAATCTCCAGTCACTCGGAGTTCCGGTGGAAGTCACGGAAAGCGTGCTGAATCACATCAGTGGCACGCGGGCAGGGGTTGCCGGTATCTACAATCGCTACAAGTACGACGCAGAGAAGCGCACCGCACTAGAAGCGTGGGATGCCAAGCTCAGGTCACTAACGGAGTAGGCGCTCAGGCCTTCTTCTTCCGCCCGCGCTTCTGGCCCGGCTTGCGACCTAGGCCGATCTTCACAGCAAGATCGCGGCGGGTTTCAGCATATTCGGGAGCGACCATAGGGTAATCGGAGGACAGATCCCAACGCTGGCGATACTCGTCTGGCGTAAGATTATGCTCGGTAGATAAATGGCGTTTCAGCATCTTCATTTTCTGGCCGCAGTCCAGACAAACAAGATGATCTTTCTTCAACGAAGCCCGCACCGATACCGCAGGCTCCGGGCGAGCTTCAGACGACAAGCCTCCGCCAAGACGGGAAAGCGCGGCATGCACGTTCGAGATGAGGCCAGAGACGTCGTCTACACCCACGCTATTGTTGCTGACATGTGCTGACACAATATCGGCAGTCAATGTGATCAGGGTTTCTTTATCCAGCGCAGTATCTTCCATTAGGCCCTCTCTTTTGTAGCAATCCCGCGATTGCAATTTAATTGAAGTCCATTGCAGTTATGCCGCACCCTGCACATAAACAAGGCGCGTTTCTTGCCAATTCAGGATCGGGATGCTCCTGATAAAAAACCATAGCGCTATTTCTGCGGCGATGAGTAGCATCGCCATCTCCGGCACTACTTTTATCTCTGGCGAGCATGGCTCTGCCATGCCGCCTGCCTTCCGGCGAGGATGGGAGGGGGAGGGAAAACCGCAAACCGATGCCCTGGTGCGGGCCAGCGGGCAAAGCCCGCCACCCGGGGGCGTCTGTTTGCGGTTTCGGGAACGAGAGGGCGAAGCCCTTGGCGTTCCCACGCAAGGATCGCGTCAGCGATCGGTACAAACAATGGTACCCTTGCGACGGCGCGAAGCCGCCGGACGTCCTGTGCGCGCGATCAGTGCGCCAGCGGGTGTCCGGCAATGAGAGAGGCAAGAGTGCCTGCGGGTTAGCTCAAAAACGCCGCGCCCTCAGGAGCGCAGAATGCGCGGGACAGAGCGCGTCCTCCGGAAACTCCCGCTCAACTTACAACTGCTCCTGATCGTCACCCGAATGGGCCGGGACTACAGGCCCGGTCCGCGCAGCGGATAGAGCGGGTCGCCCGCAAGGGCAGCCCAACCCACACTTTGGTCTGCGTGGAAAAGTAACATTTCTTTTTATGACACTCTAAAGACTGCCGATTTTTAGATGCAAAAGTGCTGGCGACTATGCCGCGTCGGTGAAAAAAGAAAACAATCGCGGCTCACGCGGGAATTGGATCTCGTCATCCCACTGGAATTGATCGGCGCGTTCCCGAACTACAGTCTTCAACTCTCCGTTCTTGTCACGCTTTTTACCGAGGATGACAACCTCGCCCTCGTCCCGAAGCTTGGCTAGGCCACTGTCGACGAGCTTTCCGACCACCGGCGTATCGTTAGCTCGCGATTCGAATAGCGATCGCTTCGTGACGATTCCTCCGTTCTTCCAGCTCTCCTGCAAAAGCAGTGGGATCTGCTCGAGGAGCTGCGATTTCGAGCGAGCTTCGGCGTCGTCGTCAAACATGTAGTCCATCATGCCTTGCCTAACATCGACGTTGGGGTCGAAGCCGAGGGCATTGAGGCCCGCACTGCCGAAGTGCTCCATCGTGTTGCTCGTCTCCCAGAACACGTTGCCCATCTCCTCGCGAGCCTGATGGTGCTTGGACAGATGGATGAGCCAGTAGTCCCGGTGGGATTCCGGCGGATGGACGAAGAACGGAGTGTAGAACGCTGCCCCGGTACAGTCGAGGATATGCTTGTAGACCGTGTTCTGAATGGCCCGCTTCCAACCCTTCGCCCCATTCTCATCCTTCATCTCGAGCAATGCCCGGACATCCTCGCGTGCATAGTCGATTGCCGCCAGCGCGCTGAGGGTCGACGTCTTCTCGTGCAAGAGGTTGATGAGAGAATCGACCATGAAGGTCAGGACCACCTCGGGATTGATCAGCTCTGCCATGATGCGCCTGACGGTGGCGAGCTTCACGTCACTCCAGCCGTACTGGTCGAGGAAGAAGAGCGAGCGATGGGCGCGCCCTTTCTTCCTTATCGCCGTGATCACGTCCGGAATGGCTTCCTCGAAGGTCGAAGCGACTAGTCTGATATTGTTGCCGATGAGATTCCCGTAGCCCCGCTTGATGAGTTCGTCGCGCAGGAAGGCGACATGAGCGGCCTTCTCGTCGATGAAGACGAAGTCGACATCGAGATTGAAGTCCTCCCTTCTGGCGGTCAGCGTCATCCTAGCGGCCTCGATCGCTTCGATAAGTCGCAGGGGTGAACCGGAGATGGTGGCGCCATCGAGATCGTAAAGACCACCGCCGCAGAAGCCATCGACAATCGTAACTTTCAACTGAGACTGCACGTGGTTCTTCGTAAGAGTGCTGATGTATCGGTCGACGTAATTGTCATATATGTCGTGCTTGGCGATGCTGTGTTGTCCGAGCGCCGGCAGAGGCTTACCGGGTCCCCAGTGGTACCCTGTTTTGTACTTGGCCCCGATCACACGTTGTGGACGAGCAAGCTGGCTCGATCCCGGTAGGGCCAGGCCGAGTTGCGCCGGATTGTACTTTTTGGACATTCTTGTGGCTCACTCGGAACGGGACGGGAACGTAGATCATGTGACGCTAGGACTGATTTTGTCCAGCCCCCAAGCGTTGACTTTTCCGCCTTTTCTCTCCGACGAGGCATCATTCGGTTGCCTCGTGATTCGCGTCGTGACATTGTTTCTATTATGTTCCGAGGTGATTATGGCTGACAACAGTGCAATCGAATGGACAGACTCAACGTGGAACCCGGTCACCGGGTGCACGAAGATCACGGACGGCTGCGAGAACTGCTACGCCGCGCGTTTCGCCGAGCGCTTCCGTGGTGTGCCCGGGCATCCTTTCGAGAACGGATTCGACATCACGCTGAAGCCGCACAAATTGGACCAGCCGATCCGCTGGAAGCGCCCGAGGACGATCTTCGTGAATTCAATGAGCGACCTGTTCCACAAACAGGTGCCAACCGAATACGTCGATCAGGTCTTCGATGTTATGGAGCAGGCCGACCACCACCGATATCAGATCCTCACCAAGCGAAGCTCACTGATGAGGAGATATCTGAGGCGGCGTTATGCCGACCGCGCGGCGCCGGATCACATTTGGCTCGGTGTCTCAGTCGAGCACGCGGGAGCACGGTCCCGGATTGATCATCTCCGCCAGGCACCGGCCGCCGTCCGCTTCCTGTCTGTGGAACCTCTGATCGGCCCCACTGGTCCTCTCGATCTCGAGGGGATTCACTGGGTCATCGTCGGGGGGGAAAGCGGCCCTGGCTGCCGCCCGATGGAGGCCGATTGGGTCCGGGAAGTTCGCGACGAGTGTGTTCGCCAGGGCGTCGCCTTCTTCTTCAAGCAGTGGGGTGGCATCCGTCCGAAGTCGGGTGGCCGCACTCTTGACGACCGACTCTGGAACGAAATGCCGCGAGCAGCATAGCTCGCAGTCACGGATGCAACTTGGGATAGTGTCGACGGCGCCAGCATTCGATTTCCGCACGCTCGTCGGCATCAATGTCATAAAGTTGGTAGACCACGGCATCGATTTCGGCAGCCTTCGCGCGAAAGTCGTATGCGGGATTTTTCTGTTGCTGGGCAACGATCTCGTCGACGAGGTCAGAAATCTTCTTCGCCTCGGAAGGATCAGGCATCACGATCGGCAGATCGTCGATCTGGCTGTCCACGCCGTGATTGATGAAGCTCTTGGCGAAATAGCGCAGCAGCGATGAGGAGAGGATACCGAGGAGCACCCGGCGGTCTAGGACATCACACAGGATAACCGAACCCTTCTGGTCGAATACTCCGCCGTGGCTGAGACGATAGGTCGGCGAGTAGATCCCGGTGTTGGAGAAGCTGATGCCGGTGCTGAAATACGATTCCGAGTTCTGGAACCGCGCACCTTTCAGCGTTTTCATCTCGCTTACCGCGTTCTCGGACCAGTCCACGTAGAACTCCACCGGCCTCCAGTATTCGGCCAGCAGTCCGTTTTCGATGTCTGCCGCGCCTGACTTGTCGAGGGGAACCCAGTAACGATCAGCAGTTGGGTCGTTTACCTGGATTCCCTGCGCTTTCTCTATATCGGTGAGGCCTGCAAGCGCCTTCCCATCGACAACGCGGCCTAGATCGACATCCTGATAGCCGCCAGCTGCCGCACCACCGGTTGCACCTGGCGCTACGCGATAGAACCGAGTGTTCGCCCCTGACTGAAGCCCGATCTTCACGCTAGCGATCTTGCCCAAGCGAACGACCGCTCTCGTCCTTATGGTCTGCGCCCTGACGGAGAGCGTCTGTCCCTTCCCGTGAGGAAGGCTTAGATCGATGGGCACCATCGTCATGTCGGCCATGAAGTCGTAGAGTGAGGGCCTGCCCTCGAAAATCGGTTTGTTGCGATAAGACGGGATGACGCCCTGCCGTACCTTGTACCGCTTGGCGATTTCGTCTTCGAAAGGCCATGCTTTATGGGCATCGGGGTCGGCCAGGATCGCTTCATATGCGCGAGCGAGTTCCGATCCATTGGTCTTGGGGTGGAAGCGCCAGAAATCGTAGAACTGGTAGTAGTTCTGCTCCCGGGCCTTCGGATCGTCACACCGCTCCAATTCGAGGATCACCGGAAAGGTGTCGATCCCAGGGAAGGTGGCCCGGTGCAGTTTTATCACCCTGATGATCTTGGATCGGGAGAGGATGGTCTCTCTCAGCTTCCTGTGACTCCCAATGGTCAGGAAAGACGAACTGACTATGAAGATGACCCTTTTCCCCTCGGGCAGCCTCGCCAGTGCGTTCGCAATGAAATAACCGTAGCTGTCCTTGCTCTGCAAATCGTAGATCGCATCGTAGCCCGGCCCTTTGAGTACTTTCACACCATAGGGCGGGTTGCCGATGATCAGATCGGGATCGATCGCACGTTGAGCGCTTTCCTTCAGATTCTTGGCGGATGCCAGATCGGACGTTTTATGGATGTCGAAGCCCACGTTCGGATCGACGGTGATCGGATCAAGCGAATTCTGCGTATCGACCGAAAGGTCGGCCCGCCATACCTGTCGGCCAGACCCTTCGCCTCCCGGTGCTACGTTGTCTTTCAAGTGCTCAAGGAAGGTCGACAGCAACGTGAGCTGGACGGCGAACGGGTCGATGTCACGACCGTAGACGTGGGTAAGCGCCTCGGCATGCGCGAGTTGGGGATCCTCAACGAATGAAGCGGCCTTGCGCTCTTCCATCACCTCGTCGACGTATCGACGGTAGATTTCCCGGAAGAAGTGCCCGGATCCGCATGCAGGTTCGACGATCTTGTGGCCGCGGAACTTTCCCAGCGCGAGCCTTCCCAACTGGACCATGAAACGCATTGTCACGTCAGGGGTGTAGACCGCCCCCAACTCAGAACGGATTTCATCACCGATCAGCTTCTCGTAGAGATCGCCGATCACGTTGCTGCGCTTGGAAGCCGAGCCATAGATAATCGCAGTTCGGATATCGATCGAAATCAGTTTTTCATGGATGATTTCGAGGGTCGCATCGGAGGGCATGAACCTGTCATAGTCACGCGCCTGGAATAGCTGACCATATCGGCTCATGTTGACTGAGAAGCCGTAGCGGAAAATGTCCGCCCACGACACGTTGGCAATGTCCATGCCGAGCTTTCGGTAGAAGGCCTTCGAGCGGGCGAAGACCTTGAGAGCGATCGCTGTATCCTCAGCGTTCAAACCGTTCAGAACCTTATATCCGAAGAGGCCGCCGATCTGGTCGTATTCGCGATGAGGGAAAAGCGTGTGTATTACCCTCTGGCTGTCGCTCCCACGCGCCAGGTCTTCGATCAGCTTGATGAAAAGCACCTTGATCGTGAAGTGCAGTGCTACACCCTCGATCGCCTGCCGTATCGCTTCCTGAGTTCTTGCTGCTTCTGTACTTCCCTTGGCGGTCTCGCCCAGAAAGGTCCGGCGAGCTTGAATGATCCGCTCGAGATGGTCGCCGAACGAATGCTGCTTGAGATCGAACTTTGACGTCGCCGGATCGCGGAACAAGGCGGCAATATCACTGGCAATAGCAGTCTTGAACGACTTAAGCAGCCTTAGAAGATCGGCCTCGGTAAGCATTTGGCGGACTTCGCCGGGGACTTCGGCGATGATCTGCTTCCATTCCACGACCGGAATGTCGTTGTATATCGGCCTTCCATCGATCGGATTTATGGTCGTCGAGATCTGGAGGAAGCGATGCTCCCGTCCGTTCGAAACGACGAGAAACGGGACGGGGCGGTCAAAGAAATCGGAAGTAGCATAGCTCCGCGCTTGGGCCACGTCGTCGTCCGTCAGATCATGCCTGTAGCGCTTCCCCTCCATCACGACGTAGGGATAACCGCCGGAGAGATAGAGCCCGTCGTATCGCCCATGTCCCCCGTCGCCATTCGGTAGGGTGTGCTGGGCTTGGTAGTCCAGGCTGGAGGCGTCCGGGAAGTGGTGCTGCGATGCGAGCCAGGGCAGGATCAGCTTATCGACCGTGTCCTGCTCGGTGTAATCTTCGAACTTCGGGTTCAACTGGCTAGGCACCAGGAGTCTCCTTCTTCGCCAGTAACTGTGCGCCGCCCATGCCAGCGGCATCCTCGATCGATCCGGGTATATGTATCCATTCGGCATCCAGAGCCTTTAGGCACTGCATCAGGAAGACAGCCGTGAACCGCCCGCGAGCCACCTTGTTGCGCAAGTTCACCTCGTTGTCGTGCACGCCGATGGTTTCGAGCCGTTCGGCAAGAACAGCGTAGGACACGCCCCGCTGCATCATCGCGGCACGCAGAACGTTTTTGGCGAGGTCTTCCCAGATTTTCTCGTCCGTCGGCATCGTGACTCAACTCCAGATTCACTACCTTCTAGGACCGGCACAACCGACGGCAAAGCCTTCTGCCAGTGATTCTGGCGGCAGATACATCCATATGTGATTATACATACCTAGACCGGATGGGTCAGATTGGCATATATGATGGTATAAACCATCAATATCCATGGTGCAGGATTTCTTTGCTTCTCCCCAGTTACGTCTGCTTTGCCCCTATTGCGTCCGGAATCCCACTGTCCATTCCGCTCCCGAAGCGGTCCTATGCGATGGGCGCGGCGAACGGCATGAATGGCGCCGAGTCCTGCCTACCCGGTTCCTGAGGGAATAGGCAAAGCTGCCATTCGTAACGATGGACCAGACTGCCTACGCCTACACAGCCGTCCTTCGCGACCACATGACAGTTCATCGTTATCTGCCGATCATCCATGCAGGAAATCGGCAATCCCTTTGGTGAGTTGCCGTATTTGCCTCAATAAGAGAAAAATTGCGAGTAGCGTTATTGGCGTGATAGGAGTGAATATGGCCATGCGGGGCGGCTAGATTTAGTGAAAATCGGGGACGGCGAAATTTTGGAAGCAGCAGACATTGCAGAGCAATTTGAGAAGCATCTCAATAGTCCCAAGCAGTCTTGGCTGCTTGGGGCTGGCGTCAGTTACCCGGCAAACATTCCTCTAATGCTTGCCCTCACAAAGCGCGTGCTTCTTCTAGCCCACTCAATTGTGTTCTCTGACGATGCGGAAGCGCGATCCGTGCTGGACTTTATTACAGGGGATTGTGGCGATGCCTCGCACATTGAGCATCACCTTACCCATCTTGGAGATCTGATATCGATCGCAGAGCGTTCGCGAACAGGATGTGTTGAAATTGGCGGCGCGCGCGTCGCCAAGGAGAAGCTGGTCGATGTTCATAGCGCCTTGATCGAATTAATCGCTTCCATCGTCCGCTGGGGTTACCAAGCGGGCTGGAAAAATGAGGATGGGTCGGTCGGTCAAGCGGAACGCGTCGGCGAACCCTCACAGTCAATTGTGGAAATAACTGGGCACAGTCAGTTCGTGAGTGCGATCTATGGCCCCGGGAGGGCCGGTCTAGAGTTCGTTCGCACGCCGGTAGAGTTTTTCACCACCAACTACGATACGCTCCTGGAAGATGCCTTGGCGCTCTCGGGCGTTGAGTTCGCGGACGGCTTCACCGGAGGCGGTGTGGGGTTCTGGAACATGAATCACTATGATCATCGTCCCGGGGTAAGAGCCGTCGTCTCAAAGCTCCACGGATCGATAGACTGGTATCGGCCAAAAGCAGGAAATGCGACTTTGCTCCGTATCAGGCACGGCGACACTTACCCAGCGCATGGTGGTGCGGTGATGATCTATCCACAGGCCACGAAATACATCAACACTCAGCGCGATCCATTCGCCGAACTTTTTCAGCGGTTTAGAAATAGATTATCCCAAGGCAGTGATCATGTGCTCCTGATCTGCGGATATTCTTTTGGGGATGACCACATCAACGCTGAGATCGAAATGGCCATGGAATCGGGCAGGAATCAATTGACGATTGTTGCTTTTGCGGATGAACCAAACGACACATTGCCGCCGACCCTCCAACGCTGGATGACAGCTTCTTGGGCAAATCAGCTGTTTATTGCTAGCCCGAAGGGGCTCTATCAGGGAAGCGAGGGACCCGTTTTCCCAGGCGCGACTGGAAAGCGCGACTGGTGGACGTTCGGGGGCGCATCCAAGCTGTTCAGCGAAGGTCTGCCCAATGATATTCAAGAGGCGATGGCATGATGGCGTTCTCGCTAGACGCCGATCTTGAAATCGGCACGGTTTTTGAAGTCGCGGGGAACGCGATAAAGGTTACCCTCAAACGCGATATTACCGAACTTACACGGAGCCACAGCGGACGCGTCTACGACGTTGGACAGATTGGTAGTATCATCAAAATGCACCTCGGGCGGAGAATTATTTTCGCCACGGTCAAGCTGCTCAGACTCCAGTCAGACGAGGAGACCGCCTCACTCGCGCTGCAAGGCAAAGCCGCCGATCAGGACCGTCGAGTTATCGAAGCGGATCTTCTAGGAGAGGCTTGGTTTAACTCCGCAGACAAGAAGTTAAATTTTAAGCGGGGTGTTTCGACCTACCCCTTGCCCCTGCAAGCGGTCCATCTGATAACGAAGGACGAGACTGAGCAGCTTTTCATTAGCGCTGAAAAATCCGCCGAAGATGGGGCGGACCGCCATGTCCCGATCGGCAATTATGTCGGTGCGACCCGCGTACCTTGCAGAGCCAACATGGACCGCCTCTTCGGCCACCACTGCGCAGTCCTCGGTTCAACGGGCGCGGGCAAATCGAGCGCTGTAGCTGCAGTTCTGCATTCGGTTCTTGAACACGAATGTCATCCCGATAAGGGCACCAGGCCCTGTATCATCTTAGTCGATCCTCATGGGGAATACGCTTCCGCGTTCCATGGTAAGGCGAAGGTTTATCGCGCTTATGACGCGCTGGGTCAGAATGCCGAGGGAGCCGAAACGCTGAAACTGCCGTATTGGCTGATGTCGAGCGATGAGCTCCGATCCTTGGTTATCGGCAAGACTGAGTTCGAGGCCACGTCCCAGGCCAACACAGTCTATAAGGCCTTAGCGCACGCCAGAATGGTGGGTGCTGGCATCGCTCGGACGGCACTCGGGGATATCCCTGCCGACTTGCCCGCCGGTCAGCACCCGGAGCAGCCGATGCCGATGCCGGGAGTCGGGGAGGACAAAATTGTCTCCTTCGACCGTGACAAGCCTCGTCCCTTCAAGCTTGCTGAATTTCATGCTCACATTGTTGGTCGGCAGGCAAAACGACCGCAAGGTGGAGGCTGGGGCGATGTTACGGCTTCTGACTTCCAAAAGGACTATGCGTCTATCCTGAATAAGTTTCGCGTTCTCACGACTGACCCGCGTGTTCGTTTCCTCATGGAAGAACATAGCGAAGCGGCACCATCACTGACCGAGGTGTTGGGTCAATTTCTCAATGTCGATGGACAAGCAGAGTCGTGTCTCAAGATCGTGGACATCTCAGGCTTGCCAAATGAAGTGGCAGGTCCTCTCACCGGCGCGATCGCGCGACTTCTATTCCAGTATAAACTTCATCAGACCCGCGAGGAGCGTGAACGCGATCCGGTGCTCTTCGTCTGCGAGGAAGCCCACCGCTATGTGCCAAATCGTGGCGAAGCTCAGTACGAAGTGGCGCAGACTGCCATCCGCCGATTGGCTCGCGAGGGGCGCAAATACGGTCTAGGTCTGATGCTCGTCTCGCAGCGACCATCTGACATCGAGGACACAGTGATCTCGCAATGTAATTCGTGGATAGTGCTACGCCTGGCCAACAGCAGCGACCTAGAGCACGTTTCTCGAATCCTGCCGGACAGTTTGGCGGGCATGACTAGAATACTTTCGTCTCTGCCTCGGCAGGAGGCGCTTTTCGTCGGCGAGGCAGCGGCGATTCCAGCGAGAATTCGGTTGCGTACTCTCAGAAAGGATCAGTTGCCGAATTCCCATGACATTTCATTTGCCGAAGGCTGGTCGTCCGAAGGCACAACCAACGCAATCTTGACGGGGGTGGTCGAGAGAATGACCGCTTGACCACGGCTTGCTGCTACCACGTGATAGCTGCAAAACGGTTGGCCGCTTTGGCGACCCTAACCACCGATTTAGTTTCCTCGTTCAACGTGGTAGTGGTTTGCAGGGGCCACCCTTGCTTGCCTGAACGGAGTGCGGCTTTCTGCTTCTCCCGTCCAAATCCAGACTGTGTCCAGCGCCAACGTCGCTGACGCTCGGCGATGATCCGCTCGATGCCCGCTTTCAAGAAACTGACGACAGAGGGCGAACGACTGGATGAGGGGCGCACAGCCGACATAGATCTCATCTGTCGGGTGATGACGGACCGACCTGGGGGATCATGGAGAGGAGCAGACCGCCCGCCATCGACACCGAGTATCGCTTGATCGCGGGTTGCCGCGCCACATGACGTTTCTACGCCGGGACCGCCCCTCCTACGCTAGCGCGCCGCTCTTCAGGCAACTGTGCGCAAGGTGCATCCGAACGTGTCCCCAAGAACGAGTACGGACCTCTTCTCAGAAGCTCATTTGTTGCATTGCTGCTCGATTCTGCGAGGCGCCGTCGCACTCTGCATTGAAAACAAAAGGATTTCAGAGGGCAGGGCCAGCAGGGCACCTTGGGTGCAGTCGGCAAATGATCAGCAAAACCAACCACCTGCAGCCCGTCCGACGGCGCTGCTTTTATCTCGCCATCCTATTTCCTACCCACCCCAAACGGCCACGGACAATTCATCTGAACGGCACGCGATGCAGCGTAGTTGCAATTACGTGGCGTCGATGTTGCGAGGCGAGCGCAACGATTAAAGTGTACTGAAAGCGGCGTGAGCGCAGGCCGAAAGTAGTCCTACCAGCGCTGATCAGTCCTCTCGATTGCAAGTTCACCGACCCACGGCTTGCAAAGACTACGCGCCTCTCTTGTCGAACCGTCGGTCCATTTCGCCCAGTCGTTTTGCGACAGCAGTACCGGCATGCGTGAATGACATTCCGCAGCAACGCCTGCGCTGTCGGTCATCACCATCGAGTAGACGAGACCCCACTCATCGCTGTTGCGCCAGAGCCCTGCGGCTGCAAACAATTCGCTATCGGGACGACTTAGCCAGGTCCGCGTCTTGCTTCCCGGTGTGCCCTCGGCTTCCGCCCAGGCCGTCAGCGGAATGAGGCAGCGACGCTCCTCGAAGCTGAAGCGCCACATGTAGCTGTCGAGCTTGTCGGTGCGAGCGTTGTTGACCGGCTTCGGTTTGAGCGGCTCGCCGGTGCGCTTGCTTTTGAGCGACAACGGGAAACCCCAGGTCATCTGCGAGAGCTTGCCATCTGCAATCACAGCACCGGGATATCCCGGAAAAACTTCGGTCCCAAAGTTGGCGTTGCCGAGCTGATCGACTGCATTGAACCAGCGCGCGACCTCGTCGTTCGCCTTCGTCATTCGGTAGAGATTGCACATCGCAAAGCGCCTGCCGGGAGCATGTTTTGCTGTCAATCGGAAGCAGGGTGGAAGTTTCGAATTGGCAAATAGTTCCGGTTTTGTTCTAACGCAAAAAATGTTGATTCGACCAAGCGATGATGAACTTAACCATGTGATCGGGGCTGCGCTCGGTAAGGCCGAGACCTACGCGCTCCGCGACGTGCTTTCAGCAACGAGAGCCTTCAACCGGCGCGAAGCGGTCGATACGCTCACGGCAAGGATCGTGGAGGCGCTCGGGCCTTATGAAATTACCCGGGAGGCGGGAGAGGCCGGTTTTGACGACAAAACCCTGCCGCTTTTTCCTGAAACAGAACAGGTGAGTGGGTGTGACGCTCAGCAATCCTAGCGAGGCAAGCCAACCCGGCAATTGTCTAAGAGCCTTTTCCGGCGTCGGCTTTGAGTTTTTCTAATCGCTCAGAACAAACTTCGTGGACGACGCGACCCAGCTCCTCGACCTGCTCACCGAGCCATTCGAGCTCCTCTGGCGTGATACGGTAGTGTTTGCTGTAGCGCGCTTTCACATAGGCTTCCTTGAGCTTCTCGAAGCGCGCGCGGTCGCGCTTCGTTTCGCGCGGCCAGACGTAAGTCAGGCGAGGGTCGATGCGCTCGGCCTGAGTGCGCAGAAAACCGAGGTTGTGAACGTGAGGCGTGTAGAACGTGCAGACCAGGAGCACGCAATGATAGAGCCGCTCAGTGGCTTGGTGCATGTTGAACGCAGCCTCACGTAGGCCACCTTCGCCAACCAGAAATTCTGCTGCTTTCTTGAAGCGGCTGGCGCTCGGGAACCACTCGTCGAAATACTCCTGCGCCATCGCCTGCGCTTGCGGGGGTGTCTTCGGCTTAGGAGTATGCAGCTCGGTGTCGTCCGACTGGTAGAGCGCGACTCCATCCTGCTTCACGTCCATGAAGAAATAACGGCCATGCGCGAGGCCGTCGTTCACCTCTTGGAGAGTATGCACGATGAAATTAACCGGCGTGTGGAGCGTGCCCGTCACGCCGTATTCGCGCATCAGGCGGTCATCGAGCTTTGCCCAATATTTCACTCTGTCGGTGAGCCGCTTGTCATTGACGATGATGAGCAAATCATAATCCGACTGGTAGCCTTTGGCGGTATGCGGCTCGTCGACCCAGGTGCCGCGTGCGTAGCTTCCGTAAAGGATGACCTTGAGGATACGCCCGGCCTTCTTCCAGTCGTGCTTGGCCAGTGCGAATGCATCTTCGAACTCTTCGAAAATCAACTGCAAAACGCGCTCCAGCTCGCGCTGCTTTTGCGGAGGCAGGTGATCGAGGTCGGTCTTCATCGGTCTATGCCTAGCAAGCTGCTGTGAAGCTTGCACCTATGCATCGCGGCTAATCCTCATCCAAAAAACTCCAGGACGTTTGCTCGCTGATAGTGATTCACCGCGAGCACCGTCCGTCAATACCAAGAATTGGGGAGGGGGCGAGGAGGAGCGCTGTAGGACGTTGGCACCGGATGAATCCGGACGAAATTGGATGGAAATTTCCCCTTCATTCGGGATCACATTCGGATGTGCGGGAATTCGAGCGGGGAGACGAAATCCCGACAAAGCGCGCCTCAAGTACTCTGCGCTACGCCAGAGTTTCCGGGGCTCTTACGCCACTGCACGAGGCCGCTTGATTACGTGGTGATTAAACGGCCCTCGACACCCATTGGGAAGGGGTGTAATATCGGCCTTAAGTCTTTGAAAGGTTTGGTGGACGCACTAGGGCTCGAACCTAGGACCCGCTGATTAAGAGTCAGCTGCTCTACCAACTGAGCTATGCGTCCACACTGCGGCGTACCGCTGCCTCGTGGAGTGAGGCGTTCCCGACTCGGGAGGCGCCCGTATAGCGGGGTTTTGCGGGAAGAAAAGCCCCTAAAGGCAATCTCTGCTGGCGCATGCGAAAAACCTGCCATTCGGTCAGGTGAACCCGTAATTTGGCAAGCCTGTCGACACCGAAATCTGACGATGCCGCCCAGGCAAGCGTGCGGCTATCGCATGATTCCGGCGCGGGGTGCTTTCCGGTTCCACCGGTCGACCATCATGATCGATCCAAGACAGATCATGTTGGTGAGCATCGAACTACCGCCATGGCTCATGAAGGGCAGGGGGATACCCACAACGGGAGCAAGACCCATCACCATCATGAGATTGATCGCAACATAGAAGAATACGGTAGCCGTCATTCCCAAGGCGATCAGCTTGCCGAAGCGGTCGTTACTCGCGCGTGCAACGGACAGGCCCCAGCTGAAAATCAACGCGAAGGCTCCGATGACCACAAGTCCGCCAAGGAAACCCCATTCTTCGGCCATGGTAGCGAAAATGAAGTCGGTATGCGGTTCCGGCAGGTAGTGCAGGTGGCTCTGTGACCCTTCGTTGAAGCCTTTTCCGGAGAACCCACCAGACCCGATGGCGATCTTGGACTGGGTGATGTGATAGCCGTCACCCAGCGGATCGCTTTCGGGATCGAGGAACGTGAAGACGCGCTTCTGCTGGTAAGGTTGCAGACCGACAAAAAAGGCTATCGGTGCAAGAACTGCCGCAGCCAATCCAGCGCCCATGAACCAGCGAATGGGGAGGCCGGCTGAGAACATGACGAGGGCCCCGCCGAAGACGATGGCGAGCGACGTCCCCAGATCGGGTTGCAACAGAACGAGCGCGACGGGGGTAAGGATCAAGCCGCCCGCCGGGATCAGCGCACGCCAGGTCGGGATCATACCCACGGGGAGCGACGAGTAGAACCGCGCAAGCACCAAGACGATGGCCGGCTTCATCAATTCCGATGGCTGCAACTGCATGAACCCGAGGTCCAGCCAGCGTTGGCTACCTCCGCCGACGAAGCCGATCGCTTCCACCGCGACCAGCATCAGCAGAATGATGCCATATATGGGAAATGCCAGAAACATGGCCCATTCGCGAGTAAAGCGGGCCAGAATGAAAGCCATCACAAGGAAAATACCAAATCGCAGGATGTGCGAGGCGGCATAGGGCTGCCAGCTTCCGGCTGCGGCGGAGAAAAGCACCAGCGCGCCGAAACCGATCAGGACGAAAAGCGGGAAAAGCATTCGCCATGGCTGACGCGCGATGGGCGCCGGAACGATCCCGCTCATTCGCTGGCCTGTCCGGATGAAAGGGAGGTGTCGAGACGTGGATCAACCTTTTCGTCGGCGAGGCTTTCCTGCCTGCGCACGGCGAGACGGGCTTCGGCCTCGACCTGATCGAATATCTCTTCGTCGCGGGCCGGAACGGGTTTGACGTCCTCTCCGGCTGCTGCCGCATAGGCACGGTATTTCGCATCGAGCCGTTGCTGTGCGGTGCCGCCCCATTGCTCCTCGAAGCCGCGAAGCATTTCCATGCCCTTTTCGGGATCAAACAAAAAGGTCATCACGTCGCGCGCGATCGGATAAGCGGAACCGGAGCCACCGCCATGCTCGATCACGACGGCCCCCGCATATTTCGGTTTGTCAAAGGGCGCGAAGAAAATGAAGAGGCCGTGGTCGCGGTATTTCCATGGCCCCGATTTGCCGTCCGACAAATTCAGGCCCACGACCTGTGCGGTTCCTGTCTTGCCCGCCATCTTGATGTCGTCGAAGGGCAGACGGGCACGACCGGCGGTTCCGGGGCCGTTGACGACATCGCTCATCGCCTGACGAACATAGGCCACGTGCTCGGGGGCAAAATCGACTTCGTCGAAACCTTTGACCGGTGTGGAGGTTACCAACCGGGGCTGAACGTGCCGCCCGGTCGCGAGGCGCGCCGACATCACTGCCAGTTGGAGCGGATTGGCCAGCATGTACCCTTGCCCGATGGTCGCATTGACTGTGTCGAATGCCTGCCAGGGGCGGCCGTATTTTTCTTCCTTCCAGGCGGGGTAAGGCACGGTGCCATAGAATTGGCTGGCGACGGGGAGGGGGAATTCCTGCCCCATTCCGCAACGCTGCGCCATGGCAGCAATGGGATCCATGCCGATACGCTGAGCGAAGTGATAATAATAGACGTCGCAGGACTGGTAGATACCCTTGGCCATGTTGACCGTGCCGTGGCCGCCGCGTTTCCAGCATCGGAACACGCGATTGCCGACGCGTAGGCCACCACCGCAGAAAACGGTTTCGTCCGGGTCCAGGCCTTCACGCATGAACGCCATGGAGACCATCGGCTTGACCGTCGATCCAGGCGGATACAGACCCTTCAGAACCTTGTTTCGCAGCGGCACGCGTTCATCGTCGCGCAGCATGGAATATTCGACGCGCCCGATCCCTTGCGAAAAACTGTTCGGATCGAAGCTGGGCATCGATGCCATACACAGGAGGTCGCCGGTTTCGCAGTCCATCACTACGACGGAGCCGCTTTCCAGGCCGATGCGCCGTGCGGCATAATCCTGCAGGGGCCCATCGATGGTAAGCCGGATCGGATCGCCCTGGATATCCTCGCGAGTTTCCAGTTCCCGTACGATCCGGCCAGATGCCGTCACCTCAACCCGCCGGGCGCCAGGTACACCGCGAAGTTCCTGCTCGTACTGCTTTTCCAGTCCGTCTTTGCCGATCTTGTAACCCGGTGTAACGAGCAGAGGATTCCGATCCTGTTCGGCATATTCTTCGGCATTCGCCGTACCAACGTAGCCGATAAGATGGCCGACGCTGGGCCCTGTCGGATAAAAGCGCGAGAAACCGCGCTGAGGAACGACACCGGGCAGATCGGGCAGCCTCACGCTGACCGCGGCGAATTCGTCGTAGGTTATGCCGGAAGCAATCTCGACAGGCTGATATCCCGGACCATCGGAAACCTGCTTGCGAATATCCGCGGCCTGATTTTCATCGAGGTTCAGGATCTTCGTAAGAGCAGCGATCGTCGCTTCCGTGTCGGGAGTGCGATCGGGAATGATATCGACACGAAAATCCGCTCTATTGGAGGCGAGGGGGGCGCCATTACGGTCCAGAATCCAGCCGCGCCGGGGAGGGATGAGCGAAAGGTTGACCCGATTACTTTCCGATTCCAGTTCGTATTTTTCGTTCTCGGCAATCGCAATATAACCCATCCGCGCTGCCAGCAGCACGCCAAGACCGCCCATGGCGGTGCCGATGACGAAGGTCCGCCTGTCGAACGCATTGTCCAGCGTCGATTGCGTTACGACCTCTTTCGGCTTTGCACGCTTACGTAGACGCATCACAGCGCCTTCCACCTGGTAAGGCGGAAGCGGTCGAGCATGGCGACCAAACGGGCGGCGATCGGGAAGAGAAGAATGGTAAGCACTAGCTGCGGTATCAGGGCGATAAGAGAATGGAACGTGGGTTGGCCACCTGAAAGCAGCCAGCCTGCCAAGAGATAACCGAAGATCAATATACAGGCGGTGAACCAGTCCTGCCAGAATGTGCGCCACGGCAGCCGGGTTTCAATAAGTTCGATTACGATCATGATCAGAGACCATGTGAAAATCGCAAATCCGAAGGGCTGGCCGTTATAGAGATCGTCGAGCAGACCAAGGGGCATCCCTGCCCAAATCGGCATCAGGCCCGGGCGAACCAGTCGCCAGGCGAGAAGCATCAGCAATCCAAGGGGAGGAATGATTGGGAGAGCCGAAGCGATCGGAAAGATGGGCAGGATCGAAGCGACCATGATGCTGACCCAGGGAACGACATTTGCCAGCAGGCTGGAATGCGAACGGTTTATCCGGCTGCCATAGGCATCGCTGCGAGAACGCGGGTCGTTGCGTTCCATCAGTCGGTCAGTTCGCGCTCGATCGGCGTCTCCGCGCCGAGCACTGCTTCGGGTTCGTAGATAGGTTCTACACTTACATAGTCGGTGGCCGCGGGATCGCTGATAATGCGCGCCACCCCGCCGTCATCGGTCGTTTCCGTCAGGATGGCGACTGCGATACCGGGGGGGTAGTATCCGCCAGCGCCGCTGGTCACGAAAACATCGCCGGACTTGAGCGGGTTGATACCCAAATTGATAAGCCTGATCCGTATCAGCCCATCTCCGCGCCCCTCCGCGAAGGCGACAACCTCGTCATTGGCGCGGCGAACCGGGAGGATGCTCTCGGTGTCCGTGAGGAGCAGAACGCGCGAACTGTCGCTGCCGACCTCGAGAATCCGGCCAACGATGCCGCGCGGCGACCGTACCGGCATACCGATCTCGACACCCTCGGACGAGCCAGCACCGAGATAGGCGAAGCGTCTCGTGCTCGAGGCCGAAGAGCTCACGAGGCGGGCCACCGCAACGGGCTCGCGTTCAGCGTCCTGGAGTTTCAGTAAGCCCTTGAGGTGAAGGTTCTCGCGCTTCACCGCCTCCGCTTCGGCAAGGCGGATCCGCGCGATTTCCATTTCGCGTTTGAGGTCAGCATTCTTGGACCCGGCCCGGTAGTAGCCGCTGATCGTGTCCCAGAACCCCTTGCTTCCCGTACGAACAGTAGAGGCAGCTTCCGTGGCGGGCGAAACACCATCCTGCGCGACCCCGCGGAGTCCGCCGAACAGATGGGGTTGAAAAAACGACAGGGCGAGCAGGATCGCGCCGATCAGCGCGCCGATACCCGCGATCACGTAACCGGTAAAAAGATTGTACTGCGCCCTGCGAGAATACCCCGAGCGCCGTGAACTTATCGGCGCCATCCGTTTTGCCTTTCTACGCCGTCATCAGGACGCCGCGATAGATCGGGTCCTCCATTGCACGACCGGTGCCGAGTGCGACGCAGGAAAGCGGATCTTCGGCGATGGTAACCGGCAGGCCGGTTTCTTCGCGCAAGTAATCGTCGAGCCCGCCGATCAATGCGCCGCCGCCGGTCAGCACGATGCCCTGGTCGACGATATCGGCAGCCAGTTCAGGTGCAGTATTTTCGAGCGCAATCCGCACGCCTTCGACGATAGCGCCGATCGGTTCATTGAGCGCTTCGGCAAGGTGGCCCTGATTGATCGTGATTTCCTTGGGCACACCGTTCACAAGGTCGCGGCCCTTGATGGTGATGCTTTCGCCAACACCATCTTCCGGCGGGCGCGCCACGGCGTAGTCTTTCTTGATGCGTTCGGCTGTGCTGTCGCCGATCAGCAGGTTGTGGTGTCGGCGGACATAGGAAACGATCGCTTCGTCCATCTTGTCGCCGCCAGTACGAACCGACGTGGTATAGGCAAGGCCACGCAGGGAAAGAACGGCGACTTCGGTCGTGCCGCCACCGATGTCGACGACCATGCTGCCGACCGGTTCCGTAACCGGCATGTCGGCGCCGATCGCGGCGGCCATCGGTTCGAGAATAAGATAAACCTGCGATGCGCCAGCATTCGATGCCGCATCGCGGATTGCGCGACGTTCGACCGAGGTGGAACCCGACGGAACACAGATCGTGATTTCCGGATAGCGCATCAGGCTCTTGCGACCATTCACCTTGCGGATGAAGTGCTTGATCATCTCTTCGGCCACGTCGAGGTCGGCGATCACCCCGTCACGCAGCGGGCGGATGGCTTCGATGCTGTCCGGCGTCTTGCCCATCATCATCTTCGCATCATCGCCTACGGCCTTGACGCGCTTCATACCGTTGATCGTCTCCAGGGCGACGACGCTCGGCTCGTTAAGAACGATGCCCTGATCCTGTACATAGACGAGGGTATTGGCGGTCCCCAGGTCGATCGCCATGTTCTGCACGCCGAATTTGAAGATGTTGTTCCAGAAGCCCATTTTAACTCGATTTTCCGTGTTGTCGCGTGGTCAGGCGAGGGGGATGCGGCCCACTCGCACCTCTCCGGGGGGATATGGTGGCCGTGCCTTAGCGAGATTAAGCAGGGAATGCCAAAAATTTCCGTGCATCTCATGGGGGATAGCGAAACGCACTGTCTCGGAATCGTGGCGCTTCATCGTTAGGATTGCCCATCAATGCCCGAAATACGCCGCCTGCCCGAGAATCTGGTCAACCGAATTGCCGCCGGTGAGGTGGTGGAGCGTCCGTCTTCCGCGCTCAAGGAGGTGGTCGAAAACGCCATCGATGCTGGCGCAAACCGGATAGCGATAAAGCTGGTCGACGGTGGGTTGACGAGTCTCGAAGTGACCGACGACGGGTGCGGCATGTCGCCCGAGGAAATGGCGCTGGCCTTAGAACGTCATGCCACGTCTAAACTGCCGAACGAAGCAATCGAACAGGTTGCAACGCTCGGCTTTCGGGGAGAAGCGCTGCCGAGCATCGCCAGTGTGGCGCGCTTTACGCTGGAAAGCCGGCCGCACGGGGCCGAGCAAGGCTGGAAACGGGTCGTGGACCACGGCGAAATTCGCGACGGGGGACCGGCTGCACTGCCACCGGGGACGCGCGTGCGAATCGAAAACCTGTTCGGGAAAATTCCCGCGCGGCGCAAATTTCTACGCACCCCGCGCAGCGAATACGCCGCATGCAAGGATGTGGTGCAGCGACTCGCCATGGCGCGACCCGATATTGCGATCACGCTCGACCACGGCGATCGACGCATTTTCGGTTTGCAGGCCGGGGAAGGGCTGGCGAACCGGGTGGCACAACTCGTAGCACGCGAACTCAAGGATAACGGCGTTGCCATCGATCTCGAACGTGGGGCGATGCGTCTGACCGGGATTGCCGGACTGCCGACGTATAATCGCGGCATTGCCGATCATCAGTATCTCTTCGTCAATGGCCGGCCGGTAAAGGACCGCCTTCTGACCGGAGCGGTTCGGGGGGCTTATGCCGACATGCTCGCCCGGGATCGCCACGCTGTGCTGGCGCTTTTCCTCGAACTGCCCTGTGAAGACGTCGATGTGAATGTCCATCCAGCCAAATCGGAAGTGCGCTTTCGCGATGCCCAGGGGGTCCGCGGATTTATCGTTTCCGGACTGCGGCAGGCACTGGCAACGGGCGACAAGCGCAGTGCACAATCGCCGGATGCCGGAGCGATGGCGCGCTGGCAGCAGGAACCGGTACGCGAAGAACCGGCTGCGGCATTGCGGTCCATGTTCAGCGGTCGGCACTGGTCCGCTCCGCAGCAGCGCGTGGCGGAAGCCAGCGCCGTATGGCGCGGTGTCGAGGCCGATGTCATGGCGCAGCCGCAGGGGCGCGCCGAAGAAGCTGCGCCGGTAACCCAAGCGACGGATGAATATCCGCTCGGCATAGCGCGCGGGCAAGTGGCGAACACCTACATCGTCGCAGAAGCGAAGGATGGTCTCGTACTGGTGGATCAGCACGCGGCGCACGAGCGTCTGGTGCTAGAGCGGCTGCGCGAGGCGGGGGCTGAAGAGGCCGTGGCACGCAGCCAGGCCTTGCTTATTCCCGAAGTGGTCGAACTGGACGAAACGAGTTGCGACAGGCTGGAGGATGCAGCGCCGAAGCTGGCCGAACATGGTTTGGCTATCGAGAGGTTCGGCCCTTCCGCGATGCTTGTCCGCAGCCTGCCGCATGCCATTGCACGGACCGATCCGGAAAAGCTTTTGCGCGATATCGATGACGATCTCGCGTTGAACGGGGAGGCATTGCTTCTGGGCGAAAAGCTCGACCTCGTGCTCGCCACCATGGCATGTCATGGGTCGGTAAGGGCGGGCCGCGTCCTGCGTGTCGATGAAATGAATTCTCTACTGCGCGAGATGGAGCGGACACCGCGGTCCGGGCAGTGCAATCATGGTCGCCCGACCTGGGTCAAACTCTCGATGGAAGACGTCGAAAAACTGTTCGGAAGGCACTGATGCGCGTTTCAATTATCCTACTCGCCCTGACGCTGATGGCGTGTTCGAATGAACCGAACGAAGAAGAACGCGCTGCCGCGGTTGCTGAGGTGGAGGCTAACCGCATTCCTCCACCGGAGGAGCTCCAGCTCGAACCGATCCGCTACCGCGAGATCGAGAAGAACGAATTATACGGAACAGGCTGCAGCTTTGCACCGGACGGTGGGGGCATGTCTGCGGTTGCCCTGGCGATGGCCGAAACCGGTCATTTTCTGCGCGGCGATAAACTGATTACGCTTGCAGCCGACAAGGGCAGTCCAGAATTGCCCTATCTCGCGCGTCGCAAATATGACGGGGCGGCTTATTCGATGACCCTGGATCTCGATGAGGCCGAGGGCGAACAATCCGGCGAAGAGACAAGCGACTATCCGGCCACCCTGACGATCCGGGATGCAAGCGAACAGGTCGTGTACCGTAAGAGCGGGATTGCCCAATGCGGCGCGTAGCCTAGTCGTTTCCTTCCGGGTCGCGCGTGCTGATCAAACCATTGGACACCATTTCCAAAACCGGTTCGTCGTTCTGATTGAACACGGTCAGCGAGCTTTTGAAGATTCCCATCTCCGGGCGCGATCCACTGCGGCGTTTTTCTATCACGACACTTTCACAGCGCAGCGTGTCACCGGGAAAAACGGGCTTCTTCCAGCGCAGTTGATCTATGCCGGGCGAACCGAGTCCTGCCTGGCGGTTGGCTTTCAGGTTCTCGACCAGCATGGCCATCGTCATTGCACAGGTATGCCAGCCACTGGCAGACAATCTACCGAAATGCGTCGCAGCAGCAGCCTCGTCGTCCAGATGGAAAGGTTGCGGATCGTATTTCGAAGCGAATTCGATCACTTCTTCACGCGTTACTTCGTAGCGCCCGAAAGCCTGCTTCTGCCCGATGGCTAGATCTTCGTAGAACTGCATTGCATATTGCAATGGATCACAAAGTCGGACGAAGCAACATCCAAATCGCCATGCCGATCATGGCGAGATTTTCGCTCAGGGAAACGAAACCCAGCGGCACATTCGCACTGCCGCCGACACAGGCACATTTGATGCTGCGCTTCTGGATGTATACCGCATAGAAAACGCTGATCGCGCCTACCGCCCCGATAAACAAGGCAACGGGTATGGATAGCCAAGGCAAAAGACGGCCCGCCATCAGGATGGCTGCGGTCGCTTCCAGGTAGGGGTAGGCATAGGCGTAGGGCACCCATTTTCGCCCGAGGAGATCATAACCGACGAACATGGTGGAAAACTGTTCGACATCCTGCAGTTTCAGCATGGCGAGCATCGCCATCGAAAAGGCGACAAACCATTCGGCAGTGCGAATGGTGAAGGGCAGCTGAAAAACGAACAGGCTCAGAGCAATCGCCAATGCAGCGCCGACTGCGAATACTGCGGAGACAGGCCGATAGCTTGTCCCCTCCGCATCGCCGCTATCATGACCGAAATGCTCGCGGAGCTCAGTGTAGCCACCAATCCGCTTGCCATCGATAAAGGTCTGCGGGGTGGTCTCTACGCCGTGTTTTGCCTTGAACGCATCCGTTTCCTCACGGGTGGTCAGGTAATGATCATCAACCGAGAAACCTTCCCGTTCAAGGAGCCACTTCGATTTCACACCGAATGGACAGACATGCTTGTCCATCACCATTCGATACAGGGTCGCGGTTCTCGACATAATTGGAATGTATACCCCTGGGGGGTATTATTCAACTCACGAACGGAACTTGGGAACGCGCCCGTTCAAATTCATCTCGGGAATGGTCCGATACCTCGCGAGCACCAGACTGAATATCCCGAACGCCAGGACACCAATCGCGACAAGGGTGAAGGCGATCCCTTCGCCGGCTAGGGCTGCGACCGCGTCGCCCAGCGTTTTAATCTGGCCTGCCCCGGCTGACATGAACCCGGCTTTGAACAACGACCACCCGATGACGAGGAATACGACAGCCCGCGCGATGTATCCGATGCCCCCGAGCAACCGTGTTTGCGAAGGGGCAGCAGGACTGATCCGGTTCATGAAACTGCCGGTCACCGCCTTCTTCGCCTGAAAAAAAGCCGTCGCGAAAAATGCTATGCCTAATAGTCCGAGCGCTGCCCCGCCGAATTGCATGGAAAGTATGCCCGAAGCTGCATCCTGCGCCCCGCCACCATTGTCGCTTCCGGTAGTCGCGAACTGGTAAGCGGAGAAGGCCAGGGCGAGGTGACCGATGGCACTACCGGCATGGCCGACACGATGCGCCCAACCAGTGGTGTCACTCCCCTGGTTTTCGATATCGAAGAAGGTCGAGGCGAAGCGAAACAGGGCATAGGCCAACAGGCCGACCACCATCAGCCACAAGATGGCATGCCCCAACGGAAACTCTTCGATAGCGTCGAAGATGCCATTCGTGCCCTGACTGATCCGACCGGCACTGGTCAGGGCGATCAGGCCGAGAACGCAATAGAGGATGGCACGACTGAAGTAGCCGACGCGCACCAATGTGCTGAACTTAGAAGACTTGCTACCCACGTTTCATCCCCACTACCTTTGCATGGCAACGGGGACATGGGACGCTCGTTCCGGATGGTGCTTAAATTAGGGTACGAGCGCCCCGGACACATCCGACAGTTTGCCGTCAGTTTTGGCTGCTTGAGGAAGGCTCAGTAGCTGGCGAAGCAACGGCGTCACAGCCGTATTCTGAAAAGGAGGGAGCGTGGTGCCGTGCCGAAAGGCTGGACCATTGACGACGAATAGCGACGTCATCTCCGGCGAATAGGGATCGAAACCGTGATTGCCGCCGTGCCAGCTACCTTCCGGCGCCGTCGGAGTGATGGTCCAACCTGTATCCGGCAAACAGAAATAGGGCGGGATACGTCGGTGGGTGCCATACTGGAAGCGAGCGGGCATATCCCCCTTGCGCCAGCATACCATATGCTCGTGCTCACGCAAGAGTGCAGCTTCCAGCGCAGCCGTGTTGCCTTCCGTCGGCTCGAACGTGGCATAGGCGCCGCCTTCTACGAGGCGATAGAGCGACGGATCGACGATATCGGCCAGCACGACCACTTTGTCCGACCCTGTTGCGGCCATGCCATGATCGGACACGATGACCAGATTGGCTGGTTGCCCCAGGGTTTGAAGGCCCGAAACTAGATTTGCGATGTGCTGATCCACGTCTGCGAGTGCGCGGTTCACCTCTTCGCTTTCGGGACCGCCATCATGGCCCGCGCTATCGACGGTGTCGAAATACAGGGTCACGAATTCGGGACGAATGTCGGCAGGACGCCGCAACCAGTCGAGCACCGCATTGACCCGTTGGGTATTCGAAACCTGCATGCTGAAAGCCTGCCAGTCGCTCGCCATCTCGCCGTCCGTGACGGGGCCGTAGCGAACCGCGGTGCCGCCCCAGGGGACCGCCGAGCCGGGCCAGAACATGGCAGCACTGCGGATCCCTGCCTCTTCCGCTTCCACCCAGATCGGCTTGGCCTCGCTCCACCAGTAAGGATCGACCGTCGCCATCGTAAAGGTTTCACCGGGCCTGCTCTTATCCTCCATCTTGTTGGCGATAATGCCATGATGGTCGGGGACGAGACCCGTTACCAGTGTCCAGTGATTGGGAAATGTCTTGCTGGGAAAAGACGGCCGCATCGGCGCAGTGACGCCATCCGCCGCCAAACGGGAAAGGGTGGGTGTCAAACCGCGATCCAGATAGCTGGGATGAAATCCATCTATCGCGATGAGAATGGTGACCGGATCACGCTGTTCGATAACCGCGCTTGCGACGGGCTCGCCGGTATAGGTAGCGCAACCGCTCGTAATTGCGGCAAGACCAAGGGCGAGGGCGGCAGCGATCCGGTTCATTGGTGTTCTCAGACGTTGAATTTGAAAAGCATGACGTCGCCGTCCTGCACGAGGTATTCCTTGCCCTCCTGCCGCAGCTTGCCCGCTTCGCGCGCACCGCTTTCGCCACCGAGAGCGACATAGTCATCGTACGCAATTGTTTCAGCACGAATAAAGCCGCGCTCGAAATCGGTATGGATTTCACCGGCCGCCTGCGGAGCCTTGGCGCCGGCCGGGAATGTCCATGCGCGTGATTCCTTCGGGCCGGCTGTAAAGAAGGTCTGCAGGCCGAGCAGCTTGTACCCTGCCTTGATCACACGGCTGAGACCCGATTCCACAAGTCCGAGTTCGGCGAGATATTCTGCGCGGTCCTCTTCCGGCATGCCGACCAGTTCGCTTTCGATGGCTGCTGATACCACGACGGCTTCAGCGCCTTCGGCAGCGGCTTTGGCGAACACCTGTTCCGAAAGCGCGTTTCCTTTCGCAGCATCTTCTTCCGCGACGTTGCACACGTAGAGGACGGGCTTGGCAGTCAACAATTGAGCCTGACGGAAAACCCGCGCCTCTTCCTCATCCTTCGGTTCGGTGAGGCGGGCTGGTTTGCCATCTTTCAGCAGTTCCAGCGCCTGGCCCAGCACGCTGGCCATCAGCTTGGCTTCCTTGTCGCCGCCAGTGGCACGCTTGGCCGCTGCCGGCACGCGCTTCTCCAAGCTCTCCAGATCAGCGAGCAGCAATTCAGTCTCGACCACCTCGGCATCTGCGAGGGGGTCCACCTTGTTGGCTACATGCTGGATGTCGTCATCCTCGAAGCAGCGCAGCACGTGAACGATCGCATCTACTTCACGAATATTGCCGAGGAACTGGTTGCCCAGACCTTCACCCTTGCTCGCGCCTTTTACCAGACCGGCGATGTCGACGAAGGCCAGCTGGGTTGGAATAGTCTTGGCCGATTTGGCTATCCCGGCAATTTTTTCGAGCCGCTCATCAGGGACAGAGACCTGGCCAACATTCGGTTCGATCGTGCAAAACGGATAGTTCGCAGCTTGCGCAGCCTGCGTCTCGGTCAGTGCATTGAACAGGGTGGACTTGCCGACATTCGGCAGGCCGACGATCCCGCAGCGGAAACCCATCAGAAACTCCGGATATAGTGTGTGGCGCGCGCCTTAGCCGCACCCTACACGAATTGCCATAGCGTCAGACGTTGTGGACGGCCTTGATCAGCGGGCCGTAGCCGCTTTCCCCCAACCATCCGACCTGGGTCTCGGCGCAAACCTCGTTGATCGCGACTTGCGGAATGCTTCCCGCACTGACCGGCAGGCGCACGGGGCGAATGCCTGGCGCCATGGCAAGCACCCTGGCCATGGCGCGTGGGACGTCCATTGGATCTGCTTGGCGTCCCGATCCGTCCTCAGTTCCCATGGTCGCGACGATTTGCGGGTAGCCATCGAGATGAATTTGAGACGCGCGATTCTTGAGGTCCTGCGAATATCGATTTCGGTTGACCCAAACCTTTGTCGGATAGCCGCCCGGCTCGATTATCGTGACGCCGATATTATGCGGTACCAGTTCGTAGGCTAGCTGCTCGAACATGGCTTCGACCGCGAACTTCGTTGCGGAATAGTGCCCGGAATAGGGGACCATTACCCGGCCGAGCTGGCTTGAAACGGCAAAGATATGACCCTGTTTGCGCGCACGCATCCCGGGTAGGACAGCGCGGACAAGCCGGTGATAACCAAGCACATTGGTATCGAAAGCGAGCTTGGTTGCCTCCATGTCCTGAACCTCGACAGGGCCCGTAATGCCGACACCGGCATTATTGACCAGAACGTCGATCCCGCGTCCGATTTCTCGCTCTGCTGTCGCAATCGCTTCCGCAACCTCATCGTCGAGCAGAACGTCGAGCCGCAATACCCGGATATCCAGACCTTCGTCGCGCGCCAATTGCTGCAATTCATCCGCTTCGGGCCGCGGCGTATTGCGCATGGTAGCGAAGACCGTGGCGCCGGCACGGGCAAACAGTTCGCTCGCCCGCCGGCCGAAGCCGGACGAGGTCCCGGTAATCAGGATTGCCTGCCCGGTCAGATCAGGAAGGGTGTCTAGCTTATCGTCCTGAGCGAACGAGGCCGTAGCGGCTAGCGCGCCCGTTGCCGCGGCGCCCGCGAGCAAGGTTCGGCGAGTAAGATCGGTCATGGCTGGTCTCCTTCACATCCATGATGCCGCGGCACGGCCCAATTGGCCAGCGCGTCGTCAGGATCGTGAAAAAGTCTGAGCCGACCGGTCAGATAGTGGCTGCCTTGGCGGTCCCATAGCGGAACCGCCAAATGTCTCAGCGCTTTTCGTTGCGCTTTTTGCGGCGGTAGAGCGCGACGGCCGCGCCATAGCCTGCAACGCCGGTTCCCATCATCGCGAGCGCGCCGGGTTCTGGCACGGAAGTCCCACCGCTGCTGCTGCTGCCACCCGTATCGCTAGGCGGACGGGTCATGGCCGCTGCCGAGGTGGCCGAGGCAAGCAAGGTAGCGGAAAGGAGAGCCGTCTGAACTAAGCGCATGATGAAATCCCTGAACAATCTGGAGAGGGGACTAGTGTTCGGAGGACGAAAATCGACTGCCGGCTTCAAGCTGTCTCTTGCCGGGACAGTTTATCGCAGTGCAACGTAAGTTAGTCAGATCCGCAAGGCGAGATCGCTCATGAAGCGTGCGTCATCCCCTGCGGCGAGCCACTTGGCTTCGGCGGCGATCCCGGCAAGCATGTCGGTCAGCGGATCCATTTCAGCTTTCGCGTAATTGCCCAGAACGTGGCCGTGGACGCGCTCTTTGGTACCGGGATGACCGATGCCAATTCGTACCCGGCGGAAGTCGGGCCCCACGTGCTGATTGATCGATTTGAGGCCGTTATGGCCTGCCAGTCCGCCACCGACACGGACCTTTACCTTGAACGGTGCCAGATCGAGTTCATCGTGAAAGACTGTGAGTGCATCGGGCTCCAGCTTGTAAAACCGCAATGCCTCGCCTGCAGCACGGCCGCTCTCGTTCATGAAGGTGGCGGGCTTCAGAAGCAGAATCTTCTCGGACCCGATCCGCCCCTCCTGTACCCACCCGGAAAATTTCTTCTGAACGGGGCCGAAATCATACATGTCGGCGATCACGTCCACCGCCATGAAGCCGACATTGTGCCGGTTCATCGCATATTGCGGTCCGGGATTTCCTAGGCCTGTCCAGATCTGCATGCGGCTCCTCTAGCTTCGCTCACCTCAAAAGCAAAACGCCGGCCCCTTGCGGGACCGGCGCTTCGTGAAACCCCAGTAAGGGCGGAAGGATTAGTCCTCGCCGCCTTCTTCCTCGGTATTCTCTTCGTCGCCTTCGCCAGCCTCCTGCTCGGTTGCAGGAACATCGGCTGCGTCGGCGCTGGTCGTATCGCCTTCGGACTTCTTGAGAGCCGAAGGAGCAACGAGCGTAGCGATGGTGAAATCGCGATCCGTGATCGCGCTTTCGCTGCCTGCCGGCAGTGCGACTTCGCTGATGTGGATCGAATCGCCGACTTCCTTGCCGGTGACGTCGATTTCGATCTCGCTCGGGATCTTGTCGGCATCGCAGACAAGTTCAAGCTCGTGGCGGACGATGTTGAGCACGCCGCCCTTCTTGAGGCCCGGCGAGGCTTCTTCATGCGTGAAGACAACCGGAACCTGGACTTCGACCTTGGCACCCTTCGAGAGGCGCAGGAAGTCGGCATGTTCCGGACGGTCTGTGACCGGGTGAAGCGCTACGTCCTTGGGAAGTGTGCGGAATTTCTTGCCGCCCAGTTCGATTTCGACGATCGAATTCATGAAGTGGCCGCTGTCGAGCTGCTTGATCAGCTCCTTGGCTTCAACATGGATCAGGGTGGGTTCTTCCTTGCCGCCGTAAATCACGGCGGGGACGCGGCCATCGCGGCGCAGTTGACGGGAGGCTCCCTTGCCAGCCCGTTCGCGCGCCTCGGCCGGCAGGGTCAGAGCGTCGCTCATGTCACATACCTTTCGAATGCATATTGGTTGCTCGGTCCACCACACCTCCAGGGATGACCATGGTGCCGAAGGGCGCGCCGATAGCACGAAGCGGGGGAAAGGCAAGCCTTAACCGGCCTGTCCGGCTATTCGATTCGCCTGACGGTATAGCCGCGTTCCTGCAATAGTGCCGGCAGGCCGCCTTCGCCCAGAAGATGCCCGGCGCCAACCGCGATCAGCGGTTTTTCTTCGGCAGACAGCAAATTCTCGATCTGTGCCGCCCAACTCGCATTACGGTCGTGCAGCAGGGCTTTCTCGAGTTCGGGATCGGCCAGAACCCCGCGTCGCGTCAGTTGCGTCAGCTGGTCTAGATCGCCGGCAAGCCAGGCTTCGGCGAGAGCACCCCGGCCATCGCCATACTCCTTCGATTCCTCCAGCACGGCATTCAGCAGGTCGCGCTGCTCGGATTCGGGAAGCCTGTCGAAGATCGCCAGCTGTTTTCGCGCCCCCTCCAATTCCACGATTTCGCGCCCGTCGAAGGCGGTCAGTAGCGCGCGATCGGCACCATTCTGCGACCTATTGGACTGCGCCACCTGAGACAGTGCCAGAGCGGCCGCCCAACTTTCCATCGAATCGAAATGGTTTCGCCGGACTTTTGCCTTTACCAGCAGCGTTTCGAACTCGTCCCGAAATTGCGGGTCGATGCGATTTTCCAAGGGGCCGGTGGGCTGATCGAACGCCATCTCGCCGAACAGCCGGGACAGTTCCGCACCGTCCTCCAGATTGGCGACCTCGACCACTAGCGTATCGGCGTTGTCGATAACCTCGGCCAGTCTGGGCGAACGCCATTTGGTGCCGTCGGGAAGGGCGTGAATGGTCCCGAACATCCAGCCTTCCACCGAGCCGGAGCCATTCACGATTTCCCACAGGGCCGGGTGCGGCCCCTCCGCTTTGTCGATATCCGGTTGCGAACCGCATGCCGCGATTAGCACGGACAGCGCGAGGCAGATGGACGTCAGGAAGCCGCGTTTCACAAAAAACCCGCTAAGCTCGAACGTTACTGTACGCGCTCAACGGTCAGACCGCGCTGTGTCAGGTAATCCTGCACGCTTTTCTGACCTGCAAGGTGCCCCGCGCCAACCGCGATAAACACGGTACCAGGACGCTCGAGGCGGGTATTGATCCACTCGGCCCAGTTTTCGTTGCGTTTGTAGAGCAGGGCATCCGCCAGCGCCGGATCGGTCAGGCCTTCGTTCATCAGCTCGGCCAGCCCGTCGGCATCGCCGGCCAGCCATTCGGCGACCATGCTGTCCATCATGGGCACGATGCGATCGATATTTTCCGCCGACACCATGAGGAAGGCCGTCTGGGATTCCTTAGGCAGGGAATCGAACAGACCGATCTGCCATTCCATGGTTTCCAGCGCACCGCGGGCGGCCGAGGCTGGGGCGAGCTGCTCCAGCTTGGCTTCCACGCCGCTTTCGGCGCTGTACCCGGCCTTTATCAGCGGCAGCACCGACAGCGTCATTCCGGCAAACCACGGTTCGAAACGGTCGAACGCTGCGGGCGGCATGTCCAGCTTGGTCAGCGCCGCTTCGTATGTGGTGCGGTCGCTATCGCTGAGCATTTCGCGCAGCGACTGGTCTGCCGGCAGGATCGCCTTGGACATCACCATCTGCTGCGATGCCGGGTCCTGCGTCTCGGAGCTCGGAATTTCCGTCACCAGTTCCTGCGTTTCCGCAAGCGCGCTTTCGATCGGTCCCTGATACCAGTCGACGCTATCGGGCAGGGCGTGAACCGTGCCGAACAGATAGATCGTCGTATCCTCATCCGCCACCTTCCACAGGCCCGGGCCATCGCCTGTCCGCCCATCCGCCACGGGCGCGGTGGCGACATTTTCCTGCGAATGGGCGGCACACCCCTGCAGCAGAAGAGCAAACGACAGAAGGCAGCCCGACAGCGGGCCCGAAGTAAGGCGTTTCATATTATGTGATTCCCTGTTTATTGACACAGGGATAGCGGGCGGCACGCCCTCTTGCAAAGCAACCCGCACGCGAAAGGCACCGGAGGCGCGACGCTGTGGCATTGACGCATTTTCGCGCTTGCGCCATTGCCCCGCGCCATGGACCGCAATCCGCAGAATTCCTTTCAGGACATGATCCTCGCCCTCCACGATTTCTGGAGTGCGCAGGGGTGCCTCATCCTCCAGCCCTACGACATGCGCATGGGCGCCGGGACCTTCCACACCGCGACCACCTTGCGCGCGCTGGGGCCCGAACCGTGGAACGCCGCCTTCGTGCAACCCTGCCGCCGCCCGACCGATGGTCGCTATGGCGAGAATCCGAACAGGCTGCAGCATTACTACCAGTACCAGGTGATCCTGAAGCCGAGCCCGCCCGATATCCAAGACCTCTATCTCAAGAGCCTTGAAGTGATCGGCATCGATCCGCTGAAACACGACATCCGCTTCGTCGAGGACGACTGGGAAAGCCCGACTCTGGGCGCGTGGGGGCTGGGCTGGGAGGTCTGGTGCGACGGGATGGAAGTTACCCAGTTCACCTATTTCCAGCAGATGGGCGGCTTCGATTGCAAGCCGGTGGCGGGCGAGCTGACCTACGGGCTCGAACGGCTTGCCATGTACATCCAGGGCGTCGACAACGTCTATGATCTCAACTTCAATGGGGGCAGGTCCTCAAGTAACGAAGCGGTAGGACGCGAAAGACTCGTTTCTTATGGCGACGTGTTTCTCGAGAACGAGAAGCAGATGTCGAAATGGAACTTCGAGGTCGCCGAGACTGATGCTCTGTTCGACCTGTTCAACAAGGCCGAAGCGGAATGCAAGAACGCGCTCGCGAATGAAGTGCCGATCGCCGCTTACGAACAGGCCGTGGAGGCGAGCCACATCTTCAACCTGCTGCAGGCGCGCGGCGTGATCAGTGTGCAGGAACGGGCCAGCTACATGGGCCGCGTCCGCGATCTCGCGCGCGGGTCTTGCGAAGCGCACATGGCGAAGGAAGCGCCCGTCTGGGCAGAGAAGTATCCGGAGTGGTCGAAATGAGCGACTTTCTCCTCGAACTGCGCAGCGAAGAGATCCCGGCGCGCATGCAGGCAGGCGCGCGCGCCGAACTGGAAAAACTGTTCCGGCGCGAGCTGGACGCGGCGGGCATTTCCGCAGGTGAGATCACTGTGTGGTCGACCCCGCGCCGTCTCGCATTGATTGCCCGCCGTCTTCCCGAGGCAACCGAGGCCGTAAGCGAAGAACTGAAGGGCCCACCAGTGGGCGCGCCCGATCAGGCGCTCGAAGGCTTCTGCCGCAAGGCCGGGGTCGAAAAGGCCGACCTCGAGATCCGCGAAGTGAAGGGCCGCGAGACCTATTTCGCCATCAAGAACGTGCCCGGCCGCGCGACCAAGGACCTGCTCGCCGAGGCAATACCCGCGATCGTTCGCGATTTCAGCTGGCCCAAGTCGATGCGCTGGGGCGCGGCCTCGATCAGCACCGAAAGCCTGCGCTGGGTCCGTCCGTTATCGGGAATCGTTGCGCTGCTGGGGGACGATGTGGTCGACTGCGAGGTACATGGCGTCACCTCGGGCGCGGTCACGCTCGGCCACCGCTTCCACCATTCCGGCGACATCACCATCGGCAATGCTGAAGATTATGCGGTGAAACTGCGCGCCGCGCATGTGATCGTCGATCACGAGGAACGGCAGGACCTGATCCGTTCGGGCGCAGCCGGGGTTGCTTCGGAAGCCGGCCTCAAGCTGGTCGAGGACGAGGGGCTGGTGATCGAGAACGCCGGTCTCACCGAATGGCCCGTTCCACTGCTCGGACGGTTCGAGGAGGATTTCCTCGAGGTGCCGCCCGAGACGATCCAGCTTACTGCGCGCGTGAATCAGAAGTATTTCGTCTGCGAGGATGCACAGGGCGAACTCGCCAACGCCTTCATCTGCACCGCCAATATCGAGGCGGAGGACGGCGGCGCGCGCGTGGTCGACGGCAACCGCAAGGTCCTCGCCGCCCGCCTGTCGGACGCGCGTTTCTTCTGGGACGTCGACCGCAAGAAGACCCTCGCCGAACACGCCAAGGGTCTGGAGCGGATCACCTTCCATGAAAAGCTGGGCACCGTCGCCGACAAGGTCGAGCGGGTGGCGAAGCTGGCGCGCTGGCTGGTCGAGGAAGGCATCGTCAAAGGTGCCGAGCCGGACATGGCCGAACAGGCCGCGCGCCTCGCCAAGGCCGATCTCGTGACCGAAATGGTCGGCGAGTTTCCCGAACTCCAAGGTTTGATGGGCGGCTATTACGCCCGCGCCGAGGATCTGCCCGACGCAGTCGCCGACGCCATCCGCGATCACTACAAGCCGGTCGGGCAGGGCGACGATGTGCCCACCGCGCCGGTGACGGTGGCGGTGAGCTTGGCGGACAAGCTGGATACGCTCTTCGCATTCTACTTCGCTGGGGAACGTCCGACAGGTTCGAAAGACCCCTTTGCTCTTCGTCGTGCTGCATTAGGAGTCAATTCGCTGTTAACTGACGGCGGACTTCGCATGAGCGTTGTTCATGCGGCTTGGCGCTGGTTCGCGGCTGCGCTGCAAATTCCCAAATCCTATGATCCTGAAACGGGGGTTCGCAGCCAGTTTAACGATCTGACTATCCAATTCATCGGAGATATGAACGTCTTCGACATAAACCACCTACTCGAAGCCGAACGATGGGATGATCTTCAAGATCGGCTCAAATACGCTAGCGAGCGCAAATATGCCGCCGTCGAAGCTAATTTCGCTGACCTCCTCAGCTTTTTCGCCGACCGCCTTAAAGTCCAGCAGCGCGAAGCAGGCATTCGTCACGACCTGATCGACGCGGTGTTCGCGCTGGGTGGCGAGGACGATCTCGTCCGCCTGCTCGCCCGGGTGAAGGCCCTCCAGTCCTTCATGGAAACCGAAGACGGCGCTAATCTTCTCGCCGGTTACAAGCGCGCCGCCAACATCCTCAAGAAGGAAGACTGGCACGGCAGCGAAGGCGAAATCGCCCGCACAGGCGAAGAAGATCCTCTTGCGCTTGTCGACGATCCCGACATGAAAGCCGTGATCCAGGCCAAGATGAATGAGCGCCACGCAAAAGAGCTTTCCTACACTCCGGAACCGGCCGAAAAGGCTCTTATGGACGCGCTGGAATCATCGGAACCTGCAGCTACACGAGCCATTGATGCGGAAGACTTCTCCGGCGCAATGGCTGCACTTGCTTCTCTGCGCGCACCGATCGATCGCTTCTTCGATGAAGTGACGGTAAACGCGGAGGAAGAAAACAAGCGCGCCCATCGGCTCGACCTGCTTGCGCGTTTTCGCGCTGCAGTGCACCAAGTGGCAGATTTCTCTCGCATCGAGGGATGACTTTTTCCCCCTTGGACCGTGTAACAGGCGGTCCATGTCTCGGATAAGCAGGGATTAGAATGAACGATACGGTCTTCACCTTCGGCGGCAACGCTCCGCATTCGAATGCACGACAGAAGGACAAGACCGTCACTGGCGGCAAGGGGGCGAACCTGGCCGAGATGGCCAGCATCGGCCTGCCGGTTCCCCCCGGCTTCACCATCGCCACCGAAGAATGCCTCAAATATCTCGCAGGCGGTTCGGACTTCTCCGAAAAGTTGCGAGCGGATGTCGCCGATGCACTTCGCCACGTCGAAGAAACGGTTGGCAAGGGCTTTGGCAATGCTGCCGATCCGCTGCTCGTGTCGGTCCGCTCGGGCGCGGCCATTTCCATGCCGGGCATGATGGACACCGTTCTCAACCTCGGCCTGAACGACGATACGGTCGAAGGCCTTGCCAAGACGTCCGGCGATGAACGTTTCGCTTGGGACAGCTACCGCCGCTTCATCCAGATGTACGGCGATGTGGTCCTCGGGGTTGATCACGGCCTGTTCGAAGAAGCGCTGGAAATCGCCAAAGAAGACAACGGTTATTACGCGGATACCGAGCTTTCCGCCGACGAGTGGAAGACGCTCGTCGCGCAGTACAAGTCCATTGTCGACGAAGAACTCGGCTCTCCTTTCCCTCAGGATCCTATCGAACAGCTATGGGGCGCAATCAGCGCCGTCTTCGACAGCTGGGATACCGAGCGCGCCAAGGTCTATCGCCGCCTGAACGACATTCCGCATGACATGGGCACTGCGGTGAACGTGCAGGCGATGGTATTCGGCAACATGGGCGATACCAGCGCTACCGGCGTTGCGTTCACGCGCGATCCGTCGACCGGTGAAAAGGCTTACTACGGCGAATGGCTGGTCAATGCGCAGGGCGAAGATGTGGTCGCGGGCATCCGCACACCGCAATATCTCACCCGGGCGCGTCGTGAAGCCGCCGGGGCAGACAAGCCGAGCATGGAAGAAGCCATGCCCGAAGCGTTTGCCGAACTGTCGCATCTCTTCGATCTGCTGGAACGGCATTACACCGACATGCAGGATATCGAGTTTACCGTGCAGCAGGGCAAGCTCTGGCTTCTGCAGACGCGCAACGGCAAGCGGACGGCCAAGGCCGCGCTGAAGATGGCCGTCGACATGGTGGCCGAAGGGCTGATCGACGAGAAAACCGCCATCCTGCGCGTCGATCCGATGGCGCTCGACCAATTGCTGCACCCAACGCTCGATCCCGATGCTCCGCGTGATGTTCTGACAACCGGCCTTCCTGCATCGCCGGGTGCCGCAAGCGGCAAGATCGTTCTCGATGCGGATACGGCCGAACTTTGGGCCAATCGCGGCGAGAAGGTCATTCTGGTTCGTGTTGAAACCTCACCGGAAGATATTCACGGAATGCACGCCGCAACCGGGATTTTGACGGCACGCGGCGGGATGACCAGCCATGCGGCCGTGGTTGCACGCGGAATGGGTCGTCCTTGCGTATCTGGCGCTTCGCAGGTCTCGATCGCACGGGAAGGGCGCACGCTGAGCATCGGCGATCGCGAACTTTCCGAAGGGGATATCATCACCATCGACGGCGCGAATGGTCAGGTCATGGCGGGCGAGGTCGCCACCATCGAACCCGAACTTGCTGGCGATTTCGGTACCTTGATGGAATGGGCCGACAGGCACCGCCGCATGCGTGTGCGCACCAATGCCGAAACCGAAACCGAATGCCGCATGGCGCGCCAGTTCGGCGCCGAAGGCATCGGCCTTTGCCGGACCGAGCACATGTTCTTCGATGCCGGCCGGATCAGCGCCGTGCGCGAAATGATCCTCGCCGATACCGAAAAGGGCCGCCGTGCCGCGCTCGACAAGCTGCTGCCGGAACAGCGCAGCGACTTCGTGACCATCTTTGAAGTGATGTCGGGTCTGCCATGCACTATCCGCCTGCTCGACCCACCGCTGCACGAATTCCTGCCGCACGGCGATACCGAGTTCGAGGAACTGGCCGAAGCAACTGGCGTGCCGATCGAGAAGCTGCGCCGGCGCGCTGGCGAATTACACGAATTCAACCCCATGCTCGGCCACCGCGGTTGCCGCCTGGGGATCACCTATCCCGAAATCTACGAGATGCAGGCACGCGCGATCTTCGAAGCCGCCTGTCAGGTCGCCAGGGACAGCGGGGATGCACCCGTCCCTGAAATCATGATCCCGCTAGTCGCCACGCGGCGTGAACTCGAATTGCTCAAAGCTGTGGTCGACAGGGTCGCGGCCGAAGTGTTTGCCGATACCGGAACGACGCTCGAATACCTCGTCGGGACGATGATCGAGCTGCCTCGCGCTGCACTGATGGCGGGCGAGATCGCCGAAGTCGGCGAATTCTTCAGTTTCGGGACCAATGACCTCACCCAGACCACGCTCGGGGTCAGCCGCGACGATGCCGGGCGATTCCTCACAACCTACGTCGACAAAGGCATTTTTGCGCGTGATCCGTTTGTCAGCCTCGATGTCGATGGCGTCGGGCAATTGGTCGAACTCGCGGTAGAGCGGGGCAGGGCCACGCGCGAAGGACTGAAGCTGGGTATTTGCGGCGAACATGGCGGCGATCCGGCAAGTATAGCCTTTTGCGATCGTACCGGTCTCGATTACGTGAGTGCGTCCCCTTACCGCGTACCGATTGCGCGTCTGGCAGCTGCGCAAGCCAGCCTTCGTTAGTCTTTCCAGCCTGTAAGCGTCAGTATCTCGAAAGTTTCGAGCACACGGCCCTTGTCGTTGGCAGCGGTCATGAACGCGTTGTCCGCTCTCTTCTTCGCCCTTTTCCCAAGCGGTGGAGGCACATTGGCTAGCGTGCTGCCCAATCCCTGATCGCGAAGGTCGGACACAAGCCGGTCAAGCGAGGCGAAGGATACGGTCAGGCGCCGACTGTCGACCACCTGCCGTTTGAACAAAGCGCGCTGGAGGAGGGCGGATGCCGCCTGATTGTCGACCAGCGGATGCATCCGCGCCGTGGGCCTGTCCGGTTCACTCGCGATCATGGCGCGCCGCAGATTGGGAAGGCTTCCAGCCCCGAGGAAACTGGCCACCATCAGACCATCATCCGCCAAGGCGTTGCGCATATGGAGAAGAGCGCCTGGAAGGTCGTTGACGCGGTCAACCGAAGAAAGGCTCACGATCAGATCGAACTGTTCGCCCTCGAGAGGTCGCTCTTCGTCAAGAGTGGCAACGTCATGCTCGACGACGGTTGAACCAGCGCCTCGCAGCGACAGCGCCAGAGTTCCCGTCCAGTCGCCGATTACCAAGACACGTTCAGGCGACATGCGGATAAATTCGAGCCGGTCGAGAATATCCTCGACCATATCGTCCATGATGTAACGCGCCGCGTCGCGATGAGCCTGCCTCACCCGGGCACGGCGCAAGCCCGCAATACGACGCTCGCGAGAGAATATCCGGGGGGGCGTGGAGGAATTCATGCCTCGATCCCTGCCGCGCTTGCCAGGTGCGCGCAAGGCGGGCAGCAAGGGAAGGTGTCGACAAGCCGCCTTCTCGCGACCAGCTTCGCGCCCGTGCTCAACTTCGTTTATCCGCCCCGTTGTCCGGCGTGCGGTGGGGGAGTGGGCGAGCAGGGCGGTTTGTGCATGACCTGCTGGGATGATCTAGTCATTCCATCGGAGCCGTGTTGCACTTCGTGCCAGCGCCCATTCGGCGAAAACGGTCCGACCGATGGCGCTATCTGCGCACCCTGCCTTGCCGATCCACCGAAACACGACGGGATCGCCGCAGGAACGCTCTATACCGATACGTCGCGAAAGCTCGTTCTCGCGTTCAAGCACGGACGGCGGATCGCGCTAGCGCCGATGCTTGCAAAACTGATCGCCGCCCGGCTTCCGCGAGCAGACGGCCTCAAGCTTATCGTTCCCGTTCCGCTTCACCGTGGAAGGTTGTGGCACAGGGGCTATAATCAGGCGGCGTTGCTCGGACGGGAGCTTAGCCGCATGGGACATGGAACCCTGTGCGTAGATGGATTGATACGAACCAAACCCACGCCAAGCCTTGGCGGTCTCGGTAAAAAGGCCAGGGCAAAGGCTCTTTCCGGGGCCGTGAAATTCAATCCCAAGCGCGCACAAGTTTTGAATGATGCTGAAATCGTGCTGGTCGACGATGTATTGACCAGCGGTGCGACGAGCGCGGCTTGTGTGAAGGCCTTGAAAACTGCTGGCGCGAAGAGGGTGATGATCGCGTGTTTTTCGCGCGTTCTCGACGAGGCCATACGAAGCTGACCCATAACGGAAACGCCCGGGATCTTGCGATCCCGGGCGCCACGTGACGAATATAACCGGACCTGCCTTGCGGCGCGGGTGCAGCCCCCCAGCATGCACCTTGGGTCCATCCCTCATCGTTTCCGGATGCGCCGCGCATACCCTCATCGCGGCTGCGGATCCGTTAACCCCCTGAACCTGGCGCTCTACTGGCACCGCTGCTCCGGTGGGCAGGCCTCACGTGCCTGCTGACCCTTTTGTTCCTCAAAAACGCCTGACTTCAAACACACTTCTGCAAGAGTGTGTGATTTTGGGTCGACTTTGTGGTTATCGTGCAACAAGCATGTCGCAGGTGTACAATTTGAAAGGTTCTACCATGTCCGATCGATCCGAGCGCGAAGCTGGACGGTCCTTTATGCCGAAGTTCGACGACAAGGGCCTCCTCAGTGCCGTGGTGGTTCACCACGAGACTCGCGACGTGCTCATGGTAGCCTTCATGGATGCCGAAGCGCTGAATGCGACGCGAGAGACGGGGGTCGCCCACTTCCATTCCCGCTCGCGCGGCAAGTTGTGGAAGAAGGGGGAAAGCTCCGGCAATATACTCAAGGTCCATGAGATACTGGTGGACTGTGATCAGGATGCGTTTGTTCTGTCTTGCACACCGGCGGGGCCGACTTGCCATACCGGAGCTCGTAGCTGCTTCTACCGCGTATTGCAGGATGACGCTCTCGAACCCGTCAAGACTTGACGCTTACGTAAACGTTGGATTATTGGAAGGGCATGAACCAGCCGCTTCCCAAGGATGTCACCACCGCGACTGGCGATCGCCGCCACGCCGGCGCCCATATCGAACGACCAGACGAACTGGGTCGCGAACAATATTCCATATCCGATCTTACCAGCGAATTCGGTTGCACGGCGCGGGCACTCCGCTTCTACGAGGACGAGGGCCTTATTGCGCCGTCGCGTATCGGGCTAACCCGCATCTATTCGAAACGGGACCGCGCGCGACTCGCGTGGATCATGCGGGCCAAGAACGTCGGCTTCTCATTGGTCGAGATCCGCGAGATGATCGACCTCTACGATCTGGGTGACGGTCGCGTCGAACAGCGGCGCGTCACGATCGAGAAGTGCCGGACCCATGTCGCCAAGCTGAAGGAACAGCGCGACGATATCGACAGCGCGATCAGCGAACTATCCGACTTCATCGAACATATCGAAACACTCGACCGCGATTGATTTCACCAACCGGCCCCATGCCGGCCAGGCTCAAACCAAGGACACGCAGATGCCCACATATACCGCGCCGACCCGCGATACCCGCTTCCTTGTCAATGAACTGCTCGATCTTGCCAGCTACGGCAACCTGCCGGGCTTCGAGATGGCGAGCCCCGATGTCACCGATGCCGTGATTACCGAAGGCGGCAAGTTCTGTGCCGAGGTGCTAGCGCCCATAAACCAGTCGGGCGATCAGGAAGGTTGTACGCGTCACGAAGACGGTTCCGTCACCACTCCGAAAGGTTTCAAGGAGGCCTTCAACCAGTTTCGCGAAGCGGGATGGGGCACGCTGGCGCAGCCCGAGGAGTTTGGCGGACAGGGTTTGCCGCATGTGCTCGGCTTCGTGATGGAAGAATTCATTTCCAGCGCCAACCAGGCATTCGGCATGTATCCGGGCCTGACTAATGGCGCCATTTCTGCACTGATCGCCAAGGGCACTCAGGAACAGAAGGAAATGTATCTGCCCAAGATGGTGTCCGGCGAATGGACCGGCACCATGAACCTGACCGAACCGCAGTGCGGCACCGATCTCGGCATGATCCGCACCAAGGCGGAGCCGAAGAGCGATGGCAGCTACTCGATTACCGGCACCAAGATCTTCATTTCTGCCGGCGAGCATGACCTTTCGGACAACATCATCCATCTGGTTCTGGCGAAGACCCCGGGAGCGCCTGACAGCACGAAGGGTATCTCGCTGTTCGTGGTGCCCAAGTTCCTGGTGAACGAGGACGGTTCGGTGGGCGAACGCAATGGCGTGATGTGCGGTTCGATCGAACACAAGATGGGTATTCACGCCAATTCCACGTGCGTCCTCAACTACGACGGCGCCACGGGATGGCTTGTCGGTGAAGAGAACAAGGGCCTGGCTGCAATGTTCATCATGATGAACGCAGCGCGCCTCGGCGTCGGCATGCAGGGTCTCAGCCAGGCTGAAGTCGCATATCAGAACGCTGTCGCCTACGCTCTCGACCGGCGTCAGGGCCGGGCACTGACCGGTCCCGCCGAGCCGGAAGCCCAGGCCGACCCGATCTTCGTCCACCCGGACGTTCGCCGGATGCTGATGGATGCCAAGGCCTTCACCGAAGGCATGCGCGCCCTGTCGCTGTGGGGGGCGTTGCTCGTCGACCTGACTCACAAGGCGCAGACCGAAGAGGAACGCGCCGAAGCCGATGCGATGATCGGTCTGCTGACCCCCGTCATCAAGGGATATGGCACCGACAAGGGCTACGAGGTTGCGACCAACATGCAGCAGGTCTTCGGTGGCCACGGCTATATCGAGGAATGGGGCATGAGCCAGTTCGTGCGTGATGCGAGGATCGCCCAGATCTACGAAGGCACCAACGGCGTGCAGGCGATGGATCTGTGCGGCCGGAAGCTCGCGCAGAAGGGCGGGGCAGCCATCCAGGCATATTTCAAAGCGGTGGGCGACGATATCGCAGCGGCCAAGGACGACGACGATCTGGGTGCAATGGCCGAAGCTCTGGAAAAAGCGCTTGGCCAACAGCAGGCGGCGACGATGTGGTTCATGCAGAACGCCATGCAGAACCCGAACCATCTTGGCGCTGGCGCGCACCACTACATGCACATCATGGGTATCGTGACCCTGGGCTGGATGTGGCTGCGCATGGCCAAGGTGGCACAGACAGCTCTCGCATCCGACACCGATGACAAGGCGTTCTATGAGGCGAAGCTGGCAACTGCGCGCTATTACATGGACCGGTTCCTGCCTGACGTGGGAGCGCTACGTCGCAAGCTGGAAGCCGGTGCCGATAGCCTCATGGCGCTGGACGAAGCAGCCTTCTCAACTGCCGCCTGACAGCAGGGCGGGTGACACCGACCGGGGGTGAATTAAAAACTGCCTCCGGTCGATTTCCCGTTTGCAATCATCGAATTACAAACCTTTTCGACGAAGCGTGTGTCACCTTTCGCCTTTCCTCGAGTATGGGCAACACATCTAAAAGCGCGATCGCGAGAAAATGCGACTTACGCATTTCAAAGGCGCGGCTCGCCGTCACTTCTTCATTGATGTGAAAGAGCTGCTTCCAGCATCTACCCAACAGCAGCAGTGTAGGAAAATGCTTTTGCGCTCGTGAGTAACGGGTCCAACATGATCCGCTAAGCATCGGTAAGAAAACGCAGATCAGAAGTTCGATCTTATTCATCACCGGAACGTCGGAGCACAGATTGACCTGCCTTGCTCCGAACGAAGCGCAGAGCGGACAATCATTCCACCGAATTGTTTCCAAGGGCATGGTCGTTAATCCCGTCAAACCCTAATGCGCGTTTAACCAAGCATTCGCACTTGGAAGTTACCGACTGGCTCCGCTCATGACCGCCGTTTTCATCCTCAGCATCAACATGTTCGTTTCGGCGCTGTTTGCGGTGGCATTTGCGGTGGTCGCATCTACCAATCCAACCGTTCGCGGTGCGCGGTGGCTCGCTGCCGCCTATGGCATCGGAGTAATCGATGTCGCGCTGGAGTTTCTTCTGCCTTCGCTGGCCCATCCGGGGGTGGGCGTGGTGGCGATTTATCTTGTCTATCTGACTGCACTGACCTTTGGCGTCGTGGGCGTCGCAACGCATTACGATGTGAAACGACCGAAGATAGCTCTGGCGACGATCTGGGTTGCCGCCGTGGGGCTGATCCCGGCCCTGTTCTACCTGCCATATGGTTCGACCCTGCGCACGCTCCTGTACCAGCTTCCTTATGTGTCGCTGCATGTACTGATCGTTGTGCTCGTGCTCCGTTCTGGGCGGCGTATGGCGCTCGACAGACTCCTGGCGGCAGTCAGTGCGATGGGCGCGCTCACCTATCTGTCAAAATCCGCCATTGTTGCGCGAGTGAACAACGCCCCAGATCCGCAAAGTTACCTCGGTTCGGAATACGCCGCGATTTCTCAAACCCTGGGCGCGGTTGTCCTCGTCGCCCTGGCATTGGTCCTGTTGCTGGTGATCATGCGCGACACCACCATGGAAATGGTCGTCCGCTCCGAAACGGACCCGCTTTCGGGCGTACTCAATCGTCGCGGCTTCGAAGCGCGCGGACAGCCGTATGTCGAGCACGCAAAAAGGAACGGTCAGCCATTGGCGCTGATCACGATCGACCTCGATCGCTTCAAGGCGATCAATGACAGCTTCGGCCATGCCGCGGGCGACATGGTGATCGCGGACCTGGCCTCGTTGTTGAGTGCATCGTCCGGCCAGAGCGATCTGGTCGCGCGGTTGGGCGGTGAAGAATTTGCGATGCTTCTGCCGGGCCACAATGCAGCGCAGGCCCAGGCTTTAGCCGAAGACATCAGGGTGCTGATTTCGCGCAAGCTTCCCCTGCGTCTGGGCAATGAGAAAGCGGTCACAGCATCGTTCGGAGTGGCCGAGTTGCAAATGACCGATCAGCTTTCCGACCTGTGCCGTAGATCAGACGTCGCCTTGTACGAAGCGAAAGCCGGGGGCCGCAACAAGGTCGCCGCGGCATCCATTCTGCGCGCGGTCGGCTCCGAAGAGGACAGGCGCGATTATGGCCGGGTGCAGGACAGCCGCACCAAATACTGCGCGTAATCTGCTGCGCTAACTGCGCAATTCCAGCAATTCGTCGAAGAGCGCGTGCATTGCGGCCCAGCTCTGGCGATCGGCGCTGGGATCGTATGCGGGATTTGGCGTCCCGTCGCGCGCAAGCGGATTGGTGAAGCCATGTTCGACGCCGGCATAGCTGTGGAAGTGCCAGTCGGCTCCGATTGCGTCCATCTCTTCCCAGAAGGCCAGAACCTGTGGCCGCGGAACCAAGGAATCCGCATCGCCATGACACACCAGAATGCGCGGTTTTATCGGATCGTGCGCGGGAAGCGAGGTTTCCAGCATCCCATGAAAGCTGGACACGGCAACCAGATCCTGCCCGGCGCGCGCCATCTCCAGTACCGCCATTCCCCCCAGACAGAAGCCTATCGCTAGATGGGGTACATCTGGGTGCAAGGTGCGAAGAAGGTCGAGCGTTGCCCCCAACCGTCGGCGCATGGCTGCCGGATCGCTGCGCAAGTTCCGCATGGCGGCAAAGGCTTCTTCGGGATTTTCCGGTGTTTCGGGCCCGTAAAAATCGCCGATCAGAACGGCGTAGCCGGCATCGACCAGTTACCGCGCCTTCATTTCGACCGCCGGGGTCGAGTTCATGAAGGTCGGATAGATCGCGACAGCGGCGCGGATCGCATCTTGCGGGTGTGCATGCAGTGCGGTCAGATCAACCGAACCGTCGCGATATCCGACCTTCCTGAGTTCCGTCATTCGGGAAGGAAATCCGGCACCGAGAGATATCGTTCACCGGTGTCGTAGTTGAACCCCAGGACCCGGGTGCCTGCGGGCAGATCGTTCAGCTTCTGCTTGATGGCGGCCAGCGTCGCGCCGCTGGAGATACCGACGAGCAAGCCTTCTTTTGCGGCACATTGACGAGCCATTTCCTTCGCATCTTCCGGTTCCACCTGGATGGTGCCGTCGATCGCCTGCGTGTGCAGATTGTCAGGGATGAAGCCGGCACCGATACCCTGAATGGGGTGGGGACCAGGTTGGCCGCCGCTGATGACGGGAGAGAGCGTGGGTTCGACGGCGAAAGCCTTCATATCAGGCCACGCGTCCTTCAGCACTTCTGCGCAGCCGGTAAGATGGCCGCCCGTGCCAACACCGGTGATCAGCGCGCCGATCGGCGCGTCGCTGAAATCGTCGAGGATTTCCTTTGCAGTTGTGCGTGCATGGACCTTCCAGTTGCTGTCATTATCGAACTGGCTGGGCATCCAGGCACCGTCGGTCTGTTCGACAAGCTGCTGCGCACGCTCGATAGCGCCCTTCATGCCGCCTTCCTTGGGCGTGAGATCGAAGGTCGCGCCGTAGGCGAGCATAAGGCGGCGACGTTCGACGCTCATGCTTTCCGGCATAACCAGGACCAGCTTGTAGCCCTTGACCGCGGCGGCCATGGCAAGTCCAATGCCGGTATTGCCGCTCGTCGGTTCGATAATCGTACCACCGGGTTTGAGCTTGCCCGCCTGTTCCGCATCTTCGATCATCGCCAGACCGATGCGATCCTTGATCGAGCCGCCGGGATTGGCGCGTTCGCTCTTCACCCAGACTTCGTGATCAGGGAAAAGTCGCGACAGGCGAATGTGTGGGGTTCCGCCAATGGTGGCGAGGACGGAGTCGGCTTTCATGGCATCTGCTCCTGCAGTTTTTCTTCAGGGGGAGAGTCTAGCAATTCCTCAGGCGGGTCAAAGGTCCGCGTGGTGCGCAAAACGGGAAATATTCTGGCCCAGATGGCGACGGTAACGATGGCGCCGACCCCGCCACCCACGACAGCGAACACCGGCCCGATGAGAAAGGCCAGGCTGCCGGAAAAGAAATCGCCGAATTCGTTGGAAGCGCTGATGGTCAAGAGGCTGACGGACGAGACGCGGCCGCGCTTGTCATCGGGCGTGTGCAACTGGATCAGCGACTGACGGATGTAGACGCTGAACATGTCCGCGGCACCCACGATAAAGAGCATGGCCAGACTGAGCGGCATCCATTTGGAAAAGCCGAATATGATCGTGGCCATGCCGAAAATGCCGACGGCCCACAGCATGCGAGGGCCGACATTGGTCTTTAGGGGCCGGAAACTGAACCAGAGCGCCGTCAGCGCGGCTCCCACTGCAGGTGCCATGGCTAGCTGGGCAAGGCCGGTCTCGCCAACCTGGAGGATATCGCGAGCGAAGACCGGGAAGAGCGCCGTGGCCCCGGCGAGAAAGACGGCAAAAAGGTCGAGCGTTATCGCGCCCAGAACCATCTTGTTATGCAGCACGTAGCGAAGGCCTTCGACCATTTGATGGATCGGCCGCTTGTTCGCTTCGCGCGGGGGCTGGGGAACCTTGCCGATGAAGGACAGGGCGGTAATGGCGACCCCGAACAGGACGCAGGCGAACGCATAGGGAAGCGCCGGATAGATGGCGTGGGTATATCCGCCGATCGCCGGACCGACGATCATACCCGTCTGCCACGCGATGCTGGAGAGCGCGATGGCATTGGGCAGGATCGTCTTGGGCACCAGATTGGGGGCCAGCGCGGATAGGGCCGGGCCGTTGAAGGCCCGCACTATGCCCAGCACGATCGCCACGCCGAACAGCGCTGTGATCGTAAGCGTTTCGGACCAGGTGAACCACGTGAGGGTGGCGGCGCAGCCAAGCTGTGCAAGCATCGTCAACCGGGCGACGTTGCGCCGGTCGAAATGATCGGCAGCCCAGCCCGAAAACGGGGTAAGCAGAAACAGGGGCACGAATTGCAGCAGGCCGATCAGCGCGAGCTGCCCGGATGCCTCCGCAACGCCCAAACCGCTGTCACGGGCAATGTTGTATGTCTGCCAGCCGATGATCAGCATCATCGCATACTGCGCCAGTGTCATCGTCAGTCGCGAGACGAAATAGGCGCGGAAATTCGCGATGCGCAGTGGCGAGGATTCGGGAGAAAGGGTGTCGGTTTCGTTCACCCCGGACGCATGACAGGCCCGCCTTCGGTTGTGAAGGCGGGCCTGCTTGTTCTTCTAGAAGAAGGTGTTGCGGCTCAGCGCAGCTTGCGCAGGCGCGGATTTGGCTGAAGCGTGTCGATCAAGGCCAGAAAGTCGTCGACGCGGATGATGCGTTCGAACTGGAAGCCAGCGCGGTTATCGCGTGTCCAGATGCAATAGGCCTCGATGCGTCCGATGACAGGGAGCCGCACGATTACGCGCTCGCCCCGTGCGATCGCATCGGCGTTGTCGACCATGAAACCGTTGGCCGAAATATTCGCAATGTGCAGCCGTACGTCGCCCCTGCCGAAATGTTCGGCAATGACGGGGTGGTCGACCGGATGGCGCGCCATGCGCCGCTGATCGGTTACGCTCAGTTGTGCTCCGGCACTCATGGCTGACGATCCCTTTATTCGTGAAACAATCGAGGGTCTCTATGCCTGTAAAAGGCTAGCAATTGGTAAACCGAAGCACTGTAATTGGGCGTTGTGCCGGTTAACGGCGGATTATGGCGTGCTTTTTCTTACCCAGGCTGAGCTTGGATTCCGCGCCTTCGGCTATGGTTACCAGAAAGGCCGGATCGGCGACCGCTTCTCCGTCCAGCCTCACTGCGCCTTCGGTCAGTTTGCGCTTCGCTTCGCCGTTGGAAGCGGTGAAGCCCAGTGCGGTCAGAACGGCACCGATGCGCATGCCGTCCGCGCCCACGTCCAGAGTTGGCAGGTCCGCACCGGCCCCGCCGCCGGCAAAGGTTTCTGCTGCGGTGCGTTCGGCCAGCGTCGCAGCCTCGTCCCCGCGAACAAGCCGCGTCACTTCGTTGGCGAGTACAGTCTTTGCGTGATTGATTTCCGAACCTTCAAGCGATTCGAGCCGCGCGATCTCGCCAAGATCCAGATCAGTGAAGAGCCGCAGGAAGCGGCCGACATCCCGGTCGTCCACATTGCGCCAGTACTGCCAGAAATCGTAACTCGGCAGCTGTGCCTCGTTGAGCCACACCGCGCCCGCAGCGGTCTTGCCCATCTTGGCGCCATCGGCCGTAGTCAGCAGGGGTGTCGTCAGGCCGAACAGCTCGCTGCCGTCCATGCGGCGGCCCAGTTCCATACCGTTGACGATGTTGCCCCATTGATCGCTGCCGCCCATCTGCAGCCGAGCGCCCTTTTCCTGCGACAGGTAACGGAAGTCGTACCCCTGCAGGATCATGTAGTTGAATTCGAGGAAGGTCATCGGTTGTTCGCGCTCGAGGCGCAGACGAACCGAATCGAAGCTCAGCATCCGGTTGACGGTGAAATGCGTGCCGACCTTCTGCAGCATTTCGATGTAGCCCAGACCGCCGAGCCAGTCCTGATTGTTGACCATGACCGCATCGGTCGGGCCGTCGCCGAAGGTCAGCAGTCGTTCGAAGACGGTCCTGATGCCGGCGATATTCTCGTCGATCGTGGTGTCGGTCAGCATCTTGCGGCTTTCATCGCGCCCGGTCGGATCGCCGATCCGTGTCGTGCCGCCGCCCATGAGGACAATCGGCTTGTGTCCGGTCTGCTGCAAACGGCGCAGCATCATGATTTGCACGAGGCTGCCGATATGCAGGGAAGGCGCAGTGGCGTCGAAACCGATGTAGCCGGGCACGATCTGTTTTGCCGCCAAAGCGTCGAGCCCCTCGGCGTCGGTTATCTGGTGGATGTAGCCGCGCTCGTTCAGTAGGCGCAGGAGATCGGATGTGTAGTTGCTCATGACGATGCGTCCGCTAGCAGCTAAGGGGCGGCATGGAAATGTATCGATTGGTGCCGCATCAGGCTCATCCCCCACTTGCCATTACAAGCATCGAAGCACGCGTCATCGGTCGCGATACGAACTGGTTGAGGCTGCGGTGGCGTATCGAGGGGACGGGCAGGCTCGTCGTGCCGAAATTCGCGGGCAAGGGCCGGGCGGACAATCTGTGGCAGACAACCTGCTTTGAAGTGTTTCTGCAACCCGAAGGCGGTGAACCCTATTGCGAATTCAACCTTTCCCCATCCGAAAGGTGGAACGCCTATGATTTCCATTCCCGACGCGAGGGCATGGCGGAACGACCCGTCCAGCGCGAGCCCGTCTGCACGATGCGCATGGGCAGCAGCTTCGCCATTTTCGACGCTGCAATCCCCGGCGCAGCGTTGCCGCAGGCGTACTGTGCCATGGGGCTGACGAGCGTGATCGAAGAAGAGGACGGGCATAAAAGCTATTGGGCGCTGGCTCATCATGAAACGAAGCCGGATTTTCACGATCCGGCTTGCTTCACCGCCCGCCTTGCGCCACCCAGCGCGACATGAAATTCGGCATCGATCGTCTCATTGCAGAAGATGAACTTCGCAAGCCCCTCCAGAACCAGAGGGTTTCGCTCATTGCCCATCCGGCTTCGGTTACGGCGAGCCTCGATCATTCGCTCGATGCGTTGATCGATCGAGGGGTGAACGTCACCTCCGCCTTCGGTCCGCAGCACGGTCTGAAAGGCGACAAGCAGGACAACATGGTCGAGACCGCGGACGAAACCGATCCGCAGTACGGGATCCCCGTATTCAGCCTCTACGGAGAGGTTCGCCGCCCGACCGGACAAATGATGTCGAGCGCCGATATCTTCCTGTTCGATCTGCAGGACCTGGGTTGCCGCATCTACACCTTTGTCACGACATTGCTCTACATGCTCGAGGAGGCTGGTCGAGCGGGCAAGAGTGTCTGGGTGCTGGACCGGCCAAACCCTGCGGGCGGCCCGGTCGAGGGTACGCTTCTTCTTCCGGGACAGGAAAGTTTTGTCGGCGCCGGACCGATGGTGATGCGCCATGGTCTTACGATGGGAGAAATGGCAAAATGGTTCGTCGACCATTTCAAAATCGACGTCGACCTCAAAGTGATCGAAATGATCGGCTGGAAGCCCGGGCATCCTTCGGGATACGGTTGGCCGAAAGATCGGGTCTGGATCAATCCGAGCCCCAATGCCGCAAATCTGAACATGGCAAGAGCCTATGCCGGCACGGTGATGCTGGAAGGGACCACGCTTAGCGAGGGCAGGGGCACCACCCGCCCGCTGGAAGTGCTGTTCGGCGCGCCCGACATCGATGCGAAGGCGGTTCTGGCCGAGATGAAGCGTCTGGCACCGGTCTGGCTGCGAGGCTGCGCAATACGCGAATGCTGGTTCGAACCGACGTTTCACAAGCATGCCGGCAAACTGTGCAATGGCCTGATGATACATGCCGAGGGACCGTTCTACGATCACCACGCTTTCCAGCCGTGGCGACTGCAGGCGCTGGCTTTCAAAGCGATACGGCGCTTATATCCGGATTACCCCATTTGGCGGGATTTCCCTTACGAGTATGAATTCGATCGGCTGGCAATCGATGTCATCATTGGTGGACCGGCCTTGCGCGAATGGGTCGACGATAGCGAATCCGTGCCCGACGATCTGAATGCCCTCGCGAGCGCCGATGAGCACGCATGGCGCCAGACCATCGCGCCGCATCTTATCTACAGCTAGTTCTCCCGTGGCCTTCCCCGCGAGAGCGTTATCGTCCCGACCGACGGTTCAATTTTCCATCAACGGCCTTGACGAAGTGTCGTAATCAGTAAAGCTTGGCCAGACAAAACGGGCATACCCGTACTTCTGGAGAGGTTTTAATGGCGACGTCGGCAGAACGGCAGACCGGTGGGTCGGTGAAAGTTACACTGTGGATCCTGCTGATCGTCTATATCTTCAATTTCATCGATCGGCAGATCGTCAATATTCTCGCCGAGCCGATCCGTATGGAACTCGGCCTGAGCGACACGCAGATCGGATTGATGACCGGGCTGGCATTCGCGCTGTTCTACACCGTGCTCGGATTGCCGATTGCACGGTTCTCGGACCGTTCGACCACGAACAGACCATGGCTCATCGGCGGGGCGCTGGCGATCTGGTCCGCAATGACGGCCCTGTGCGGACTGGCGCAGAATTTCGCCCAGCTTCTGCTGGCACGGATCGGCGTGGGCGTTGGTGAAGCAGGCTGTACACCGCCCGCGCACTCCCTGATTGCCGATCTTGTCGAACCTTCCAAACGGGCATCGGCGCTTGCCTTTTACGCCTTGGGAATTCCCGTCGGCACGCTCCTCGGGATGTTCATAGGCGGTTTACTGGCAGACGCGGTGGGGTGGAGAAACGCGTTCCTGATCGTGGGCCTGCCCGGATTGATCCTCGCGGTAATCGTTTTCACCACTTTGAAGGATCCACGGCGGACGGGGCTCGTCAAGCAAACAGCGGCCCAGGCATCGGCTGGACAGATGCCCTTGAAGGACGCGCTGAGGGCGATGTTCAGTTCCCGCGCTTTCGTGCTTCTGGTGATCGCCGGTTCGGCGGCCGCGTTTCTTGGCTATGGTAAAATCACCTGGATCACGATCTTCTTCCAGAGAACGCACGGCCTGACACCAGGAGAGACGGGCTTCTGGTTCGGCGTCGTCAATGGCGGTGCGGGCATCGCCGGCACCATGCTGGGCGGATATATTGCCGACCGGTACGGCGCGAAGAACCGCAGGCATGTTCTGACCGCACCGGCCCTGGGAATGGTGCTCACCATCCCATTCGCGCTGTGGGCGTTCATGACCGACAACTGGTTCCTGGCTCTGTTCCTGCTAATCATACCGACGCTGTGCAACTCGCTATATTACGGCCCCACATACTCGAGCGTTCAGGGTCTCGTCCCGCTTCGGGCGCGAGCGATCGCAGCTGCAGTATTGCTCTTTTTCCAGAACCTGATCGGCCTCGGGCTGGGGCCTCTCTTCTTCGGTATGCTGTCCGATTTGCTTCAGCCTACGTATGGAGAGGAAAGCGTCAGGTATGTGCTTTACGGAGCCACGTTCCTCGGGCTCGTTCCCGCATTTTTCTTCTGGCGCTGCTCGCTGCGACTGGACGAAGAGCTCGACCGTAAGGATTGATCGGGCGCACGAACCGGGGCCACCAGTTCAACCAGGACGAAACTGATCAGCATCAGGAGAAACCAGCTGCCCAGCTTGGCAAGGCCGACCATCTGCCAACCGTTCTCCTGACCGGGATAAGTCCAGGCGCGTGCGAATGTGCCGATGTTCTCCGCGCCCCAGATGAACAGGGCAACGAGCAGAAACCCCAGCAAGAGCGGCATCCAGCGATGTTCGCGCCAGTTGCGGAAATAGACCCTGGTTCGTGCAAACAGGAGGATTGTCGCCGCGAAGAGAGCGAGGCGTATGTCGGGTAGCCAGTGATGGGCGAAGAAATTCACATAGACCGCGGCGGCAAGCAACCACGTCAAACCACGCTTTGGATAGCCAGTGTAGCGGAAATCGAAAATTCGCCAGACCCTTGCGATATAGCTGCCGACGGCCGCATACATGAACCCCGAGAAGAGCGGGACCGAGCCGATATGTAGGATGCTTGCTTCGGGATATACCCACGAGCCGGCGGCTGTCTTGAACAGTTCCATGACCGTGCCGACCACGTGGAAGATCAGGATCACCTTCGCTTCCGCCCAGGTTTCCAGTCGAAAGGCGAGCATGCCGCCCTGAATGGCGACTGCGGCGATCGTAAGGAAATCATAGCGGTGAACTGGCGCGTCTTCCGGATAGAAGAAGTGCGTGGCCAGAAGAAGCGCGAGCATGAGGCCGCCGAACAGGCACGCCCAAGCCTGCTTTATGCCAAACAGCAGAAATTCATACAGCCCAAGGCGCCATCCGGTACCTGGATCGAACCGTTCGAGGCTGAGGCGAATTCGAGCGAAACGTGAGTGATCGAACTCATCCGATCGCAACGCTGTCATCAGGCCAGATCAGCGCGCCGGTTCAAGACGGGCTGGGCCATCCGGAGAAGAGGGCAGGGGGCGGAAATCCGCCTTGTCGTTGTGCATTACCATGACGCTGCAACCGTCAATCTTCTGGTCAACTGCGGCAATGAAATAGGGTTTGTCAGCCGTTGCAGGCTGGCGATCCAGTTTTGGCAGAACGGAATCCTGCCGCGCTTGCGTAATCAGATCGTCGCACGCGTCTCGCTCGAAATCCGGAGTTCCCAGGACCGACATTGCCGATCGAGGTGCGCTGTGCGCGGCTTCGCTTTCAGGTGACGATGCCGCTATCGATAGGCCGGCTGCGCAAAGCAGGAATGTAACTCTCATCGACATTCTCCTTTCCATACACGGTAAAGTAAAATTCAGCGAGGTTACAAGATGGGCTTGACTTGGCCGCGTCAGCCCTGCTTGCGGCTCAGTTCGCGCATCGCATCATCCAGCCCGTCGAGCGTTAGCGGGTACATACGGTCATTGACGATGTGTTTCATCACCTTGGTCGACTGCGAATAGCCCCATTGCTTTTCGGGCACGGGGTTCAACCATACGGTTGCCGGGTAGGTGTTTACCACGCGCTGCATCCACGTGGCGCCAGCTTCTTCGTTCATATGTTCCACACTGCCGCCGGGATGCGTGATTTCATAAGGGCTCATCGCGGAGTCCCCAACAAAGACGACCTTGTAGTCATGGCCATATTTGTGGAGCAGGTCCCACGTCTTGGTGCGTTCCTGCCAGCGACGGCGATTGTCCTTCCAGACACCTTCGTAGAGACAATTGTGGAAGTAGAAGAATTCCAGATTCTTGAATTCGCTGGTCGCGGCGCTGAACAGTTCCTCGGTGATCTTGATGAACGGGTCCATAGATCCGCCGACGTCGAGAAACAGGAGCAGTTTCACCGCATTGCGACGTTCGGGTCGCATATGAATATCCAGCCAGCCCTGCTTTGCCGTGCCTTCGATCGTCGCGTCGATATCCAGCTGGTCGGCGGCGCCTTCACGGGCAAACCGGCGTAGACGGCGCAGGGCCATCTTGATGTTGCGAGTGCCGAGTTCCTTGGTGTTGTCGAGGTTCTTGAATTCTCGCTTGTCCCACACCTTGAGCGCGCGCTTGTGCTTGCTTTCGCCGCCTATACGCACGCCTTCCGGGTTGTAACCGGAATTGCCAAAGGGCGAGGTGCCACCCGTGCCGATCCACTTGTTACCGCCCTGGTGGCGCTTTTCCTGTTCTTCGAGCCGCTTCTTCAGCGTCTCCATGATCTCGTCCCAGTCGCCCAGGCTCTTGATTTTTTCCATCTCCTCGTCGGAGAGAAATTTCTCGGCCACAGCCTTGAGCCAATCTTCGGGTATGTCGACAGGGTTCTGACCGTAATCGGTGAGGACACCCTTGAAGACCCGCTGGAAGACCTGGTCGAACCGGTCGAGCAAGCCTTCGTCCTTCACGAAGGTGGCCCGGGATAGGTAATAGAACGCCTCGGGCGATTGTTCGATGACATCGCGATCCAACGCCTCGATGAGCGTCAGGTGTTCCTTGAAGCTTGCGGGGATGCCCGCAGCGCGGAGCTCGTCGACGAAATTTAAGAACATCGGTAATGTCTAGCGCGTGCCGATCCGTCGCACCAGTCCTGCTTTGCCACTCGTCGCGGAGGCCATTTAACCATCCGCTAACCACCCTTCGTTAGGAGGTTCGCAAACAGGGACAAAGGGGTCACAACAGCCATGGAACTTAGCGCGATCGATGCCCGGGGCGCATCGGCTCTCGACAGGATACCCGAAGCGTGCGGGAAGGTCACCGTGGGCTGTTCCGATGTCGCCGGTATCGTTCAGGGCGTGATCGATTCCTTCGGCCACCTGCGTAGCGAATATGTCGAGTTGCAGGGTACCGTACGCGCCCTCGATGAAGACCAGAGTAAAGTCCTGGAGGCGAGCGACGAAGCGCGTTTGCTTTCCGAACGCGCCATCGAACGCCTCAACGACGGCACGACGCTTATCAGCAGCTCGCTCAACGAGATCGGCAATCTCCTGAGCCTTGTCGAAACACTAACGGAGCACGTTACCGGCTTTGCTGCGGCAATGGACCAGGTGCGGCGATCCAGCCAGGAAATCGACCAGATTGCCGAAACGACTAATATTCTCGCGCTCAATGCCACGATCGAGGCCATGCGGGCCGGTGAACAGGGACGCACCTTCGCCGTTGTCGCGAACGAGGTAAAGGCGCTCGCCAGCGAAACACGCAAGGCGACTGAGGAAATCAGCCGGACCGTCGATATGCTGGGCGGCGAGGCGGAACAGGTCATCGAAAAGATCCAGAGCGGTGCCGCGGCCAGCACACAGGCCAAGAACTCCGTCGGTGCGATCGAAGACACGATGCGCAGCGTCACCGAACTGCTGCTCGAGGTCGACGGACAACAAGACCAGATTGCCCGCAACACAGCCACGATTTCTGATCACGTTCATCGGGTTCAGGACGTGCTTGGTGATTTCGACGGTGCTGTCAGCGAAAACGAAAGCAAGCTCGCGACAGCGCATGGGCGCATGGAAGAGCTTGAACTGATCGCCAGCGACATGTTCGACAAACTGGTCAAAGCGGGTCTGTCGCCGCAGGACAGCTCCATGGTCGAGAAGGCGCAGGGCCATGCGCAGGAGATCGTCGCACTTGCCGAGCAAGCCATCGCCGCGGGCGAACTGTCGATAGATCAGCTGTTCGATCGGAACTATCGCGAGGTTCCCGGTACCAATCCGCCGCTTTACCGCACGGCGCTAAGCGAATGGGCCGATGCCAACTGGCGTCCACTGAACGATCGTGTGAGCGGCGAAGGCGGGGCAGTCATCATGTGTTCGCAGGCCGACATGAGCGGATTCCTTCCGACCCACGTTACCGCGCATTCGCGCCAGCCGACGGGCGATCTGGCGCATGATACGAAATACTGCCGCAATGGCCGCATCATTCTTGAAGGGATCGACCACGTCGCGAAGGCGACCACCGATCCCTACACGATGGCGGTCTACCGCCAGGAAGGCGACGGCAAGAACTACATGGTCGTGCGCAACGTCTACGTGCCGCTTCACATCGGCGGACGACGCTGGGGCGATTTCGAGCTGGCTTACAGCTTCCGGTAAAACCGACGGTCGGGAAGGGCGACGGGACTGCAAACGTCAGCCCCATCGCACACTGAATTATTGCTGGCGCCGGGCCATGAAGGCGAGGCGTTCGAACATCATAACGTCCTGTTCGTTCTTGAGCAGGGCGCCGTGCAGCGGCGGGATTGCAGCGTTGGGATTGGCATCCTGCAGTACGTCCAGCGGCATATCTTCGTTGAGAAGCAGCTTGAGCCAGTCGATCAGTTCGCTGGTCGAGGGCTTCTTCTTCAGTCCGGGCACGTCACGGATTTCGTAGAAGATTTCCATCGCCTTGGTGACGAGAGATTTCTGAATGCCCGGGAAGTGGACTTCGATGATGTCACGCATCGTGTCGTGATCGGGGAACTTGATGTAATGGAAGAAGCAGCGGCGCAGGAATGCGTCGGGCAGTTCCTTTTCATTGTTCGAGGTAATCACCACGATCGGGCGTTCTTTCGCTTCGATCCGCTCGTGCGTTTCGTACACGTCGAAGCTCATGCGATCGAGTTCCTGCAAGAGATCGTTCGGAAATTCGATATCGGCCTTGTCGATCTCGTCGATCAGCAGGACGGGCAGCTGCGGTGAGGTGAAGGCTTCCCACAGCTTTCCCTTCTTGATGTAGTTGGCAATGTCGTGAACGCGCTCGTCACCGAGCTGGCCATCGCGCAGACGGGCAACGGCGTCATATTCATACAGGCCCTGCTGCGCCTTGGTGGTCGATTTCACGTTCCATTCGATCAGGGGCGCATCGATGGCCTTGGCGATTTCATGCGCGAGGACCGTCTTGCCGGTACCCGGTTCGCCCTTGACCAGAAGCGGACGGCGCAGCGTTACCGCGGCGTTGACCGCCACCTTGAGATCTTCGGTGGCGATATAGGACTTCGTACCTTCGAAACGGCTCGGTTCGGTCATCGGGTTTCCCTTGCAACTTTACGTAAGCGTTAGGGGCCGCAGAAGTGAAGGGCAAGGGGCATCTCGAACCCAAGCGTGACAGCGACCGGGGGTGGATTAAAAACTCCATATCCTTCTATTACGACGCAAATACAGATAGATATGGGGCAATTGATCAAACTCATTGTCACCTTAGTTTTCGCCGGCAGCAACCATTTCGACTGCCGGTCGATGCGCCGACATGCACGAATTCCCCTTTGTAGGAAAATGTCCTGTCGCGTGACGACGGCGAAAGAGGGTGCCACCCCAGCGGTATCTTTGCAGAGCCTTCGTCCCTACTATCGAAGATCAGATTATCCGTCACGCCGCGAGGAGACCCCATGCCGACCGAAACCATCACCATTGCGACCAACGCGGGCCATAATCTGGAGGGTTCGCTCGAATTACCGACGGGTCTGGTGCGTGGTGCCGCGCTGTTCGCGCATTGCTTTACCTGCACCCGGCAGAGCAGGGCGGCGGTACATGTTTCTCGTGCCCTGGCGAAGCAGGGCATCGCCTGCCTGCGGTTCGACTTTACCGGGCTTGGAGGCAGCGAGGGCGATTTCGGGCATGCCGGTTTCGCCACGGATATCGCGGACCTGGTTGCTGCGGCAGAGCATTTGCTCGAGCGCTTCGCACAGCCGATCCTGCTTGTGGGGCACAGCCTGGGCGGCGCGGCGGTTCTGGCGGCGGCGGATGATATCGGTTTCGACAGGATCGCTGCCATCGCCACCATCAGCGCGCCCAGTGACGTGCCGCATGTCCTTAAGCGCATCGACGGCGATATCGACGCCATACGAAAGGAGGGGGAGGGCCCTGTCACAATCGGCGGGCATTCCTTCACACTCAGCCGCGAATTCATCGAGCGGGTAGAGGATGTCGATCTGCTTTCCCAAGTCAGCAGGTTGAAGCGGCCCCTGCTGTTCCTCCATTCGCCCACCGACGAGCTGGTGGGGATAGAGAACGCCACCGCGCTGTTTAGTGCGGCGAGGCATCCGAAGAGCTTCGTCAGCCTGGATCACGCCGATCACCTCCTGCTGGACGACAAGGACGCCGCGTTCGCAGCCGATGTCATCGCCGCATGGGCGAGCCGTTATATCCCTGTAAGGGACGATTGGCCGATGCCGGAGAAAGGCGTGGTCGTTAAGACGGGCCATGGCAAATTCGGAACGGAAGTACACACGGCCACCCACCGCTTCGTGGCCGACGAGCCGGCCGACTATGGCGGTGACGATAGCGGTCCCACGCCCTACGATCTTTTGACCGCGGCGCTGGGGACCTGCACGGCCATGACGATGAAAATGTATGCGGACCGGAAAGGCTGGCCGCTAGACGGCGTGACTGTGCAGGTGACGCATGAGAACAATCACGAATGCGTGCATGCCAAGGCGATGGAAGACGGAACCAAGATCCAGGCGCTCAATCGCCGGATCTCGATCCACGGCGATGAACTGGACGACGACCAGAAAGCGCGAATACTGGAAATGGCCGACAAGTGCCCGGTTCACCGCACACTTGAAGGCGAACTGCACATCCACACCGATCCGCTTTAGAATTGCGGGAAAATGATACCCGGCGACAGGCTTCACGCTTGCGCAAAATCGTCGCCGGGCATCTGTCGTAGCCTGTCAACTGAGCAGGCGCGCGACCTGCTGGACGGCAAGCACCACGAACAGGATTGCAGAGCCCGCGAGCGTCAAGTTCGCGACCACACCGTTCCGGGCATGGGCTGGCACCCGCTCGGAATTGTTGAGCATCAGCAGCGTAACGGCCAGGAACGGCATGAACAGCGCGCCGAACGCCCCGTAGATGATGACCAGCAGGAACGGCCGGTCTGCAAACAGCAGGATCATGGGCGGGAATGTCAGCCAGGCGAGATAGAACTTGTAGGCGCCGCTGCCTTCATGGCCGCCTTCGCTGGCGCCGCGCAACTGGTACCACCAGTCGGAGAAGAACAGGCTCATGCCCTGCCAGACACCCAAGAGCGATGAGAGGGAAGTCGCCGCAAAGCCGACCAGGAACAAGGTCGCGATGGTCGCGCCGAAGCGTTCTTCAAGCACCCCGGACAGGCCCAGCAGCCCCTTGTCGCTGTCTTCAAGCGCAATTCCTGCAGAATAAAGCAGTTCCGCGCCGACAATCAGCATGGCGATGACGAAAATGCCGGTAACGATATAGGCCAGCGCATTATCCACCCGCATCATCGGGAACCACGGCATGCCGCGCCAACCCTTGGCCTGCGTCCAGTAACCATAGGCCGCGGTGGTGATGGTCCCACCCACGCCGCCGATCAGGCCCAGCGTATAAAACAGCGATCCTTCGGGAAGTTCGAACGTCATTCCGCGTGCCATGTCGGGAAGGCTGGGCGCCACCAGGAAAGCGAGGCCGACCATGATGATGAACATGAGGCCAACCAATATCTTCATGACGATTTCGAAGGTTTCGTACCTGTTGAACCATACGAAGACGAAGCCGAAGATACCGGCGATGATCGCCCAGGCCCGCAGGGGCAGTTCCGGGAGCAGGGCTGTCAAAGGAAGGGCGGTCGCGCTCATGGCGGTGGCCCCGTAGATGAAGCCCCAGATGATGACGTAAACACCGAAATACCAGCTCGTCCATTTGCCCAGGGAGCGCCAGCCCGCCAGGATCGTGGACCCAGTGGCAAGGTGATAGCGCGCCGACCCTTCGGAAAGGGCGATCTTGACGATGCAGCCGACGACCGCCGCCCACAGCAGGGCATAGCCAAAGCGGGAACCGGCGATCAGCGTGGCGACCAGGTCGCCTGCACCGACACCGGTCGCGGCGACCACGATGCCAGGCCCAAGATGGCGCCACATCTGCCCGCGGGTGGGCGGAGCGGAATGCGCATCGGGTCCCTCGGAGCTGGTGGCCGATGGGCCAGTCTGCGCAGTTACGCCGGTTTCAGTATTCATGTCTCTCCCCTGTGACCTTGGCGGCCCTTATGGTGGAACAAAATCAGAAGCGGTAGCTCAGCCACGCTGTCGCAAAAAAGCTGTCGGCATAGCCCGCGCGGGTCAGGACGTTTCGCGCGATGGTGTATTCGGTGCGTGTACCCAGGAACAGGCGCGGCGTGATATTCCACCGCGTCTGCATGCGGATCATGTCGGCCACCTTATGCCCGGACACCTGATCGGTGCCTACGTAAGGACGGTTGATGGGGCGATAGACCGCGTCGGTTTCTACCGGACGATAGCTGAGCTGGTATTCGAGATTGACTGAAAAGTTCTTGAAAGCCTGGAAATTGAAACCGGGCGTGACCGCCAGCAAATTCGTCGGCGTCATGGTGATCTGATAGCCGAACGGCGCATTGATGCCATAGGGCGTGGTGGCGGTGCGCAATGTGCCCGTACCGCTGGTGCCGTTGCCCCCGCTGCCATAATCGAAGCGCAGACCGACCGAAGGCGCGGTGCGATCTTCGCCCAGACGATAGGTCTGCGACAGGAATACCTGCCAGGCGGAAATGTCGCGATCGCCAAATGATCCGGACTGGTAGTTCGCGTTCCAATCCACCGTGATCGGACCAGCGCTGCCCCAAAGACGTGCGCCCGTATACAAGCGCCGATCATCGGCAATTTGTGGCCCCCACGTGAGATCGTTCTGCCTCAACCGCCAGATGAAGGGATCGAAGTACAATTTCGATCCCCCGAACATATCGGTCGGCAAGACAAAACCGAGATTTACACCGCTGAAGCGGGTATCATCGTCGCTGCGATCGTCACTGGTGCCACCCGCGCCGAGCTCGGTGAACTCGAAATCGAACAGCCCTGCGCGAACGCGGGAGCCGCGAACCCATGTCCGCAGGCCGTTGACGACGAAGCGGATAGTGTTGAAATCGCGTGATCCGATCAACAACGCGGACCCATCGAGGAATTCCTGGCGGCCGTAGCGCGCACCAGCCTCGAGCCCTGCAATACCACCGCTGACTTCCGCAAAGGCTTGCTGGACGACGAGATCGTTCTTGAAGTTGGTCTGCTGGGTCGTGAAATTGCGACCGTCGAGCCCCCCATGGGCGATCTCGGCGAAGAGCCGGACATTCGGCCCTAAATGCAAGTCCGCGCCGCCGATCACCCGGAGCCGGTCACGCCGTTCGGTAGGGCGTTCGACCAAGCCGGTGTTGGTGAGGAAATCGCTGCGGACGCGAATTTCGCCCGAGAGGGTCAGATAGACTTCGCCGTCGTCCGAAAGAGGCAGGAATTTAAGCCGATCCAGGAAATCGTCGCGCTTTGCCTGGTCGGCCATGGCGCGCCAATCCTCGGTCCAGCGGGTCGACGCGAGGCGCCCCACGACCTGACCTTCGCCGATTGCTTCGCGTGGATAGGGATCGGTTGCGGGTGCCTCGTCCTGGCCTTGTCCCACATCGCCCGTGGCCTGCGAGGCGACGGGCGCCTGGGCGCTTTCATCGTCACTGCTAGCCGTGGGCAGGTTGGGCTGGGCAGCTCCTGCAAAGGCCAGAGCGAGCATGATCGATTGCATGATCCGCGCTTCTTATCGAGCTGCGAAAAACTGGCCGGCGGGCGTTGACCCACACGTCGCTTGCGCAAGCGGCGATGCGATGGATCGATCGATGATCGGCAAGTCGTGTGCCATGATAATGTCCTCTCTCTCTCGCAGGTCCCGCTTTCTGCGGGATCCCCCATCGGCGGAGCATTCGTGCGCCCTGCCGACCTTGAAGGATGAGAATGACCGATTTCGTGGCGTGGCGAAGAGGAATTCCATCGTGGGTAAAGTTACGGATTATCAGGACGTTGCTTTACGCCTCTAGTTTTTATGTGCCGAACTATAGACAGGCATCCCTCGGTATGTGCAGAAATATGCACATAGTGTTCGAACGTGATTCGCCCCTTAGATATGCCTGGCGCTGGATAGTTGCGGTCGTTGTAAGCGTTACTGCGGCGGGATGGCTTGCCGGACTGGCCGCCGCGCAATTCACGCAGGATGCGGCCGCATCACGCATGGCGACCGAAGCACAACTGCGCGCCTCGCTGCTGGAAAGCGAAGTTGCGCGATACCGGCTTCTGCCGACGCTGCTGGCGAACGATGTCGACGTGTTGCGATCCGTGGATGATGCGCCGGGCGCACGCGAGACGCTCGATGCACAGTTTGCCCAACTTGCCAATGCAACCGGGGCAGCGGCCATTTTCCTGCTGGCACCCAATGGGGATACGATCAGCGCCAGCAACGCCAACACACCGATGAGCTTTCTTGGCCAGAATTTCGCCTTTCGCGAATATTATCGCGAGGCGCGCCGCGGCGGCACCGGTATCGATTATGCCCGGGGAACAGTAAGCGGCAGGCCCGGACTGTTCCTCTCCCGGGGAACTGCCAACGGCGGCGTGGTCGTCGTCAAACTCGAATTCGATGAGCTGGAAGCCCAATGGGCTCGTGGGGGAGGGGCCACCATGGTCGAAGGGCAGAACGGGACTGTCCTGATCACCAGCGATCCTGCCCTGCGTTTCCGCTCCAGCGACGCGGGCAGTGAAGAGGGCGATCTCTCGGCGCTACTGGGCGGCGCGCAAATCGCCGCTGCCGTCCCGATCGCCGTTGAAGGCTGGAAGCTCGTTCATGCAGAACCGCGTGCAGTGGCGCTTGGGGGAGTGGTGCCGATTGCCCGCCTCGCCGGCGCGCTGGCGGCGCTGGCCGTGCTTGCGCTGACGTGGATCGTTCTCGCGCGTCGCCGCCGACGCGTCGATATGGAGCGCGCGCGGCTAGCACGCACGGCGGAACTCGAATCCGAAGTGGAGGCCCGCACTCGCGCTCTCCGGCTGGAAATGGACGAACGGGCAGCAAGCGAGGAACGTGCCGCCGCCCTGCGGGAGGGGCTGCGTCAGGCAAACCGCCTCGCCACGCTGGGACAGGTTACGGCCGGGGTCGCCCATGAAACCGCGCAGCCGGTCGCCGCGATCCGGACCTATGCCGCCAATGGCGTTACGCTGTCCGAAAGGGGAGACAGCGCGGGTGTGTCCGAGAACTTCGTCGCCATTTCACGTCTGGCAGACAGGATCGGAAAGATCACAGCGGAGCTTCGCAATTTCTCCCGAAAACGGACCGACAAGCTTGAAGATGTCCGACTGAGTGACGCCATGGCAGGGGCGCAACTCATTCTCAAAGAGCGGCTGCGGCCGATCGAGCTCCATCTCGCACCCGAAATGGAGACACTGACAGTCCGCGCCGGCCGGGTTCAACTGGAGCAAATCCTGGTCAATCTGCTGCAGAATTCGGCCGAGGCGCTGGTTGATGTGCCGGATGCAAAGGTCACGACAAGTGTACGAAAAGAAAACGGAATGATTGTCTTGAACGTTGCCGACAATGGTCCCGGTCTATCGAAAGCGATGATTGCGCGACTGTTCACTCCGTTTTCCACCGAGCGTGAGGGCGGGCTGGGGCTTGGCCTGGTGATCGCCCGTGACATCGCGCGAGATATGGGCGGAGATCTTCGTCACGTCGCCAAGGGCGGGAAGGGCGCGTCGTTCGAGCTTACCTTGCGCCCGGCAGGAGAAGTGCCGTGACGTCTCGCGGACCGGTGATGGTCGTTGACGATGATGCGGATCTGCGCGCATCATTAAGCCAGATGCTGACACTCGCCGGATATGAGGTCAGCGAAGCGCGCGACGGCGCAGAAGCGTTGCGGGCGCTAAGTCGCGAATTCGCCGGACCAATCGTCAGTGACATCCGTATGCCGGGAGTGGACGGGATCGAGCTGCTAGAGGCAGTGTGCGACACGGATCCCGAACTCCCGGTGATCCTGCTGACCGGTCATGGCGATGTTGCGATGGCGGTAGACGCCCTGAAATCAGGGGCATGGGATTTCCTGACGAAACCCTTCGACCCGCACGAGCTTGAAGGGGCCGTATCGCGCGCGGCGGACAAGCGGCGACTGGTCATGGAAAACCGCCAGCTTAAGGCCATGGCGGGGAAGGGGGCGCAGACATCCCCGATCATCGGGCATTCCGCCGCTATCGAACAAGTGCGCCAGACGCTGGCGGCGCTGGCCCCGACGCCGATCGATCTGCTGATCGAAGGGGAAAGCGGAACGGGAAAGGAACTTGCGGCACGTGTGTTGCACCATGATTCCCGAAATTCGCGGCGGTTCGTTGTGCTGCCCTGTGCAGGTATAACGGAAGCGATGGCGCAGGATCGGTTGTTTGCGCCCGATGGCCCCATCGCCGATGCGCAAGGCGGCACGCTCTTCATCGATGACCTGCATCGTGCCGGGCCGCTGCTGCAGTCTCGCCTCGCGGAATTTGCTGAGACGCGCCAACTGGGCACTCTCGATCGGGATCAGGCGCTGAGCGTGGCCTGCCGGGTAATCACAACAGTGGCTCACCGTGACGATCTCGCCAAGATCGATCCCGCCTTGCTCTATCGCGTATCCAGCATGCGCGTAACTCTGCCGCCGTTGCGCGAGCGTCGGGAAGACATTCCCTTGCTGCTTACCCATTTTCTGGGAGAGGCGGCCCAAAAACATGGGCGTGAACCGATCCAGCCCGATCGGTCTACCTTGGATTGGGCGACGGGCCATCGATGGCCCGGCAACGTCCGCGAACTCGAAAATCTGGCCGAACGCATGATCCTTGGGCTGGAAACAAATTTTGGCGTTGGAGAGCAGACGCAAACGTTACCGGAGCGGCTCGAGGCTTTCGAGCGCAGCCAGATCATCGCCACGCTGGCCGCGTCAGGTGGCAGCGTCGCCAAGACGATCGAGCGCCTCGGCATTCCGCGCAAGACGTTTTATTACAAGGCGAACAAGCTCGGCATCGATCCAGCGCAGTTTCGTGGAGACTGAATCAGACGATCGCTTGCTAGGATTTCATTTGGGGGTTTTTGCGCGGGGGTGTCCGATCCTGGACGAACCGCCAGAAATCCAAAATTGATAATATATATTATGTTAAATTGAGTGCGGGTCGGGTTAGCGCACGATATCGACGAATAAAATGACGATGGCGAATATACCTGCCCATGCGCCGGCCATATAAAGACCTTTCTTCCAGTTCACGTCGTGCGAACGAAAAGCCGATGCGACCAGTATCAGAAAGCCGGTCAGCGAAATCAGCGACACGATCTGATACTCGTTCATACTTCGAGGCCCAGTCCATCGAAGCCGACCACGACGTCTTTGGGGACTTCATCGCACAGCGTTCGATAGTCCATGCTCTTGTCCATATGAGTGAGGACGGTCTTCCGAGCCTTGATCTTGCGCGCGAGATCGATTGCCATATCGAGATGCGCATGTGTTGGATGAGGACGGCGGCGCAGACAGTCTACGACGAGAAGATCCGGACCCTTGAAGCATTTGAGCATTTGCGGGGTGATTTCGCTGAAATCCGTCGCGTAGACGAGAGATTTGCCATCGGCTTCAAAGCGAAATCCGGTGCTTGTTACCGGCCCGTGTGGCATCTCGACGAACTGAAAGGAAAATCCCGCGACCAATTGAGTATCTTTGACATTCTTCAGACCAATCAGCGTGGGATAGCCGAACTGGCCCTCGAATATATAGTCGAACCGCCGACGCAGCCGCTCGCACGTTCCGGTGTTGGCGAAGCCTGGTAGGGGGTTGCTTCGATCGTAGCGCATGACGCGAAGATCATCGATCCCGTGGCAATGATCGGCGTGATCATGCGTCCAGAAGACGGCGTCGACCTTTTCAATGTTATTTGCCAGCAGTTGCGCCCGCAGATCTGTCGATGTGTCGACGAGGATTCGCTGTCCGGCATCATTCTCAACGATAATCGACACACGGGTACGGCGGTTGCGCGGTTCGTTCGGATCGCATTCGCCCCAGTCGTTTCCGATGCGGGGCACCCCGGTGGAGGTACCCGAACCGAGCATAAGGAGCTTCACGGTACCGCCTTGCTGAAGAGCGCATAAAAATTCCGGGTCGTGTATTCAGCCAGGCTGTCGAGACTTTCGCCGCGAAGGTCCGCCAGGAATGTTGCGGTATCATGCACGAAACCGGGTTCACATGTCTTGCCACGGTGAGGAACTGGAGCAAGGAACGGGCTGTCGGTTTCGACCAGTAGACGGTCTTGAGGAATGGCTTTGGCAAATTCCTGCAGATCGCGAGCATTCTTGAACGTAACGATGCCCGATATGGAAATGGACAGCCCAAGATCGAGTACCTGCTGACCAAAGTCGGCCGATGCAGTGAAGCAGTGAATGAGGGCTGGAAAGGCCCCCTTCCCCATTTCATCCTTGAGGATGGCAAGAGTGTCATCCTCTGCATCACGCGTGTGAATGATTACAGGAAGCTGCACCTCTCTCGCGACGTCGATGTGAAGGCGAAACAGGTGCTTCTGCGCCTCGCGGTCGGAATGATCATAGTAATAGTCGAGACCGGTTTCACCGATGCCGATGACCTTCCCACCCTTCGCCGCAGCCAGGAGGTCAGCCCTTTCGAGCTCTGAATGCTCATCCGCATGATGCGGGTGAATGCCGACACTGGCGTAAACATCCGCCGTTTTCTGCGCCGTGCCCACGACCTGCGCCCATTCGGCTTGTTTCGTCGAAATATTGAGAAAGGCCTCAACCCCTACACTGCGCGCACGATCGAGCACGGCTTCCTGTTCGTCGACCAGCCCCTCATATTCCAGGTGACAATGGCTATCGACCAGCATCACGCAGCCTCTGCAGTGGGAAGTTCCAGGCGCGGAAAGACAGGGGTAGGTTTGTCGATCGCGTGCTCGGCGGTTACCAATTCGCCAAACCAGCTTTGGTCCGAAAGATCGGCGTACCTACGGCGATCGGTTGAAATGCCGAGTTGATCAAGCACCGCAGCCGCTTTTTCCGGTACGACCGGTTGGATCGCAATAGCGAGATCGCGGATAGCAATAAACAAGGTCTGCAGTACCGCCTTCATCCGCTCGGGGTCAGTTTTCTTGAGCGCCCAGGGCGCCTGTTCATCGACATAGGCATTGCAGGCATAAACGGCCCTGAGCCATGCTTCGATCCCAACGGAGAAGTTCAGCTTCTCGAACTCTCGCGGCAGTTCGGTTGCGCACGCGTCAGTGACCTTTGCCAGAAGCTCATCATCGGCGGGCTGCGTTTCGAACTGCTCCAGCTTCCCATCCATATTCTTGGCGATCATCGACAATGTACGCTGTGCGAGATTGCCGAAGCTGTTGGCGAGTTCAGCATTCACCTTGTTTACAAGGGCTTCTGCCGAATAGCTCCCGTCCTGGCCGAAGGTTACTTCCGCCAGAAGGAAATAGCGCAGAGCATCGACGCCGAATGTTTCGGCAAGTTCCATCGGGTCGGTGACATTCCCGAGCGACTTCGATTCCTTCACACCCCGGTTGAGCAGGAAGCCATGGCCGAACACCTTCTTCGGCAGCGGCAAATCCGCGCTCATCAGGAAAGCCGGCCAGTAGATCGTGTGGAAACGAACGATGTCCTTGCCGATCAAGTGCAGATCGGCAGGCCAGAACTTGTCCCATAATTCGCCACCATCCGGATAACCGAGGCCGGTGATGTAGTTCGTCAGAGCATCCACCCAGACGTACATCACGTGGCCGTCATTATCGGGAACCTTCACACCCCAATCGAAGCTGGTCCGGCTGACGGACAAATCCTGCAACCCGCGCTCGACGAAAGCGACCATTTCATTGCGGCGACTCGCCGGCTCGATGAAGCCTGGCGCGTTCAGCACGTCCAGAAGCGGTTCGGCATATTTGGACAAACGGAAGAACCATGTCTCTTCCTCCGTCCATTCGACAGGTGTTCCCTGCGGGGATAGCTTTTCGCCCCCCTCCCCTTCGACGAGTTCCTTTTCGTCGTAGTAAGCCTCGTCACGAACGGAATACCAACCTTCGTAGCGGTCGAGGTAAAGATCGCCTTTGGCTTCCATCGCCCGCCAGATTGCCTGGCTGGCACGATGATGATCATCATCGGTCGTTCGTATAAACCGGTCATAGGATATGTTCAGAACATCGAACAATTCCTTGAAATACCCGGACATTTCATCAGCAAGCTCACGCGGACTCTGGCCCAGATCGCGAGCTTTCTGCGCCATTTTCAGGCCGTGCTCGTCTGTTCCGGTTTGAAAACGGACGTCGCGCCCGCGCAAACGCTGGAAACGGGCGACAACATCTGCTGCAATCGTCTCATAAGCATGGCCGATATGCGGCTTGCCATTGGGATAGTGGATTGCGGTTGTAAGGTAATAGGGTTCAGCCATCGGCTCGCTCGCTAGCGGTGGCAGCGTTGGCGAGCAAGCTACCGATTTCCATTGCAAGCAATCCGGCGTCGAAATTATAGGTCGGTTGTTCGCCGGTGAGGCGGACCAGTTCACTGTGCGTATCGATTATCCGCCGCGGGTCGGACAGATTGTTCTCAAGCCTCTGACCCACGACCGATCGCGCAAGTTCCAGCACGGCGCGGATGCGATTGCGATCGGGGCGTCCGCCGATCAGGCCGGCCAGGGTCCCGCGCATGCGGAAATCGGGGTCACCCCGATCCAGAATAGCGCGCATTTCCTGGGCGACTTTGCCGAGTTCCATATCGACGAATTCGAGAGCGGCGCCGGGTGAGCCTGCTGCAGCAGCAATCGCTGCAGACCGAGTGGCATCGTCAGCGCCTGGGGACAGCTGGATCAGCAGTCGGTCCATCTCGGTATCGCTGATGGTCGGGAAGCGAAGGACGCGGCAGCGCGACCTGATCGTGGGCAATAGCCGGGCAGGACTATGCGCAACTAGGAGGAAGTACGTGCCGACGGGCGGCTCCTCGAGGCTCTTCAGCAGAGCGTTCGCTGCGTTTCGCTCGAGATCGTCCGCCGGGTCGATAATGATCGCCCGCTTTTCGCCCATGGTCGGCCGCGTGCTCAGCCGGCTTTGCATGGCACGGACTTGGGAAATCCGTATTGAGCGAGCCAGTTCGAAGGGCTTTCCTTCGGCGCGTTTACGCTCTTCCTTGTCGTCCTTCGGCGCGAAGGAGAGGACGTGAATATCGGGATGCTGGTCTGCCTGTCCATCGGCCCTGACCAGTTCGCGAGCCGCGGCAAGCGCGAATGTGGCCTTGCCGACGCCGCGCCGACCGGCGAGCAGCCATGCATGATGCATTCTGTCCCCGGCCATGGCCTTGTGCCATTCGCGCCAAGCCGCATCATGGCCAAGCAGGGTCACGCCGTAACCTCGAACCGCTGCGAAATGGCAGCCATAACCTGCTGATGAACCTCTTCGATCGATCCGGAACCATCGATGACGGCAAACCGGTCCGGTTCGGTATTGGCGAAATCGCGAAACGCCGCGTTCACCGCCGCGTGGTAATCAGCGGCTCGCCCGCCAATGGCGTCGCTTGTGTCGCCATCGCGCTTGGCCAGTCGCGCGGCGACCGCATCATTCGGCGCATCGATCAGGAGCGTCAGATCGGGAAGTAGCCCGGCGCTACCGATCCGGTGAAGCTGGCTGACTTTATCGTCCCCCAATCCGCCCGCGATCGCCTGATAGGCACGGCTCGAATCGATAAAGCGATCACACACAACCCAGAATCCCGCCTCGAGCGCCGGCCGAATCCTGCGCGCGACGTGATCGGCGCGGGCGGCAGCGAACAGCAGCGCTTCGGCCTCGGGCGTCCACCCCTCCCCCGGAGGTGACAACAGCAGATTGCGGATAGCTTCGGCACCTGGAGTGCCGCCGGGTTCGCGCGTCAATTCAACCTTGATTCCATCTCGCTGCAGCCAATCCGCGAGCAATCGGGCCTGGGTCGACTTGCCCATCCCCTCGCCGCCTTCGAAGGCGATGAAGCGGCCACGAGTCACGTTGCCCAACCCTTGAAGGCATTGAACACACGCTGGAGCGCAGTCGCTTCGATGACCTCTTCACCTGCAACCAAAGGCACGCGGTGCTGGGGCATGCCGGCGATGGAGACGACCAGTTCGGCCACCTCCTCCCCCTTGGCGACCGGCGCTTGCAATGGCCCTTCGTATCGCAAGGACAGCGAAACGTCCGGATTGCTGCCACGGGGAATGGATATCCGCACGCCGCGCGGGGCGATCAGCCTGACTTCGGATACTCCGCCGTCCTGTACCTGCGCGCTGGCCACGCGCTCCCCTTCTCCGAACAGGACGCGGCTTTCGAAATTGCGAAAACCCCATTCGATGAATTCACGCGCCGCCTTGTTCCGGCCCCGACCGGTCGGACTCGCTGCGACGACCATCACAAGCCTCTGACCATTCCGCTTCGCCGAGCCGAGAAAGCCGTAGCCTGCCTGATTGGTAAAGCCCGTCTTGATACCATCGGCCCCTTCGACGACGCCGGAGATGGGGTCGTGATTGCGCTGTTCGATGCCGTTGTATTTCAGACCCGTCGCGCCCACGAAATGCCGATATTTGGAGGGATGCCGGGTGACCATGGCTTGCGCCAGCGTGCCGAGATCGCGGGCGGTCACAAAGGTCTTTCCGCCGTCCATCCAGCCATTGGGCGTCCCGAAATGGCTATTCGACATTCCGATGGCATGAGCCCTCGAATTCATCGCGGCGACCCAGTCCTCGACCGATCCGGCCGCACCTTCTGCCAGCACGACGGCTCCGTCATTGGCTGAAACGGTGGTGATGCCATGCAAGAGATCGTCGACCGTCACGCGGGCGTCGGCGGGGAGAAACATGGTCGAACCCTTGCGGTTCCATTTGCGGAACGTGTCCGGTCGAACACCATAGACTTGTTGAGGGAACAGACGGCCCTCTTCCATCCATTCGAACGCCAGGAACGTGGTCATCACTTTGGTGATGGACGCCGGCATGAAGCGGCGATCAATGTCGCGCTCGTACAGCACCTGTCCGCTGGACGTATCGAGCAGATAGGCAATCGGCGCATCCTGCACATCAGGAATCCGCGCAGTCACCTTGTTCTGCGCACCCAGAGGGGTTGCGATGAGAGTCGTCGTTAGCAGAGCCAGCGAAATCAGGCGGTTACGCAAGTTTGCTCCCGTGCCGGGCGAGAGCCGCGGCCTGTCAGTCCAGTGAATGTATCAGAGCATCGCTATAACCGCGCGCGCGCAGCTTGGCGAGCGCCTGTTCGGCCTGTCCACGGCTTGTGAAGGGCCCGAAGCGAACCAAGGAGAACCGACCGCTGGTAGCGATGCTGCCATCCACCTCAAGCGCAAGCTTCTCGGCATTGGCGCGGATGGCAAAAGCGCCGAGCTGCACGACATAGCCACCTTCCGCAGATGGTTGGACCGGTTCAGCAGCGCCTTCACCCGCTTCGGCCAATTCGACACCTGGCGTCATGGGCGCGGCGACTGCAGCCTGCTCGACGTCCTCCGGCTCAGTCCGCTCTGACGTCATGACGGCTTCGCTTGTCGGGTCGATTGCCGTCACGATGCTGTCGTTAGGTTCCTTGCCGCTGACCATAGCCTGGCGCGGATCGCCAAGCGGCGCGGCGCCCTGTTCCGGCAAGCGTCGGCGCAGGACCTCGAGCAGACCAGCGGGCGTGTCCATGCGAAGGGGGGCTTCATTTCCGGCACGAAGGTCCGCCCGATGGTCTTCGGGCGGATTTACGCGTCGCATGCGGATAGGTGCTCCTGCGACAACGCCCAATTGCGCCAATGCGGGTGCAGACAGGGCGACCAGGCCGTCGCCGGTCATCGGCCCGCGCCGTTCAAGCCTAACGAGGATTGTTCGGCCGCTATCAAGCGATGTCACCTCGACATAACTGGGAAGCGGCAGGATGCGATGCGCCCCGGTTATGCCCGGCGCGCCGGGGGCGTCTTCGGTCACATAGCCGACCTGATCGTAATTCATCGTGTCGATCGGCGTGTAGGTAACGCCGTCGATCACATAAGGCTCGCCAATTACCACCGGGTAATCTGCTGCAGGACCGGTCCTGACAGACGAGGAGGTATCGTCCGGCTGGACCTTGGCATAGCTCGCGCCAACGGCTGGCGCGAGCGCGGCCAATGCAGTGACTACGGCAAGCGCAGTCTTAATTGGCGATTTCATCAGCGAGCAGCCCCACACTCATCGCGTAATAGTTCGAGCAATTATACTCGAGGATAACCCGATAGTTCGAAGTCAGCAGCCACGCCGGCGTGCCCGGCCCGTCAGGCTGAAACAACGTCGCGAGCGTATCATCACCAATCGCGCGTTGTGGCTGTATGCCGAGGCTGCGCCATTCGCGGACCGGCTTGTAAACGCTATGGCGCTCGTGAACGCGCGAGCAGACAGGAGCGACGATGGGGCTGCGGTAGGCGTTCACGTTGAAGCCAGAGGGAACCGAGGCGCGTACACCCCAGGGTTGACCGGTGCGCCATCCGGCATCGCGGAAATAATTGGCGATAGAGGCCAGCGCATCAGCGCTGTTGTTCATGATATCTGCCCGGCCATCACCATCGCCATCCGTTGCTAGCCGCAGATAGACCGACGGCAGGAATTGCGGATTGCCGAAGGCACCTGCCCAGCTACCTTTCAGTTCGTTACGCGAGTAGCCCTTGTCAGCCACTTTCATGAGTGCAACCCATTCGCTCGCAAACAGATCGCGGCGGCGACCTTCCCAAGCGAGGGTAGCCAGCGATTGCGACAAGTCGAAGCCACCCTTCACGGCGCCATAGGCTGTTTCATGCCCCCAGATGGCGACGAGAATTTCGGCCGGAACGCCATATTGCCGTTCGATCGCCCGTAAAGGGCCAGACCAGGTCGCGCGGGCACTGCGCCCACCACTAATCCGTGCCGAATCGACATGCGTGGCGATGTAAGGTGCGAGCGGAGGATAGCCGGAGCCACTCGACGAGCCAGGCTGGCTCTGATCGAGTTCGATCACACGACTACTTGGTTGAAGACCCGACGTCATTCGTTGCAGCGTAGCCTCGCTGACCCCTTCCGCCCGCGCGCGCGCAATGAGCAACTGCAGGTAGGCATCGAAACTCAGATTGTCCTGAGCATTCGCCGGCAAGCCTGGGATCGCGAGTGCTAACGCCCCGAGGGCGGCTAAAAATCTTTGAAAAATCATGGAGAGGTTGTCGCAGAGTGAAGCTGAACGGCAAGTGTCATCTGTCGTGTACGGAGAACCCGCTATCGATGTTCCCGCAAAGACGTGACAAATCGAAAAGATACGACTAGCTAGCCTCGGCTCGCGGACAGGTGGCAGAGCGGTTGAATGCACCGGTCTTGAAAACCGGCAAGGGTGTAAGCCCTTCGTGGGTTCGAATCCCACCCTGTCCGCCACCACCCTTTCCCTCATTTTCCACCGGTGACCTGAAAAAGCCAAGCATTTGCGTGGCTTATCAGGTGATTCGGGTCCCACACAGTCCTTGCTCATCCATCGGTGTCCGATTGGATTTGTGGGAATAAATGTGGGAGAATTTGCAGCCATG